>ENA-OQKS01000123-OQKS01000123.1-human-gut-metagenome-genome-assembly--contig:-NODE-123-length-23278-cov-3.441493_pt1 | contig 23278 bp, 17 predicted proteins | sample MGYA00242804_ERZ504808 | MGnify/ENA primary metagenome ERZ504808 (study PRJEB26092, sample SAMD00036375) | human gut metagenome | host: Homo sapiens | study: EMG produced TPA metagenomics assembly of...
CGTGCACCACGGAATGCTCGACGGAACTCCATCTCGACCATGTGGAAGCCGAAGGACTCGACCTGCCAGATGATGGTCTGGACCGGGCCGTAGGCGGCACGGACGGCACCGCAGGCGGCTAGCGAGCGCTGGACGACGCGCAGGTCATCCAGGAACTCATCGGCGCTGTGGTACATGGTGTCGGTGATGCGACGCACGGTTGCGTTGAGTCGGTCTGCCATGACGAGCATGACGGCGCGATGCGGCTCGTGCTCGGAGATCAGCTCGGCGCGGGCCGTGTACTGGGTGCTCATCTCGACCTGATGGTTCCACAGGTTGATGAGCTCGGCAGACGGCTTGCTGTAGGTGGCCTCGAGCGTCAGGTTGCGGCCGATGCGGCGGCACTTGTCCTCGAGCTTGAGCACCATATGGATGAAATACTTGGCGGCGACCTCACGGCTCACCTTAGCGGTGACGTTGGGGTTACCGTCGCGGTCGGAACCGATCCAGCTGCCGGGGTGGAAGAACGCCGGGCACAGTGGCGGCACAGTGCCGGCCTTGTCGCCCAGCACCCAGTCGTCAAAACGACGATAGATAACGGGAATGACGTCGAACAGCGTGTTATCGAAGATGTCGATGATGGTATCGGCTTCCTCGACCGGCGTGGGCTTCTTGAGAGCGATGGGGCTCGTACGCACCAGGGCGTCGATCTCCTGCAGCATATGGCGCTCGTTCTCCACCAGGTCGGAGCCGCCCAGGCGCGGACGCTCCTCCAGCAGGTTGGAGATACGGCGAATCTTGCCCTCGACGGCCTTACGACGGGCCTCGGTGGGATGTGCGGTAAAGACAGGGTGGAACTCGAGCTTGTCGAGCAGCTCGTTGGCGCCCTCGACACCCATCTCGTTTACCAACTGGTGATAGGCGACGGTGAGTTCGTTGGCGGGATCGACCTCGGTATCGGTCGACGCACCTGCCTCGCGCTCGCGCAGCTGCGCCACGCGGTAGTTCTCCTCCGACAGGTTTGCCAGATGGAAGAAGCTCGTAAAGGCGCGGACAATAACCTGCTGCTTATCGAGCGGCAGGCTGTCGATAAGATCGACGACCTCACGAAACGCCACAGCAGTAGGCTCGTCGGCGGTGGGCACGCCCTGCTCGTCGACGGACTCGTCGGCAGCACGGGCGCCGGGGTTTCCGGCATTGGCCACAATCTCGGCCGTCAGGATCTTGTCGAACAGGTCCGCGATCTCGGGATCATACTCGCTAAGCACACGGCGCTCCAGGCGCAAGAACAGCGCCAAGTTGTCGCGCAGCTCCTCGGGGATCTCGATCTCGGCGAGACGCTCCCTGGACTCGGCATTCGAGCCGATTCGGTTAACGAGGCGGTTGACCACGGCAGCGACGCGCGCCGCGGCTTCGGGTACAGACTGGTTGCTTAGGTTCTCAGCCACGTTTCCTCCCATTCCTCCTTCTATGCACGTAACATGCGGTATTCATTATAGGCACTCGGCAAAAACTTTCGGCGCTGATTGCGCTTTACCACACAAAAGTATTTTCTGCATTGCAAGGGTTTTTGCCCTAAATGGTCGTATTTCTCGGTGGGCGGCATACGTAAATAGGGGCATTCCGCATAAAAGCGAAACACCCCCGTAACAATCGCTCGCAATGAGCTGGGCACCTCAGCGGCACTACAGCTCAAAAATCATGCGCTACAGGCGCTCGCGAACCGCCTCGACCACGTTGGCCAGATCGACGAGGGCCTCGTCATGGCTCTCCATGTCGCGCACCTTGACCTTGCCGGCGGCAAGCTCGTCGCCACCCAGGATCAAGATGAGCTTGGCGCCCACCTTATCGGCCTGCTTAAACTGGGCCTTGAGCGAACGGCCCTGATAGTCGGCCTCGGTCACGATACCTGCGGCGCGAAGCTCCTGCGTAATGGCAAAGACGTTCTGGCGCAACTCCTTGCCGGCGTTGGCGACGTAGACACACGGGGCCTCATCGGCGCCCAGGTCGCTGCCAAAGGCCTGCAGGGCCAGCAGGGCGCGCTCAAAACCGACGGCGAAGCCGACGCCGGCCGTGGGCTTGCCGCCCTCGAGCTCGACCAGACCGTCGTAGCGACCGCCGCCGCCGATGGAGCCGACGCCGGCGCCGGGGGCCTCGACCTCAAAGACGGTACGGGTGTAGTAGTCCAGGCCGCGCACCAGGGTGGGATCCTCGACATACTCGATGCCGGCGGCATCCAGATAGCGCTTGACCTGCTCGTAGTGCTCACGGCACTCGTCGCACAGGTTGTCACCCATCAACGGAGCCTCGGCCATGATCTCGCGGCAATGGTCGTTCTTGCAGTCGAAGGCGCGCAGCGGGTTAAGCTCGGCGCGCTCGCGGCACTCGTCGCACATCTCATCGGCGTGGTCGAGAATGAACTGCTTAACCTGCTCGCGATAGGCCGGACGGCATTGGGCATCGCCCATCGAGTTAATGAGCAGACGGAGCTTGGACAGATCGAAGCCCAGACGCTTGTAAAACTCCATGAGCATAATGATGCACTCGGCGTCTGCCGCCGGATCGGGAGCGCCAAGCCACTCGATACCCACCTGGTGGAACTGACGCAGACGACCCTTCTGGGGACGCTCGCCGCGGAACATGGCCTCGGCATAGTAGGCCTTAAACGGCGTGGAGCCCTGGGGCACCAGGTTGTTCTCCACGACGGCGCGCACCACACCGGCCGTGCCCTCGGGGCGAAGGGCCAGGCGCTGCTTGGGCTTGAGCTTGGTATCGGTACCCTCGGTAAAGACGCGCTCCAGGTTGGCGCCGCTAAACACGCGGAACATCTCCTTGCGCACGACGTCGGTCGACTGGCCGATGCCGTGGACAAAGCGTCCACCTGCTCGATCGCGGGCGTCTCGATGGGCTTAAAGCCAAACGGCTCGAACACGCCGGCAGCGATCTGCTGCATCTTTTGCCAGGCGCGCATCTCGGCGCCGATAAGGTCGCGGGTTCCCTCCGCCTTCTGTGCCTGCATGGGCAAACACCTTCTTTTGTATCGCGTCATAGGTAGTGGACATTATACGGCACAAAGCAGCAACGCGGCGGCGCGTCTGACCGAACGAGGGTATGGGGACTCGTTCGGCCAGATGCGCCGCCGCGGTTTGTGATCCGTTTTCCTCCGTCCCCTTCGGATCACGTGATCTGTTGGGGACGGAGGAAAACGGATCATTTCGTAGGCCCGTGGCCGCCTTGGAAACCGAATGATGGTACGAGCATCCATTCGGCTTCCAGGACAGCCACGGACAGAACAGGGCGAACGAAAAAGAGCGACGGACGTCTACTCCCCCGCCACGCTTGCGCGCAGCTTGGCGGCGATGGGCTCAGACGCCAGCAAGAACGCCAGCATGATTACCGAGCACGCCAAGCAGACAATCCAGGTGCTCACAAAGGAGCCCGTAGCGTCGAACAGCACACCCGAGACGATGGCGCCTACGGTGCCACCGACCATCTCGAGCGAGGTAATGGTGCCCGTGACCTTGCCCAGGTCGGCCATGCCAAACTGCTTAGACGCAGCGATCGTGGGCGTTGGAGATGGTGTACTGCGCAAGGGAAATGCCCAGGTCGCTGACGATGAGCGGCTGGAACAGGCTCATGCAGTTGACGAAAATCGTGTAGCACGTGGCCATGATCACGAAGCCAGAGGCCACCACGAGCCAGCCGGGGAAGAACTTGCGTTGCAGGGGCATTGGTTACTCCCTGTGGTCGGCGATATAGCCCAAAGCGACGGCGGTATAAGCCGCGGCACCGAGCGGCAGCTCGGCATCGTTAAAGCGCGCCTTGGGATGGTGCTGGGCAAAATGCTCATCCGTATCGGTTACAGCGGCGCCCACGGTAAAGTACGCACTCGGGATCTCGCTCGAGATCAAAGCGAAGTCCTCGCTCGCCATGGCGTGGAACAACGGCAGGAAGGCGGCCTTGGGCAGCGTCGCACCCACATAGCCAAGCGACGCCTGCGTCATGCCGTCGTCGAGTACCAGCGGCGGAACATCCGAAAGCGTCTCGATAGTCGCCGGCGTGCGATACGTTGCGGCCACACCGTTGACGACCTCGGCGATGCGGGTCTTGAGGTGCTCCATGATCTCGACGTCGAAGCCGCGCAACGTTCCCTCGAGCACGCAGGTGTCGGGGATGACGTTGGCCGCCAAGCCGCCAGCGAACTTACCCACGGTAAGCGCGACCTCCTTGGCCGCCGGCACCTCACGGGAGATAAGCTCCTGAAGCGCAAGGTGCACATGCACGCCGGCCGTAATGGGGTCGATGCAGATCTCGGGGCTCGAGCCATGGCCGCCCTTGCCCTGAAGCGTGATGCGAAAACCGTACACGCCCGAGAGCGCCGGGCTGCCGTAGAGCACCAGGCCAAGCGGCGATTGGCTGTTAACGTGCATGGCGAAGGCGGCCTGGGGACGCGGGTTCTGCAGCAGACCGTCGGCGATGGCGGCGCGGGCACCCTCAAAGGTTTCCTCGCCCGGTTGGAACAGCAACTTAATCGTGGCGTTGGCGTCGACAAGCTCGGACTCGCGGGCCTTGAGCAGGCGCGCCGCACCAAGCAGCGCCGTCGCGTGCATATCGTGTCCGCATGCGTGCATGCAGCCGTTCGTAGAGGCGAAAGGCTCGCCTGACTCTTCAGCAACAGGCAGGGCATCCATGTCGCCACGGAGCATGATGACCGTACCGGCCTGTTTGTCCGTGCACGTACCGTTACCCCGAGCAGCAGCTGCCGCGCCGGCACCGATTAGGCCAACGACACAGGAGCCGTCAACAAGCACGGCATAGGGAATATCCATCTCGTCCAGACGCGCCTGGATAAAGGCGGACGTCTGTGGAAGGTTGTTACCGAGCTCAGGCGTTTGATGGAGATCATGGCGCCATGCGGCAAGCTCGTTGGCAAACGCCTGAGCTTCTGCAACAAGACCGTCACCGATAGCGGCCTGCGCCGCCGCGGTGGCCTTGGGCGCTGGTTGCGGTTGAAGATCGGACTGAGCTGGTGCCATAAATGCCCTCCAGTAACGTTTTTGCAGTAAGCACTTTGATAGCGTAAAGCGCAAGGTACAACTTTAAGGGCGAGGCATAAAAAATGCCGCCCCAGGAGGGCGGCGCAACAAGTTGTTTACAATTGCGGGCGCAGCTTTCGACGCAAAAAATCGAAGTGAGTCTCGCTCAAGATAATCGACAGGAAGATAAGCACAAAGCCGGCGAGCAGGCGCGAGGTGAGCGCCTCCCCCATCAGCAGCACCGAAAACAACACGCCCGAAGGCGACTCCATCGAAAGGAGCAGCGAGCCCGTCGAAGCCGGGACATGCGCCAGGCCGACGTTTTGGATGAGCAGAGCCACGCATGTGCAGCCCACCGAGAGAAACGCCATCGCAGTGATAAAGCTCGGCGTCCACACGGACAGAGGCGCTTGGGTCTCGAATAGCAGCGACGTTGCCAGGCTCAGCACGCCGTTGCCCACAAACATCCAAAACGTGATGACGTTGATGTCCATTTTGCGACCGTACTTGGCGGTCACCGCCATCTGGATGGCGAAGAAGACCGCGCCGCCCAGCGTAATGGCATCGCCGATGTTGAACTCGACGCTATCGAGCGCCACCAGGCCAATGCCCGCCAAGCACAGCAGTGCCGCGCCCAGATTATAGCGGGTGAGTTTTTCGCCGCTCAGAAAATAGCTCGCAAAGGGCACGAGGATGCAGTACGTACCCGTCAAAAACGCGTTCTTGCCCGCCGTGGTGTGCGCCAGACCGACCGTCTGCAGGACGTAGGCGGCCCACATAAGTGTGCCCATTCCAAGTCCGACGATAAGATTGCGGGCGTTGATGTGCGCGATGATGCGCTTGTAGGAAGATGAACAAACATCGACCAACGCCGCAGGCAGAAAGCGCACGTAGAGCAGTTCAAACACCGGAATAGTGTCGAGCGCGTCCTTCATAGTGGTAAAGGAGTAGCCCCAGATAATCGCCACCGAAAGCAGTAGAACTTTCCAGAACAACGGCGAACGAGCACCGGCGCCACGGGAGGCGCCGCCCGCACCCAGGTCCTCGCGAGCAACAGGGCTATCGGGCATCATTTCGATATTGTCAGTGACATGCTGGGGCATAGGGCATCCTCGCGCTCAATCTGGGCGTGGTGTCCGCACGCGCGTGACCGCATGCCGCCTCATGGTCAAATAAAAACAGGGCGCACCGGACCCCCGGCACGCCCCGCTACTGTAGCAACAACCAAGCAGCCCATGCAATTCACTCAGCTAAAGCGTCGGAACAGGAAACCTCGATGTTCCGACGGCGTTTACGTTGCTGTATTAAATCAATTTGGTCGACTCCAGCTTTTCGATAATCCAGTCGTTGGCTTTGATGACCGGACGGCGGAAGACGACGCCCAGGGCCAGCGACGGAATCAGATAGCTGCCAGAATACCCAGCTCAACCCAGTACTCCATATGGTAGGCGCCAGCCATGGCGGCATGCATGGCGTTGATGCCGTGAGTAAACGGCAGGAACGGATAGATCGCCTGGAACACGGGGCCGGTCATCTCGATGGGGAACGTGCCGCCCGAACCGCCGACCTGCATGACCAACAGCACGACAGCGAGCGCCTTGCCGATATCGCCAAACGAAACCGTAAGCGTGTAGACGATATTGGAGAACACGAGACTCGCGACCCAGCCCGCCAGCACAAACTGCAGCGGGTTGTCGCACTGAATGCCAAAGAACAGGATGTCGCCCGCGCACACGAGCGTTGCCTGCAGCAGGGCCAAACCGCCAAAGAACAGGTAACGGCCCAGATAGATCTCGTGCAGGCGTACGGGGATGAGCTCATTGATGAGCTCGTCGTCGACCGAGACCTTCATCATGGCCGCCAGTACGATCGAGCCGACCCAGAGCGACAGAATCGTGTAGAACGGCGCCATGGCAGAGCCGTAATTGCGAATCGGATAGACCGGCTTGCGGTCGAGCGCGACGGGGCCGGAAAGCGACACGGCCAGGCCCTCGGGGTCGTTGCCGATCATCGTCTTGATCGTCGCCAGGTCACCCGACATCAGGGCGCCGTCGAGCTCGTCCTTGAACGCGCTGATCTTGTCCGACGCCTCGCCCAGCTGATCGGAAGCCTTGTTGACCAGCTTTGCGGCCTTGGAGAGACCCTTTGCCAGCGAACCGGATGCGTCGGTCAGGCCGGCAACAGCGCTATCCAGGTCGCCCGAGATGCCGTCGAGTGAATCCAACACGCCCGAAATAGTTTTCTTGAGCTCCTTGGCCTTGACCGAGAACGTGGAATCGTAGTCAGACTTAGCGCCCGAGATGCCCGCCTTGGCATCGGCGATGGCCTGGTCGACCTCGGCACGCGTGCTGTTGACCTCTGCCATGCTGTCGGAAAGGGACTTTGCGGTTGCCCTCAGGTCGTTGGCATTGTTACGATACTCCGTCGCGATCCTGCCCAGCGATGTAGCCACAGACTTGAGGCTGTCCCGGAGCTTTTCGTCACTCACCTGATCGGCAAAGCTGCGGAGCTGGTCGGCCGTGTCGTCGATTTCCTTGGCACGCGATTCGAGTGCCGACGCGGCTTCGTTGAGCTGGGTCACCGTAACGTTGACATGCTGGTTCGCGGCATCGAATGCCTTCGCAAGCTCGGCGGACACGTTGTCAAACGAGCCCGCACTTCCGTCAATCGCGGCGTTGATGGCGTCGTTGGCGGCCTTGAGTGCTTCCTTGGAATCACTAATGCCGCTCTCGGCGTGCTCCATCAACTGCTTGGTCGATTCATCGACCGTACCCGTCTGCTGGAGCATACCGCTCGCCGACGTCAACGAATCGGAGGTCGAGCTCAAAATGCCCGCCAGCGACGAAGCATTGACCTGAACGTCCTGCAGGTCCTCGACCGAATCGCCGAGCGTCGAGGACAGGTTGGCGATAAAGTTGCTGACTTGGTCGGTGCTCATGTAATCGAGCAGGCTGGACACCGTCTTGAGACCGATGCTCGTAATGGTCTCGGTAAAAAGATTCGTTAACCTGGTTCTGAACGGCGCTCGAAACCCTTCTCGGTCACGATCTGGGCGATGGCGTTGGCCTTCTGGTTCTCGTAAAAACTCGATATCGGCGTGTCTAACGTCGGTCGAGAAAAGCGTCATCATGTCAGCGCTAAACGTTTTGGGGATAACGACGGCAGCATAGTACGCGCCCGACTTAACGCCCTCGATAGCCTTTTCGCGATCGTTAAGCACAACCCAATCGAAGCTCTCGTTGCCGCGTAGGGTGGCGGTCACGTTTTCGCCCACGTTAACCTCGACGGGAATCAGATCGCTCTCGTAACCCTCATCGGTGTTGACCACGGCGATCTTAAGATTGCCGGTGTTGCCGTACGGATCCCAGCTGCCGGCGATGTTAAACCACGCGTACAGACACGGCACGATAATGAGGCCCATCACGACAATCAAGCCGATCACGGAGCGAGACACGTTTTGGACATCGCGCTTAAACAGATGCAGGATATTCTTCATTTATGCCTCACCTCCTTTGGAGTGCTTACCGAGCGGGGCGGTATCTCCGTCATTTGCAGCCGTGTTGTCAGCGCCCTGAGTTTTTTGGTGCGAATCCGTATGCGGCAAGCGGCCCGTGGACTGATCGCCGCCTTTGGCACCACGCTCGCTGGCGTTGAGGCCAAACATGTGGCGGGCAGCAGGAATGGCGGCCGTGTGCTCGCGCATCTCGCGACGCAGGTCCTCATCCGAAAGCGCCGAGATGCGCATCTGGGTATTGAGGCTCGCGCGGATATATTCGATATTGATAAGCCAGCCGCAGATGGCAATAACCGAGATGATCCAAATGACCAGCAGGATGATCTTGCCGTTATTGTCGATATCGAGAACCGTCGACAGGACAAAGAGCAGCACCTGCACGCCCACCACAGCAGCAAAACCGCCCTTGATGTAGTAGGGATAACGGTGCTCAAAGGTCACCGCGTGGTCGAGCAGTTCGCGACGGTACGAATCGGAATCGAGCATGACACGCATGGCCGTGCGTAGCGAGTAGCGCTGGCGCGGCAGGTCGTTGGACTCGCAAATCATCATACCGGTCGTGGAAAGCTGTTTATCAAAGAGCAGGTTAAGGTTGAGCAGCAGCGGACGCAGCTGCAGGCCGATAAAGAGCGCCACGATCAAGAACACGCCCAGAATGCACAGGTTAAACAGGTAGTTGAACGAATACATGCCACCGACCGTCTCGCGCAGCAGATTGATGCCGTAGGTAAAGGGTAGCAGCGGGTGCAGCCACTGGAAGAAGCCGGGCATCATCTCGATGGGGTACATGCCCGACGAACCCGGGATCTGCACGATGACGAGAATGACGCCGATAGCCTTGCCGATATGCTTAAACGTGGTGGACAGCGCATAGATGATATTGACGTAGGTGAACGAGATGGCGATGCCGCCCAACACGAACAGCAGCGGGTTAACACACTGTACGCCAATGACCAAATCTCCCACCGTAACGATGATGGCCTGCAACGCACCCAGGATCACCAGGAGCAACCAGCGGCCAAAGTAGCCTTGGCGCGCCGTAAAGCTGCCAACGCCCTCACGGTCGACCTCGAGCTTGTAGATGGCGATGAGCACATAGCCGCCCACCCACAGCGCCAGGTTGGTGTAGAAAGGAGCAATGCCCGAGCCGAAGCTCTTGACCGGATAGATCGACTTGGGCTTGAGCTCAACCGGAGATGCCATGAAGTCTGCAACGTCATCGACGTCGACGCCCATCAGGTCGGCCAGCTCGCCCATGGACTCGGAGGTCTGTAGCGCCGCGATGTCGTTGGCGGCGGTTGCGAGCTTGTCCTGGACCTTGGCAAGCGAGGAATCGGTCTGGGACAGCGTGGTCTTGGCCTGGCCGAGTGTAGCGTTGAGTTGCGAAAGCGTACCGCGCGCACTTGCAATAGTAGGCGTGAGGCCAGACACGATTCCCGTCAGATCACCCGAGACGGCGGCAAATGAATCAAGCGCGCTCGAGGCCTTCGGCAGCGCGTTTTGACCCAGGTCCGTCTGGGCCTGGCCAAGGTTGGTCGCACCGGTCTGAATTGCGTTATTGATAGCGTCGCTGGCACCCGAGACAGCCGCGGCATCATTCGCCATGGCGCTCGACTGCGCAGACAGACCGTCCTTGATGCTCTGAAGCTTTTCATTCTGCTCGCGGAGCAAATCGATGGTCGATACAATGCGCGCGTCAATTTCCTTGGAACCTGTCGACGTGTCATTGACAAGAATTTCCAAGTGGCCGATAACGGCCTTATTGTGGTCGATCGTCGCCTGGAGAGACTCAAGCGAGTTGTCGATACGAGTGGTCGTAGATGTGACCGCGCCCGTCAGCTTGCCAATCGCAGCGTTCGCGGAGGCTGACGTCTTGGTGAGCGCAAGGCTGCCTTCCGAGAGCGCCTTGGAGAGCGAGGCGACAGAGTTACCCGCCGTGGCGCGAGCCTCGCCCAGCAGGTCGTTGCCCTGGGAGATCGCCTGCGTCAGCGACGGCGTCTGACCCTGCAGGCCCGCCAACGCGGCATCGGCCGATGCGATCGAGCCGCTCGTCTTATCGATGGCGGCATTCATGTCGCCAATCGAATCGCGCACCTCACCCAAGGTACCGGATGCCTCTGATACCGAACCGGCCAACGAATCCTGAGTCTGGGTTGCCTTGTCCTTTAAATCGACTCCGGCATCCTTGGCAATACTGGCAACGGTCTCGCCCACCGTGGAGACGAACTCCGAGTTGATCTGCTGCTCGATGGTGTTTGCACCGGTGTCGGTAACCTTGGGCGCAATGGCGCTCTTCTTCTCATTGACGTAGTACGTAAGCTTGGGCTGATGGTAGTTGCCGTCGAGCATCGAGACCAGGTTATCCGAGAAGTTCTTGGGGATTACGATGGCCGCATAGTACTCACCGCTCTCGACGCCCCCCTTGGCGTCGGCCGCCGAATCTACGAAGGTCCAGCCCAGCTGGTCGTTCTCCTTGAGCTGATCGACGACCTTATCGCCCGCGTTGAGCTCGCCCACCAGGTCGTTTTGGGTGCCCTGATCGTTGTTGGCGATGGCAATCTTGATACCCTGGGTGTTTCCGTACGGATTCCAGTTTGCCACGATGTTGTACCAGGCATACAGCGAGGGAATAACACACACGCCGAGGGTAACCACCAAGGCGACGGGGTTCACGAGCAGTCGCTTAATGTCGCGCTTAAATATCGCAAAGGAGACCTTTGCATCGGATAGTTTGCTGCCGAGACTCACGCTTGGACCATCCATCCTGTCGTTGAATCGAATCGTACTATCGATAACCATTGTACGTAGGCGCTTTAGCGTCTCAGAGCACAATGGTATTGAGTTTTGCGGGTAGCAATATACTACGAAGATGAGTTAGCGTACAGTTGTACAGTATCTTTAATTTCAGCAGGTCACAAAACCACAACCCGCACAAATTAGCAATTCAAATAGTCATCGGGGACGTTCTTAAACGACTAGTCATTCAAGAACGTCCCCAATGACTACTTAGGACCACGGCAACGTCGATGTTTTTGGCAATGCCAGCGAGCGGGCGCCAGAGCGAACAAATTGGCATGAAAAGAGGACGGCATAGACCTTCTGGTCATGCCGTCCTCTTTGAATGACAAGTTGTCGCTCTGGCGCCCGCGCAGCGTCGGCAGGTCCGCCGTTCGTTAGAACGGCGGAACTGAGGGCAGCGTCGGCAGGTCCGCCGTTCGTTAGAACGGCGGAACCAATTACATAAGCTCGCAGACAGCTGCTGCGAAGGCCACGGGGTCCTCGGGCAGAATACCTTCGACCAGCAGGGCCTGGTCATAGAGCAGACCGGAGTACTGCTTGATCTTGTCGGCGTCGCCCGCCTTCTGGGCAGCGACGAGCTTGGCAAAGACCGGGTGCTTGGCGTTGAGCTCGAGCACGCGCTGGCTCTTGGGCATACCATCAGGTGCGCCCTCGGGACCCTTCTGGAGCACCTTCTCCATCTCGAGCGAAAGCGGACCCTCGGTGGTGATGCACGCAGGAGCATCGGTCAGGCGCGCAGAGACGGCGACCTTCTCGACCTTGTCGCCGAGCGCCTCCTTCATGGCGCTAAAGAGGTCCTCGTTCTCCTTGGTGGCGTCCTCGGCCTCCTTTTTCTCGTCCTCGGTCGCCAGGTCAAGATCGCCGGTCGCGACGTTCTTGAGCTCCAGGTGACGATCCTCGACCTCGGGCTCGGCACCGTCGGCCACGGCCTTCTCGGCAGCCTCGCGGGCAGCGTCGTCCTCGTAGATCTTAGGCATATCGGCGGCAACGTACTCACGCATGGCCTGGAACGTGAACTCATCCACATCCTGCGTCAGCAGCAGCACGTCATAGCCGCGGTCGAGCACGCCCTTTACCACGGGCATCTTGGCCAAGCGCTCACGCGAGTCGCCGGCGGCGTAGTAGATGACCTTCTGATCCTCGGGCATGCCCTTGGCATACTCGGCCAGGGTAATCATCTTCTGCTCCTTGGCAGACCAGAACAGCAGCAGGTCGGCGAGCTCATCGGCCTTCATGCCGTAGCTCGAGTAGATGCCATACTTAAGGCCGCGGCCAAAGTTCTCAAAGAACTTCTCGTATGCCTCGCGGTCGTTGTCACGCATATCCTCAAGGTCGGCGGTAATCTTCTTTTCCACACGCTTGGCGATAGCCTTGAGCTGACGGTTCTGCTGCAGCGTCTCGCGCGAGATGTTGAGCGACACGTCGGCGGAATCCACGACGCCACGGACAAAGTTGTAGTAGTCGGGCAGCAGGTCGTCGCACTTCTCCATAATCAGCACGTTGGAGCTGTAGAGCGCCAGGCCCTTCTCGTAGTCCTTGCTGTACAGATCGAACGGAGCGCGTCCCGGCACAAACAGCAGGGCGTCGTACTCGAGCGTACCCTCGGCATGGAAGCTGATGGTGCGCGCCGGATCGTCAAAGTCGTGGAACGTGGACTTGTAGAACTCGTCATAGTCCTTCTGCTCAACATCGGAGCTGCGCTTCTTCCAAATCGGTGTCATGGAATTGACGGTCTCGAGCTCCTGGTAGTCCTCGTACTCGGGCGTGTAGTCATCGCCAGCATCCTCGGGCTTGGGCTTCTGGCGGCTCTTGGACACCATCATCTGGATCGGGTAACGCACATAGTTGCTGTACTGCTGAATCAGGCTCTTGAGGCCCCACTCGGTCAGGAAGCGATCGTAGGTCTCGGCCTCGCCGTCGGCGTCGAGCTTCTCGTTCTCGCGCAGCGTCAGGATGACATCGGTGCCGTGCTCGGCGCGCTCGCCGTCTTCGATGGTGTAACCCTCAAGACCATCAGACTCCCACACGTGAGCGGTGTCCTCGCCATAGGCGCGGCTGACAACCTTTACGTGGCTGGCAACCATAAAGGCAGAGTAGAAGCCCACGCCAAACTGGCCGATGATGTCAACATCGGAGCCCTGTTGCTCGGCATTCTCGGTCTTAAACTCCTCGGAGCCGGAATGGGCGATGGTGCCCAGATTGCGCTCGAGCTCCTCGGCGGTCATGCCGATGCCGTTATCCGAAATCGTGATGGTGCGGGCATCTTTATCGAAGGAGACGCGAATGGCCAGGTCGCCCTGATCGATCTTGACGCTCGGGTCCTGCAGGCTCTTAAAGTTGAGCTTGTCGACGGCATCACTCGCGTTGGAGATAAGCTCGCGCAGGAAGATTTCCTTATTGGTGTAGATGGAGTTGATCATGAGGTCGAGCAGTTTTTTGCTCTCGGTCTTAAATTGACGCATGTGCAGTCCTTTCGCGCTACCCCCGTCCGCAAAAACGGCCCGGTTGCCCGAGCCGCATTGCAGACCTGCTATGTTCAGACTTAGATTTTATAACCCATTAGCGCGCATATATACATACGGAATCGAAAAACTGTATGTCCAAACGCTCTGATGCGCCAATTGCCAAGGAGTGTCCCCGACTGCCGGCAGGAAAGGAACGTCCCTATCTGCCATCTACGCGCTTGGCCATCCAAACATGGGGCTGGCCCTCGTCTTCGTAGTCCGCCGGGGCAATCTGCGTGTAACCCGCCTTGGCATAGAGTGGTAGCACGTATTCCTGCGCGTGCAGCTTAATGAGCTTGGCGCCGGCATCACGCGCGGCGGTATCACTGGCCTCGACAATCTTGCTCGCCAAACCACGACGACGCATAGCCGGCAGCACGGCCACGCGCCCCATAATGTAGGTCTCCCCCGCCGCGACGCCTTCGTCCAAGTCGCACGCCGGCGACACCGGGGCTTCCGCATCAGTCGCGCGCTCAAGCTCTTCGGGAAACACGCGCGAGCAACCGGCAAGCTCGCCGTCTACATAGAGCGTCACATGAATGCAGTTCGGGTCCTCGTCGATAGCGTCGAACTCATTCTCGTAGCCCTGCTCGTCCATAAAAACGACGCGGCGCACCAACGCCGCGTCATCAAAGCATCCCGTCTTAAGTTGGATATCCATGGCTGCCCTTTCATTCAATGCGAACGTTAGGGACAGATTTTAGCGAAAGTGAGCTCCGCGCACGCTAAACTTCGCGCGAGCCTTCGCCAGGCAGTCGTAATGACCCACGTTATGGGCATCGCTCGCGATGAAGCTGTACAGGTTCTGATCGAACAGGCGCTGTGCCGGCTTTTTCTCGCGACCAAAGCGACCGCCGGCAATAAAGTCCGCCGAAGCCTGCAGCTTGCAGCCCATATCGACCAGGCGCTCCGCCACGCTTACATCCTTTTGAACCGCACGATAGCGCTCAGGATGAGCGATGATCACCTGGTAGCCACGGCACTGCAAATCGTAAATCGTGTTCTCGTACTCTCTAAACGCATACGCATCGGCATGCGTCGAAAGCTCGAGCAGAAACTCGTTGGTCCCATCGAAATGCAAGTGATCCGCGGCATCGATACCAAGCTCAACGAGCTTTCGATGGTTGACCTCGAAGCCCATCTGGAGCGGAAAACCGTCAGCGTTATCGCGCAGCAGCTCAAAGGCATCCCACATCTTGTCGTAATCAAAATAGGGATCACGGCAGTGAGGAGTGCAAACGATTCTGGTTACACCGGCCCGCTTGGCAGCCTCGAGCATCGCCAAGCTCTCTTCGAGATCGGCGGCGCCGTCGTCTACACCCGGCAAGATATGGCAATGAATGTCACGCATAGGTCAGCCTTAATCAACTAAACGTTTGCTCGGTTGGTGAAGATGCCCTTTTTGGAAGTGCCCTGATCGTCGGAGCCCTTCTTAACCTTCTTACCGTCCTTGGTGTAGTAAGAATAGTAGTACTCGCTGGTCTCGGTCTCACAGTAATTCATGACGGTACCGATGAGCTTGACCTTCTCGGACTTCTTAAGCTGGGCGATAGCGTTGAGCGCCTCTTCGCGCTTGGTAAAGTCCTCGCGCACCACGAACAGCGTGCCGTCGGTCAGGCTGGCAATCTCGGCAGCATCGATGAAGGTGCCGACCGGAGGAGCATCGAAGATGACGTACTGGAACTTGGCGGACAGTGCCTTTACCAGCTTGGCAAAGCGATGGGAGACGATGATGTCGGCAGGATTGGGAATATGCGGCTCGGCATCGAGGAAGTAGAAGTTCTTCTGACCCGTCTCGACAATTGCCTGGTCAATGGAGATCTGCTCGGAAAGGACCGCATAGAGTCCGCCGCGCGAACGAACGCCGAGCATATCGGAAAGGGACCTGCGACGCATATCGGCCTCGACCAGGAGCACGGACTTGCCGCTCGTGGCGATTGCCTGAGCAAGGTTAATGGAAACCGTAGACTTGCCCTCGTTGGGAATCGAGGAGGTAACGGTGATGGTGCGAATGGGGTCGTCCACGCTCGCAAAGCGGATGTTGGCCAGAAGGGTCTTGGCGGCATTCTGTACAACGAGCTTATCGGTGTTCTTTGCCTTAGCCATGCCTATTTACCACCTTTCATAGCCGGAATTCGGCCAACAACGGGAATACCCAGGAGCTCTTCTGCCTCTTCGGCACCGCGGATGCGGGTATTGAGCATGTCTGCCAAAACGACATAGGCAACTGCGATAAAGATACCGGCGAGGAACGCGACGGCAATATACAGCGTGCGCTTGGGGCCGCTGGGGGCTTCGGGGGTCTTAGCCTTATCGATAACGTTGATGCTCTGGGCAGCGCCGACGTTCTGAGCGACCGTACTCACCGAGCTGGCAATGGCCTTTGCGACCTCAGCCGTCTCCTTGGCATCGGTGCCGGTAACCGAAAGCGTAATGACACGCGTGGTGGTCTCGGAGGAAACAGACACCTTGTAGTCATCCAGATCGGTGAGGCCCAGTTCTTTGGCGGCGCCGCTCTTGACGCTATCGCTATCAAGCAGCGTGGCGATATCGTTGGAAAGCATCTGGCTCGCCGAGAGATCGTTGTAGCTCATCTGACCGCTATCGTCGGTCTTGGCGAGAATGTACATGCTCGTCGTCGCGGTATAGGTGTTGTCCATCGCAGCGAAGGACACGATACCCATGGCGATCGCGCAGACCACCGGAAGGGTGATGACCAGCTTGAGGTGCTTCTTCAGCAGCTGGAACAGTTCGAGAAGGGTCATGCAGCTTGCCTTTCATTTCCCCAGTTCGGATTGACAAAACTGTCCGTATGTTATCGCATCTTTTTACCGAGACCAAACTCTATACATAAGAAACAGGCTCTCCTGTAAAAATGTCGGAAGCAATCGTAAAATTGCACAACAACGCCGCACCCGAAAGTCAAATGCGGCGTCTATATCAATATCTATGTTGTATCGCTATGCGAATGGCTCGTCCTGCTGTATGGGAAACGTCACCGTAATGGTGGTTCCCACGCCCAACTCGCTCGACAGATCGAGCGTGGCGTGATGATACAGGGCCGCATGCTTGACAATGGCAAGCCCCAGACCGGTTCCGCCGCGTGCCTTGGACCTACTCTTGTCCACGCGATAGAACCGCTCAAATACCTTGCCCTGTTCTTCAGGCGCGATACCGATTCCCGTGTCGGCGACCGCGAGGAACGGATGGCCTTCGTCGTTGGTGCCGCACTGCAGCGTAACCGTACCGCCGGGTCGATTGTAGCGGATGGCGTTGCTTGCCAGATTGTAGATGAGCTCGTCAATCAAGCGCGACACGCCTTCGATGACCACAGGCTTGGTCTCATGACCTATCGTCACATTCGCCTGACGGGCAACCTGTTCAAGACGCTGCTCAACCGCGTAGATCGCACGCGAGAGCTCAATAGGCTCCGTGGACCCAATGGGCACCGCCTCGCCCTCAGTTGCACGCTCGGCCTCGTCCAAGTTAGACAGCGTAAGGATATCGTTGACAAGCGCTGCCAAGCGGCCCGCCTCACGATAGATGCGACCGCCAAAGTTGCGCAGGTCATCCTCGCCCTCAACCATGCCGTTTGCGATGAGCTCGGCATAGCCCGAAATCGCCGTAAGTGGCGTCTTGAGCTCATGGGTGATATTCGCCGTGAACTCGCGGCGCATACGGTCGTTGTCCGCTAGCACCGCCATTTGGCGCTTGAGTTCCTGGCGCTGCGACTCGATACGCTCAAGCATGGGGACCATCTCGGCATAGGCGTGCTCATAGCTACGGCGTGGGTGATCCAAATCCACCTCTTGCAACGGCGCGATGATGGCACGGGACTCACGGCGCGCCATAAAAAACGAGAGTACTGCACCCGCTGCTGCGATAAGCAGCATCGGCGCCAGCATCGACAGCAAAATCGCCGCAACGCCAGGCTGGGCCTGCGCCAAGCGAACGACCTGGCCGTTATCAAGGGTGACGGCGCGATACAGCATAATCTCGTCGAGTGTAGAGCTTGCGCGCTCCGCGGAACCCGAACCACTCTCAAAGGCCTCGATGACCTCGGGGCGATCGCCATGGTTGGGCAGTGTGGAAGGCGACGCCTCGTTGTCGTAGGCAACAGATCCGTCCTTATTGATCAGCGTGATACGAAGATCCTCGCGATCGAGGCTTCGCAAGAACGGAATGGGCTCCTGCTGCTCGTCGAGGGCGGCAGCAATGAGCTCGGTTTCCTGCGCCAGATTGGCACTCGTGGCATCCGCCAAAGTGTTTTGCACAAAGAACGCACCCAGCACCGTAAACGCCACGATAACTGCCATGGCGCAGACAAAGATCGTCACAAAAACGCGGTGCGACAGCGTATGTTTTCCCTGGGGGGCGAAGACCACGGGTTACTCCTCCGATGCGGCGGCCGCGGTGTCGTCGCCTTCGGCACCATCACCGGCAGAAGGCTCGGCCAGGCGATAACCCACGCCGCGCACGGTCTCGATGGCGCTGGCATGCTCGCCCAGTTTTTGGCGAAGCGTCTGCACGTGCACGTCAACGGTGCGCGAACCGCCGTCGAAGTCCCAGCCCCACACGCTCTGCAGCAACGACTCGCGGGTAAAGACCACGCCGGGCTTGCGCATGAGGTACTCGAGCAGGTCGAACTCGCGCAGGGTGAGCTTAAGCGGCTCGCCGGCAACGGTCACCTCGCGATGGCTGGGCGAAAGCACGATGTCGCCCACGCTGAGCACATCGCTCGCCTGCTTGACCATGCCGCCGCGACGCAGCAGCGCACGGCAGCGGCTGGCAAGCTCCATGAGCGAAAACGGCTTGGTCAGGTAATCGTCGGCACCGCCATCGAGCGCCATCACCTTGTCGAGCTCGGTGTCCTTGGCGGTAAGCATCATGATGGGCACCGTCGCCGTCAGGCGATCGGCACGCAGGCGACGCATAATCGCTAGGCCATCGGTGTCGGGCAGCATGATATCGAGCAGCACAGCATCGGGCACCCGTCGCGCCACGGCAGCCTTAAACTCGCCATCGCACGAAAAGCCCTCGGCCTCGATTCCCTGCTTGCGCAGCGCGTAGACCGTCAAATCCCTGATGTTGTCATCGTCCTCGACGTAATAGATCATGTTGAACCCCTTTGCGGCCGATATGACCGCATCTTAACCCTAAAAGCACCTGTAAAAGACAGCGTCAGCCAAAACGCCCCGTCAAATAATCTGCCGTGCGCGGATCGGACGGATTTTTGAAGAGTTGCGCGGTAGGCGCGTGCTCCACCAGCTCACCCAGCAAAAAGAACGCAACCGAATCGGAAATACGCGCGGCCTGCTGCATGTTGTGCGTCACGACCACCAACGTGCAGGTTTCCTTGAGCTCGCAGGCAAGCTGCTCCACCACGAGCGTCGACACGGGGTCGAGCGCCGAGGTCGGCTCGTCCATCAGCAGAATGCCGGGCTGCACGGCAAGTGCGCGGGCAATGCACAGGCGCTGCTGCTGTCCACCCGAAAGACCCAGGCCCGACTCCTTGAGCTTGTCCTTGACCTCATCCCATAGCGCAGCGCGACGAAGGGAGTCCTCGACCAGCCCATCGAGCACGGCGCGATCGCGCACACCCATACCGCGCGGACCGTAGGCGACGTTATCGTAGATGTTCATGGGAAACGGGTTGGGGCGCTGGAACACCATGCCCACGCGCTGGCGCAAACGGCAGATGTCGTAATCGCCCAGGATATCTTGACCATCGAGCGCAATCTTGCCCTCGATGCGGCAATCCTTGATGCCGTCGTTCATGCGGTTAAAGCAGCGCAGCAACGTGGACTTTCCGCAGCCCGAAGGCCCGATGAACGAGGTAATCTGCTTGTCGCGGATCTTGATATTCACGTCCTTGAGCGCATGGTGGTCGCCATAGAACAGGTCGAGGCCCTCAACATCGATTCGCGTCGGCGAGGCGGCAAGATCCTCTGCCGTGGGGCGAGTCGCATCCCCAACCTCGCGCTCATGCGCGGCCTCGGCCTGCGCTTCCATGAGTTCTTCAAGCTCCGTGGGCTCCACAGCCGCAGCAGCCGTCATACCGCATACCTCCATATCGATATCAATTCAGCAGTATCGATAGTAGGAATCGCGGCTCATACGCACGTGAGCACATTGTCAAGTGTATGTAAGGGCACGCTGGCTATGCGGCGGGTAGCTCGATGGTGAATATCGTGTGTTCGGGCGTCGATTCACATGCAACGGTACCGCCGTGTGCCGCGATGATCTCCTTGGCAATAGCAAGGCCCAGACCGGCGCCACCGCGATTGGTTGCACGCGCCGCATCCAGGCGATAGAACTTCTCAAAGATCACCTTGAGCTTTGCCGCAGGGATAGGATCGCCCTGGTTTATAAATCGTACGCGCACGCCGCCATCGTCTTGGCGCCTGGCCTCAATCGTGATCATCGAGCCTTCATAGCTATAGGCAACGGCGTTTTTCATGATGTTGTTGAATACGCGAGCCATCTTGTCGCCGTCCACGAGCACCGTCAGATCCTCGCAGATATCAACCTGGGCTTCTTTATGCTGTTCGTTGAGAATGGGATAGAACTCGTCGGCCACCTGTGCCAGTAAGAGCCCCAAATCGACGTAGCTGCGGGTGAGCACGATATCGTGGAAATCAAAGCGCGTGATGTCGAAGAACTCCTCGATGAGCGCATCGAGCCGGTGGGCCTTGTCGAGTGCCACGCCCGTAAAACGTGCGCGCTGCTCAAGCGGCAAATCGGGGGCCTCCTGCAAGAGCGAAAGGTAGCCCACCACGCTGGCGAGCGGCGTGCGCAGGTCGTGCGCCAGGTACGTCACCAGGTCATCTTTGCGGTGGGATTCGTCACGCAGGGCTTGTTGAACCCTACGCTCGCAATCGCGCACCCGGTTGAGCGCACCCTCGACCTCGAGGAAGTCGCCGTCAATGTTGTCCCATGTGTCGGGGTTATCGATCAGACGGTCCTGAATGCGGGCGGCGATCACGCGGTCGGCATGCTGCTCGCCCTGCTCATAACCCTGGTAGTACAGGGCACGCCCGCAAAAGAACAGGACGCACACGGCAAGTGCCAGCACAAAGCCAAGCATGTTGAACACAAAGCCGGCATCAAAGAACACGGGCTCGCGAATACCGCCAAGCGCCAGGGCCCCGATCGCCAGCGTAAGGGTCCACGCGGCACCGCCGATTACCACGCAGCGGCGAACGATTTCGAATCGATCGATCAGCAAAAAGCCAATGAGCAGAACTGCCAGGATGCCAACAATATTGTCAATGCCGATGAGTAGCAGACTCAGCAAAAAGAGCAGCACCGTCGCAAGCGCGCGGTTGTCGACGACCGCCCTTATGTATTCAAAGAGTCGATCGGGCACCTCGAATACCCGTCTATCGTCTTTTGTCATATCCACTTCCCCACCACCAAAGGCGTTATTCGATTATGTAGCCGACGCCCCAGACGTTTTTGATAAAACGCGGCTTTTGAGCATCGTCGCCGATCTTTTCGCGCAGATGGCGGATGTGCACCATCACCGTATTGTTGGAGCCGGGCATAAAGTCCTCGTTCCACACCGCGCGGAACAGGTCCCCCACGGCCACCACGCTGCCACGATGCTCGACCAGATACAGCAAGATGGAATACTCGATGGGCGTGAGGCGCACCGGCGCGCCGTCCACCGTCACACAACGAGCGTCGCGGTTGATCTCGAGGCCGTCGAGCTGGATGGTCGGCGACTCGACCGCCTGTGCGCGGCTGCCGTAGCTGGTGTAACGACGGAGTTGAGCATGAACGCGTGCTATGAGCTCCAGCGGACGGAACGGCTTGACCACGTAATCGTCTGCGCCCAGCGAGAGACCCTCGATCTTATCCTGCTGGGCATCGCGCGCCGTCAGCATAATAACGGGATAGGTATGGCCAGCGCGGATGGTGCGCAGCAGCTCAAAGCCGTCGATATCGGGCAGCATGACGTCCAGCAGCGCCAGATCGAACTCCTGCTCTAAAATCGCCTTGGCGGCATCTGCTCCGCTATAGGCAATCTGGACATCAAAGCCCTCTTTTGTAAGGTAGATACCGACCAGGTCGGCGATGGCCTTCTCGTCATCAACTACCAAAATGCGCTCGTTCATGCGTGCTCCTCTCGCGCTCCATTATGCCCGAGGCAGCGCGCGCCACACACAACAAGCGCGGTCGATTAAGTCGACCTTAAGCACCTATGTGTCCGTTCGGGCGCAGACATGGGCCGCGCACGCCCGCGCACTGATTGTCCGTGCCGGTAAACGATATACTTTGAACTCTGAAGAGACCATCCCGTCGAAAGCGAAATCTGTGAAGACCCTTAGTTCTCTTGTAAAGCGCTCCGCGCAACTGACCGCCGGCATTGCCTGTGCTCTCGCCCTTGCTGCCGGTGCGCCGTCTATCGCCAACGCCCAGGTGCTTACGACCGATATCGTTTGCGGCAAGACCGCCGACGCCCGCGGCATCACGGCCGATAATCTGCCCGATATCGATGCGACCAACGCCATCGTCATGAGCAAGGACGGTTCCGTCTATTACGCCCGCAGTGCCGACGAGCAGGTCAAGATCGCCTCAATTACCAAGGTCATGACCGCAATCCTGACCATCGAGAACTGCAAGATGGACGAGAAGGTCACGGTGAGCAACGCCGCGGCAACCGTGGGCAATTCGACCGCCGGTCTGCTCGAAGGCGACGAGCTCACCGTGGAACAGGCCCTGCGCGGCCTGATGATCCCCTCGGGCAATGACGCCGCCATCGTGCTTGCCGAGCACGTAGGCAAAAAAATCGACCCCAAGACCAAAGATGCCGAGGCCACATTTGTGAAAGCCATGAACGAGCACGCTCAAGAGCTCGGCTGCACGGGAACGCTTTTTGAGAATCCGCACGGTCTGGACTTTGATGAGTGGGCCGGCAACATGCACTCCACCGCGCACGATGTAGCCCTGATGATGCAGGAAGCAATGAAGAGCGATACCTTCCGCGAAATCGTGGCGAGCGATGATTCCTGGATTGAGGTTACGGGCGCCGACGGTTCCGACCATTCGCATTCCATGGATACGCACAATGAGCTGCTGGGGCAGGACGGCAATATCGGCGGTAAGACCGGTACCACCGACGATGCCGGCTACTGCTTTACGGGAGCCTACAACCGCGATGGCGACGAGACCTACACCGTCGTTTTGAACTCCAGCACCACCGACCAGCGCTTTGCCGACACGGCCGCCCTTGCCAACTGGTACTACGGCCACAAGGTGACGGTTGCGATCGCCAACACGCAGGAAAAGACCGCCAACGGCAATCCGCTCATCGCGCGCATCAGCCAGACCGACTGGACGGACAAGACGATCGATGCCACGCTCGCCGATCCCGCAGCTCAGGCGACCGTCTTTGCGCTTGCCGGAGAGGTGACCGAGAAGGTTACCTATGATGACCTTTC
>ENA-OQKS01000124-OQKS01000124.1-human-gut-metagenome-genome-assembly--contig:-NODE-124-length-23235-cov-3.514973_pt1 | contig 23235 bp, 16 predicted proteins | sample MGYA00242804_ERZ504808 | MGnify/ENA primary metagenome ERZ504808 (study PRJEB26092, sample SAMD00036375) | human gut metagenome | host: Homo sapiens | study: EMG produced TPA metagenomics assembly of...
TACACGTTAACGAAATTGAATCCTCAATGAAGTCCTGAGCTGATTAGCTCAGGAATGCGAATAACGACCATACACATCATCACCCAAATATTCCTCCTCAATGAAGTCCTGAGCTGATTAGCTCAGGAATGGCTGTGTTCCAGTTGGATAAGGCCGACGTGCCGTATCTCCTCAATGAAGTCCTGAGCTGATTAGCTCAGGAATGGATATTTTGCAAATCGCGTGCGAACGTATTATTATCCTCAATGAAGTCCTGAGCTGATTAGCTCAGGAATAGTCGAACCCTGATGTTCTGGTGACTATTTCTTTCCTCAATGAAGTCCTGAGCTGATTAGCTCAGGAATTGTCGAACCACTGGTCACGAGCCGCCACACTGCCCCATTTACCTCAATGAAGTCCTGAGCTGATTAGCTCAGGAATCTGCTCCGACTGGGGTTGCTCATGCGGTTTCGATCCTCAATGAAGTCCTGAGCTGATTAGCTCAGGAATGGTCTCATTCTAATCCGCTCTAATGACTAAGCGAATTAAAAACTTTGCGAGAGCGGAACAGATACCTCTCCCTCCAGTCAGTTTATCACCAGAAAAAGAGACATAAACCCTTATATTTCCTCATGCGAGAGGTCATCGCGTGTCGCAGCAATGATTCACCTCTCGTATTCCAAAATTCATAAAAAACCTTTTGAATTATCAAGCCACAATCACATAGGTGAAAGACAATCAGAGAGGTTAAAGTGAAATCAGATAACCGTCGGAATGGTTAAATCACTGTATTCCCGTCGTCCCAAGAATGACATTCCCTCTCTTGCCTGCTCTTCTTTTCCGAGAAAACAGACAACAACTGAATCCGTTGAACCATCGATTTCAACTTCTATTAGATTCTGGACAACCAGCATTTTTGCAGGCCGAATCCGCAGAAAGAACACGCTATACTGCAACCTCTCGCCATAGCACCGTAATATTTTTGCCACGTGATCACGACGTCTATCATCATTGATGTCGTACGCCACAAGATAACTTCGTTTTTCGTCACTCATCATCCGCCTCCCGATATGAAACCGCTTCCACCGTTGCCGCTTCTACCGAATTCGTATCCCCCTGTATTCAGGTTGCGTTCCGTCAAGGTACCCCAGAATCATTCGAGCCTGAATCTCGATAATCCGTCTCCATGATGCCTTGTATTTAAATATCGGATGCGTAATCTCCGTCTCCATACGCCTCTCGTATGCCTGGATGACAGTCTTACGCGTCTTATCAGTCATACGTACTGATTTAAGCACATGTGAAAATCCGTCTACACTGATTTCGCCATTATTAATGACTGTTTGCACCACGGAATCCGCAATGGGAGCGCGAAACTCCTCCATAAGATCCAACGCCAGTGCTGGCTTGTTTCGTTTACTGCTATGCAGAAAGCCCGCATGCGGATCAAGCCCGCAGGAAATCAATGCTCTCACGCAGTCTGAAAGCAGCAGAGTGTAAGTGAAGTCTAGCAATGAGTTAAGCTCATCGGGAGCGGGACGACGCATCCTTGCGACCCAAGGCCAATCGACTCTTTTTTCAGTCTTAACGAGATGTCCAAACTGCGAAAAATAGAGCGATGCAGCTTCGCCTTCTAATCCCAAAACGTCCTGCCACCTGTTCGCGTTAGCTACCTGTTTTTCGATTTGTCGCAGCTGAGGTAGCACCAGATTGTCTGATTCTGAACGTCTGAGCAGTACGGACTGATTATGTATTTTAGCGATGATAAATTCTCTCGCGAGTCCGAGTCTGCCTTCATGAGAGGCAACGTGCTGATCCACTCGATGTTCACCGTTCGGACCATAGGATGATGTCGCCCACCCATACATCCTTCCCGTTCCGCTACACCATACGATTGGAATATCGCGCCACATCAGCTCACGAATGAGGCCGCTAGACAGATCAGTGTTTCCGTATATCTGCAGACCTTGAATGGTGTCCAATGGCACGGATGCGAGTTCTTCACCATTCTTCTGTACTATCATTCGACCTGATCGTGTAAATGCTTTGGCTCCCGGGGTTGCCAAATGCGTTACTTGGTTGTCTGGAGACGACACCATGATTCTATGCGTGACTTCGCATAGCTGACGTTCCTCAGGAAGACATATCCCAGCATGAGAGCAACGCATGCATCTGGCGCTATCTTCTAGAGGCTCGGGAGCATGACCAGCATTAATCAACGCTCTGGTTTCCTCTACCGCTTTGTGCGCTTGGTCATAATCCTCTTGGTCAAGCTCAACTTCCACACGACGATGGTGCGTGGTGAAGAAATTTCAGTGCCCGCAACGGAGAACCCCATATCTTCCAAACAAGCCGCCTGCAAAGCTAACTGTGTTCGCATTGCTTCAGTGACTTGCATCGCACGTTTTACCGGGGTGGCCTTATATTCGCGGATGATGATTCCATCATCCGTCATGCACGCTGCATCAAGGCGCCCGGAAACGCCCCATCCCTCATGCCTGATATTTACCGCTTGAAATGAATCGGCGTCCGGAGCGCCACCGTAACGATCAACTTTTCGATGATCCATACGTGCCTTGCGCAATCTGTGCCGATTCGACTTTTTCTCCGACAGCTTCCAACCATGCTCTGCGTGGGCAGAACATGTAGTTGGCAACCAAGCTAATCGGGATGGGGTCATCGTCCATGTTTTTCTCCGATTCTTCGCATTTACAGAGGAATTATTTCTCCCGGCTCAAGCCAACGTTCCGGCGCGCTAGCGTTGTCGGAAACAAACTGGTTGAACAGTACGCAGGCACACACGCCTTTTTCGCGCAACCAATCAGCAGCAGAGCTAATTGTTGTCATGTCGGTCGTCGTGGTCTTCTGTTGTATGCCGAATTCGGCGAGCGCGCTACTACGAACTACCGATCGATATTTCGCAACCGTCCAAGGCTTGTCTGTTATGGGAAGCACAGCGAAACGGATAGGTCCTTTCAACTGAAACAGAGCCGTACTCGGATCACGATCATCGTTTCCAGCACTGGTGCAAACCCACGTAGGGAAAGCAGACACGCCCATCAATGCACACCAAGCGCGAGCGTTATCGGTTTTTGACGGCGCATGCAGTCCAGTCGCAGTGCGACTCGTCGCACTATTTTTGCCCGCTTCGTCAACAATATCCTTCCCCATCAACCCATCTTGTACAGCTTGAACGGAACGCTCAGCTACCTTTTGAGCCAATGGAAGCAATCGACCTTGAACGAATTCCTGGCCTTGGTTGCGTGTAACCATTTCCCAACGCGAGGCACCTGCGTCAGACCATAACTTTTTACTCCGTTCACCTGACCAGTACGAAGGTTGGCCCAATGCCCCGAAATACCGGTAATCGCCCCAAGTTCGCAAGTCGTCAATCGCCGCTTCGCGATCTTGAGACAGTTTCTCCCAGCCACCCGGCACACCCAAAGCACTCAATCTTGGTGACATAGTGGCATGCATGGAAGAGCTCTTCCCTGCATCTCTCGCACCGGAAACCGTATAGTCTCCGCGAGATTGCAATGCCTTCATGGAAGACCATCGTTCTGCATGATTACTGACTATGACGGATACTGCTTCCATATCCAAATCATCACTTATCGTCAGTTCCGCATGACGAAAAATCGACCCACCGGATCATGCAATGTCGGCCACTATCATCATCTTCCAGAATTGAAGCAAGTCCGACCATCATGAGGTGGGAAAAGGCGTCAGTAATATCCGCTGGTATCCGAATAGCCATTACAATCCCTCCTTCGAACAGGTGATGTCAGCCGCTCTTAAGAGTGCTTCCATATAGGAGACTCCCCAGAAACCATATCGTTGATTGGTGCGATCAATAAGGGCTTCCCACCCTCCAGATTCAAACAAATCATCAGCGATATTGTTCAGCGCCGGCGCTTGCGCTCTAGATGCTCCTCCGCTCTCCGGCAACAGATAGTCCGTCCCGTGTTCGAAGGTCGACCGTCCATGACCATGCGAAGTTCCAATGAGTCGTTCGATCAGCTGTCTGCGATATTCCGGCAATTGACGAAGTTCCGTTTCGGTTTCACATGCCAACACAAATTCAGCCACGGATCGCTGCTCATGACGCCACCCTCTCAGCTGACATTGGTTCCTGAACTGCTGTTCCCACGCACGAGAGCTAAATCGACTTTTGGCACGAAACTTTCGCTGCCCCTGCGGCTTTCGTCCCTGATAAAGCAAAGTCTGGAAGCGTGCATCGATTTTGCCTTCGTCATGGTATTCGCCAGCAATACGAAGATTCTCGACCATGTCATCATCAAAACCTACCATACGTGCCAAGGCCTCAGCTCGTGCCGCAACATGATCTTGGTGGCCTTCCTCTTGTCGATGAGGACCACCAAGCAATAATTCATATTCTTTAGCTTTGGCGCTCAATATCTCCTGATCGGATTCCGATCCCGAATCACTGGCATGCAAACTGACAACCACCCACCAGGTTTTGCACCCAGTTTCATCTTCTTCATACATGATACGGTTGAGCACAAGAGTATTTGCATCGGCAAAAGAATCTGAAGACATTTCCGATGCTGGTGTACAAATCAATTGCAAATCGCGATTCATCTGCTCTTGCTGCTCAGCAGTAAAATCGCCTATGTTATTCACCAACGCATAGGCCTGCGTAAAAGCAGTCTTGATTCCATCGTGACCGTCAGCTTCCTTATAGTAACGTACCATTTTCCCGAGGGCGCATGCATTGTATACATCTTTAGCCATGCTCTTCCCATCAAGGTCGAGCATTACCACTTCCCCCTCCGAAGAAAGCTCAGTGAACATTTTCACGGAAGCGTCCAAGACGATGACATCACCGGTTTTAATGCGCCCATCATATGAATCAGGTCGATTCGCATCCGCAGCACCTAGAGGCAAGACGCGTTGTCCTTCCTCGTTTGAAGCTCGATACAGGAAAGCCCTTATAGCACCACCTTCAAGACTCGCCTTCAGCTTTGCCGCTTGGTCCTGATTACGCAACGGGAACAATTCCTCATTCTCAGGTTCAGTTTCCTCAAGCAATGCGATGGCAACATTCGTGTCCTGCGGCAGATCCCTGACCACAACACCGATGTCCGGGGAATCGTCCGCCAGATCATCACGCAACCACAGATTGAGATCCGCACTCCCCTGTTGGAGCCCCCGGCAACCGCAAATCAGCAGACAACTGTTCATCCGTGGATGAAAGGTTCTCAGCATCCCACGGCTCCAAACGTTGGAACAGCAGACGACGAGGCTTCTCTGCAGGAACATAATTCCCTTGCAGAATCGATTGCCGAACTGACCACGCACTCATGTTCGGTAATTCCGAATCAGTCCGAGGAAGTTTCTCCAACCAAGCCAAAGCTTTATCAAGATCCCGCTCATCGTATGGAGCCGCTGTTTTAGCAGTTAGCCGTTTCCCCTCGACGCCAAAGACATACATATCGCCTTGGGGGTTCAGCCCACGACGATTGACACGGCCAGCGCGCTGCACCAACGCAGATGCCGGAGCTAATTCCGTAATAAGGGTCGTGAAATCAACGTCCACGCCTACTTCCAACGTCTGCGTGCCAATGATGCAACATGGAGATTCGGGCGAAGCATCTAGTGACATAGCATCGCGCATTGCCGTAAGGATTTTTTTCTTATCGTAGGCGCGCATTGGACCTATGTAGCTCGCTACTGGGCGTCTGATACCAGCTTTCTTCAGCTGAGCCGACAGTTCTTTCGCCACTTGCTTGGCTTTTTTAACCGTATTGACAATACACCCGACTACGCCATTGCCAGTCTCGCCATATTCACCAGATTCTTGATTCTGGATCATTCCAACGCAGGTATCAACGATCTTTTGGATCTCTTCCTTTTCCGTAGCGCTGGTGCAATCCAGAACAACCGGCTTCGGCTTGCACAGTCGATCAGCAAGCGATGTCTCAACCGTCAAATCCTCTTGCTCGATTTCCACGCTGGTCCGTTTTGCATCCTCGCTAGCTGGAGTCGCCGTGGTTTCCACTACCTGCAGTGGAGAAACGTATTCACTGAGAGGATAGTCAGCCATACTTTCAATGCGATCCACCTGTTGCGCTGTTTCAAGCAGCTGCCGGCTTAGATGCGCTTCATCGGCCACCAGCACAGTATCATAGGCAAGCAATCCGGCTTCCATGGAGCGCATGGTACGGCTGGTACCATAACCACGAAACAGCAAACGACTGCCAAACATGTCAGGTGTAGCGCAGATGACAGCACAGGTCTGCGGATAATACCGCCAGTCTCTCTGAGAAGCTATACCTCCACGCAATTCGACAACATTCATAACGGAAGGCTTATCAGTATGAGGCAAACCATCATGCACACCAGCTCTGAGCTTGAGGCCTTCCTTATAGTGAATCATGGAGTCACTCGTGTGGATTTTGCCGCAAAGCTCGTCAGCCTCATCAAATTGGTCATCGACAAGAGAGCGACGATTCACCGTTAATGCCAAGCGCCGAGGGATGCGCCGCAACGGAAGGCAAGACAAGATCTCATGTTCTTTTCGGCTTTCGCCTTCAGCCAATCCGACCATCGCATTAAGGAATACATGGATATCAATAACGCTGGTTTTGCCAGATGCCGTTGGCACTGAAATACGATCAGGCCAGCGTCCTTCTTGCGCAACATACCGCATCAAACGGAACTGCCAGCGGTATGGAGTGCGACCATCATGAGCCAAGGCAACAAACTGAGCATACTGCTGTTCCATAAAAGCTAAAGCCTGAGTCACTTCAACCATGAAGGAACCCCCTTTTCAAAGTGTCCGTCAGGCACAATCATGTTTTTGGGAAAATCAAGAGGCACGAGGAATCCACCTCCCAAATGTCGACTCTGCCCAACAGCTAAAGCGGCACAATCAAGCGACCCTTCACCATCAGAAATGGCGATTAAAGCACTCATGGCACGTAGCACATTGGAACTATTGGTATGATGCGCATAATCAATCATGTTCACGCGACTCACCCGTCGGCAATCGAATATTCTGAAATTAGAAGACTGATCAGCAACTGCATCCACCGTCTCCCAATACCGCGATTCCCGCGTACCCTGAATATCATTGGGAACATACTTATCACGCCATACATGGCCCAGTGCCAAATACATTGATTCGGCAGCTCGCCAATGACGCTTTTTCTTGGGATCCGGTATCGGTCGAGTCTCCGCAATGGCAAGAGGACGAGGCATCCAGTAGCGCACGAAATCGACGCTTACTGGTTTCCATAGATGTTCCGCATCGATCAAGGCAGACTCCCCTAATCGCAGCTTTGGAACAGCTTGAGAAAAGTACAGAGTTTTCCCCTTCGAACGCTTACAGACATCGTACAGTTTCTGCATGTCATGTTGCGGCATGTCTTTGGGAAGCATGATAAGGAATCCCGGAAGTTTTCTCGCAACATCGTCACGCAATTGAATTCCATAGCTCGATTTCAATTCTGAATCGAGAATCTGAATAGCAACATTGTTCGCCGGACGCTTTATCCCACTAACATATTTGCCAACCAGAGATGGAGCGGGATCAACACCCCATTGCTTCACCAAGAAACGATGCAACGCAACTGCCCAACCGACGTACTCCGATTCGGAAGGTTTCCACTCCGACTTTTCACCCTGATGACCTTCATCAACAGTCACGCTCATGACAATCACTCTTGTCCACGGGGCTTCAAGGGCTCGCTCCGAATGGACAAAAGGAGGCCGGTAGCCGGCCAAGCCCTCAGTCTCCTTTGGAACATAGTCATTAAGAAAGTTCTGCTCGGCCTCCTTTGCCCTTATCTTCGACTTGGCAGCATTCTTTCCTTTGCCTTTTCCCTCGGGATTCGCGGCCATATAGGCACGTTTCAGCTCTTCCAGCCTTCCTGTTCCCGGCACGGCAAACACACGATTATGTCTGGAAATTCCGGACAGCATCGGGCCTTTCTCCAGCGTCCATGTCTTGTCGCGTTGGACCTCCGGTATACCCCCACCAGCTATGACCTTTAGTTCCACAACAGAACATGCCTCGCCCAGGTAAGGGACCTCGCCACAAAGCAGGTTAAGAGTGTTGATGACCTCTTGGTTAGGATTCTCGTCCCACTGCCATGTCAATAACAGGGATTCCACCGCATTCTGGCAATACGACATCGCTTTAGAGGCTTTATCCGGGCTCTTCTTTACTTTCCTTTTCTAATATCCCTTGTCTCGGTATGAATAGCATCGCTAGTTGGTGGAATAACGCGGGCAACAGAATACTATGCGGAGGATTATCCTCCAGCCATGCCAAAGCATTTTTAATCTGCTCGTCCGTCAGAACACGATCATCCGTTTGCCTTTCGAAATCAAACGTGTTGTATGCGGCAGCAACGCATGCCTTATAGAGTCTGTCTGGAGAAGGGTAAGGTTCCGGTCTACCGCCAGAATCGCTTCCCTGATACGTCCCCAGCAGAAAGTTCGCTGTAATAGCAAAAGCCATGAGACGTCCTTGATCTATTCCTCGGCAGAAGCATTGTCAAAAACCGCAGGATTTCCCTGTACCAAAAACTCTTGGCCATTCCAGACAATGCCGGCCTTTTCCCGAGCCTGCATATAAGCCTCTTCCAGCAGTTTCTCAGTAGATTCTGCAGTGAGAGGCTCGAATTCTTCCTTTTCGCCGTAACGCTTGTTAAGTACAACCGATGGCTTGCCGGTCTCAGTCAACGCGCAATTAGCCCTGACTACTGGATTCTCATCATATCCAGCCATAGCGCGAAGCAGCGCAGCAGCAATCAAAGCACGAATGGCGGCGTCGCCTTCAACGCCCTTACCAAAGTGGAAGGTGCGAAGCATCGTAAAGCTCAGTACACGACTTGAAACGATGCCACGTACCGAAACGCCATCAAGAGCCCCTTTATCTGCACTCGGCGGAATGGCTCCTAGACCAATAATGGAACCCTTACCGCTGCCAATAAATTTGTTTTTTGTGTTTTCACTAAGATCGATGCTATCTCCGACTATTTTTTCTCGATCAGCCTTCTTAGCCACGCTCACGCTGGCACCAACCGGATCAATTCGCGCTCCGGCACGATGAATGGCGGGATCATCATCGCTTTGATCCGCAAGCACGCCATACATTTCACCAGTCAATACCGATGGGATTCGCAACTGATTCTTGCTCCTAGTGGAATCCCACCCGCCAAACAGCACCGTGACTGGAGACAGCTCAAACAGAGGCAAAAGATTTTCCAAAGTCGAATTGCGAGCATCAATGTACTCCTTCGCCTCCGATGTGGATTTTCCATCATGGACACCTACGCGAATGTGACCATCGAAACCACGATGAGGAAGTTGGCTGTCGCAATAAGTCTTGCTACCAGATTCGTCATCATACTTGACAACGATATGTGGCATGGACGCCAAGAGCCCCTCACCAGTCCTTCTTGCTTCGGTAATTGTTTCCTCAACCCTGTTGGCAAACGATCCTTTTGAGTCAATGAGAACGACTTTCTGAGGTTTTTCCTCTCCGAGATACCGCTTCTCATAAACATAAGTGGCGTTATTAGCGCCAGCATACTTTGCCGGAGCAATAATGCCGTCCAACCCCGAAGCGGGTTCTAATTCCACTCGGACCAATAAGCTTCCCGCCCCACCATTGAGGATCGCAGCATTGATGTCATCGATAGATATATTGCGCATAGCTAAATCCTTTCCATGCGTACTGTAGGGCGCACCCGTGCACCCTAATTAGTTCGAATAATACCCCTGCCATATGCGCATTCGTGGCATTCACATGACAGGAGATGTAGAGAAGTCTCTGAAATACAGAGAAAGCCAGTGTTTAGGATGCTTTTCCCTCAAAATAGACAACCCTCAATGCAGTAGCAGGCCTCACACCAAGACTTCAGTACAAGATCAAGTTAACCTGCTATACTGGCGCTGTTTCTACGGACTAGAAATAACGCAGTCTACAGGTATCGGACAATTTATCGATTCCGTCTCCTTTCTGCTCGAAAAGTGCCCGTCAAGCCCGCCAGCCTGACGGGCACTTTCGTTATGTACGCGAACAGAATATCACACTACTATAGATAGTGTCAAGCTTTTCAGCTTTTCCCTCAATATAGACAAGTATGTTATTTTAGAAAAACGGGAACCACGCGAGCGCGATTCCCGGTGTGCGACTGCTTCTCAAATGTGTGCTTGACTCACATGGATGGTACTGAGAACCATTCGCGAAACGATCTGATCCCGCTTGTACGGCTGCGCATACGATGCGATCACTCGCGTAACCGCATGTCGACGCAAGACACGTACTTGCGGAATGCAAATCAAGTCTGTAAGGCTCGAAAGCCACGTAGTTACTGTAGTCTCATGTTTGAACATTTCATGGTTGATTGTTCAGCACTACTAAAACAGGTCCCGAACTCTTTTGGATTCGAGACCTGCTACGGTTGGCGACCGTTCGCCCGTCTAGTAGTAGCTGGATGTCATCCAGATACGGCTTAGACGACGGGCCGTTCATCAACCTGAATCAACGATCAGTCGTCAGCAGCCGTCAGCCCACTCAGGCTTTGACAACCTCAACGTTCAGCTCATCGCCGGCCGTCACTTCGAAGGAGGTGGCGAGCGTCTCAGAAGCGATGAGATCCTTGAACTGCTCGACCTTCGCCACGTCATCGGCCGGCACGGTCAACGTCAGCGCGATGCGGTCGGAGATTTCCAGATCGGCGGCCTTACGGGCGTCCTGCACGGAGCGGATCACGTCGCGGGCGTAGCCTTCGGCAACCAGATCGTCGTTCAGCTCGGTGTCGAGGATCACGAAGCCGCCGGTCGGCAGGGCCGCGGACACGGAGTTGGCGGCCTCTTCGGCGTTCTGCTCCTCCACGCTGTTGATCAGCTCGTACTCGCCCTCTTCCAGCGTAATGTCGCCGTTCGGGGTCTCGCACACCGGAGCGCCGGAAGCGTCCACATGCCATGCGCCGGACTTGGAGGCCTTGATGGCGAACTGCACGTCCTTGCGCAGGCGCTTGCCTGCCACGCGAGCGTTCACGCGCAGCTCGTTGATAATCTTCAAGCCTTGGGCTTCGGCATCCTCAAGCGTGCACAGTTCAACGTTCTTCACGTTCAGTTCGGATTTCAGAATCTCGTCGTATGCGGCCACGGCATCAGTGTTTTCCACCACCACGGTCAGCTTATGCAGTGGCTGGCGCACGCGGATCTGCTTCGTCTTACGCATCGACAGGGTGCCGGACACGACCTCGCGCACCTTCTCCATCGCGTCAACCAGAGCCGGATCGTCAACAAGCACACGGCCCAGTTCGGTCGTTTCGCCGGTCTGTTCGTCGGCAAGGAACGGCCAGTCGGCCAGATGCACGGATTCGCCGCCGGTCAGACCACGCCACACGGCTTCCGCTTCCATCGGAGCGAGCGGTGCGATCACGCGCATAAATGCTTCAAGCACGGTGTACAGCGTGTTGAACGCGTTCGCATCCTCATTCCAGAAGCGGTCACGATTGTTGCGGATATACCAGTTGGTGAGCATGTCGATGAAATCAGACACTGCTTCGCAAGCGTCGGAGATCAGGAAGTCATCCAGCGAGCTTTGCGTCTTTTCGATCAGACGGCGGGTACGCGCCAGCAGGTAGCGGTCCATTTCCGGCAGTGCGGCGACCTCATCGGCACGCAACGCACGAGCATCGAAACCGGCACCATTATTGGCGGCGTTCGCATACAGGGTGAAGAAGTAGTACGAACTCCACACTGGCAGCATGACCTGACGCACGGTGTCGCGAATGCCATCGGCGGTCACGATTAGGTTACCGCCGCGCAGGATCGGCGAGCTCATGAGGAACCAACGCATGGCGTCGGAGCCGAAATCGTTGAACACACCGTTCACATCCGGGTAGTTGCGCAAGTGCTTCGACATCTTCTGACCATCGGAACCGAGCACGATGCCATGGCAGATCACGTTCTTGAACGCCGGCTTGTCGAACAGTGCGGTCGCCATGATGTGCAGCACGTAGAACCAGCCACGGGTCTGGCCGATGTATTCCACGATGTAATCGCACGGGAAATGCTGTTCGAACGTTTCCTTGTTCTCAAACGGGTAATGGTACTGGGCGAAGCTCATGGAACCGGATTCGAACCAGCAGTCCATCACGTCGGTGATGCGGTGCATGTGGCTCTTGCCGGTCGGATCGTCCGGGTTGACGCGGGTCAGCTCGTCGATGTACGGGCGGTGCATGTTGACATTGCCCTCATGGTCACGCGGATAATCGCCAAAATCAGCCTTCAGCTCGTCCAACGAACCGTACACGTCAACGCGTGGATACTTCGGATCATCGGAAACCCACACCGGAATCGGCGAACCCCAGAAACGGTTGCGGGAGATCGACCAGTCACGGGCGTTGGCCAGCCACTTGCCGAACTGGCCGTCCTTCACATTGCCCGGAATCCAGTTGATTTCCTGGTTCAGTTCGAGCAGACGATCCTTGATCTTGGTGACGGACACGAACCACGAGCTCACCGGCTTGTAGATGAGCGGCGTGGCGCAACGCCAGCAGTGCGGGTAAGAGTGTACGTAACTCTTCTCCTGGAAGAGAATCGCGCGCTGCTCTTCCGGAATACGCTCCAGCGGGCCGTCGCCGGCACGCAGGTTACGCAGGATCGGCTTGTTCGCATCGAACACGTACATGCCCTCGTAGTCCGGGCACAGCGCGGTGAACTTGCAGCCCGCGTCGAGCACGTCAACGCTCTTGATGCCCTTGGCGTTGAGCGTGTTCATATCGTCCTCGCCGTACGGAGCCTGATGCACGAGGCCGGTACCTTCAACGGTATCGACGTAGTCGGCGGTGAAGATCTGATAGCCTTCCGGACCCGGAACCTTGCCCTCGACGGCGTTCTCGTCGCCTGCGAAGTACGGGAACACCGGGTAGTAGCGCCAGCCTTCCATCTCGGCACCCTTGAGTTCGCGCACGATCTCATAGTTGTCGCCGAGTTCCTTGGCGTAGGAGCCGAGCAGTGGCTTGCCCAGGTAGAACTTCTTGCCCGCGAACTTGCCTTCGGTCGGACGCACTTCCACATAGTCGATGTCTGCGCCGACCACGATGGCGAAGTTGGTGGGAACGGTCCACGGCGTGGTGGTCCAGAACACCGCGTAGGCGTCTTCCTCGTCGCGCAGCTTCACGGCCACGGACACGGTGGTGTCCTGACGATCCTGATACACGTCGGCGTCCATGCGCAGCTCGTGCGCGGAAAGCGGCGTCTGATCCTTCGGACAGTACGGCAGCACGCGGTAGCCCTGATATGCGAGGCCCTTGTCGTACAGCTGCTTGAACGCCCACATCACGGATTCCATGTATGGGATGTTCAGCGTCTTGTAGCCATGCTCGAAATCGACCCAACGTGCCTGACGGTGCACGTAGTCCTTCCACTCGTTGGTGTACTTGAGCACGGAGGCGCGGCAGGCGTCGTTGAACTTGTCGATGCCCATTTCCTTGACCTGATCGACCGAGTCGATGCCCAGTTCCTTCTGGGCTTCAAGCTCGGCCGGCAGACCGTGCGTATCCCAGCCGAACACACGATTGACCTTGTGGCCCTTCATGGTCTGGTAGCGCGGAATCACATCCTTGGCGTAGCCGGTCAGCAGGTGGCCGTAGTGCGGCAGGCCGTTGGCGAACGGCGGTCCGTCGAAGAAGACGAATTCGTTCTGGCTGTGATCGCCGGAAGGACGGCGTTCAATGGACTTCTGGAAAGTGTCGTCCTTCTCCCAATAATCAAGGACGGATTCTTCCAGCTTCGGGAAACTGGGGTTCGGCGCTACATTGGCGCTCTGCTCACCCGCAGCTGCCTTCGGATACACGTTGTTTTCGCTCACCGTATCTCCTCGTAGGTTCTTGCTATCTATCTCCTACGAGGACGATGGCCGTAACGTCTGCTGGACGCCGCCACCGCGGTACCACCTCGTTTGCCGCACTTTCAAATATACGTGCGACCGCTTGTATGTTCGGCTATTCGGGCCTTCCCGCCCGGGTCTAATAAGTCGCTCACGCGACCGTTCTTCCGGAAGCTCCCCCGCTGATAACGGATCATCGCTCGCATTTCGGTTGTCACTATAGCATGCAGCGCGAACTATTTTCGCTTGTTTTGCATGATTATGGACGATTTCACAATAGGTTTCATGACGATTCACAATAGCTCTTATGTAGGATTACATACAACAGAAATGCCGATACTGACAGCCCATCAGTATCGGCATTGTAATCGTATTTTCAATATGTATTTTTAGAACATACTATGTTCGATCATTCGGAGATTTCACCGGAAGCAAGCTTGGCTTCGAGCTCTTCGACAATCTCGTCGTGCATCTTCTCGGTGATCTTCACCTTGAAGAGGAACACGAGCAGGCTCAGCACGATGATGCCCAGCGGCACGTAGAATGCGCAGACCTTGAACATGCCGATGTTCGCGGCGGTCATATCCGCGGCGGTTGCGTCACCGATCATGCCTGCGGCTACGGCGATGAAGCCGACGATACCGTTGGAGCATGCGCCTGCGATCTTGTCGAGCATCGGGCGGACGGACAGGGTGACGGCCTCGTTACGCCTACCGTTCTTGAGCTGACCATATTCGATGGAGTCGGTCAGCGACAGGATGGCGGTCATCTGAATGAAAGTCTGCGGCAGGTAGAAGAAGACCAGACCGACGATGACCATTGCCAGATTGCTGGAGCCGACGGCGAACAGCAGGTAGCCGACGATCATGAGCACCATGCCACCCAAGTACAGGTAGCGGCGCGGAATGCGCTTGTTCAGGATCGGGTACAGCGGAGCCATAACCAAGCCGGTGATGACCGGGATGACGCCCACGATGGAGTATGCGGCGGTGTTGTCGAGGATGTACTTGAACAGGTACATGAGCACGCCGGTGGTGGCCACGTTGGCGATGGCGTACAGCAGGTAGCTCAAGGCAACCCACAGCAGCTGATCGTTCTGGGCCAGAGCCTTGAAGGCCTGCAGCGGGCCGCCGTTGTCTTCGGCCTTGGCACGCAGCGTGGTGGTGCTTTCCTTGGTGCCGAACGCCACGGAGCACACGGTGAGGATGCCGAGGATGGCCACGATGATGGCGAAGCAGGTCCAGCCGGATTGGCTTTCGACGTACTTGCCGGTGAACACCCAGCTGAAGTAGGTGACGATCGGGATGACCACGATGGTCAGACCGTTGTAGCCGATGGAGCCGCCGAAGGAGCCGAGTGCGGTGTAGGTGGAGCGCTCGTGGGAGTCGGAGCTCAATGCCGGGATCATACCCCAGTAGGAAATGTCACGCAGCGAGTAGAACACGTCGAGCACAATGAAGGTGATGACGAACAGCACGATGAACAGGGTAGTATTCACGTTCACCAGACCGAACAGACCAGTGTAGACGAGCACCAGCAGGATGGCGGAAACGGTACCACCGATGAGCTGCCACGGGCTTGAAGCGACCCCACTTGGTGTTGGTGTTGTCGATGATGTTGCCCAGCAGCGGGTCGATGAAGATTTCTGCGATACGAATCACCACGACCAGGCCGGTGATGATGCCAATCAGCTTGGTGGCGACGCTCTTATCGACGCCAGAGAACAGCGAGCTCGTCACGTAGACGATGAAATAGGTGCTCAGTGCGTTGTAGAACGCGGACTGGCCGACGTTACCGAACGAGTACGCCACGCAAGACAAGAGGTTCCCGCCTTTGGAACCGTTGTTGCCATTTCCCATCTTTGCTTCTCCTTAGAAGTCAGATACAGGTCCTTCCTTGACCTAACTATCAGTATATCCCCTTACCTAAAGTTAGTAAAATTTATCACCGAACATATCGCCTATCGGCGTGTCATATTTTGTGAGCTTCTGTTCGAAAGATAGCCAAAAAACGTTATTTTTCCGCCATTTACACAACAAAATAGGCAAACTGTCACATTATCTTGTGGCAGCTTTTACCAAAATCGATATTTACGATATGCAAAAGCTTCCACGTCGAAACGAAACCAAGCCAATCTGGAAATAGCCCGATTACTATACAGAAGTAAAGAAATAACCGCTATTTTGCCGGCACAAAACTATCGCGCACCACCAGCGACGTCGACAGGTACACATGCTGACGAATCGTGCGTTTGCCGGAAATGGCATCACCCAACATCAGCGTCGCCACGCGCGCAAGCTCGTTCTGATCGATGGAGAATGTGCTCAACGGCGGCGAGGTCAACTGCGAAATCGTTTGATTGTTAATGCTGATCACGCTGATATCGCGCGGCACCAGCACGCCAACCGCATTGAACGCCTGCAGCACGCCAACCGCAATCACATCGGCAGCTACGATCACGGCATCAGGCAGCACGCCATTATGGTCGCGCACGAATTGCTCCCCCAACGCACGGCCGTTGCTCACGGTGAACAAGCCGTCGGAATACACCAATCCGTCGGATTGAATACCGAAACGCCTTGCCTCACGACGGAAATATGTGGCGCGATTCTCCTCATCGACCTCATAAAAGTTCATCAGGCAGCCCTTGCCTCCGATGAATCCAACGCGCTTCATGCCCTTGGCAGCACAGGCCGCGACCGCATCATGCATGGTCTGCTGCAAATCAGGCTGCACGGAATCGAACAGATTCGGCGCCGGATTCACGTCAATGAACACGCCATACGGCATGGCCCTATGCAGCCGCTCCAAGTCTTCCTCGCTGATCTGGTCGGCGCCGATCGCCATGAACCCGTCGAATTTGGAACTGCGAGCGATCATATCGTCGAGATTGTGGAACACCGTCATTTCCATGCGTTGCTGTTCCGCATTGCATTCGAGCGCTGAACGCAAATCGGTGAAATAGGAGTCCCGCAACGCCTCGTCGGACTTTTCATTGTCAAGCAATGCAACCTCATGAGGGATGACGATGCGCTTGGTCTGCACGCTATAGCCGAGGTCCTCGCTCGCCTGAATGATCTTGCGACGAGTCTCTTCACGCACCGATAGGGTGGGATCCCCGTTCAGAAGTCGAGACACCGTAGCCTGAGAAAACCCGGTACGTTGCGCAATCTCTTTAATCGTCGCCATGTCTCGCTCTCCAATTTAGTAAATCGTTTACCCATGAAAGGATAACCTATTATTGACATAACGACAAACCAAGCGAGATTTATGCAACGATTACGCAAGCCAATTATAATCGCTGCTCATGCAGCAGTCTCATGAACGTATGACGGAACCGCCTTCACGGAAGGCGGGCTGGCCGCAGCCGAATACCATGCATGGCAAAGACAATAAGAAATCCCTTGCTTCAAAATCGCAATTTCAAAGCAAGGGATTTTCCAGAGGATCCGTGCCGTTCAAAGCCACCGGCCATAAGGGCGGTATCAGCCGACAGGGATCGAAGCGCGGCTAGTGTAGAACGCTAGCGTGTGCTCGCATCGCTCCAATTCAGGAGACTATTAGATTATTCGAGTTCTACGGCACCTGTGTAGAGCTGATAGTACTCGCCCTTCTGCGCGATGAGCTCGTCATGCGAGCCGCGTTCGATGATGCGGCCATGGTCGAGCACCATGATCACGTCGGAGTTGCGCACCGTGGAGAGGCGGTGGGCGATCACGAACACGGTACGACCCTTCATGAGGTTGTCCATGCCGGCCTGCACCACCTCTTCGGTACGGGTGTCGATGGACGAGGTGGCCTCGTCGAGGATCATGGCCGGCGGATCGGCCACGGCAGCACGTGCGATGGAAATCAACTGGCGCTGGCCCTGGGACAGGCCGGAGCCGTCGCCTTCGAGCACGGTCTGGTAGCCGTTGGGCAGCATGCGGATGAAGCCGTCGGCGTTCGTGAGCTTCGCGGCGGCGATGCATTCCTCATCGGTGGCGTCGAGGCGACCGTAGCGGATGTTGTCCATCACCGTACCGGTGAACAGGTTCACGTCCTGCAGCACCGCACCCAGCGAACGACGCAGATCCGGCTTGCGGATGCCCTTGACGGAAATGCCGTCATACAGGATCATGCCGTCCTGAATGTCGTAGAAACGGTTGATCAGATTGGTGACGGTGGTTTTGCCAGCACCGGTTGCGCCCACCAATGCGATCTTCTGTCCGGGCTTGGCGAACCAGGTGATGTCGTGCAGCACCGGTTTGTCGGGGTTATAGCCGAAGTTCACGTCGGTGAAGCGCACATCGCCCTGCAGGAGGGTGAGGCGACCGTCCGGTGAGGTAATGGCGGTTTCACGGGCTTTCATGGCCACTTCGGCGGCACGCGGGCTCAAGGATTGCGCGGCCTTGAGCGAACGGGTGCCGTCATCGCCTTCCTCGCGCTTCCACGCCCAGTGACCGGTTTCATGGTCAACTTCGGTCATGGTGCGTCCATCTTCGCCGAGTTCCACGTTCACCAAGGTCACGGAACCGCCGTCGTCCTCCGGCTGCTCGTCCATAAGCGCGAAGATGCGGGATGCGCCTGCAAGCGCCATCATCACCATGTTGAACTGCATGGACACCTGGCCAAGCGGGTTCACGAAAGAGCGGGACAGCGTCAACAGCGAGATCAGCGTACCCAGGGTGAGCGGGCCAGTACCGGACAATCCGAAGTTTCCAAGTCCGCTAATCGCAGCAAATCCGCCGAAAATAGCCAGCAGAATGTACAGCAGGTAGCCCATGTTGCCTACGATTGGCATGGTCACGTTGCCCCACGTGTTCGCTTCGGCGGAAGCTTCGAACAGTTCTTCGTTCTTCTTGTCGAAGGTGGTTTGGGTGGCGTCTTCGTGGTTGAAGACCTTGATGACCTTCTGGCCGTTGACCGCTTCTTCCACGAATGCGTTCACGTCGCCGATGGCGATCTGCTGCTTGACGAAGTAACGTCCGGAGCGGGAAACGACCTTGCGTACCACCACAAACAGGATCATGGTGAATGCGAGCACGAAAATGGTGACGGGCACCGACAGCCACAGCATGGAGACGAGCGCGGCGATTGCGGACACCGCGGACGAGAACATTTGCGGGAACGATTGGCTGATGGCCTGGCGCAATGTGTCGGTGTCGTTGGTGTAGCGGCTCATAATGTCGCCGTGTTCGTTGGTGTCGAAGTAGCGGATGGGCAGGGTCTGCTGGTGGGCGAACATGTCGTCGCGGATCTTCTTCAACGTGCCCTGTTCCACGGTGACGATGACCCACTGCCACAGCCAGCTGCAGAAAATGCCGGCCGCATACAGGCATGCCATAAGCGTCAACGCACGCAGCAGCGGCATCCAATCAGGATTGGTGGCACCGACCATGGGCAGAATGTACGTATCGACCAGCGACTGTAGGAACAGCGACGATCCGGCCTGGGCCGCGGCACCGACGAGAATGCACACTACCACAAGTGCCACACGCCACTTGTATTGGAAAATGTAACCGAAGATACGCTTGGTGGTGCCGGGTGCGGCTTTCTGCATCGGCGGTTTGCCGTGCGATTGCTGCATGCCGGCCGCGTTGTTGTTGTCTTTGGATTTCAATGCGGAAGTTTGTTCAGTCATCTGTTGCCTCCTTTCACTGCAGTTCCTCAGGTTGAGCCTGATTCTTGGTTTGCGATTCGTAGATGGAGCGATATTCGTCGCAGTTTTCGAGCAGTTGTTCATGCGTGCCGGCCGCCATGATGCGGCCGTGGTCCATGACGAGAATCATGTCGGATTCCTGCACGGAGGCCACACGCTGGGCGATGATGATCTTCGTGGTGTCGGGAATCTCATGATGGAATGCGGCGCGAATCAGCTGATCGGTTTTGGTGTCGACCGCGGACGTGGAATCGTCGAGAATAAGGATCTTCGGCTTTTTCAGCAGCGCACGCGCAATGCACAAACGCTGGCGCTGACCGCCGGAAACGTTGGTACCGCCCTGTTCGATGTACGTATCGTACTTGTCGGGGAATTCCTGAATGAAGCCGTCGGCCTGCGCAAGCTGGCATGCGTGACGAATCTCTTCATCAGTGGCGTTCGGATTGCCCCAACGCAGGTTTTCGGCAATGGTTCCGGAGAACAGCACGTTCTTCTGCAATACCATGGCGACCTGATCGCGCAATACTTCCAAATCGTAATCGCGCACATCCACGCCGCCGACCTTCAGCGAGCCTTCGGTCACGTCATACAAACGTGGCACAAGCTGCACCAAACTGGACTTTGCGGAACCGGTGCCGCCGACGATGCCGACGGTCATACCGGAACGGATCTTCAAATCAATATCGTCAAGCACCGGCTTTTCGGAAGTGGCGGAATAACGGAAGGTGACATGGTTGAAATCAATCTCACCATTCTTCACTTCCATAACCGGATTTTCCGGATTCGTAACCGTGCTTTCCTCGTTCAGCACCTGGCAGATGCGTTCGGCGGAGGCCTGCGAAATAATGCACATCACGAAAATCATGGACAGCATCATCATGGCCATGAGAATCTGCATGGCGTAGGTGACCAGTGCGGTCAGATCGCCGGTGGTCAAGCCCAAGGCCGCATTGTTGCCGGATGCCACGATCTGCTGGGCGCCCATCCATGCGATAAGCAGCATGGACACGTACACGCACAGCATCATGAGTGGATTGTTGAAGCTCATAATGCGTTCGGCCTTGGTGAAGTCCTTGAAGATGCGCTCGGAAATGCGGTTGAACTTTTCGGTTTCGTGGTTTTCGCGATTGTAGGACTTGACCACGCGGATGCCCTGCAGGTTCTCGTCGACCACGTTGTTGAGCTTGTCGTACGTGTGGAACACGCGCTCGAACACCGGATGCACCAGTACTGCCAGACCGCACAGGCCGATGGCGAGCACCGGAATGCAGGCGAGGAACACCAGCGAAATGGATGGGCTGATGCGGAAGGAGAAGATCCACGCCACAATCACCATGATCGGAGCGCGCACACCCATGCGGATGATCATTGAATATGCGTTCTGCAGGTTGGTCACATCAGTGGTCAGTCGCGTGATGATCGAACCGGTGGAGAAACGGTCGATATTGGTGAAGCTGTAGCCCTGCACCTTCTCAAACTGGTCGTGACGCAGGTTTTTGGCGAATCCTGCGCCCGCAATGGCCGAGAACTTTCCGGCCAAAAAGCCGGATGTCAGCGAAACCGCCGAACAAATCAGCAGAATCAAGCCGAATTTCAAAATCGCCGGCATGCTGCCACCGCTGATGCCCTCATCAATCAGCGATGCCATGACGGTCGGAATAAGGATTTCCAGCACGCTTTCCACGGCTACGAATACCGGGGAGAGCAGGCTGGCTTTTTTGTATTCGCGCAGGGATTTGCCCAGTGTGCGAATGACGTGTTGCTTTGGTTTTGACGTTGTGGACGTCGTTGCGTTTGCCGCTGTCACTCCTTGTCCTTTCTTTTTCGTACTTACTTGCTTGCGTGTGTTACCTGAGGTTGTTTGCGATCGCCATTTCCTGCGACATTCGCAGTATGCGCGAAACGTATTCATCATGAGAATCGCGATTATGCGGATTCCGCCCATCGCATGATTCTTGCGATTCTTGCGAAACCTGCGGCTTTTGCGAAACCTGCGATTCGCCAAAATTCTGTTCCTGTATTTCCAAGCTTGAATATCGGCTTTCGTCTCCGATCAAACCTGTTTTCACCAGATTCGTCTGCATGACGTCAAGCATGTGCATGAATTGGCGGATCTGGTCGTCATCAAGACCTTCCAACAGGATTCGTTCCATGTTTTTCGCATTGTCGTGCAGCACTTCGGCAATATGCCTCGATTTGTCCGTCAATACGATCTTTTTCAGACGTGCGTCACGCTTCACCGACTCGCGGGCGATCAGCCCCTTCTGCTCCATCAGTCCCAACACTCGGCATGATGTGGATCGGGTCACGCCGAAACGTTGCTCGATGTCTTGAGGGAAGATCTCCTCGTTATCATGTCTTGCCAAGTACACGATGATGTCAACGTTGCCGTTGCTGACGTCTTCCGCCTCTTCGGGACGGGTGACGCGCAAATACCGGTTGACCACGTTGTGCAGCGAGCGAATGGCCACGCTGGGAGGCTTGGTCAGGCCACTTTCCCAGACTTCGGCAAGTCGTGAACCTGACGGTTCCTTGTATTGTTCATTCGTCACTTCTGTCACACCACACATGCTAAACCGTTGCATATACAACTGTTGTACATGCAACGATTAGCGTGTCGCGCATCTCATCGTCCGCGACAAAAAAGGCCGAGGAATCAGATCCGCACCGGTTCAGCGTTAACGGATCGAATCCCTCGGCCTTAAGCCTTGAATCCTACGAAACTACTTGGTGAGTTCAGCGTACTTCTCAAGCATGTATTCGAAGATCTGCTTGCCATCGGCGCCCATCAGCACCGACATGCTGTTGATCGGCATGGAATCGAGGAACAGGCGGGTCATGTCGTTGTCGGGCACCACCGGCATGCGGCCGACTTCGCCCTCGGCACGCAGGATTTCAAGCACCTTGGAACCGAGCGGATCCTTACGCCATTCCATGAAGTTGGACCATTCGGTGAGCGGCTGGGCCTTGCCGTCGCCGTCGAGCTCCACCACCGCGGAACCGGCGATGTCACGGCTGGACGTGCCGACCTCGATGGTGTATTCGCCGCTCTCCACGTGCCAGTCATTGAACCTCTCAGACCAGTAGGCAAAGGCGCGATCGTCGAGCTCGAAGGAGACTTCTGCGGATTCGCCAGCCTTGAGGAATACCTTCTTGAAGCCCTTAAGCTCGTGTTTCGGGCGGGCTACGTCGGCCTTGCCAGGAGCCACGTACACCTGCACGGTTTCGGCGGCGTCAACGTTCGAGGTGTTCTTGACCACTGCGCTGACGGATGCGGTACAGGCACCGGTCTTGACGGCCTTCACGTCGCTCACTTCGAACGTGGCGTAGCTCAGGCCGAATCCGAACGGGTAGTCGACGGCCTTGTTGTAGGTGTCGTAATAGCGGTAGCCCACGAACACGCCTTCGCCGTAGTCGACATGCCCCTCTTCGCCCGGCCAGTTGATGGTGCTCGGATCGTCGTTGATGTCGAACGGAATGGTCTGCGCGAGCTTGCCGGACGGGCTCACCTTGCCGAACAGCACGTCAGCGAGCGCCGGACCGCCGGACTGGCCGAGCAGCCAGGATTCGAGGATGCCCTTGGCGTTCTTGGCCCACGGTGCCACGGTGACGACGGAGCCGTTGGAGAGTACGACCACAACGTTCTTGTTTTCGGCTGCGACGGCTTCGAGCAGTGCGATCTGCTTGGCCGGCATGTCGAGGGTCTCACGGTCGAAGCCTTCGGATTCGGCTG
>ENA-OQKS01000126-OQKS01000126.1-human-gut-metagenome-genome-assembly--contig:-NODE-126-length-23168-cov-3.111410_pt1 | contig 23168 bp, 18 predicted proteins | sample MGYA00242804_ERZ504808 | MGnify/ENA primary metagenome ERZ504808 (study PRJEB26092, sample SAMD00036375) | human gut metagenome | host: Homo sapiens | study: EMG produced TPA metagenomics assembly of...
AAAAAATCAGCAAACATCTTCCACTTTATAAGCTACCATCCAAAGCATCCGGCCTTAAATACCTTATAATTTCATATGTTGATAAACTCTTTCTTAAACAGAAGATTCAATTTCATATTAGCAATGATTTAGTTGCATATTCCTCCTATAGCTTTAAAACATTTTAAATATCAAGTTATATTTGTCCGGGATAGATGTATCAAAACTTTTTTTATCTTAAAATGTTTATAATGTATGGAAATGCTATTTTTACTAAAGAATTTATACCGTGATCCTCTTGCGCTATCCAGATTCAGCCAATTCAGGTGTCTTCATATAAGTAAAGGAGAGATTATCCAAAACTTGAACGAAACCCATGAATTTCAAGTTTGTTTTGTTCTAAAAGGATCATTATGCCTATTCAGAGATCATATAGAATCCATGCCTCTGATGGCAATGCAGAATGAATTTTTCTTCATCAGCAGCCTGCATCAATGTAAAATCAAGGCAATGGATGAAGTACAACTTGTCATTCATGCATGTAATATTGTGGCTCCTTATCTACATAGCAGAACAATAGAGTATCTGCAAGATATATCCATCGAAGAAGTAAAACCGGTAGAAGTCCTTCCCATTTATCCGTTAATGCGTTCCTACTTAGATTTGCTGGTCGATTACATGAAAAATGGAACAGAAATTCCCGACTTACATCGAGCCAAAGAATATGAATTGTTCTCATTATTTAAAATTTGCTATAAGAAGAATGAAATTGCCTCCATTTTCCGTGATGCGCTATCTAACGACCTTCAATTCTTCGTATCCGTCATGACACATTACAAAGCTTGCAGAACAGCCAAAGAACTAGCTGTTTTATGTGGATATAATGATACTGTTTTCACACAGTTATTCAAAAAAAACTTCCATGGAGATACACCATATCAATGGTTACAAAAACAAACATCTTATGAAATTGAATTCAAATTAAAAAAAAAGTACTTTACCCATCAAACAAATAATGCTGGACTATCATTTCAAGACTTTCTCCCATTTTACAACCTACTGTAAAAGAAATATCGGAGCTACTCCTAACGAAATACGTAAAAAAGGAGAAGAATCAAGAGATACACCTTCTCTTGAAACATATTCAGTTTCTGCAAACGATTAAACAAACATCCCGCATCCTAAAGATTATGAATATAGTTATCTCCATCATACACACTAAAGCTAATAATAAGTTTGTTTCCTGATCTCGGTATATGGATCTATTTTAAGAGTTTCTATACATCTATAATAACAAATATCACAAAACCTAATCATAATCCACCATCAATATATGGAAAACTTATCACATATACCCCTCTGTAAAATCATATAAAGCATCTACCATTTAAAACTATCCCAAAACGAACATTTAGAAAAATAGGAAACCTTTTTATGCAGATATAAAAGAAAGAACTGATTATATGCAAACAAATCTTTTAAATACGCAACTTCTTTTTAGTACCAAATATAGAACTTTGCATCCAAATAAAATGTGAATATTATTATAATGTAAATCGCACACAGCAGAATAACCTAAAATATAAAATTGCATGCCCCCCAACGATACAATATTCAATAAAGCAGAACGGAGTTTATCCAATATGTAACAACAAAGAACAATTCATTTTTAATAATTTACAGTCATGTATACAAAGAAGAAATGCAAAATTTATGTATTATCAGTGCTACTTTGCACATTTTTTTTCTCGTGCAGCAGTATTGATTTTGAATTACCCCAAGGTCCTCAGGGAACCAATGGCAAATCCGCTTATGAGATATGGAAAGAAGAAGTTGAAACCGGTCATATAAACTGGCCTTCCACCCAAGTTGATTTAGCAGACTTTTTAGTTTATATTAAAGGAGAAAAAGGAGACAAAGGAAAAGATGGAATGTCTGCATACGATCAATGGAAAATCCTGATCACCCAAGGTAATGTCACCAACCCTCATGACCCTTCGCTCATTTGGCCTTCTTACAAAAAATACAGAAGCCGATTTTTGGGATTTTCTTAGCGGAAGAGACGGAGAATCACCTCATATTGGCGAAAATGGGAATTGGTATATCGGCAATAAAGATACAAAAATCAAAGCTATCGGCAAAGATGGAAAGGATGGAATTAATGGCAAAGACGGATTTTCCGCCTATGAATTATGGAAACAATCTGTTGCTGGCGGCAATATAAATTGGCCCAAAGACCAAACAACAATGGAACATTTCTTTTTATATTTAAAAGGGAAAGATGGTGAAAATGGTATTACTCCACATGTTGGTGAAAATGGTAATTGGTATATTGGCAATCGTGATACAAATTTTCCGGCTCAAGGTCAAAAAGGAGAAAATGGTAAAGACGGAACATCCCCTTATATTGGTCCTAATGGAAACTGGTGGATCAATACATCCGATACAAAAATAAAAGCTCAAGGAGAAAAAGGAAGCGATGGATTAACCCCTTTCATTAAAGACGGATACTGGTGGATAGGCACATCCAATACAGGGATTGCAGTGCAAGGTCCCAAAGGAGAACAAGGTGATAAAGGAGCGGACGGACTTACCCCGGTGATAAAAAATGGGAACTGGTGGATAGGCACCACCGATACAGGAATAAAAGCTCAAGGAGAGAAAGGAGATGATGGCGTATCTCCCCATATAGGTAATAACGGAAATTGGTGGATAGGTACTACTGATACAAGAATAAAAGCTCAAGGAGAAAAAGGAGTTAACGGAGCATCTGCATACGAATTATGGGTAAATGACGTCAAAAATGATAAAATCAAAGACAAAAATAATTCAGCATGGTCCAAAGATAAAATTACAATGGCAGATTTTTACACTTACCTCAGTGGAACAAATGGTAACAATGGAAAATCCGCTTATGAACTATGGAAAGAAACTGTAGGAACAGGCAATATGAATGATCCTAAAAATCCAGGACAAAAATGGCCTTCTGACAAAGTTTCAGAATATGTATTTTTTCAATTATTTAGCTGGTAAAGACGGAATAAACGGAAGCAATGGTTTATCAGCACATGAACTGTGGAAAAATGACTTAGCTAAATTTTGCGGTACAACAGATGCACTTATTGACCACAAAAATGGTGGAGTATGGGACTGTGAAAAAAATACGTTAAAGGATTTTTATGACTATCTACACGGGAAAGATGGCAAAGACGGAGAAGATGGCAAAGACGGCAAACCCGGAGAACCAGGAAAACCGGGAACAGAAGTTACCATCATTAAGGGTATACCTAATGTTATTGCACAATATTCTCAATCAGAATATGGTGAATATGTACGCACAACTGATGGAGGTGTACTCTATAAAGTATATGATGAAACTGGACAAATCGCACCAAAAGCTCAAGTAAAAGGCATGCCGGGTATCAATGCGGAAAAAACTTACATTACCAATGAAAACGGAGAGTTTATTGTACCTAAAGAAGATTTACCCGAAATACAAGACATAAACTTACGCTGGGGAACGGTAAAAGAAGTAACCCTAGCCGGAAAGTTGCCGCAAGAATCCGCTAAAAACACATATGTTCCTAATAGAGTACGCATGAGAATGATCCTCCGCGATAATTCAAATTCATTATACGATTATCAGTATCTATATTTCTATATACAACGAAAAGTTAATCCGGAAGACCAATGGCAAAATATCCCTTCTTATTTACCTAATAGTGGTTCAAGGAATTTAGACGCATATAGAGTCTCTGACAAAAATAATCCCAACAGTATTTTGTCAGATAAAAAACTATATTCAAGCCAAGGCTCTAGTTCAAATAATGGAGGATATTATTACTATATTTATACCTATCGGTTCATTCAAGAAAATCCCGGAAAATTCAAAAACAATCAATCTGAATATTGGGATGGAAGTGACGTTTATTACACTGTAAAAGCTAGAGAACCTTATTATGGAGAAACTTTCCAATGGAATGGTGTTTGTTTATTAGCTCCTTATCAAATGGGACCTACGCTAAAAACATTAAAATTAAAAATAATATCCAATGGAGAAGCACCCAGTTTCTCATCTGCTGAAGGTGAATTGGATTTTTCAAAAATAGACTTTACAAGAATTTACAAATCATCGACCACACGTGTCGTTAAAGAAAATGGAATGGACTATGTAGAACCGATAGCATATACTGAAGAAGAAGCCAGCAAACTTAAAAATGGCATATATCACATTCAGATATACCTCAACAGCCGGCTCACAAGAAGCATCAAGTTCTAATAACAGATCTTCTGCAGAAGTTCCAACGTTCAAAGTATTCGCACCATTTTTAAATTCATCCATATACATTGACAGTGGCAACAGTTCATATTTCTATAGATATTATCAAGGTTATCTCCGAAAGGAAAGGATGAAAAACATTTATTATTGAAACTATAGCAGCTCTTATGAGTTGCCCGAAGTACAAGTTATCTATGAAGAATAAAAATATGAAGAAAATATATATACATAAAATCCATCTCATACTATGCTTTACCTCAGTATTATGTTTCGGTTTACCTATAAATGCACAACAAAATGCAAAGAATGGAGCAGCCGATAATAATAAAAAAGCATGGGAAATAGGTATAGGCGCAACCGGACTTCAAATGACACGTTTTAATGTCATTAATTTCCATACTAATAATAAAGGCGGTTACACTGTAGGTACTAATAAAAAAGATTTTATTTTTGGAGGAAATCTATATTTTGCTCGTGAACTTAACTCTCATTTTTATCTAGATTTACAAGGAACATTAGACTACAGTTCCGATCCTGTCCGTAACGGTAAAGAATCAAGATGGCTAGGTATGGCAGGAATCGGTTTACAGTGGCGTCTAGGTGAATATCTCCATTCAAATTATATTGATCCTTTCCTACGGATGGGAGCCAACTATATGTACAAGAATTTTAAGATCAACTATAAGGGGATGGAAGAATTCAACAGTGAGGAGATGGGATGGAATCTATCAAATGATTATACTAAAGAAGGGAAAGATAAACAAAATCTTATCCCTATTTCATTGGGAATAGGCGTGAATATGTGGCTTAATGACAACATTGGCATAGGACTCCAAGGAGACTACCTCATCATGCCATACAAACATATAGCCAATTCATGGCAAGGAAGCATTCGATTGATGTGGCGCATTGGTGGTAAATCCCTAAAAGTCAAACCGGAAATTCAATATGTGGAAAAAATCATAAGAAAAAGTTATAGAAAAACCTATAATCATGAAACAAATTGTAGAAACTCCAAGCCAGACCAATGTTTTATGTGATTTATTCAACAATATCTATTTTTGAGTTTGATAAAACAGAAATAACTCCTAAAGCAGCTACTATCATTGATGAAATAGCTCAAATTATGCTGACAGACACAAGCAAAAAATATCTCATCACAGGATGTACTGATGCAAAAGGATCATCACAATACAATATGGATCTATCCCAAAAACGTGCAGACGCTGTAGTCAATGCACTTATAAAGAAAGGAGTTCCCAATAAAATGTTAAAAAGCAAAAGGAGTGGGCGACAAAAATATCGTATGCATCTCAGAATGCTCCCAACGAAATACGAGAAGGAGATCGTAAAATTATAGTTCAAACCATTACAAATATGGATTATTGGAATTATATACCATAAAAAATTTCCCCTCTATCAAAACGGCATATATTCCTATATCGTGGAATATAGCCGTTTTGCATATTCCAAAGAAAAGTTCGAGCTATGTATACCCTCATGCCCTCACTGCATATATAACATGTTTATTATTAACGGTTTATGTAGTAAGGATAAAAAAATCGCTCTCATTCATGCTCTCATACTCTCACAATGTTTTGAAGTATATTTCCACATAAATTACTTGTTTTCAGCCACATACCATTTTCTTATAGATCGTTTCGACTTGATATAAAGTAGGGTGTTTTAGGCTTTTTCCCCGCAAAAAGTACGCATGAAAGGTCTGTACCTCCACAGAATGACGGTTTACGATGCATTGGTAACAATAAAAAAGACCAAGACGTTTTTAAAAAAGTTACCTGTTCTTTTTTAAAAACGTTACGTCGTCTTTTTTTGAAAAAGTTCTTGATCTTTTTTTGAGAGCATGAGGATATCACATATGTAAGCATAAGACCAGGTACACCGAATAGTACACCGAAAGAATGCTTTGATATGCTTATTTTTGCCATGCACCAAAAACAAAAAATACCCGTAACGTATTAATTTACAGGAATTTCTTTGTTTTGTCAATTCTTTCCTAGCGGAGAGACAGGGAAACGAAAAGACGTTTTACGTCTTTTGTCAACAAGCTGTATTCCAATAAGTTAATTCGCTATAAAAACGCATTTTTGCTCATTTTTGTCGCAGATATGTCGCTCGACAAAACTTCTATAACCTCTGAAAACCAACGGATTTTGGTTATTCAATTAAGATTATTTAACAATAGTATCTATATACTCCCTTCAAATCAGCCAAACAATGCAATAAAAAAATATTTTTCCAACATACACCTTTTACGGAATTTATTATGTAGCGGATGTAGCGGAACTGATTATCAGCACTTTTTGTATCATCATGGGTATATATAGATGTAGCGAAGTTGTAGCGGAGTGTAGCGGAATGTAGCGAAGGTATCTATACTATATATTATAAATCTATAGTAATTGATTCTTAACACCTTTTTATAACTCCTATTCCTCTTTCTTGCCCATCAAAGTCTGAATCAGCAAATCTTTGGTTGCTAAGGCATCATTCTTGGCCTTTACTATGTCTTCAAGAGCTTTGATTTCTCTTCTCAATGCTTCGTTTTCAAGCATAAGGTTCGTATTGACAGAAACATTCCCGACTTGGTTATTGTTCCCGGACACATTATTCCCCTTGAATGTATTTCCAACTCGGAAGTAATCCAAGGGCATATGAAAGAAGTCTGCCAATACTTCAAGTTTTGAAAGCGTAATATCTTTCGTCCGCTTGAAATAGCTCAAAGTCTGCTTACTCCTCTTAAATAAAAGAGTGAGTAACTCCTGCTGCTGTTCTTTAGATAGTCCAGCATAGAGATTTTCTATTAGTTCCGTGTTAAGCATAAAAATTACGTTAATAATGCGCTAATTAATACTAAATCCCTCAATTTATTGAGCAAAATCACAACATGTACAATAAATTGAGCTATATTTGCATACAAAAATAATCCATATTTTGGATAAATACAATATATAACCATTTAAACCTTTAAAGACATGACCACAAAAGAGATTGCCTTCTATTACAAAAACCTTCCTAACGGAGAAAAAGGCAGATTTACTGCTCATATCAGTTTGGAACTTGGGGGTTCTCCTCATTCTTGGCAGCAAAAGTTCCTCAAATGGTTCAATGAAGAAAAAATCATCCCACCTGCCATAGCTACGGCTCTTTCTTTAATCATTGAGGGCGGTAAGTGGAAATAACCATTTCTATCAACAACCAAAACTATCAATAATGATTAAGGACAAATACATAGACTTGGTAAAATCCCGAGTGGATATATGCCAATTGGCTGTAGACTTGCATCCTGAGACAACTCTCAGAACTGCCGGCCCCCACCGCAAGAAGTGTTGCTGCTTTTTTCATAGTGAAAAAACACCTTCCCTGCTACTTGACAGCACAATCAACAGATACAAGTGCTTTGGTTGCGGAAAGAGTGGTGACATAATTTCACTTGTGGAAGAGAGCAATGGGCTTGACTTCAATGGAGCTATCTGCTTTCTGCTGAAAATGTACTGTCCTGATGTTGACATTCCCTCAATATATGAAAAAAATATTTCTGAAGATATTGCGTTACAAAAACAAAAAGAAACCTTTTATGCGTACAACGAGTATGCGTATGAGTTTTTTCGCGGACAATATCAAGCAAACACTTCTGAAGCCTTAGCTTGCCGACAATATGCTGAACGAGACAAAGGTGGTCGCTGGGATGAAGCATACTGCCAAACTATAGGTTTAGGATATAGTCCGCTAAAAGGAAATCAATTCCTTTCGTTTGCCATATCAAAGGGATTAAAAACAGACATTCTCCTGCAACTTGGTCTTATTGCCGAAGATGAAAAACAACCAGGTAAATATTACGATTTTTACCGTGGGCGTTTGATGATTCCTCAAAGAGACAGATATGGCAGAATCCTAACCTTCACAGCAAGAAGTATTGATTCTCAATCCTATATCAAATATCTAAATGGTAAAGATTGCCTGATTTACAAGAAAAACCAAACTATTTTTGGTATAGACGTAGCTTTAAAGGCTGCACGTCAAGCCGGAAAAGTTTATCTCGTAGAAGGCGCACCGGATGTAATGCGTTTGCAATCCATTGGGATAGGAAATGCAATAGCGACATTAGGAGGTACTTGGTCAGAAACTCAGCTTAATGAATTTAGTAAATTTGGATGCAGCATTTGCTTTATTCCAGACAATGACGTACCCAAAGACGGTTCTAAATTTGGTGTCGGAGATCAGTTCGTTTTCAAAAATGGGAAAACTGCTTTGGAAATGGGCTTCAATGTTTCTGTTCGTGAATTGCCAACCGCTGAACACAAACAGGATCCAGATTCCTATCTGACTGACCTTTCAAAATGGGAAACATTGGAAGAAAAAGACTTCATCCTTTGGTATGCACAAAAGCACTTTGAAACAAACCCTTCCAATGAAGACAAAATAAGCATAATCAATGACGTATGTAGTCTGTTAGTTCTTGTCACCTCCGATGTTCAACAAACATCAATCCTAACGGAATTGAAGGATAAGTACAAGAAAGCTTCTGTATGGAAAGCAGCCTTAGCTGATGCAGCTCGCAAAAGACAGGAACTTCGCCGTCAGCAAGCCTTGAAAAAGGATGATGAGTTGAAAGGGTTTCATTTCTTCAGAAAAGGCTACCACTACTATGATATTGATGCACAAGGCCGTGAGCGAGATTGGACTAATTTCATTATTCGCCCCTTGTTTTTAATTGCTGATGATAAGAAACCTACCAGAATCTTTGAATTGGAAAATGAAAACAGAGTAAAAAAAACCATAGAATTGCAGCAAGCAGATGTAACCAAGTTAGATAGATTCAAAGAAAAAATTGAGGGAAAAGGAAACTTTCTCTTCTTTGAACGTCAGGACAAATATGAATTGTTTAAAGCCTATATCTATGAGAAGACCGAGGAAGCACAGCGTGTAGTACAGATGGGTTGGAATAATTTAGGCGAAAAAGGATTTTATGCGTTTTGCAATGGAATTATTTATGAGGGAAAATGGAAACCCATAGATGAATATGGCATAATCCGGCTTGAAAACGAGAATTTCTACCTTCCGGCCATGTCAAAGTTCCACAAGACAAATAAAACCGCATTTGTCAATGAACGAAGATTTATCCATGACCCCAAAATGGATATAGCTCCGGAGTTATATTTCAATATGCTTCATGAGCTGTATGGTGATAACGGAATCGTTGCATTTTGTTTCTACATTGCAACCCTCTTCCGGGACATCATTACTGATAGCACACGCTCTTTCCCTATTCTGAACATCTACGGAAAAAAAGGAACCGGAAAGACTGAGTTTGCTCTTTTCTTGATGGCTTTGTTCCAAAACAATCCAGAGGTCAGCAACCTTGAAAGTACAACATATTACGCAATGGGTGAGAAATGTGCTGAAGTCAGCAATATGTTAGTTCACTTCGATGAATACAAAAATTCGCTGAGCAACAAACACATAGACTTTCTCAAAGGTGTATATGACAATGCCGGTCGTTCAAAGCGTTCTTCTGACGGTGAACATCGTGAAGCAACTAAGATTAACTGCGGTGTCCTCATTACAGGACAAGAAATGCCAACTGCTGATATTGCATTATTTTCGCGTGTGATTTTCTTGGAATCACAAAAGAGTGAAAGATCAAAGGAGGAAACAGACAAGTATCAAAAGTTCTTGAAGCTCAGAAATATGTGTCCTACAAACATAACTGTTGGATTAATGCGCTATCGGGAAAATTTCAATGCAGGGTGGTATGACGCTTGGAAAAGATCACTGAGAGAAATTAAAAGTGAAGTAGATTACAATGTAATCGGAGAAAGATTCATCAATAATTGGGCTATGATGCTTGCCTCATATTATTGTCTGAAATCTTTTGCCCCCGGCTTGCCATTTACAGAACAACAAGTTCATGACATTTGCATTGATGGACTTCTCTATCAGCATTCTCTTTGCAGCAGCACTGACGAAATTGCAGTATTCTGGTCTATGTTTTCAAAGGCTCGTCAATTGGGTGAAATTCGTGAAGGACAAGACTATAAGATTTCACAGATAAGCAGTTTGAAGGTAAGCATTAAAAGTGATCCCCAAAAAACCTATGAGTTTAATGAACCAACCTACATTTTATTTGTCCGGGAAAAGATTTGTTTGGCCAAAGCCAATATCCAAGCCAAGAGAGAGGGAAAGATAATGATTCCAGACGAAAGTCTCCTATCCTACCTCATATCTACACCGGATTACTTAGGCAAAACCAAATCACCCTTAAAATTCTATATATTGGACGAAAATGGGAACCCTACAAAAAGATACAAAGATAGTGGCGAAAGTGAATTAGTCTATGATCAGGAACGAGTACTGGCATTTGACTATTGCAGCATTGCCAAGAACTACGATTTAAGCCTTCAACTTCTAACTGAGAAAAGATAATAAACTAAAGTAATTATGAACAAGAAAATTTTTCCCCTCTTCTTCATTGTAGAACGTGTCAATAAAGGCTATGTTCTCACTTTTAAAAACAATGATTCCATGGAAATCACGAAAGAAGTGGTTCTGGAATCCAATATCAACACTCGCATTGGCGAATTGCTTTCATTGGAAACTTTGACTAAAGGCCGAATCGCAAAATTCCATGTAGAAGCCACTGCAGCAGACCACATAGTATCATCAAACGATCCTGCCAATTTCGAACAAATGGATGAACTTTTTACAGCAAAGGTCTGTTTTTATAATAACCTAAGTCAGGACATTAAAGATGGCAGCACATGGTTTTACAAGACAAAGATGACAACCTCAATGAAATCTTCGGAGAAAACGCAAAAGAAGTTGCATTAAAACACGAGCTGCCTTTAGCTTACAAGAATGATATTGCGTCAATATCATTCCCCACGACCAAGGAAGGACAGAAATCCTTGGCACAATGTATTCAGCGAGTCAAACTTGTTGCATTTACCCATCAGGAGTTACTCCAATGGTACCACAGCAACAAATTATAAAGAGGAGTTTTCCCCACTACATTAAGGAACTTTCTCGTATCAAAATATCAAGCAAAATCCTCATTTTTTTCAACCTCAAAAATCAATATTTGTATGAATACCAAAATTATTGCAGTTGCAAATCACAAAGGCGGTGTAGGTAAAACAACAACAGTAGCCAGTCTTGGAAGCATTCTCAGCAAAAAAGGATATAAAGTCCTACTCATCGACCTTGATGCTCAGTCTAACCTCACTACGTCCTTATCTGCACCTACGGAAGGTCCTACTATCTATGATGCACTTACCGGTAAAGTAGAAGAACTTCCTATCGTTTCGCTCAATGAAAATCTGCACTTGGTTCCTGCTTCTTTGACCTTGGCAATGGTTGATGTGGAACTTTCCACAGCGATAGCAAGAGAAAGAATCCTATCAGATGTCCTACAAAAAGCAAAGGTAGAGGAAAAATACGACTTCGTATTCCTCGACTGCCCCCCATCTTTAGGGCTTATGACACTGAATGCGTTTACCGCATCAACAGATATTGTTATTCCTCTTATCTCAGAAGTGTTACCCTTTAAAGGTTTAACGATGATTAATGATTTCATCAATATGGTTAGTACAAGGCTGAACCCGAAGGCTCACATTTCCGGCATTCTCATTACTCGTTGGGAAACAAGCAATCTTTCACGCGGTATTGAAGCCAAATTACGCGAAGCAGTTGGTGATACTGTATTCCAAACAAAAATTCGCAAGAATGTACGCTTGGCCGAAGCCCCATTGGAACGACAAGACATTCTTGACTATGATAAGAATAGCAATGGAGCTAAAGACTATGCAGCTTTTACGGACGAGTTTTTAGCTCACATACAATAACCCTAATAAGAAAAAAGCATGAACAATACAAGCTTAGATGCTTTATTCTCAGGCTTGACGAAAAATGAACCTACAGAAAAACAAGAGACACCTCCGCAACCGGAACCTCCTGTATAAAAAAATCTGTTGAACAAGGCACAGCCAGAGAGAAGCAAAAAGAAAAAGAGCGTGCAAAGAGTGAAGAACGCTTTTGCACCATCGTTTCTTCCGAGTTGTTAAAAAAAATAAGAATCATCGCCAAGAGAGAAGGCTTGCCTATTAAAGACATTGTATCAGCAGCTTTCGAGAAGGCCATAGACCTCTATGAGCAAAAGCATGGTGAGGTTTTTGAAAATCAAAAGAAGAACGCAAAAGAATTATTTTAACAAAAACAAACTTGGTGTCCACTTTTAAAGACATGCAATACAAAAACCTTTGAGGTGGGCACCTTTAAAAAACCAATTATAGAAAAAATATATCAATGTTGGCTTTATGGCCATTTTTTACGCTGATGACATTCGTTTTGAGCTTTAGCAGCTGTTCAAGTGAAGATGATGACATTATGAGTGAATATCCCCCAGAAGAAAAGCCGGAAGTTCCCCACTACGACAATCTTTCCTATATGCCAGGAGCCAATGTGCAACTGATTAACAAGGCCGAGTACTGCAAATCCATCATTGCCGATGGAAAGGAACTTATTACCGGTAATGAAAGTGGAGTAATCACTGTGCCGGGACTCAAAGACCCCAAGGTTTACATCACCTTCAAAGAAGGTATTACGAATTTCTCGGATGTATTCTTAGGCTGTACCAAGTTAACGAGTGTTCCTGCCAATCTCTTTGCAAACCATCCCAATGCCACTAGTTTTTCAGGAGCCTTCCTTCGTTGTACAGCTCTGACTGCCATTCCGGAAGATTTGTTTGCAAACAATCAAGCAGCAGAGAACTTTGCATGGCTGTTTTACAATTGCCGTAAATTAGAGTCCATCCCAGAGAAATTGTTTGCAAACTGCCCGGCAGTTACTGATTTTTCAAGTAGCTTTGCTGCATGCAAAAGGTTAGTTTCAATACCCTCTGCTCTTTTTGCTCACAACCCGAACGTCACCGATTTCAGTTATGCCTTTTCCGATTGCAGTTTCATAACCTCTATTCCGGCCAGTCTCTTTGACAACAACCGTAAGATAGAAGTATTTTCAGGCCTTTTTTCCAACTGTACATCATTGAAAGGAGAATCACCTTATACGGTAGTAGAAGGGAAAAAAGTACATCTGTACGAACGAGAACTCTATCCTGAACTCTTTGAAGAACCCGGATTGCATTTCGGGGTATTCGAATATTGCACCGGTCTGACGGACTATGCAAATATGCCTTCTGTTTGGCAAAAATTTCAAGATTAAATCTTCAATTTGTACTTATAAGCAATAAAGAATTATAAGGTCTCCTATGTGGTGGAATTTTTCCACCACATACTTTTTCAGGACCTTTAATTTTAAACAACACCTAAATAGCGCAAACGAAAAACATATTGTAACAATAGACTTGAAAAAGGTCGAATAAAATACACCAATCATGAAAATAGGAGACAAGGTTTTGATTTCTCCAGACCTGACCCGGATGGAAGGCTGGATAACAGGAACAGTCATAGAGGTTGAGGACAACCCCTTTATCGGTATTGTCATTTCCGCCGAAACAGAAGACAAGGATGTCTTCTTCGGCAAGGAAGATTTATTTAAATTCAATCAAACATCAACAATTAAAATTACAACAAAATGAAAAGTAAATTTCGCCTGAGCTGCATGGCTATGTTAGCTGCAGCAACAATGAGTGGCAGCTTTAGCAGCTGTTCAAGTGACGAGTTGTTGGACGGCACCAACACTCTCCCCGAGAACGCGATTGCGTTCAACGTGACGCAACAGGGCGCATTGAGTCGTGGTACGGAAACGAACTCCGTAGCATGACTTCAATAGTACATACGACATCAAAATCATTGGACTATCCTCTTGTGGATGACCGACCTTGTGTCCTAAAAAGCCGTGGCAGGAAGAAGCAGGAAAAATCTCCGAAGCCACTAAATCTTTAGTTTAGCGGTAATTCACAAGAACCTACCTACCCACATTTATGTAGGTAGGTTCTTATATTTATATCTAAGCTAAAGCATTGACGAAGGAAGGCTAATGCGTAGCATTTTTTATTTCCCTTTTTATTTATTCCCTCATAAATCATTAAATAAAAACCACTTTTGCCTTTCTTGTAGAGATAGTCTTTGTAGAGATTCTTGTAAGATTAGATTTATTAACAAAATATCGACTGATTATCAAGCATTTCAAGTCAAAAAAATACGAGGGAAAATACCCAAAATACTAAAATCCAAGACCAAAAGATACCCAAAATACTAAATTCAGCCTTACCTAAAGAACCCAAAATACTAATCATACCAATAAAAAATGATTATTATTTTTCCATGTTATTTTTAATATATATATTTGCATATCAATCACTTATATCTAAAACATAGACTTATCAAGTCTGCACTCATTTCCACCTTCCCTAAAACTTTGCTGAATCCCATTCTTAGTTCATTGAAATCACATCACTAAATCTTTTTCAATCATGACAAATCACGATTCCCTAAACTTCAATCCTCCTTCCAAAGAAGAAATCATGCTGATACAGCCCAATAATGTAACTTTTGGGCAATACAATGTGACAGACTGGCAAGAAAATCTTCTAACTTTGATTGGCGACAATATCCAAAAGCACATGAGCCGTGAGCAAGAATTGCCGCGAGATTTGTTTAATCAACCCTATGTTACTATATCTTGTGATGAAGCAGGAGGTAAAAACAATAAAAAGAAAGTATATAAAGAAGCTCTGGACTTAACCAAGAAACTATTTTCATTCAGATGGCTTCATCCTCGCATTCATCAGACAATAGAGACAACAGGCGTTGTCATTACAACCATACATGATATAAAGAACACGAATAAAATAACTATCAACATCAATCCCTGGGCCATACCATTTTTGATTTATTATGGAGTCGGTGTAGGCGGCACGCGGTTTTCAAAATCCATAGCATTGAGTTTAAGAGGCAATTACACCAAGAGGATATATAAAATTATTTGCAGCCAACATGATCGAAGAGAATATTATTATCCTATTGAACAGTTTAGAACAGACTTGGGTATTTCAGAAGTCTATTCGAACTCTCAGATAGACCAAAAAATTCTTCGTCCCAGTCAGCAGAGAATTAAAGAAAGCGAATCCGAAATATGGTTTGACTACAAACTCATTTGCAAGAATCCCATAAAAGGCAGAAAACCGAAAGCTGATACAATTGTTTTTACCATCAACACCCTTCATCCACGACAGGAAAAAGGAGACCAATTCTCGCAATATACCTATGTGTACAGATGGGTGTTTAATGCAATGGGCTATCCGGTAGACAATGCGGCCCAATTAGCCGTTGATAAGATTGTTGAAACCGGCAAGCTAAAGGAAGTTTATGACCGCTGCTGCTTCTATGATGACCAAATATTCACCGGTGATAAAACCAGAGACCATGCTCAAAATGCCCTTATGAAAATGTTACGCGAAGAATTTGGGATAAAACGAAGTTAAGTCTTCCACCCTGTAAAATACCATATATTCTCTTAGTCAACCCTTCATCTAACCAGAATCTATATACTTGATTAGCAGCATTTTGGTTTCATTATATAGTTAAAATAGAACCAAAAAAAATTATTGCTTCAAAAATGGTTTTTCCGTAGTCTTAATTCCTTTGGAACAAAAATAACTATGTAATTTTGTCATGAAAATCAATTGTGAATAACTACAAAATAATAAAAAATGAGTCCATTTTCGATTTATGCAATAGTTCTAACCATTGCACTTATTCTTTACTACATCACGCTCATTACAATGGATTTGAATGCAAAGAATAAGAAGGATAATAAGAATGAACTAACCATAGCTTCGGGCGACGACACTGAAGAAGATGATGAAGAATACACTCCGCAAAGTGTTGTTGAAACGTCTTCAGGCAGCTTTAGTTTTGTAAATAATACAGAAGACCCGAAAGAAAATGAAGAGATTCAGGAAGCACCTGAAGAAATCACATATCAGAAAGAATCTGGAAAAGATGAGTTAAAAGAGGAACATAAAGACTCGGAAAATCAAGATTCAGAATCAGAAGTACAAAATCAAGAAGAGGATAAAGCAACCGATCAGCAAGAGACAACACAACCGCAAGAATCAGATATAGATAGTGAAGCTAAGGATGCTGAAAAATCTTCTGAAGAAGAATCGGCAAATTCAGAGGAAGAAAACTCAATGTTTCAAGCTGAAGATATTAGCTCCGTTTTTGGCAAAGAAACTCCTCGAAAAGATTTGAGTAATTCTGAATTATTCGATGAGAATCTAAGAACTACCAAGTATACAGTTAATAAAACATTTGCCCCAAAGCCTTCCAAAAATGTGACTGAAATTCTTGATACTATCAACAACTCATTAGAAAATGTTCAACTATTCCAAAATGGATTGATGACTCCAGAGGAATTGACTAAAATGGTGAGAGAAAATAAGGAAAATTGTAATATTGAGAGACATGATGAAATTACAATGTTATAATACAAAGTTACTCTGCCTGTTTTTTTTCATGGCCATATTCATTCCCCTGACAGTTTCAGCAAGGTGTGGTGCTGTTAATTACTCATTGGGTGCCCAGCAACTTCATAATGCAGCTGTTTTTGTAGGAACAATGACAAAGTATGCCGTAGAATTGCTAAATGCCGTAGCTGCTATCCTTTCCATAATTTCAGCTTTGCAAATTGCAATAAAGATGAATTATCACGAAGGCGATATAACAAAGAGTGTGGTCATGTTGATAGGTTCACTGCTTTTTCTAATTGGTGCGGCAACTGTGATGCCAGCATTTTTTGGTTACGAGAATTTGAGTTTTGGAATCAAATAAACTGATAAAATTTTATTCACCCTAAATAACTTTTTAAACACAATGAACTTCAAAAAAATCTGGAGTACAGCGAAAGCAAAAAATTCGAATGCTGCTTTTACTGTAAAAGTTGCAGTTTTAACTGCGTGTATCAAAATTCTTACTCCTGCTACTGCCTTCGCGCAAGACTACGCATCAGGAACAACAGCATTAGGAGATGTTACCAACGAACTTAAAAAATATATCCCTATTGTAACAAACCTGTGCTACGCACTTGCCGGTATTGTGGCCATCATCGGTGCCATTTCCGTGTACATTGCCATGAATAACGAGGAGCAGGATGTCAAGAAGAAGATCATGATGACCGTAGGATCTTGCATCTTCCTCATCGCAGCTGCTAAGGCTTTACCTGCATTCTTCGGTGTAGGTGGATAATTCTATCATCTAATGGCTGAACCAAACAATCCAGAATTTCAAATGTTCAAAGGGCTTCAACGCCCTTTGGAATTTTTGGGTCTTCAAGGACGTTATATTGTCTGGGCCGCTATTACAGCAGGAATAAGTCTTCTCGGATTTATTATAACATACACCCTCTTAGGCTTTATGGTCGGACTGATTGTATTAGTAATAGCAGTGAGTACTGGTGTTGGAATCATCATGATTAAACAGCGAAAGGGTTTATATTCGAAAAAGAATCCAAAAAGGTGTTTTTATTTATGCCTACAGTGAGCGACTTTAAAACCTTTTCCAAGTTACGAAAATGAAAACGACTTAGGTAGGCTTAGCTTTAAGGTTGAGCCTACTTTTTTTTTAAAGTACTACAACTAAAGAAATAGATAATGTTAGTATATGTATTGTTGTGTTTTGCTGCCATCTGTATAGGTATGGCTATTTCAGTGCGAGCATTTGGCACCGGCAGCAAAAAAGCTAAAATCTTTAAGGAAATCTACTTTTTCGATAGAGGAAGTAGACGGTATCGGTGTGTACTATACAAAAACCGGAGAATTTTCTGCAACTGTAAAAATCGTAAATCCTGTACAGAAATACTGTGCTGACATTAACGAGTATTATTCCTTCTCCAGTTTGCTCACCTCTTTGATGTCTACATTAGGCGAAGGATATGCGATTCACAAACAAGATGTATTCGTCCGTAAAGGTTTCGAGGCCGAAGGTGGAAACAAAGTAGTTTTTAAGTGAAAGTTATTTCCGCTATTTTTGGTGGTCGAGAATATACCGATTGCATTACTTACCTCACCATAACTCAGGAGAATAAGAAAAGCCGTTTGATGAGTTATGACAATAAAAAATGGCAAGATTTTCAAGTAAAACTCGGCAAAGTACAAGATCAACTCCGGGACAGAGGCATTGACGCTCATTATCTTAATAAAAAAGAAGCCAAGCGATTCATCAATCAATATTATACCCAAAACTACACACAAAAGAATCTGAGTCACAACAACTACAAAGTGACGGACGAATATATTGGTATTGGTTCCAAAAAATTCAAGATTTACAGCTTAGTAGATGTTGACTGCATAGTCGTTCCGGAACTAATCAAGCCTTATACAAATATAGATGTCAACAATGTCACTATGCCGGTAGATTTGATGTCTATGTTAGACAGCATTCCTGATTCTGTAAATGTAGTTTTCAATCAAATCATTTTTCTACCTAATCAAAGACAGGAATTATCAAAACTGGCAAAGAAAAAGAACCGTCATAGTTCCTTGCCAAATCCAAGCAATGAAATTGCAGTGGAAGATATAAAGAAGGTAGAAGAACTTACTGCTCGTGAGAACAAGCAACTGGTTTATTGTCACTACAATATAGTGATTACCGTTGATAATAATACCGATTTGCAAAAAGTAACGAATAACTTAGAGAATACTTTTAGCCGTATTGGTATTCAGATTTCTCAGCACTCTTACAATCAACTTGAACTATTCGTAGGCAGTTTCCCGGGAAACTGTTACTCTATGAATAAAGAATATGACCGTTTTCTTACATTAAGCGATGCAGCATCCTGCTTAATGTACAAGGAAAAACTTCCAAAGAGTGAAGACACCCCATTAAAGGTTTACTATACAGACCGCCAGGGCGTGCCAGTAGCTATTGACATTTCCGGAAAAGAGGGTAAAATTAAATTAACCGACAACTCGAACTTTTTCTGTCTTGGTCCCTCCGGTTCCGGTAAATCCTTCCACATGAACTCCGTTGTTCGTCAACTTTGGGAACAAGGAACAGACGTAGTTATGGTAGATACAGGTAACTCCTATGAAGGTTTATGCGAATATGTAGGTGGCAAATATATCAGCTATACAGAAGAGCATCCTATCACAATGAATCCATTCCAAATCAATAAAGAGGAATTGAATGTTGAGAAAGTTGACTTCTTGAAAAATCTGATTATGCTCATTTGGAAGGGTAACTCTGCTATACCCACCAAAATTGAAGAGTTGCTGATAGAACAAGTTATCAAAGAATATTATGAAGCTTATTTCGTAGGATTCAACGGCTATAACAAGACTCAAATTGAAGCCCTCCATAAAAAACTATTGATAGATACGGCCACTGAGAGACGCATTTCAGACACAAATGAAGACGTGGAAAAGCGTATATGGGATAAAATTCATGAAATGGAAGCCCGTAGAAAAGCTCTTATCGTGAAAGAACTCTCATTCAACAGTTTCTTCGAATACAGTACCGAACGCATACCCTACATCTGCAACGAAAATAAGATTACAGGTATTGATATATCGTCTTACAATTATTCACTTTCTGAATTTTATCGTGGTGGTTCATACGAACGCACGCTGAATGAAAACTTAGACAGCAGTTTGTTTGATGAAACCTTCATAGTCTTTGAAATTGATACGATTAAAGATAATAAGACTCTGTTCCCTCTTGTAACGCTCATTATCATGGACGTATTCATCCAGAAAATGCGAATCAAAAAAAATCGCAAAGTCCTTGTGATTGAAGAGGCATGGAAAGCAGTAGCATCTCCCATGATGGCAGAATACATCAAATATTTGTACAAAACAGCCCGAAAATTTTGGGCAATGGTTGGTGTCGTTACTCAGGAGTTGCAGGATATTATCGGTAGTCCTATTGTAAAAGAAGCTATCATCAATAATTCAGACGTGACAATTTTATTGGATCAAGGTAAATTCAAGGAACGATTTGATCAAATTCAATCCGTTTTAGGTCTGACTGATATAGAATGCAAGAAGATATTTACAATCAACCGATTGGATAATAAAGATGGAAGAAGTTTCTTCCGTGAGGTATTCATACGGCGCGGACTGGCAAGTGATGTCTATGGAGTCGAAGAACCCAGAGAATGTTATATGACCTACACTACCGAACGAGCCGAGAAAGAAGCATTGAAACTCTATAAATCAGAGCTTAAATGCAGCCACCAGGAAGCTATTGAAATGTATTGCCGCGACTGGAATCTATCCGGTATCAGCAAATCTTTGGCTTTTGCTCAAAAGGTAAATCAAACTGGGCATGTACTGAAATTTAAAACAAAAATAAAAGCAATATGAGACGTTTTATACTAATTACAATTCTGGCAATCGCCTATTGTTTTCCTTTTCAAGCTCAAAATATCAATGTTGACAAGGAGACTTTAGCTGCAATGGAAATCGCTTTTCAAACCAATTCTTTGATAGAATCACAGCATAATCAAAACCTTCTAAAGATTCGTCAAAGCTATAAGGGAGCAGAAGTTGCAGCTGCCGGAATTTATTTTGTAAAACATCTCGACAGAAAGGCTTTGACCAATGTTAATATATGGAGTTCCGATGAAAACTATTATTATAAACGAATTTATAATATAGTGAGTAGAGGTATTATTCCCAAAACAATAGATGTAGCCAAGTTGATGGTAAAGGATCCATCAACGGCTATCTATTGGGGAAGTTATCTTGTAAAAACAACGCAAGATGTAAAATCCTTATGTCAACAATTTGAGAGTGTAGTTACCAATGGTAAACTATCTTTTAAGGACCTTCCATTCTTAGAAATTGCCGACCAGTTCAAACAAGTATTTGATATTACCAAATTAGGAGAAGTTGATTGGAAAACTACTTTTGAAGCCATCTCTGATGATATTCAAAACAGTTTTACTAAAGAGAACTTCATGGCTGATATTGAGAACCTTGTTGTTAAAGGAGCTGCTTTAGCTGCATCAGGTTTCAATAGCAACTTGAATAAACTACTTCAAGGAACAAGTTTTGGTGGTACATTCCAAGACAAGATAGGTGATATTATTACACTGGCAGGAAATGCAAACGATATGTTTTCAAACATGAAAGACAAATCAGCCTTAGAAATTGTCAATCAATTTGCCGGAAAGGATAATATTGAGGATCTTTTCGATTTGAGTGACTATAACACAACTCAATGGGCTGATGATTTTACATCTGCTGCCAATGGTCAATTCTACACTCAAAGAGTTTATATCTATCGTGAAGAAAAGAGTACGGATTTGATATGTGATTATAAAGCACCAACAGATCAAAGTAGTGTCCTTAAAAGCGATCACTGGTATAGATTTTTCCCTAAAAAGAGCGAAAACTTCTTTCCCAATGAAAGTCAGCAGGAAGATATTCTCCGTAATTCTGAAAATCAAGCCGGATGGAGCCGAAAAAAAGTGGAGCAATTGAATCAAGAAAATATAGGAAAAGGATATAGATATGAATTTTTCAAGAATCTCAATGAGAAAATCATAGAAATAAAAGATCCTATTATTAGCCGCGTTTTTATCATAAAAGCGTATGCTTATGACATACAAGTCTATAAATATACTGACATTAAAGAAGTTGTTTATGAAGAAATCTTCGACAGTTATAAAATGGACAGGAATACCTTTATGGCTATGATGAATGCTCGGTTAGAGCAATACAATCTGAATGGCGATCATACAGATATAAGTAATCCCGATGATTTGAACAATCCTGAACCGGAAAAAAATTACACCTACAAAATAGGTTACGATGAAAGAAAATATTATGAAGCTACAACTGACCGGGACATCCAAGGAGCCAGTTCTGCAACTTTCCTTGTAACCTGTAGTGACGGTGGTGTATTAGGCAAAGGTAGTACTTCCTACAAATGCCGTAGCTGTGGAAAAACCGTAAATGATCATACCAGACAATGTGCAATGAAAACCACTTTAGGTAACGAAACCGAAATTACCGAGAATATTGCCGAGTTAAAAAAACAAGCCGAGAGTATGAGAAGTGAAGCGAATGTACTTCAAAAAGAATTGGATGAGTTAAATAAAGAATATGACCAGATTCGAAGAAAACTCAATTCAGCCACAACGACTGAAGAACGTGACAAATACCGCGAGCAGCTAAACAAAATACAGGAAACCATCAAAGAAAAACAATTGAAATATGATGGACTACGACATTCCATTACCAGTGTAGAACAAGCCATAATAGAAGCAGAAGAAGGTGAACAAGTACAAACTGACGACTACAATCGTATTCCACAAATTATGAAAAGCATGAAAAGTGCTTATGAAATAGCTTGGTCTGAAGAAGGCCATTGGGAAGGTGATAGCTTTATCCGGAAAGGAACAATGGGTGGCAAGGATTTCAGCGATGTCACGTTCAAAGCTACCGTGAAGATAGCCCGAAAGCCCAAATACTTTTTAGGTATCAAAATTCACCGTGCCATCGTCCAAATAGACTGGGAATTAACAAGTAGTTGGAGCGAAACTACCATTGCGGAAGAAATGGATCTTGACCCCAATCGTCCAGAAGCAGAAAACAGCAAGCTGGTAAATGACAAACTCAGTCAATTGGCTCAGCAACATCCAAATTGCGAAGTAACGGTTGAACTATACAAAACACCTGAAGTTGAAAAAGACGATACTCCAGATGTGAAACACCTTTTATGGGCAAGTGACCGTTTGGATATAGCAAGAGATATTGAAGCACGTCTTTCAGATATACATACGCAGTTGGTACTCATTGAAAAATTCCTGCATTACAAATACACGGTCAAAGATTGGTTTTTGAGTTTTATCCCCAAGCTCAATGCTGACAAGGACAGAAAATTGAATATTGCAGAACAATGCCATAAAAGATGGATGATTA
>ENA-OQKS01000131-OQKS01000131.1-human-gut-metagenome-genome-assembly--contig:-NODE-131-length-22968-cov-2.391401_pt1 | contig 22968 bp, 16 predicted proteins | sample MGYA00242804_ERZ504808 | MGnify/ENA primary metagenome ERZ504808 (study PRJEB26092, sample SAMD00036375) | human gut metagenome | host: Homo sapiens | study: EMG produced TPA metagenomics assembly of...
GCCGCGCCGAAGAAGTACATCGTGAGACCACGCGTTGGAGCACTCGGAGCACGAGGGACGGGAAACAAATCGGATCCGGAAATTCTTTTCTTTTATCGGGCTACCGTATCTCTTGGATATCCAGATGAGCGGCTTTCCATCCGTCAGGATAAGGTCCGCATCACGGTATACGGCACGCAGCTCATCGTCCTTTTCGAGCTGCACGATATGATCGACGTTAGGCGTGACGACGTAATTACCCTGTCGCGTTCCAGAAGCCAATTCGCAGCAACGCTCGACCGCATCATCAAAGGTGATGTTGTCGACCTCGGTATTCATGAACTTCAAGCGACTCAATTCGACTCTCCCCAATGGTTGCCATACCGCACGTTATCGCTCTCGACCAAAATATCGCCCAGCTGGATTTCTATGGCGTTGATGTCGGTACGCGCTAGCAAAGCGTGACGAACACCGGCAGGAATCTCGACAACGCTTCCAGCGACCACGGGGCGCTCGCGGCCCGCGAGCGAAAACAGACCCTCACCTGATACGATGGTCCACACCTCAGAACGGTTAACATGGCTTTGCTCACAAATCTGACTACCCGCCCGAACGAAAATCTCCTTCACAATCGTTCGCGAGCCATCGCGATAGGAACCTGAGTCGACAACCCGGTACGAGCCCCACGTCATGGTCTCTTGCATAGGGCGGTCCTCGGCCGCCTCTTTCACCAGAGATTTAATGTGCGCGGATTCTTCTTTTCCGGACACCAGGACTCCGTCTGGCGTTGCGACCACCACGGAATCATGGAGCCCTGCGATCACCACGGGAATGCCTAGCTCATTGATGGCATGAACATCAGAGCAACTGTCTTCGTCAATGGAAACCCGTCCGCTTACAGATTCGCCCATCTCCTCGGTAAGCGTGTTCCAAGTACCAAGGTCCTTCCAAGATCCAGCATACGGAATAACGGCAACGGATTCCGCCGTCTCCACCACCTCGTAATCGAACGAGTTCTTTGGAAGCTCAGCATAACGCGACCGAAGGTCCTCATAGCTTGCATACGATCCATACTGAGACAGGATTTCGAGAACATAACCAAGGCGGAATCCAAAGACGCCACAGTTCCAAAGAGCCCCGCGACCTATGAGCTCGCTCGCCTTGACCTCATTGGGTTTCTCGGTAAAGCGCTCCACCATCCGCGGAGAGCCCTGCGATTCAGAGGGAACGATATAACCGTACTTCTCGCTCGGGTAAACAGGTTCAACGCCCAGCAGCACGATGTCTGCTGTATTCGCCTCGATTGCCGATGCGACATCTGCAACCTTTTGGAAGTAGGTATCCTCGACATAGGAATCGATGGGCATCACAATAACCGGGTCGGCAAGACCCGCACCCTGCTCTGCCAGTAGGTGCTCGCACGCAAGCATGATTGCAGGAGCGGTATCACGACGCTCAGGCTCCACGACCTCAGCATAGTGACCCTTAACTTGCATCTCGAGAGCACGAACCTGTGTCGCACAGGTTGCCACAGTTACATCCGCGCCGGGAACCACGCGTTCAATCTGGTCGAAGGTTCTCTGCACCATCGATACATGGTTGCCATTAGCATCGCGCAACACTTTAAGAAACTGTTTTGATCGCGCATCATTCGAAAGGGGCCAGAGCCGAGAACCTGAACCACCTGATAGCAAAATGATGTGAATAGCTTGGCGCATCAGCACGCACCATCCCCGGTAAACACCTCAAGCACGGTGAGGCAGATGATTTTAAGATCCAACAGGACACCCCTCTTTGCTATATATTCCAGGTCGCGGCGAACCATGCCATCGAACCCGGTGCTGTTGCGCTCTGTCACCTGCCAGAGGCCCGTGATGCCGGGCTTGACGGTAAGGCGCTGCAGGTCGAATTCTGTATACTCGGCGACCTCGTTGGGCAGAGGCGGGCGCGGGCCCACGACGGACATCTGGCCCAGGAACACGTTGACGAACTGCGGAAACTCGTCGATGGAGTGCTTGCGAATGAACTTGCCGATCCTGGTGACGCGCGGGTCGTCCTTCATCTTGAACATGGCGCCGGCGATCTCGTTCTGCCCCTTGAGCTCAGCGAGGCGCTCGTCAGCGTCTTTATACATGCTGCGGAACTTCCACATGCGGAAGGTGGACAGGCTGCCGTCGTGGTGGGTCTGGCCCACGCGCACCTGGCTGTAGAACGGGTTGCCCTCGCTCTCCAGGCGGATGGCCGCGGCAAGCACCAGGCTCGGTACGGCGATGACGGCCAGCACGCAGCCGCTGAACACGATGTCGAATGCGCGCTTCACGGCGCGGTAGCCCAGGCGCGTGCGATCCCAGTCCTTCACGGCCTGCATGGCCTTGTAGCGGCCGGCAACATTGCGCCGATCCATAGCCTCTGCAATCAATGCAGCACGCGCTGGTGCAGCCCCCTTTGTTACTTCCCTATCAGTCAAGTTCAAATCCACGCCCCTGTTCCCAGGGATCCCCCAATCGATGAATTCAAAAAGCGAATAAATTGCCGGTGCAACGTCCCCTTACGTCTTACTGGGTACGTCCAACGGAAGCAGCTCCCTAAATGCGGAGTCGCCTTCGCCCACGTCCACCAGGCACCAGCGCTTATGACGGTCGATCTTCTTTACGCGAGCCTCTTGCCCCACCAGGGGTCCCTGCTCTATATGCAGCACGCCGTCTTCTATGCGGGCTACGCTGTTGCGTACCACGCCGTCGTCGTCGAGCACGCTGCGGTACCAGTCCTGCGCATCGTCCGGCATGGGCGCATAGGCCCGCTCTCTGCTGCCGGCAATGCGGCAGCCAAAGCTCAACTGGGCCAAAGCCTTATCGAGCAGGGCAGCATCGCGCGTGGCGACGAAGAAGTATTCCTTGTACATGGGCTTGGTTTGGAGCGACCAGGCGCCGTCCCGCTTAAACCAGAACTCCTTTTGCATCACAAAAGCGTCCTGCATCAACTCGTGCGGGATAATGCGGCGGACCTTTTCGCAGGTCTCGCGCTCTTTTCCATTAGGGGTGTGGACCAGATACCAGCGGACGCGGCCATGCTGGCTGTTGGTGGTGGCGCCGTTAAAGGCACCGGGCAGCTGCTCTTGGCGCCGCATTGTCTGTTCCATCTCTCGCCCCCTTTTCTTGTCTCCGCGACGCACGCGGATGCAGGGGCGTTAAGAACAGGCTTCTCGCTCGCAGCTAGGCGCAGTCGCAAAAGTACAGGTTTTTGTAGTGGGGTATGGAGATGTGTCCGTTCGCGCCTCAATTTGCGCAATCTGGGAAAACGCGAGCAGTTTGCTCGTATAATGAGCAACGTCGAAAGATACAAAAACCTGTACCTTTTTGCACAACAAAAAAGCCGCTCTAACCAGCGGCTTTTCTTCTATAGACAACAAAAAAGGCGACCGCCCTATAGGACGATCGCCTTTGTTAATTCTTGTATTGTTTGTGCTAGGCGCGAGTCTTGATCTCCTCGAGCACCTTGGCCACAAACTCGTCAACGCTCATCTGAACGGTCTCGTTGGAGCGATCGCGGACGGAGATATTGCCGGCCTCGACCTCCTTCTCGCCCAGGATGAGCATGTAGGGCACGCGGTCGATGCTGCGGGCCTCGCGGATCTTGTAGCCGATCTTCTCGTCGCGATCGTCGCAGACCACGCGGATGCCGGCCTCCTCCAGCTTGGCGCACACCTCGTGAGCGTAGTCGCGACTCTTCTCGGAGACGGGAAGCGCCTTGACCTGCACGGGAGCCAGCCAGGTGGGGAACTTGCCCGCAAAGTGCTCAATCAGAATACCGATGAAACGCTCGATGGAGCCAAAGCACACGCGATGCAGCATGATGGGGCGCTTCTTGGTGCCGTCGGCGTCCACGTACTCCAGATCAAAGTTGAGCGGCATCTGGAAGTCGAGCTGGACGGTGCCGCACTGCCAGGTACGACCGAGCGAGTCCTCCAGGTGGAAGTCGATCTTGGGGCCGTAGAAGGCGCCGTCGCCTTCGTTGACCTCGTAGTCCATGTGCAGCTGCTCCAGAGCGGTGCGCAGGCCCTCCTCGGCGCGAGCCCAGTCCTCGTCCGAACCCATGGAGTCCTCGGGGCGGGTGGAAAGCTCAACGTGGTACTTAAAGCCAAACTTTTGGTACACGGAGTCGATAAGGTTGACCACGCCCACGATCTCGTCGGTCAGCTGGTCGGGACGCACAAACAGATGGGCGTCGTCCTGGTTAAAACAGCGCACGCGGAACAGGCCGTGCAGGGCGCCGCGCAGCTCGTGGCGGTGCACCAGGCCAATCTCACCGGCGCGAATGGGCAGCTCGCGATAGGAGTGCGGCTTGGAGGCGTACACCAGCACGCCGCCCGGGCAGTTCATGGGCTTAATGCAGTACTCTTCGTCGTCGATAACGGTGGAGTACATGTTGTCCTTGTAGTGGTCCCAGTGGCCGGAGGTCTTCCACAGCTGCTTGTTCATGATAAGCGGCGTGGAGATCTCCACGTAGCCGGCCTTGTGGTGGATCTCGCGCCAGTAGTCCAGCAGCGTGTTCTTAAGGATCATGCCGTTGGGCAGGAAGAACGGAAAGCCGGGGGCCTCGTCGCGCATCATAAAGAGGTCCATCTCGCGGCCGATCTTGCGGTGGTCGCGCTTCTTGGCCTCCTCCAGCATGTGCATGTGCTCGTCGAGCTCTTCCTTGGTGGCAAAGGCGACGCCGTTGATGCGGGTAAGCATCTTGTTGTCCTTGTCGCCCTTCCAGTAGGCGCCCGAGACGCCGGTGAGCTTAAAGGCCTTGAGGGCCTTGGTGTAGCAGATGTGGGGGCCGACGCACATGTCGATGTAGTCGCCCTGCTGGTAGAAGGTGATACGGGCGTCGTCGTCCAGGTCGCCGATGTGCTCGACCTTGTACTTCTCGCCGCGCTCCTCCATAAGGGCGATGGCCTCGGCGCGGGGCTTCTCGTACACGGAGAACTTGAGGTTCTCCTTGACGATCTTCTTCATCTCGGCCTCGATCGCGGGGAAGTCGTCCTCGCTGATCTTGACGCCCTCGGGCAGGTCGACGTCGTAGTAAAAGCCGTTGTCGGTCGCGGGGCCGTAGGCAAAGTCGGCCTCGGGATAGAGGCGCTTGATGGCCTGCGCCATGATGTGCGCAGCGGAGTGACGGATGACGTGCGTGACCTCGTCCTGCGGGAGCTCGGCCACCGAGCCGTCATTGTAGAGTGCCTTCATGGGTATGTTTTCTCCTCTCGGATGCCTAATGCAAGTGCGTGCGATGCGCTCGGCGTTTTTGACTTGCATCATTATAGGCAGGTTGCCTTGGTATACAAGCGCCCGCCGCACCTTAATGGCACGGCGGGCGATTTTCTACGCATGCTTCATCGTGTGGGGGCGGGGCTGCGTGCGGCTTTTGGCGCGCCCGTGGCTTGCGGCCGGCCCGGCGATGGATGCGTTACTGGATGCGAGTTCGGCAGTAGGGGCAGACCTTCCAGTGCGCGTCGAGCGGGCGATGGCAACTGGGGCACACGTTGCGAACCTGGGTGTCGCACACGGGGCAGACCACAAAGTCCTTCTCGATAGGAGCGCCGCACTGCGGGCAGGTACCGTACTGGGCAAGCTGGCGCTCGCGCAGGGCCATGTCCAGCTCCTGCTCCTCGCGGTCGGCCGCGTAGGAGTGCGGACGCAGGACAAGGTAGGCGATGAGGCCCACAAACGGGATGAGGGCGATGATGCCCCATGCCACGTAGGCGCTGGCGCCGCGGCGGCGAGCGTCGATGAACACATAGACGACCGACAGCACATACAGGGCGATGATAAAGCCAACGAAGGCATAGACGACGCCCATAAGCTGCGGCGACATGAGCTCGGAGATGTACTTGGACATTGAGGTGTACCTTTCGGAATATTTACAGTCCAGATTAGTTTAACACGGAGGTCGTTCAAGCGGGACCCTGGTGGGGCCCGGCGGCCGCCACAGACACAAACATCTCAATCTGTAACAGGTAGAGGCGAAATCCGGGTCTAGATGTTACAGATCGAGACGAACGGGAGGGCCGCCGAGCAAACGTCTCAATCTGTAACAACTGGGAACAAATTTCCCATCTTGCTGTTACAGATCGAGACACAGGGATCCCTCCCCGACTTCAATCTCGATCTGTAACATCTTGGGCCCCAAAACCCTCTTACTGTTACAGATCGAGACATTCAAAATCCGTCGGAAGGTTTGTCTCGATCTGTAACATCTACAACCCAAATCATCAGCTAACTGTTACAGATTGAGACAAAGGAAAACGTCCGAACCGAATGTCTCAATCTGTAACAGTTACTCGGCAAAAACAACCCCAGATGTTACAGATTTAGACAAACCATTCTCTCCCCGACTTAAATCTCAATTTGTGACAACAACTCGGCAAAAACAGGTCTAACTGTTACGGATTTAGACATTCGAAACCGTCTGATAGGTTCATCTAAATCTGTAACATCTAAACCCCAAAACGGTCCCGAGATGTTACAGATCGAGACAGAAGAATCTCTCCCTGACTTTAAATCTCAATCTGTAACACGTAGGACCGATTTTCTCCTCTTACTGTTACAAATCAAGACAAACGGAGGGCCCGCCTGGCAAACGTCTCGATCTGTAACATCTGGAACCCAGTTCTTCTGCTTACTGTTACAGAACGAGACAAACCTCTGGCGCCAGGGGCGGCAGACGAGGTCACCGATGGCCCCCGAGTCTCCCCTCGCCTGCCGTTGGCGGATGCAGCGGGGCTGTTCGCCGCATTGCCGCCGCACTGGGGGTGTGCAGACCGTAGGATAGTCCTATTGACAGCCTGTCAACTCGTCTGGGAGGCACCGTGGCAGAAACGTTTGATATCGCAATTGTGGGCGCGGGCATTACCGGGTGCGCCATCGCGCGGCAGCTCGCGCGCTATGACCTGTCCATTTGCGTGGTCGAAGCGGCCAACGACATCGCCCTGGGCGCGTCGAAGGCCAACGGCGGTCTAGTGCACGCCGGCTACGATCCGGCTCCGGGCACGGTAAAGGCGCAGGTCAACGCCCGAGGTTGCGAGCTATATGGCACGTGGGCCCAGGAGCTAGGCTTTTTGTTCCGCCGCACCGGGTCGATGGTGTTAGGGTTTAACGACGAAGACCGCGCACACCTGGAGAAGCTGAACCAGAATGGTCTGGCCAACGGCGTGCCCGAGCTGTCGATTATCGGCCCCGAGCGTATCCAGGAGCTGGAACCGCGCGCAAGTAGCAAGGCGACATGTGCGCTATGGTGCCCCTCGCCCGGTTACGTCGACCCATTTGAAGTGGCCATCGCCGCGCTGGAGAACGCCGTTGCCAACGGCGTGACGTTTATGCGTTCCGCGCCGGTGGAAGCCATTGAAGTTGCCGGCTCAGATGACGGAGCGCGCGCTTTACGCTGGTGACGCCCGCCGGCAATGTGCGCTGCCGTTACCTGATTAACGCCGCAGGCAACGGTGCCGCGGACATCTCGCATATGGCAGGCGCCGAGGAGTTCCAGATGGTCTGGCGCCAGGGCAACATTGTGGTGCTGGACAAGGAGCCGCGTGCGCTCATGCCGCTCTACCCCGTTCCCACGCCGGTTTCCAAGGGCGTCATCGTGACGGGGACCGTTCATGGCAACACCGTGATTACCGCGACGGCCGCCGCGCGCGAACCCGGCGACACGCAGACCTACGCGACCGATATCGACGCGCTGCTGAGCGGCGCGCGCAAGCTGGTGCCCGACCTGGACACGCGTCGCGTGGTGCGCGCGTTTGCCGGCGGTCGTCCGGTCATTCAGGGTACGAACGACTTCTTTATTGGGCAGTCGGCCGTGGTGCCGGGGCTGTTCCAGGCGGCAGGTATTCAGTCGCCGGGCGTGGCGAGCGCACCGGCAATTGCCGAGCGCATGGAGCGCGTGATGCGCGAGGCGGGCGTTGCTTTGCGCGAACGGGCCGATTGGAACCCGATTCGCCGCGCGCCGGACGACTTTGACCGTGTGCCGCTTGCGCGCAAGGAAGAGCTCATTGAGTCCGACCCCGCGTGGGGGCAGATCGTCTGCCGCTGCGAGACGGTGCCCGAGGCCGAAATCGTGGCCGCGATCCGACGCCGCCCGGGCGCGGTTTCGGTCGAGGGCGTCAAGCGCCGCTGCCGCGCTGGCATGGGTCGGTGCCAGAGTGGTTTTTGCCAAAGCCGCGTGGTTGCAATCCTTGCCCGCGAGCTGGGCTGTGATTCCAGCGAAGTACTGTTGGAGGATGCCGGATCTTGGCTGGTCGAGGGACCGCTGAAGGGGGTGCGCTAGGATGGCGACGTTTGATATGCGCGACGAACGCGCGGAGGCCGGAGCTACGGAGGCGGTGCAGACGAAGGCCTTCGACGTGGTCGTTATCGGCGGCGGACCTGCCGGCATGGCGGCCGCGCTTGCCGCGCATAAAGCCGGCGCGCGCGTGGCCATCGTGGAGCGCGAGCAGCATCTGGGCGGAATCCTCCGCCAGTGCATCCATCCCGGTTTTGGCCTTTCGCACTTTAAGCAGGAGCTCACCGGTCCCGAGTACGCGCAGCGCTTTATCGACCAGGTGCGCGCAACCGACATTACGCTGTTCTTGGGCAGTATGGTGCTTGAGATTGATTCGGATGAGGGCGCAGCCGCGAGCGCGTCGAGCGCGGACGAAGCCGCAGGAGCCACCGCAGTCCATACCGTCACGCTCATGAGCCGTGCCGGCATGCTTCAACTCACCGGGCGTACGGTCGTCCTTGCTATGGGATGCCGCGAGCGCACGCGCAGCGAGATCAAGATCCCTGGCAGCCGCCCCGCCGGCGTGTTTACGGCCGGCCTGGCACAGCGATACATCAATATCGAAAACCTCAAGCCCGGCTCGCGCGCCGTCATTTTGGGCTCAGGCGACATCGGGCTTATCATGGCGCGCCGTGCACACTCGAGGGGATTTCGGTCGAGGGCGTGTACGAGCTCATGCCATACGCCAACGGTCTGCGCCGAAACGTCAAGAACTGCCTGGACGACTTTGGCATTCCGCTTCACCTGTCCACCACCGTCACGCGCGTGATTGGACACGATCGCGTGGAGGCCGTCGAGGTGAGTCAGGTCGACGAGCGCCTGACGCCCATTCCGGGAACCGAGCGCGTTGTTCCGTGCGACACGCTGCTGCTTTCGGTGGGCCTGATTCCCGAGAACGAGCTTTCGGTGGGCGCGGGCGTTGAACTTGACCCGCGCACGTGCGGCGCCGTGGTGGACCAAAGCCTGCAAACAAGCGTGCCTGGCATCTTTGCCTGCGGAAACGTGCTGCACGTGCACGACCTGGCCGACAACGTGACGACCGAATCCGAGCGCGCCGGTGCGGCTGCGGCGGCGTACGCGTCGGGCTGTGGTGCTGGGGCCGATGCGGGCGCCGCGGGCCTGGGCTGCCAGCTCACGGTCTCCCCTGCCGGTATCGCTGGCTACGCACTGCCGGGACGCATTACGGCTGTGGCACTCACCAAACTCAACTTCCGCGTGCGCCGACCGGTCGATGCCGCCCGCGTGCGCATTCTCGCTGGCGGCGAGGAATTGTTCGCAGGCAAGGTCCGTCCGTTTAAACCGAGCGTAATGGAAAGCTTCCCGCTGCCGGCAAAGGTAATCCAGCGCGCACTCGACCTTGATGTTGGCGAGATTGTCCTGTCCGTCGACCCCATTGAGGAGGCGTAAGGCCATGCGCACGAATGTGACCGAGACATTGCAGTTCAACTGCACCACCTGTCCATCCGAATGCCTCCTGACCGTGGAGGTAGAGCGCAGCGCAGACGGCGCCGTAGTAGAGGTGCGCTCCGTGACCGGCAACAGCTGCCCGCGCGGCGATAAGTTCGCGCACCAGGAGCTCACCTGCCCTATGCGCGTGCTCACCACAACCGTGGCCGTATCTGGCGGCGACGAGGCGCTGCTACCCGTGCGCACGGCCGAAGCCATCCCGCTGGCGCTCCACGCCCAGGCCATGGACCTCATCCGCGGCTTGGTCGTCGACGCCCCCATCCGCATGGGCGGCGTCGTGTTGGAAGACCTCCTCCACACGGGCATCGACCTAATCGCCAGCATGGACATCGACCCAGCCTAAGCAGCTAATTTAGAACGGACCTTCATCAGCGTTTGCAGTTGCGGTGGAATAGTTCCTGTTTTAGGCCATTACCCCGGCAAACAGGAACTATTCCACCGCAACTATCCTTGGATTCAGTATTTAGCCTGTGTCTACTTTAGTGCCATTTCAAAACTATGCCGGATTACGGGGCTGATTCGGAGACCCCCATCCATACCGGCAATTTTCGATTTTTGATAAGCCTTCTACCTGCGATTTTAATTTCGCGATTTTTCCTATGGTCATGTAATACAGGTCCAGCCCCGTAATCCGCCATTCTTTTGAAACCAGCCCATTTGGGACGGGCCTCTTTTGACTCCTTTTTCCTGCACGCTTGCCAGGCTGGCCATGCCAAGGAATGTCCTAAAGTGCCGGCATAAAAGGAACGTCCCTATCTGCCGGGCATGGGATACCATGGTGGCACCCTAGCGAAAGGATGTTTCATGACACATGTCGATGACCAGCGTGTGGCGCGCGTGCTCGATGCCCTCGAGGCTCAGCACCCCGGCGCGCAGCTGCTCGTAAACGACCCGTGGTCGATTTATTACCTGACCGGCTTTTATGCCGATATGTTCGAGCGTTTTTGCGGCGTGCTGCTCGCGCGCGATGCCGAGCCGGTGATCTTGGTCAACGCCCTGCATCAGCTGCCCGAGTACGACAATGCCCGCATCGCCTATCACACCGATACCGACGTCGTGACCGACGCCATCGTTCGCGAAGTCAATCCCGCCAAGTCCCTCGGCATCGATACCGTTATGCGCTCCGGCTTTTTGCTGCCCCTTATGGATCGTCACGCCGCGAGCGAGTTCTTTCTGGGCAACTTTGCCGTCACCGCTGCACGCACCCACAAGGACGAAGCCGAGCAGGAGCTCATGCGCGCGTCCTCGGCCGCAAACGACGCTGTGATGGCCGACGCCATCAAGCTCGTCCACGAGGGCGTGACGGAGCGCGAAATTGCCGACCAGATGCTCGGCCTGTACCGCAAGCACGACTGTGAGGGCTTTAGCTTTCCGCCCATCGTGAGCTTTGGCGCCAACGCCGGAGACCCGCATCACGAGCCCGACGGCACCGTACTCAAGCGCGGCGACGTGGTGCTGTTCGACATTGGCGGACGTCGCCGCAACTACTGCTCGGACATGACGCGCACATTCTATTGGGGCGAGCCGGACGAGGAGACGGCACGCATCTACGACATCGTGCGCCGTGCAAACGAAGCCGCCGAATCGCTTATCGCCCCGGGCGTGCGTATGTGCGACCTGGACCGCGCCGCGCGCGACGTGATTGAGGATGCAGGCTATGGACAGTACTTTACGCACCGCTTGGGACACTCGATCGGTCTGCAGGACCACGAGCCGGGCGACGTTTCACTCGTCAACGAGCAGGTCGTAGAACCGGGCATGACGTTCTCCATCGAGCCGGGCATCTACCTCCCCGGCCGCACCGGCGTCCGCATCGAGGACTTGGCCCTGGTCACAGAGTCCGGCGTCGAGATTCTCAACGCCTACCCCCACGACCCAGTCCGCCTAGACTAGGCACGCAACCAAAGCTCCCCTAGAAGTTGCGGTGGAATAGGGACTGTTTAAGGCTTCTAGCCCATAAAACAGTCCCTATTTCACCGCAACTGATGAGGGGATGGGTTAACGGAGCAGGGCGGGCTAGCGTAGCAGCCCCGCTACTTCGCCGGCTAGGGTGATGGTGCCGGCTGCTACGAAGGGCTCGCCCGCGGCCTCGAAAGCTGCGAGGGCCTCGGATACGCTGGGGTACACGCCCGCGAGCTTATCGGCATCCACCAGGGCAGCGAGCTCCTCCGCCGGCAGGGCGCGGTCGGAATCGGTCTGGGTCACGACCACGCGCGGGAAGGCCGGAATCAGCACGTCGACGATGCCCGCCACGTCCTTATCGGCCAGCGCGGCGCACAGCAGCGTGGGGCGATTTTCTACACACGGATCGATCTCGTCCAGCGCGCTCACAAAGTTCTCGCAGCTCTGGGGGTTATGGCACGCGTCGATCAGCTTGAGCGGATCGGTTCCCAGCACATCAAAGCGACCCGGCGTGGGACAGCCCATAAGCGAAGCGTCGAGCACATCGTGGTCGAGCTCGCGGCCCAGATAGCCCTCGCACAACATAATTGCGCACGCAGCATTCTGCGGCTGATACGCCGGCTTGACCATGCTCGACGTATAGATCGCGCGCGGCGTGGTGCAGCTAAACTCCACCGTATCACCCACGTGTGCCGGAAGTTTGGTTGTGGCATGATTCACCACGAGCGGCACCACACCGCATTCGCGGCAACGGGCATCCATCACACATTGAACGCTCGCCTCATGCGTACCCTCGCCCAAAACAACCAAACGCCCAGGCTTAATAACCGCAGCCTTCTCCCCCGCAATAGCCTCAAGCGTGTCGCCCAGAATACGAGTATGGTCGAGCCCAATGCCCGTAATGGCCACGGCAACGGGATCGGTGGCGCTGGTGGCATCCCAACGACCGCCCAAGCCAACTTCCAGCACGGCAACATCCACACGAGCCTCGGCAAACACAACCATTGCAGAGGTCGTAAGCAAATCGAACGGGGAAATAAAGTAAGCGCTCTTCCCGGCCGCCACACGACGTTCATTCACGCGACGCCCGGCTTCAATCGCAGCAGAAACGCCGCGAGCAAAAGCGTCATCGCTCACCACACACCCATCAATCTCCATGCGTTCGGGATAACGCACCAGGTGCGGAGACGTATACAGAGCTGCCTTCAAACCTTCACCGCGAAGAATCGAAGCCGAGAAACGCGTTGTCGAGGTTTTACCGTTGGTTCCAGCAATCTGAATGCAATCAAAGTATTCATCGGGGCGACCAAGCTCATCGAGCATGTCGATAACCGTCTCAAGCATCCGCGTACCAGTGCCAGAAATCCGCCCCGTATCGGCCGCAACAACAACAGCCTCATCAAACGGAACCAGATCAAACTCAAACGGCACCGAATACAACCCAGAACGCTTTGCCATAGCCAAAGTCCCCTCAACATAAAAAGAGGCCCGTAAGCAACAACGAGCCCCTCCCATTCAAAATATCAGCCAAACACCGCTTTGCAGCAGAATCAAGGCCACAACCCAGTGGCCCTAACGCGCCAGATGCAAACAACCACGTAACCGCACTAGGAGCGGCCCGATGCTTTGCTCGCCGCAAGTTCCGCACGCAAAGGACAGCACTTAATGTGCTGTCCGTCTTGCGCAGGACTGTCCGCAGTAGCGAGCAATGCCCCAAACCGCGTCCCCCAGTAACGCCTACGAGAAGTCAGCAACCTGAGCAGTCAGCGCCGCCAGGATCTCCTTGAGCTCAGCTGCACGGTCCCTCTTCTTCTGGACCACCGCGGGCGCGGCCTTGGCCACAAAGCCCTCGTTGGCAAGGGTCTTCTCGCAGCCGGCGAGCTCCTTCTGAGCCGCGGCGATCTCCTTCTCCAGGCGTGCCTTCTCGGCCGAAAGGTCGACCTTGCCCTCGAGCACCACAAAGACCTCGACGCCGCTGTCGACCACGGCGATGCTCGCGGCCGGCTTCTCAACGTCGGTACCCATGACCAGCGAGGCGGTGTTCGCCAGCGGCTCGATGGTCGAGCGCAGGCTCTCAAGCTTTTCAATATCCTCGGCACCGGCGCGCACGACCACGTCGAGCTCGGCCTTGGGGCTCAAGCGATAACGCGAACGGGTGGCGCGGGCAGCAGACACGACGGTGCGGCACAGCTCAAACGCGCGCTCGGCGGGCTCGTCGACGTACTTGGCGTAGTCGGCGGGCTCGGGCCACTTGGCGATCATGAGCGCCTCGGCGCGGTCAACGTTGCCCTCGGCATCCAGGTCAAGCACGCTCGCCGGCATGTTGTCCCAGATCTCCTCGGTGACAAACGGCATAAGCGGGTGCATCAGGCGAATGGAAGTGTCAAGCACAAAGATCAGGTTGCGCTGGGCCTGCTGACGGCCCTCGCCCTTCAGGCGGGCCTTGGTGACCTCGACGTACCAGTCGCAGACCTCGTTCCAGAAGAACTGCTGCACGCCGCGGGCCATATCGCCAAAGGTGTAGTTCTCGATGCCCTCGGTGACCATCTTGACGGCCTTGGCCAGACGGCTGAACATCCAGGCGTCGGCCGGCGTCTCCACGACGGGCTCGCCGGGCGTATAACCCTCCATGTTCATAAGCAGGAAGCGGCTGGCGTTCCAGATCTTGGTCACAAACGACTTGGCCTGCTCGGTGCGCGGGCTATCGATGAGCTTCTTGGTCTTCTTGTCGATGTTTGCATCGAACTTAACATCCTGGTTGTTGGTGCACAGCGTGAGCAAGTTGAAGCGCATGGCGTCGGCGCCGTACATGCCAATGAGGTCCATGGGGTCAACGCCGTTGCCCTTGGACTTGGACATGCGGCTGCCGTCCTTGGCCAGGATCGTCGGGTAGATGACGACGTCCTTAAACGGAACCTCGTCCAGGAAGTACAGCGAGCTCATGACCATGCGGGCGACCCACAGCGCGATGATGTCGCGCGCGGTGACGAGCGCCGTCGTGGGGTGATGGCCCTCGAGCAGCTCCGGCTTTTGCGGCCAGCCCTGCGTGGCGAAGGTCCACAGCTGCGAGCTGAACCAGGTGTCCAGCACGTTCTCGTCCTGATGCACGTGATGGCCGCCGCACTTGGGGCACACGTCGGTGTCCTCGGTCAGGGCGTCCTCCCAGCCGCAGTCCTCGCAATAGAACACGGGAATGCGGTGACCCCACCACAGCTGGCGGCTGATGCACCAGTCCTTGAGGTTCTCCATCCAGGTGGTGTAGGTCTGCGTCCAGCGCGCGGGGTGGAAGGTGACCTTGCCGGAATTGACAGCGTCGAGCGCCGGCCCCTTGAGCTTATCGACGGCGACGAACCACTGCTCAGAAAGCCACGGCTCCAGCGCTGCGTCGCAACGGTAGCAGTGCATGACGGAGTGATCATGCTCCTCGACGTGGTCGAGCAGACCGTGCTCGTCGAACCACTTGACGACGGCCTCGCGGCACTCGTCGCGGTTCATGCCGGTGAACTCGCCGTAGCCCTCGACGACCACCGCGTGCTCGTCAAAGATATTGATCTGCGGCAGGTCGTGAGCCTGACCCATGGCGTAGTCGTTGGGGTCGTGGGCCGGTGTGACCTTGACGAAGCCGGAACCAAAGTTGGCGTCGACGTGCCAATCCTCAAAGATGGGGATCTCACGGTCGACGATGGGGAGCTTGACGGTCTTACCCACAAAGGCGGCCTTCTCGGGGTCCTTCGGGGAGACGGCAACGCCCGTGTCGCCGAGCATGGTCTCGGGGCGCGTGGTGGCGACGACGATGTAGTCCTGGCCGTTGACCGGCTCGGTCAGGGGGTAGCGCAGGTGCCACAGGTGGCCCTTCTCGTCCTTATACTCTGCCTCGTCGTCCGAGATAGCGGTGGTGCAGTTGGGGCACCAGTTGACGATGCGCTTGCCGCGATAGATCAGGCCGTCGTGATACCAGTCGCAGAACACCTTGCGCACGGCCTGGGCGTAGTCCTCGTCCATGGTAAAGCGCTCGTTATCAAAGTCGACGGAGCAGCCCATGCGCTTGATCTGCTCGACGATGATACCGCCGTACTCGTGGGTCCAATCCCAGCAGGCGTCGACAAACTTGTCGCGACCGATCTCCAGGCGGCTGATGCCCTCGCTCTTGAGCTTCTTGTCGACCTTGGTCTGCGTGGCGATACCGGCGTGGTCGGTGCCGAGCACCCAGCGCGTGGACTTGCCGCGCATGCGGGCCATACGGATGATGACGTCCTGGATGGAGTCGTCGGTAGCGTGACCCATGTGGAGCTTGCCGGTCACGTTGGGAGGCGGAATGGTGACGGTGCAGTCGCCCACGCCCTCACGGCGCTTGTAGTAGCCGCCGTCGAGCCACTTCTGCAGGATCGCCGGCTCGTTGGTCGACGGATCGTAGTTCTTGGGCATCTCTTCCATATATCTCTCCCTGTCCCGCCGGGGAGGAATGTAGGCCCGATTTTTGCTCGGTCAGGTCCTGGGCTCGCTCGAAAAGCACGTTTAGTGCTCTTCGGCTCGTGCGGAATCTACGAAAAACGGGCCTACATTCCTCCCCTTAGGTATCGATTACTTCAGTCTGAATGGACTTTGCTGAGACTTTAAACAAACACACAGAATAGCACAGGTAGTTAGGGTTATTGCGCATATATAAAATAGCCTCCGACCGCGGGTGGCCGGAGGCTATTTGCAAACACGTTTTAGGCTGGCTTAGCCGTAGATACGCTGGGGCTGTTCTTCGCCCTTAACGGAGGCTTCGGTCACGATGACCTTGGTGACGCCCTCCTCACTGGGCAGGTCGAACATCGTCTGCTGCAGCACGTCCTCGCAGATGGAACGCAGGCCGCGGGCGCCGGTCTTGCGGGCAAGCGCCATGCGGGCGATCTCGTGCAGGGCAGCGTCCTCAAACTCAAGATCGACATCCTCGAGCTGGAACATCTTGCGGTACTGGCGCACCACGGCGTTCTTGGGCTCGGTCAAGATCGACACCAGGTCGTCCTCGTCGAGCGCCTGCGTCTGGGTGACGACGGGCGTACGTCCCACAAACTCGGGGATCATGCCAAAGGCGTTGAGGTCCTGCGGGAGCACCTGGCGCAGCAGGTCGTTCTCGTCGACCGAGGTGGGACCGGCGATCTCGGAGTTAAAGCCCACGCCCTTGTTGCCCACGCGATCGGCGATGATCTTGTCCAGACCGACAAAGGCACCGCCGCAGATAAACAGGATGTTGGTCGTATCGATCTGCAGCAGCTCCTGCTGGGGATGCTTGCGGCCGCCGGTGGGCGGAACGCTTGCCACCGTGCCCTCAAGAATTTTAAGCAGCGCCTGCTGAACGCCCTCGCCCGAAACATCGCGGGTGATGGAGAGGTTCTCAGCCTTGCGGGCGATCTTGTCGATCTCATCCACGTAGATAATGCCGACCTGCGCGCGCTCAATATCGCCATCGGCGGCATTGATGAGCTTGAGCAGGATGTTCTCCACATCCTCGCCCACGTAACCGGCCTCGGTGAGCGCGGTGGCGTCGGCGATGGCAAACGGCACCTCGAGGATGCGCGCGAGCGTCTGGGCGAGCAGGGTCTTACCGGTACCGGTGGGACCGAGCAGCAAAATGTTGGACTTAGCGAGCTCCACCTCGTCCATATCATCGTCAAGCTGCGAGTCCAAACCGTCGTCAAAGGCTGAAAGCGCGGCACCGCCCTCGATCACGCGGCGGTAATGGTTGTACACGGCAACCGACATGGCGCGCTTGGCGTCCTCCTGGCCCATGACATAGGCCGAAAGCTCGTCATAGATCTCGTGCGGCGTCGGCACGTGCGTGATGACCTGGCGGGCGTCGTCCTCGAGCTCAAAGCCCTCGGCCTCGGGATCCATGGCAGGCTGGGACGCAGGCTGGCCGTGATCGTTGAGGAAGCCCGGCAGCTTGCCGTTGCGGGCAGCGTCCATAAAGTCCGAAGCCAGCGACTCCTCAAGGATCTCGGAGCAGGCGGCGACGCACTCATCGCAGATAAAGATGTTGGTCGGACCCTTAACAAGGCGGCGAACCTGCCCCTGCTCTTTTCCGCAGAAGGAGCAGCGGATGGGGTTGCCGTTCTCGTCAAAGTTGTCCTGCATGTTACCGGCCATCCTAGGCGTCCTTCGCGGCGAGGTCGCGCGAGGTGACGATACGGTCGATCAGGCCGTAGTCGAGAGCCTCGGCAGCGGTCAGGTAGTTATCGCGCTCGGTATCGGCCTGGACCTTCTCGATGGGCTGGCCCGACGCGTCGGACAGGATCTGGTTGAGCTCGCGGCGGGTCTTCTTGATCTCCTCGGCCACGATCTCGATCTCGGTCTGCTGACCCTGAGCACCGCCGCTGGGCTGGTGAATCATGACCTTGGAGTGCGGCAGGCAGAAGCGCTTGCCCTTGGCGCCGGCCGAAAGCAGCACGGCGGCCATGGACGCGGCCATACCGACGCAAATAGTGGAGACCTGCGGCTTAATGAAGTTCATGGTGTCCAGAATCGCCAGGCCGGAGTAGACCTCGCCACCGGGGGAATTGATGTAGAGCGAGATATCCTTCTCGGCATCCTGGCTCTCAAGATGCAGCAGCTGGGCAACGACCAGGTTGGCGCTGACGGAGTTAATCTCCTCGCCCAAGAAGATGATGCGGTCGTTGAGCAGGCGCGAATAGATATCGTAGCTGCGCTCGCCGCGCGGCGTCTGCTCGATAACGTATGGCACGAGGGCGGAATCGAACTTAGCGATCATACGCATCTCCATTTCTCTTACGGACCAATAGTGGTTCTAGACAAACGTACGGTGCCCGCATGCTATGCATTGGCTGGCACCGTACGAAGTAACCGGATAACCGGCTTATAACTTTACCCCATCACGGGCGCATCCATGCGCTCGCGGAAAAGGTGGCGAGAATTACTCGGCGTCCTTGGCGGTCTCGTCGACCTCGGTCACCTTGGCGTTCTCGACCAGGTGATCGACGGCCTTGGAGCGACGGATGGACTCGCGGACGGCAGGCATGCGGCCATCGGCGATGAACTCGGCCTTGGAAGCCTCGACGTCCTTGACGCCGGCCTTCTCGAACTCGGCGTTGATGTCGTCCTCGGTGACCTCGATCTTGAGCTCACGGGCGAGGGCGTCCAGAGCCAGGGACTCACGGGCGACGTCGTTGGCCTGCTTGTGCAGGTCGCCGATGAACTGCTCCATGGTCAGGCCGGGAAGCGGGCAGCCAGGTGTCCAGCGTCATGCCGCGGGCAGCGAGATTGGACAGGAAGTTCTGGCCAAGCTCCTCAAAGACGGACTGCTCGTAGTCGGCGTCCATCTCCTCGAGCTGCAGGCGCTCAGCGAGAGCGGAGACGCAACGGTTCTCCTTCTCGGCCGGGAGGCGGGAAGCCTTGTCCTGCTCGATCTCAATCTTGATGGCGTCGCGCATAGCGTCGATGCCGTCAAAGCCAAAGTCGGACTTGACGAGCTCGTCGGTGAGCTCGGGGGTGTTGCGGACCTTGATACCCTTGACGGTGACCTCGACGGTGTGGGTCTCGGCCTCCTCGCCCTCCTCGACCTCGTCGGTCCAGGTGACGGTCTTGACGTCGTCAACGTTAGCGCCGATCAGCGCCTCGTTGAACTCCTTGGGGTTGCTGTCGCTACCGGCGATGAGCATGCGGCCCTCGGCGGCAAAGTTGTCGGCGTTCTCGACGGCCTTGAGGTCGACGGTGACGTAGTCCTCGGCCTCGACGGCGCGACCCTCGACGTCCTCGAAGGTGGCACGGTAGTTGAGGAGCATCTCGACCTGGTTGTTGATCTCGGACTCGGTGACCTCCGCGGGAGGCAATCTCGATCTCGACGGCGTCAAAGGAGGAGAGCTCAGCGGCAAGGACGCAGGGGAGAACTCGACGGTGTAGGTGTAGTCCTCGTGATCCTTGGCGAGGTCGAGCTCCTTGTAGTCACCGCTCTTGGTGGGGACGATGTCCAGCTCGTTGAGGACGGCGGGCTCGTTGGCGGCGATCAGGTCTTGGTGGCCTGAGCGAGGGTAGCCTCGGCGCCAAGAGCAGAGTCGATGACCGGACGGGGGGCCTTACCGGCGCGGAAGCCCGGGAAGCGGTACTTCTTGGCGGTGTCCTTGTAGGCCTTCTTGATCGCGGCGTCGACGTCGGCGGCCGGGATGGTGACCGTAGCGGTGAGCTTGGCGTCCTTGACGTCAGAAGCGGTGATGTTCAACACGTTCCTCCTCATACTGCCCAGCTTATCTGAGGTGCTGGTACCTTTATGCAACAAGCGTCGCGAGGGCATAAGCCGACGCGGGTGCGTTGGTGCGGGCGAAAGGACTCGAACCTTCACGGGAATCCCACCAGAACCTAAATCTGGCGCGTCTACCAATTCCGCCACGCCCGCATGAGCGCACAGACTAGGAATGATAGCAGATACGAGCGACAAGCGCACGCACACGTTTTACAGGCTCACGACCTCACCACGAGTGCAAAAGGCGGGGCGAGTTGCCCCGCCCCGCCAATTACGACTTGTTCGCTGACCCGCTACTCCCCCAGCAGGGCCTTCTCCGGCGTGATGGGCAGTGAGCGGACCTGGTGGCCGGTGGCGTGTGCCACGGCCGAGGCCACGGCGGCGAGCGGCGTGTTGATGACGACCTCGCCGATCGACTTGGCGCCAAACGGACCCGTCGGCTCGTAGCTCGGCTCAAAGGCCACGCGAATACTACCGATATCCAGGCGCGTGGGCAGCTTGTAGCTCATAAAGTTGCCGGTGCGCAGGCGGCCGCGGTCGTCATGCTCGACGATCTCGTAGAGCGCGTGACCGATACCCTGGGCAATGCCGCCCTCGGCCTGGACGCGCGCGAGCGCCTCGTTGATCACGGTGCCGCAGTCGACGGCCGCCGCATAGTCCACCACAGTCACCTTGCCGGTGGCCTTATCGACCTCGACCTCGGCAATGCCGGCCATAAACGGCGGAGGCGAAACGGGCAGGCAGGCAGAGGCATGCGAGGTCAGCGCGTCGCCGCCCTCGATGTTCTTGACACACAGGTTGGCAAAGTCGCGCAGCGTGAGGTAGCGGCCGCGCTCACGGGCGGCGCGCTCGTCGGACAGGCGCACGTACTGGCCGTCGAAGATCACATCGGTGGCATCCACGTCCCACATCTGGGCGGCCTTGGCGCAGATCTTCTCACGCAGCTCGGTCGCGGCGTTCTTGGCGGCAAGGCCCGTCACGTAGGTACCGGAGCTCGCGTACGAACCGGCGTCGAACGGCGACACATCGGTGTCCACGCCGCGCACCACGATCAGCGAGCTCTCCACGCCCAGCTCCTCGGCGGCAATCTGCGCCAGGATTGTGTCGACACCCATGCCGTTATCGGTAGCGCCGGTGCCGATGGTAATGAAGCCGTCCTCTTCCAGGCGCATGTCGATGCCGGCGATATCCACGTTGGAGATGCCCGAGCCCTGCATGGTGAGCGCGCAACCCAGGGCTCGCACGCGGTCGCCCAGGTCCACGGCCAGCGGCTTGTCGCGCCAACCGATCATGTCCATCGCGCGCAGCAGGCAGCGGTCGAGCGCGCAGGCGTTGAGCTTCTCGTTGTAGTACTGCGGCATGACTTCGCCCTCGCGCACAATGTTTTTAAGGCGCAGGTCGGCGGGATCCATGTGCAGCATGTCGGCGAGCTCGTTGACGGCGCTCTCCACGGCAAACTGGCCCTGGGTGGCACCGTAGCCGCGATACGCGCCGCCGCGGTTGGTATTGGTGTAGACGGCGTCCCAGCTAAAGCGGCTCGCCTTCACATGGTTATAGATGGGCAAGCTCTTGTGGCCCGACAGGCCGATCGTCGTGGTGGCGTGCTCGCCGTACGCGCCGGCGTTGGACAGCGTGTGCAGATCAATGGCCGTGATGGTGCCGTCGTTCATGGCGCCCAGCTTAACGGTCATCTGCATCTGGTGACGCGAGTTGCCCGCAGTGATGGTCTCCTCGCGGGTGTAACAGCAATAGCTCGGACGGCCAGTCTGCTGGGTCACGAACGCTACGAAGATCTCGCAGCAACCCGTCTGCTTGGAGCCAAAGCCGCCGCCGATGCGCGGCTTAATGACCTGCACCTGCGACTGCGGAATGTCGAGCGACTGCGCGACCATGCGGCGCACGTGGAAGGGCACCTGCGTAGAGGTGGTCACCGAGATACGTCCAAACGCGTCGGTCGTCGCGAAGGCGCGGAAGGTTTCCATGGGCGCGGTCTGCGTGGCCTGGCTGGTGTAGGTGCGCTCAAAGACGATGTCGCTCTGGGCGAAGGCCTCATCCAAGTCGCCAAAATCGCTGGTACCGCTGCACACCAGGTTGCGAGCAACGTCGCCGCCCTGTGGGAACATAAAGGTCACGTCGCCCTCGGGGTGGACCACGATGTCGTTATCGAGCGCCTGGGTAAAGTCGAGCAGGGGCTCGAGCACCTCATAGTCGACCTTGATGAGCTTGAGCGCCTTATCGGCGGCCTCCTCGGTCTCGGCGGCGACGATCGCCACCTCCTCGTTTTGGTAACGGACGAGGTTCTCGAGAATCAGGCGGTCGTAGGGACTCGGCTGCGGATAGCTCTGGCCGGCGATGGTAAAACGGCGCTTGGGCACGTCCTCGTACGTGTAGACGCCCACGACGCCGGGCACCTTCAGGGCGCGCGACGTATCGATGGAGCGGATCTTGGCGCGGGCATAGGGGCTGCGCTTGAGTTTGACAATGAGCGCGCCGGCGGGCACCAGGTCGCCCGTGTAGACGGGACGGCCCTCGAGCAGGGCCTTCGAGTCCTTCTTGGGCTGCTTGTGAGTGATCTGCTTGTAAGAGACACCGTCGCAGCTGGTGTCGTTGACCGGCAGCTCGGGCAACTCAAAGCCAACCTGTACGCCGGACTCGTTGAGGAAGCGCACGATGGCGCGCAGCTGGCTCTCGTAGCCGCTGCAACGGCAGAGATTGCCGGCGAGCTGGCGCGAGAGCTCCTCGCGCGTGGCGACGAGGCTCGGGTCCTCCTTGGCGGCGCGGGCAAGCGCCAGCACGTTCATGATGAGGCCGGGGGCACAAAAACCGCACTGCTCGGCGCCTTCGGCAGCCATCGCACGGGCGAGCGCCTCAGACTCGGCCTTGAGGCCCTCGAGCGTGGTGATGGAGCGGCCCTCGACGCGCGCGGCGGGAACCGAGCAGCTCAGCACCGGGTCGCCATCGAGCCACACCGTGCACAGGCCGCAGTTGGTGGTTTCGCAGGCACAGCGCACCGATGCGCAACCCTGCTCGCGCAGCAGCGCAAAGAGCATGGTATCGGGGGCAATCTGAACCTTGACCTT
>ENA-OQKS01000132-OQKS01000132.1-human-gut-metagenome-genome-assembly--contig:-NODE-132-length-22899-cov-3.281706_pt1 | contig 22899 bp, 25 predicted proteins | sample MGYA00242804_ERZ504808 | MGnify/ENA primary metagenome ERZ504808 (study PRJEB26092, sample SAMD00036375) | human gut metagenome | host: Homo sapiens | study: EMG produced TPA metagenomics assembly of...
TAAAATAGTGATGTACAAAATAATAATTGAAAGTATTGTAGGTCCAACGGGCGGGAGTGGCATGTTTCTCCAGAAAGCCACCGCCAAACATGAACGTCTTGTCACGCTGCATATCGGCAGTAGGCATATTCAACAGTCCTGTAGTCCCGTAGGTGAACTGGGCGTGTACCGCACCGATCATTACAAAGAACAAAAGAAAAAGTATCAGCCTCCTCATTGCAGATACAGGTTACCATTATCCTTGTACCAGTCTGCCAGCGCCTCTTCAAAGGTGTAGTGGAAACGGTAGCCCGAAGCGGACAGTTTTTTTCCGCAGATATTCGTAGAGATCTGCAGCTTTCTCACCCGTGCCGGACAGATGCCCATCGGAGAGCCTAGCGCTCCGGCTATACCAGCAGCAGTCATGATCAGCCATCCCGGCATAAAAGGAACTTTTACCTTCATATTTGTCACTCTTTTCATGGATTCTACGATGTGCTCTATCGTATAGGCTGGCTCGTAGCAACAATTATACAGTTCCACCCCACTGTCGTGATGTTCCAATCTGTAAAGCATGAACCGCACCAGTTCCTTCACATAGATACAGGCCTTGATGGTATCCTTGCGTCCCGGGTACATAAATTTATGCCCCCGAATACCCCAATACAGACGCGTAAAGTTTCCGTTCTCTCCCCGTCCGAACACCACACCGGGACGGACAATGGTAAGCTGGCGGCCTTCACCTCCTGCCTGCCAGGTCTGATGAATCTTTTCCGCAACCAGCTTGGATATGCCGTATGGGGTGTTGGGCATAGGCAGCGTGGTTTCCTCCTTCAGTTCCTCGGCAGCACCGTAAGGGGCTATGGAACTGGTGAAAACTATTTTCCGGATGCCATGCCGTTCGGCAAAGGCACAGACGTTCTCCGCACCACGGATATTTGTTTCAAAATATGCAGGATCGGGATGACCGGGAGTGCGATGAACGGCGGCGAAGTTAAAGATCACATCATCGGGAGTGATATCTACTTTTTCCAACTCTATCGGCTGTCGTACATCACAATAGATGAATGTGGCTGCATGTTCCTCCCCTTTTCTTAAAGCCGGTTTATAATTTTTTACTGTCGGTAATGGAGTACCCGGCTCTACAATATCCAAGTTGTAAATTTTTGTTTCGGGATGCACTTCGTGCAAAAGACTGGAGAGGTGGGTACCAATGAAACCGGTACCACCTGTAATAAAGTAATTCATAAAGAATAAAGTTACTGTTTTTTAATGAACTAAAACGAATAAGACCAAGTTCATTCTATTTTTATGTCTAAGACCTGTCCAATAATAGGAGCCATATCATAGTATTTATATTCTGCCAATCTACCACCAAATAGAACATTTTTTTCCTTTGCAGCTAATTGATGATACTGATCAGCCAATCGGTTATTTCGGTTATTATTTACCGGATAATACGGTTCCATTCCTTCCTGAAACTCTACGGAATACTCCCGACTAATTACTGTTTTGGGACAAGCAATCACTTCCGAGCCAAACATCTCAAAATGTTTATGTTCAATCACCCGAGTATAAGGTATCTCACGTTCTGTATAATTTACGACTGCATTACCTTGATAATTGGGAATATCAAGCGTTTCCGTTTCAAATTTAACGGTGCGATACTCCAATTTACCATAACGATACTCATAATATTCATCTATCGCTCCGGTAAAAACGACTTTATCCGCTATAGATTCCCAATAATTTCTGTTAGTAAAAAAATCTGTATTAATCAGTGTATCTACCCCTTCAAGCAAACCGGAAATCAGCTTATTGAATCCTCCGATAGGAATCCCTTGATATTTGTCATTGAAATAATTGTTGTCAAACACTAATCGTACAGGCAAACGCTTAATTATAAAAGCCGGTAATTCCGTACATTTACGTCCCCACTGTTTCTCGGTATATCCCTTTATCAGTTTTTCATAAATATCCTTACCTATTAATATCTGGGCCTGTTCTTCCAAATTACGAGGCTCTTCCACCCCATCAGCCTTCATCTTTGCTACCGCTTCAAATTTCTGTTCCTCTATCTTAGCCATTGCATCAGCAGGAGTAGTCACCCCCCACATCTGATAGAATGTATTCATATTGAAAGGTAAATTATAAAGTTTCCCTTTATAATTGGCAACAGGAGAATTAATATAACGATTGAACTCTACAATAGAATTTACAAAATCCCAAATTCTTTTATCCGAAGTATGGAAAATATGTGCACCATAACAATGTACATTAATCCCCTCTATATTTTCACAATATATATTTCCTCCTAAATGTGGACGCTTGTCTATCACCAAACATTTCTTTCCCTGTTGACGGGCACGATAAGCAAATGTGGCACCAAAAAGACCAGCACCCACGATAAGATAATCATAATGGTCCTCAATCATAAACACCATATTTTAAATTATTGATTTATTCCAACAGCTGTAAAATTCAGAAACTTTGTTTATAGCGTTTATGAAATATAGCAGCCATCAGAAATCCCCAAATCTTTTTATGCATATTGTTTTTACCGAAATATATATAGCCAACCTCTTTATATTTCAATTGATTCTTATTAATCCATACATCAAGCAAACGCTCAGATACACGACCGATAAGCCTGGCCTGGAAAGGCTCCATACTCTTTAAATCATAAGATGCCTCCAATTCCTCCAATATGGGAAACATCCATTCACAATACTGGTCAAAAAGCATCTTTTTCATTATAAACATATTGAAAAGATGTTCACTGCGACTTTTCATTTTCTTATCAAATGCATCCAGATACTCCGGACATCTCCGACTGATAATTCCACGGGTACGATCAAACTGCTCTCCAAAAAAAGTATGGTCATAATGTGAATAGACAGTTTCAATATAAAGGTTTCGTTTTTTAGGAAGTATAATATCGTGTTTTCTACATAAGATTTCCGCCTGTTTTCCGGTCAGTACACTATTCCATCCTCCACGATGCACAGTCTTCAAAGAGAAATGGCGTCTGTAATGAGCCAATCCCACATAATCTGCTTTCAGATTCTTCCAAGCCCAATAAAGTGCTGTCAATTCACAATAATAAGGGTTTTTAATAGAAATATTATCACCTTCGGCATCCGATTGATACCCGAACTCTCTATCGGGGTGCAAAGCCCTTCCTACATGCACCGGCAGATATATACCATCTTCAGGCATCTCAGCTTTCTTGTGAGATGCCACTAAAATCTTAATATCCATAAAATGTGATTGATTTATAGTATTCAAGGAATAAAGTTAATACTCATTATGCATTCCTTTTCTAAAGTACTTAATAAACTTTGCCAATTCAACAAATCTAAAGTGGGTGATATTGTAAACCATATGTGCAACACAGAAAGCCATCATGTGTTCTTTTTCTCAGGATAGGTATTATAGATAAATCCTCATTACGATAATAATAATGTGACATTCTCTGGGGTTTCACCAAAATTTGATATTTTGATACAAACGGGATTATGTTTCCTTTTTTACCTTTCTCTTTAGGATGATAATGGATGGCAGCAGGAATAGTATAAAGTCCTATACCATTATGAACAGCACGAGCCATATATTCCTTTTCATCTCCCAAATAAACATTTCCTTCTTTATCATACCAATCTTGTCAATGACAGATCGTTTCACCAACGTACCATTAAATGGATGAATGTCATCGAAAAACCGTTCCTTCTGTAATTCTAATATTTTATTTGTTCGTTTGCTGCCACGTGCCCATAAAAATGCTGTATAATCCCTATTGTCTTTATCAGCCACTAAAGCATTTAGAATTACTTCTTTTCCTGTTGCTGAAACTACTTTATCATAAGACTGAATTAAATTTTTTATTTCATCTTTGTCAGGTATACCATCATCATCCATCATAATCAGCCATTCATAACCATTATCATACATATACTTCATACCTGTATAGAAGCCACCTGCACCACCTAAATTTTCTTGATTGATGGTAATGATATCAGTTTGTCGAGCTAACCACTCTTTAGTACCATCAGTACTTCCATTATTCACCACCAAGATGTTGAAACCTCTATAAGTTTGTTTACGTACTGCCTCTACACAGATTTTCAAGTCACTTAATCGATTGTAAGTGACGATTAAAGTTAAAGTGCTTCTATCCATAATTACCTAAAAGTATATATATTAGTTTGGTAAGCTCCTATGTACATGATAAAATAAATCCAATACAGAAAAGAAGGGAGCATTATTAAAGCTGTAGCAATATACCTATTTGATGTATTTTGTTTGAAACAGCAAAAAATAGATGCAACATAAAGAATCAAAAATAAATCAAAGTAAAATGCAATACGCATTGCCTCATAAAAGACACTATTAAATAAAACAAATATCCTACCCATCAAAACAAACCAAAAGAAATGCTGGTATCTTTTACTGAATTTTTTTGTTTTAACAAGCCACAATGTTATCAATACCAGCAGTACTAATTTGCATAAGAAATCCGTTAACGGAACATTTTCTACTGTTCCAGAACCAATGTATTCAGTCAAGTAATATGCATATCTTCCACTTACTAATCCTGCAATTCCAACTAAAATAAAAAGAAGTTTATCTGCTATCAAAAACAATATAAAAACACAGATCGCAAATATTCCTCCCCATAATCTGGAATACTTTGAATCCAATATCATTAATATAAAACAATAAAACACCATCATTAAAATTGCAGAATTATGGAACAAAGCTGCAAACAAAAATAATGGTATAGCTCTTTTATAATCATGATGCTGTAAATAATAGAAATCAAGCAGCAATAACGACATCGCAATACTTCCTCTCATTCCACTAAAAGAAAAATTATAACAAAGAAAATAAAATGTAGCCATTCCTAATGTAACAGATAGACAATAACGATATTTATTGAGAACAATATAAACAGGAAGAATTATCAGCAATTGTATCAAAAATAATGAAACTCCAACGCTTTTAAACAAATTTCCAATATATAACAGGAATGAAAAACCAAATTCCGTTTCTTTTGGCATATTTTCAAAAAAGTATATAAAACCATTATCAGTTAATCCTGATGAAAATATAAAGTTAGGTTCAATATAAGCATCTACATCATCACCTACATTCATACTACGAAGAGCTGCCAACAAACACGGAATTGTGATCGATAAGCCTAAACAAAAATAACCTAATATTCTCCTATTGTAATTGTTTATCCCCTTTACCTTTCGATATTTATATAATATGCACTGAGAAAAATATAAAAGAAATATTGATACTGAAAACACAGCTAAATAGATTATTACTGATTGGATATGAATCATTGTTCTCAGTTTTTATTTCGATCTTGGGTATATAAAACTCTAATATCTTTTGCTGTCAAATTAATATCATAGCCATGCCGCCTCATAATATCTGTATTATTAACGTGAGATTTTAAAACATCTCTATTTAAGCCACCCAACCAAGCATTAATATCATCCAAAGATAAGAATACTACATCATCTACTAATTTCATTGATATCGGTACTGCCGTTGAGGCTACAACTGGCATTCCAATAGCTTGTGCCTCCACACCCACCATACCCAGACCTTCCCATCTTGAAGGGAAAGCAAATATATCCATAGCTTGCATATAATCATATACATTGTTTACTCCACCAATAAAAAGGACATCTTCTGTTAATTTTTTACTGACTACGAGAGATTTTATTTCATTCATAGTTTCACCAACACCAACAAGCATCAATTTTATATTTTTTCTTCGTTGCTTTAATTGACTCACTATTTCTATTAGAAACTCCTGATTTTTCACATAAGAAAAACGTCCTACATTTCCTATAACCATTGTTTTATCAGAAATATCTAGCATCTTTCTATACTCCAATCTTTTTGTTTCATCAGGTGCGAAAAGATTTAAATCAATCCCATTATTTATTATCTGTAATTTTCCTCTCACAACAGATGCAGGAAATTTCCAAACACCAGCATCCACAGAACAAGCTAAGTAATGTGTAGGGCACATACTTAAAAATTGGATTTGTTATCATTCTTAAGACATAATGTTTCAATGATTTAGATAGTCCTGTACTATGTGAATGCACAATAATTTTCTTCACTTTATTCCATTTAGCTACAAACGCACATAATGCTAATACAGAAGTACTTCCAGAATGTATATGCACTACATCATAATAATTCTTCTTCAGAAAGTTATTGAGTGGATTCACTATATTGTTTCTACTACCTCCTGGATTAAAGTGTAAATTAAAGCAAATCACTCTGCCCCCTTTGTCTTCAACTTCTTTTCGATAGGTATCATTCTCACAATAATAAGGAGTAAGCCAATCTATCTGCAAATCAGTCAAATCAATATGTCGAAGCAGATTGATAATAAACATCTCTTGCCCACCAGTACCTATAGGTTCTCCTGTTAATTCTAATATCCGCATTTACTTATATCTCTTGATATTCAACACTTTATATTTTATGAAATATTTCAAATAATCATAATACCATCTGATATCTTTATTATCAGATCGAATTATCAGCCATTCTTTCCTACATTCTTTTATCCGTATAGTAGAAAGACCTTCAACATTTTCATATATAGCAATGTTAATGGGCATATAAAGAAATACCCTATCATTATATTGATGATAAATCCTATAATAAAATTCAAAGTCAGCCCCAATTTTAAATTGTAAATTGAAGCCATGAGTATATTCACTTATATGGGAAAACGAAGACTGATGGCAAAAAGGCATAGCTATTTGCATAAAGGAAATAGGATATACTTTACCTTGTGACAGTACTCCTTGTTTATTTAACATCACATCACCATATATTACCTTTATGTTATCATTTATTGACTTAGAAAAAACTTTCTCTAAAGTATCTTTGGAATAAAACAAATCCCCTGCATTCATAAAATTAATCCATTCTCCTTTCGCAGTTCGAATACCTTTATTCATCGCATCATAAATCCCCTTATCTGGTTCACTCACCCAATACGCAATTCTATTCGCATACTTCTTAATAATATCCACCGTTCCGTCCGTACTTCCACCATCAATAATGATGTATTCGATGTGAGGATAAGTCTGGTTAATAACAGAAAGAATGGTTTGTTCAATGGTCAAAACAGCATTATATGACACTGTAACAACTGAAATTAAAGGATTATTCTTCATTTATATATTTTATATTACTTTACATGAATCACCCATAGCAATGCAATCAGCAGGAGTAGTATTTACAACTATACTTCTACCGTCTATAATACTACAAGCACCAATGGAACACCTTTTCATATAATAATAAATACCTAAATGTTATATTTCTAGTTAACAAAGACATACTCCTTAATTTAGAACTAACCAATGGAAGCATTATTATAAATCAATTTATTTTCGTTCATAACTATCAATCAAAGAGCATTCTGTACAATTAACTATACGTACACCTTGAGACACGGCATAGGCAGCCATTATATCATGGTTCTTGAAGACATCCATTTTCTCTTCCAAATAATCACTCATGCGCCAAACTGTAGAATCCCATCGAAGCATAGGTTTCAATTCCGCTTTATTTTTTATCATAGAAATGGGTATCACAAATGCACAATTGATTTTTTGAATTAACGGTCAAGGAATCAAAAAATGTATGATCCACGCCATACAAATCAATCTCACTATAACCAGAGTTTATACCTACATAAATCGCCATCAAAGCAACTGTAACTACACTAGGCATTGACAAACCATGCCTATAGAAATAATGACGAAATTCTTCATAACCTGTATATATTGTAAGATTTAAGGGCACGATATGAATATAACTATTATGCAGACCGCTAAATGCCAAAAATTGTCTTTTCAAAGAAGCAGGTATATAAAGATTCATCTCCCAATCCACCTTCTTATTCAAATCATCAAACAACTTCATAACCCTATCATGATTGTGATTCTCTTGAAAGAACATAGGATCAGCCATACAAAAATGTTTTGGTTTAATCTGAGTAAAAATATCCATTGAACCAAAGAAATTCAAGACTATGAAGTCAGTATTCTTAAACTCATCCGTCGTCAATCTAGGTAATACATTCTTCATAGAAGGACCATTAGCAAGCATGGCCACTTTCCCTGAATACACTTTTTTTAGGGGTATTTTTCTAAATTACCTTTTGTTCTGAAATAGCAAATGTGCAAGAAAAAAAACAAAACTTAACAGTTTGTTTAGCGAACGAAAGAGCACTTTTTATTTCTTTTTTTACCATCTTATCCATAATTCTTTGTTATTCTCATCTTTTTACCCGGCCAGATGCATCGCCCATCATCAAAGCTAAAACTTCTTCTTTAGAAACCTGATTGTAATCGCCTTTGATGGTATGCTTGAGACATGAGGCAGCAACGGCAAAATCAAGTGTCTTTTGGTCATCACCTTCAAAAGAAAGCAAACCATAGATAAGCGCTCCCATAAAAGAGTCTCCTCCGCCTACACGATCAACGATGTCAGTAATATCATATCGACGAGATTCTTTCAATTTAATCCCGTCATAGAGTACTCCACCCCAAGTATTATAGTTAGCGTTAATAGCACCACGTAGTGTAATCACCATTTTCTTACAACGAGGAAACTTAGTCATCATTTGGCTGCACACCGATAAGAATGCAGCCTGATCAATACATCCCTCCGTATGATTGGCATCAAAGTCCGTAGGCTTGATGCCGAACACCTTTTCACAGTCTTCTTCATTACCAAGAATAATGTCACTACCAGCCACCAACTGAGGCATCACTTCAGAAGCTGTCTTACCATATTTCCAAAGATTGCCACGATAATTGATGTCGCAAGAAACAGTTACGCCCAAACGGTTAGCAATCTGAATAGCCCTCAGGCAAGCTTTGTAAGTACTTTCAGATAGGGCTGGCGTAATGCCCGTCCAATGGAACCAATCTGCTTCTTTCAACACCTCTTCCCAATCTATCTCATGCTCGCCGATGGTAGCAAATGAGGAGTCTTCGCGATCGTAGTACACGCATGAAGAGCGCATATTCGAACCCGTTTCGAGATAAAGGATACCAATACGCTTGCCGCCACGAATAACACGGCTCACATCCACCCGATAAGATAGCAGTTCACTGATACACTTGTCAGCAATCGGATGCTTAGGAAGTCGGGTGATATACTCAGCCTTAACCCCATAGTTTGCCAAGGAAACGGCCACATTAGCCTCCGCCCCAGCAAAGGAGATGTCAAACTGATTGCACTGGTTCAGGCGAAGATAATCGGGCGCTCCAAGTCGGAGCATAATCTCACCGAATGTTACTACTTTCATCTCTGATACAGATTTTTATAGAACATCTCAGCAATCGTAAAATCCTCTTCCCAATCGACATCTTTACTATGAAGCTCGTCCATGAGATATAATAAAGGCTTCTTGCCTATACGGTTCTTTTGTTCTACATAGACATCACGTTTAGCTAAAAAAACGGCATGATTAATCTCATAAAGCACTTCCAAATCTTGTGTACGAGGCCAAGGAATGTCTGTAGTGTTATTGATCAAGACTCCATATTTGTTCAGCAAAAAGTTCTTCAATTCCTTAACGCTCACTAAAGAGTCATAGTCTTCATGAAGCTTAGAAAGATACAGTTCTACAGCTGCGTCATAGACATCCGTACCTGCCAAGGGAGTGGTAACATGTCCCCAAAGGATATGATCGGCATCTGTAATGGTCGGCACATAGCAAATCAAGTCTTGTAAGTTTGTAGTACTCAGACAAAGCTCGTTGGGACGGGGAATAATCTTCAATCGACTGTCGCTTCTGTATTTCTCGGCCACAGCAATGCACTTCTCATCATTAGAGGAAAAGAGAATCTCATCAATATGCTTGGTGGCAAACAATTGTTTGATTTTAATTTCAACCAAACCACCTTCATCCCCAGCAAAAGGGCGTGTGTTTTTATTCTTTACTCTTTCGCTACCTTTACGTGTAGGAAGAAAGAAAGCTACTTTATCTGACATATTACAAATATTGATAGATTGATATTACTTTCAATGATTTATAGAGTGTAGGCACCAGAGATATGATTTCCTTGCCTGTCTGAGCCTTAAAATCATCAAACAAAGTGCGGTTCTCGTTAGTCAAATCAGCTTCCTTATCAGAAAGCACGGCTCCACGATAGCCGTCATAGCCTACCACATAAACATCATCAGCATCATATTCTATCGCACATTTTAGTGCGGTTGTAGTACATGAGTCTAAGAATGATTTCGTAAAGGCTATTTCATGAAGCTCAAAAGTTTGATTCACGGCATACTCGGGAACTTCAGTTCCCATGGTTCTCGGATAAGGAGGAAGCACACAAATTCCATTAAACTCGTCAGCGCTAACTAAAGACTTCATCCGTTTGGCTTCATTTCCTACCAAACAGAAAATCTTGTCATTAATGAGATCCGTGAAAAGACTTGCATGTCGAGCTGTAGCAAAGATTATTTTCATGCCTGCATTGTTTTCCAAAAATTCTGAGATGGCATTAATATGTTCCTTGACAGAATCTCCACCACCCACAATCAAAACCTGTTTTGTCTTTGTAGCATTCAAGACAGGATAACGGGCATTGTCAGCAACTTTGTTACGACGGTTGTCCAAAGCACGCACAATGCTATTAAAGCTATAGGTGCGATTGCCTACCCAATCCATTACTTCTTTCTGCGGAATAGAATAAGCTCCAGAAATCATATAAGGTAGATTTGTACCCCAACGATGCTCCTCATACAACGTTTTAAAGGTTTCAACTACTTCACCAAGAACATTGAAATCCACTTCCAGTCCACCTTTTGCCAAACAAGTCAGAAGCAACTCCATGTTAAGGTTACCTGCGCCACGTCCCATACCTAAAATAGTAGCATCAGCATAATCTATCCCACACTCAATAGCTGTAAGCGTATTGATAAGCCCCATCTGAAGATTGTTATGCCCGTGGAATCCTATCGGACAGGTAGTTTTACTCTTCACGATGGCATAAATGTCCTTAATGTCCTTCGGTGTAACACCACCAAAACTATCCACCATACAGAACAAATCGGCAACCCCGTCCAGTTGAGTCAACTTATCCAGAAACCCCTTATAGTCATGCCATTTTGACATATACATGGTATTAAAACCTACCTCAAAGCCCATTCTTTTCACAGCTTGGGCCAGCACCAAAGCTCTATCGAAGTTCTTCGGGTCAATGGCTATACGTATCATGTCAACTAATCCTACAATGGGGCCAAGTAATTCGGGAAGGTGTTCCGGACGTGTACTCTTCTCGTTAAGCATCACATCCAGCTTCTTCGTACATTGCTGACGAATCTTTTTAAGCACAGATACAGGAGTATATCCAAACTTTCCCAAGTATTCCTTGGAAGGCATATTACGATAACCTAATTCCAGATAATCAATAGGCAAAGCATTCATTGCCTGAATATAGGAATCAACTACGGTATCATCAAAATCCCAATTAGTATAATATCCGCCATCACGGAGTGTACAATCTAACAATTTCATTTTACTTAATTAAGTTTATAAGGAAAATTATCTTTAATCTTCTTCCACAAGAAAGTCAATACCCAAATGTAAGAAAATCGAATCAAGAATTCAACATTGTATCCGTTTACAATTCGGGCAATACTTCTTTTAAAGAGGAGTTATTAGCCAAAATAGTCACCTTGCCTGAATATCTTCGGCTAAACAAATAATGCAACTTGCTCTTAAAAATCATTTCCACTAAAACGCTACAGTATTAACGGAATCCCGACCTATAGATAAACATTGTTTTATTAACCTCTTTATCTTTTTTTATTTCATAATATATCTTCTAATGATTTTTCTTTTTAATAAATGAAGCAAGTCACAATTCAATAAAAGCAATAATCCTATCGTAATAAAAACTGCAACAAGACTATTCGCACTACCCGTCAAACATGCTGAAACTATATATATACAAGTCAACAACAGCATCAGCAACAAACGGGGGATATGGGTTAATTTTACATACGTCCAACTATACGCAACCCTTGAAACTGACATAACCATGAACGACAAGACAACGGACAGGACTGCCCCCCAAATGCCCCACAACGGTATTAACAAAAAATTAAAAACGATGGAAGATAAACCTCCATAAACACTTGAATAGAAAAAATATCTGCTTTTCCGGACAGACGGAAAAAGTACTCCCCGCCAATCCTGACACACAAGAAAAAAAAACACCCAATGTGAGTACAGGAATATATATCCATGCATCCAAATAATCTAATGAAGTAAAAAAAGAGACTAACCATTTACTGATAAATGTGACAATGACAAGCAATACCAAGAGTATCAAGACCACACCCCGGAATATCTTATTATAGAAACTACCGTAACCATCTTTGCCATATTCTTCTAATACGGATATCTGCCAGGAAGAAACAAATATAGCAAATATCATGGATATAATTCCAGGAAATTTGTTTGCTACGGCAAACAGACCGATGCCATGTAATCCCACATACGTCTCCATTACAGGTCTGTTCAGTGCATTTACAAGCCACCACATCACACCGTTTGGAATCAAAGGCACAGAATATTGAAGCATTTCACGACAGCATTCATTATTCACACTAGCCAGTGAACAATATTTGTAACTTCCCGAAAATAAAAAAGAATACACACCCGTAAAAAGATTTGCCAGAATAAGAGAAAGCACATAACCGAGAACTCCCTCCAAAGGGATCAAGACGAATGAACAAATAGCTGTAAGCAAGGTCAATACGATTCCAGCCATTCCATAAACAATCATCTTATCAATACTGCGTGTAAACTGCTGTAAAAACTGCTGCAAAAGTGTTGCCACCATCAAACCGTATATCAACCAAAGATAATTCGTAAAGCTGTTTGAAAAACCATACATGGAAGAAACAACATCCACAGTTCCAAACAATAAGAATGAAACAAAAAACGCCTGCAATACAAAAACAATACCTGAAGAGAAATATTGCTTTTGTTTCTCCACTTTCTGCCCTTTTGGAAAGATAAATATAGATTCTGCTATGCAACAAGAAACAATGCTAAACCAAAAAACTGACATAGACATTTATGATATCGGTTACTCCATAATCCTCAACTGATAGCCAACTAGTATAGAATGGCAACATAACCAGAGCTATAAGCTTACTGCCGGTATTACCAATGAAGACCAAAAATGTGTTTTTACCTAAACGCTTGTATTTGTTCATTTCCAATTAATGAATTACAGGTAAGCACTCAATTTAGGGCACGCCCAACTGAAAGGGCACTTCAGAGTGCCCTAAACTGAGTATAGTAAAATAATTCGATTGATTTTAACATTGGCTTATAGCCATAGCGACTTAGTCGGGAATCATGTTAACATAATCCTCACGTCCGTTAAAGATATTTTTGAACAAAATTTCAATGAAGTTCCAAAAATAACTGCCATGAATCTTCACCCTTCCAATCACGCTGTGATAAGTGGCCACCGAATGTTCAGCTGTAAATGTACACCTTTAAAATTTTAGCCCTAATCTGAGTACAAACCCCAAGATGCCCCTTAAGAAAAACGACAAAGTTCCTCCTCAACCAGCTTATTGAGATGGAGAATCATCCGCTCTATCTTACGGCAACAGACTTTATTGAAAAAGAAGTCCATATCGTCCAGCAGTTCATCGGCCAAATCTTCATCCATATCGCCACCGTAACCGCTTGCCACCACAGCTATGGCGATCAACCTGTTGGAAGCCTTCACAGCCTTACCCTCTCTTTTGTCATGACCCAACTGATAGGGCAATGCATTGAACAATATATTGCAATAGCGCAACAATTCGATATATTCATCGGACTCGGTGAGATAAGCGGTCAACATCTCTCCTTGATACTGACGAAGCAGAAGAAAACATTTGTTATGACGAAATGGCTTCTCCAATGCGTGAGTCATGCTCCAGAACAAAGCATGGGACAGGACTATACGATCCTCATTAGGATGGTAATAAAACACATCATCCTTAGGGTCTTTATTTACCTGATACATTCTTTCTACTTCATCAAAGAATTGCTTCCGCATGTTTCTTCTACTATCACTCTGCATAATTTATTTTTTTTAGAATCACACAGCCGATTCGTCACGATTAATACCCAAAAACTCTCTCTTGTTCATCAGCTATTTTCATGATCCGCATTTTTTAATGTCGAAATTTTCATCAAAAATAGCCAAAATATCGAAAGAGAGATGTTTGCATCCCTTTTTTAACCTAATAATTTCAATAAATTCTATTATTGACACTCTCATTAGATTTAATCACGCTTCTTTGTATAGTCATTTTTGCTATTCCACCTTCTCAAACGGAAAAGCCTGAAGATAACTGATAGCCACCGTCATATTACCAAAAGCAAACACCAGCTTTGTATTCCGGTGAATACGCATGATACACCCTTCCTTCCCTTGAAAGACACCACCCGTAATGCGTATCTTCTGTTTTTTTTGAATATACTCTTCAAGGGGCTTATCCATCAGTTCAATGTTATAAGGCATGGATTCATACAGATAAATAAATTCTTCCATCTGCCTATGGGGAATAACAGCCACGCTATAGGAATTGCGGTCTTTTGCAAGATACTGCCGGGGGAACAGATGGGCAAGGATGAGATTCAACTCATCCAACGGGGCACATACAAACAGATAACCATCACCCGTGATTTCCTTTTCATCCGTCAAAGCGTTCAACTTCTGTACAGAGCCTGTCGCAAACGCCTCCTTTACAGCAAAGGCGGACTCCCGACGGGCCGCATATTCTTCCTTGCTATAAGGACACCGTTCAAAACGTCTTTTATGGTCAGCAGAGGTATATGAAAACACTTTGAAGCAGAAATATCTTTCTTCCCTTATGCCAGACCGGGTATTAATCATCACAGCCCTCCTGCCGGTAAAGATTTCGATATAGCGTTTCAGCTCTCTGTTGCGCAGGAACATATAATACCACTTGTGGTCAGGATATTCTTTTTCTTCCCCCGTCTGTGACGTGGTTATCAGATCTGACCCCTGGTCTGGGCAGGAAGCGATTGAACTGCATGGCAGTAACCTAGGCGCTTTACCCGTTATGTTTTGATTCTGCGGAAAGGTGTATTCAGTACCCAAATCCGCATCATTACAGATTTGCATCAAAACATAAATTATTTATCATTTGTACTTCTAAAATGAAGGCTTATTAAAGCTTCATTTTTGGGGTTCTCTTAGTAAGAGATCCCCTTCTCTATTTAATTTATTGATAATGTGAAATATACGCATCGTAATTCATAACCTTTTACGAACTATTCTCATACATTTCTTGTTAAAAGCATTTTAAAACAAGAAAAGATTTCCATTTCTTGGGAATTATAGCTACTTTTGCAACCAAATGGGGATCTCTTACTAAGAGAACCCCATTTTTTATAAAACGAATCATGCTATCAAACAGCTGATTCTCAGATTTATCACACTTGTTCATGATAAAAAATAAATTATCCTAAATTAGATATCACACAAAGCCACACAGTATTTCTCTATTGTACAGCCAGCCCGCATGATATTCTACATCGCTGTTTCGCCAGCAATGTAGAATTATTTTTTCTTGAACAAAATATCCTGAGATACAAATAAAGTTACAACCCCCTTAAAATGATCTGATTGGCTCGGTCTATCTGTGAAGTGGAGATGGATGCCAGATAAATATGAGTGGTCTTTTCATTATCGTGCCCCAGCCCTTCGCGGATGATGTCTGTAGACACCTTCCTGTCCTGCGCTATGCTGGCCCAGCTATGGCGCGCCACATAGAAAGTCAACGGCGCCTTTAATTCCAACCGCAAGCCTATTTTATTCAAACCCCGTCCTATTTGCTTGGCCCTCAGTTTATATTGCTTGCGGTCATTTATGTCACAATACCGCAAAATAGGCAGCAGGTACTCGGAAGTGTCATCCTTGTATTTATCCACAATCTCCTGCATCAACTCCTCCCACAGAATAGTCAGCCGTTGCCCGGTCTTTTTCCGGCTGTATGTCAGAATTCCATTCTGGAGGTTGCTCTTCTTCAAGTGTGCCATATCAATAAACGACATGCCCCGGGTATAGAAACTGAAAAGGAAAATATCCCTTGCCAGCTCCAACTGGGGTTCGAATGACAAATCAAGTTCCTTGATCATTTTGATGATTTTAAAGGGAACAGCCCGTTTTACGGTCTTGTCTATGCCGGTATAGACATGTTTGAAAGGTTTCTTGTCGGTGGTATAGCCTTGCTCTACAGCCAGATTATACACACTCCGCCAGATTCTCATATAATAGGAAGTACTGTTCTTTACCAAGCCCTTCTCTTTCAGATAGGCTTCATACATCTCCATCAGCTCCGAATCAAAGGCTTCAAAACTCAGATCTTCATTCTTTCTGAATTGGATAAAGCTGTTCATTGTCGAGGTATAGCCTTCTGCCGTCCGTCCCCTTTTCTGCCGCTCCAGTTTATTGATACATCGTTGCATGAAGTTGAACACACTCTCTACAGAAGGGATTTTCCGGAAAGAAGCCACGATATCATCAATGGTGTATTCCACACCGGTCCGCTCCAGATCATTGATAATACCTTGTAACCGCGTCATCTCCCAATTCGTCTGGTCACGTATCAGCAGAAGACGCGCTTTACATTCAGACTGTGTTGAAATAAGCAGACTTCCGGTGGAGTCGTCCCACTCGGAAGGCATGATCCGGTAAGAAGTCTTGATGAGCCGTGTCAGTCTGTAATGAATAATTTGATAACTTAATACGCCCTTTTTTCCTTTTATGCTCGATGGGCGGAATTTCAATTTAATGGATGCCATATTTCTTTTCTATATTATGGTTTTGTTATTCAAAACGAATATAGCAATATGGCATCAGGTACATTGTTGCACCTCCGGTTATTCTATCCTTCTATCTCGCTCAGTTCCAACCAGCGCATGGTCTTTTCATCAATCAAATCATTCAGTTCCGGCAATCGTTTGGATTTCTCCGTCAGTTCCTCCACTCCCAGCGTACCGCTGCAAAGGGCGGCTTCTATATCGGCCTTCTCCTGCTCCAGCCCGGCTATTTCTTGTTCCAGCTGCTCGAACTCTTTCTTTTCCTTGAAAGACATTTTCCGCTTGTCATTCAGGCGCACGCGGGCGGTCTTTTCCTCCTTCGGCTTCTCCGCCTCTTTCTCGCGCTGCTCTTTCGCCTCGCGCCAGTCACGATAATCGGAGTAGTTACCCGGAAAATCACGAATGTCTCCCTGTCCCTTGAATACCAGCAAGTGATCTACCACCTTGTCCATAAAATAGCGGTCGTGGCTTACTACGATTACACAGCCCTTGAAGTTCTGCAAATATTCTTCCAAAACCTGAAGGGTGATGATATCGAGATCGTTGGTAGGCTCATCCAGCACCAGGAAGTTGGGATTACGCATCAGCACCGTACATAGGTACAGGCGGCGGCGTTCTCCCCCACTCAGTTTATATACATAACTATGCTGTGTTTCGGGGGTAAACAGAAAATGTTGCAGAAACTGGGATGCAGTCAGCTTCTTTCCATTTCCCAATTCGATGACTTCGGCAATATCCTGCACCACGTCGATGACCTTCATTTGCTCATCAAACTTCAGACCGTCCTGAGAATAGTATCCGAAACGGACTGTCTCACCGATATCCAGTGTTCCACTGTCCGGCTTCTGTTCGCCCATCAGTATTTTAATGAACGTGGACTTTCCCGTACCATTGTTTCCCACGATGCCCATCTTCTCATAACGGGCAAAGATATACGAGAAATCTTCCAGAATCTTCAAATCACCGAAACGCTTGTACAGATGATCCGCCTCAAAAATCTTGGAGCCGATGTAAGAGGCTTTCATATCCAGTTTCACATTGCCGTCGTTGAAACGCTGCTTCGCCACTTTCTCCAGTTCGTAGAAAGCTTCTTCCCGATAACGCGCTTTATGTCCGCGTGCCTGGGGCATACGGCGCATCCACTCCAGCTCTGTGCGGTACAAGTTATTGGCACGGGCTATTTCGGCATTGGTCGCCTCGATACGCTCCTGCCTCTTTTCCAAGTAATAGCTGTAATTTCCTTTATATGAATAGACCTGCTGATTGTCTATCTCGATAATTTCAGAGCAGACGCGGTCCAGGAAATAACGGTCGTGCGTCACCATGAGCAGACTGATGTTTCCCCGGCCGAGATACCCCTCCAGCCACTCCGTCATATCCAGATCAAGATGGTTGGTAGGCTCGTCCAAAATCAGAAAATCGGGCTCGGTTATCAGCACATTCGCCAAAGCCACCCGTTTCAACTGACCTCCGGAAAGATGTTTGATCTGCTGGCTGAAGTCCCGGATTTTTAATTGAGAAAGGATTTGTTTCGCCTTCCGTTCATAATCCCATGCCTTTTCGTGCTCCATCCGTGCCAACAGCTCTTCCAGTCCCGGATTGCCTTCGGTTTCCATGCAGCTTTCATATTCTTTGATGAGTTCCACCGTGCTGTTTCCGTGATAGAAACAGGCTTCGAGCACGGTCAGGTCTTCGGGATAATGTGGGTCTTGCTCCAAATAGCCCACCCGCAGATCACGACGAAAGACGATGCTTCCTTCATCATATCCCTCTTTACCGGCTATTATATTAAGTAAGGTAGTCTTGCCTGTACCGTTCTTTGCTATCAGACCGATGCGTTGTCCTTCGGCCACTCCAAATGAAATCTTCCGGAACAATACCAAGTCACCGAATGACTTGGTAAGCCCGTCTACTTGCATATATGGGGTCATTATTTGTCTATTTATTTAAATCATCCAACACTGCCTCCGCCTCTCGCTTAATTTTCCTGAATTCGGATTTCAAGTCGCAGGGGAATCCCTTTTTAGCTTTTCCCCACACCAGTGCGGCAGGGTCCAGCACCATATCCGAACACATAAACTGCAAGGCGGGATATTCTTTCTGTCCCTCAATGACAGTCACCCATTCCATACCTTCCATCTCATTCACCAGAATGGCTCCGAAAGCAATACCGAAATTCTCCCACGCCATACGCTGCTGGGTCTGGAAACGTCCGCTGTCCATTACTTGCTGTATACTGTCAATATCGCTCTCCGACGCAGTGAAATCCTTGGTGAGTTGCTTTTTAATCGTGGTAGAAGCCCACTCAAAGGCGGTGTTCACCTCCCCGATTTCCAAGACACGGATCGGAATGATCTCACGCGGGTGACTTACACCTTCTTTGCGGATCTGCAAAGACCGGATGATTTCTTCCGCCGGATGCTTGTCTCCTCCTTTGGACACGGTAAAAGAACATTCGAAAGAGAGATCCCCCTCTCCTGTCACCCAGATATGAGTGGTGTACCAGGCGCCTTCTTCCTGAAAAGTTTCCGCGCTGTAAGCACAATCCCACTTGCCCACTTTCACCAGGGTGGAAGAAGTATTTTCTTTCAATTCGTATGCGATGCACTGCGGACCATAGTCAGCCGCTTCATCCTTATAGGCCGATATGCGGAAATTACCTGTCCACCGGTCAGGATTATAGAATAAAAAACTCTCTTCTGTATCTTCAAACTCGTGCCAGCCCATCGGGTATTCCAATGAGAACCAGCCACCGGGAGAAATGTATTTCATAGTCTCTATCTTTTTAATTCATTACTAACGGAAACGATCGTCTTACTTTACCGGCAATATCTCAATCCAGTAATCATCAGGATCATTGATGAAATACAAGCCCATAGCGGTGTTCTCGAAGCAAACGCATCCCATTTCCTTATGGAATTTACGGACTTCGTCATAATCACCTTCCACACGCAGACACAGATGGCTTTCGTTCTCACCCAACTCGTATGGCTGGGTATGGTCACGCAACCAGGTCAGTTCCAACAAGAAATTGCTGTGGTCATCGGCCATATACACCAGCACGAAGGAACCGTCCGAAGCTTCCTTACGATGAGACTCATGCAAACCTAACGCTGTTTCATAAAACTTGATACTCTTGTCCAGATCAGTTACATTGATATTGAAATGATCAAATCTTCCTTTACTTTCATATTGTGTTATTCTTTTGTTATTCAATCTCTATTTTTGTCCGCGATGTGTCAATGACACAAAACGCACTCCATGCGCTTCGGCAAAGTCGCGGAAAGCATTTGCCTTGGCATACTCCGGTGTGAAATGCATGGGTACAAAGATATGAGTTTTTATCTTTGTTACAAACTGTCCGGCACCCCGCATGTATTCTTTTCCCAAACGGGGGTCAACGGGAAACATCGCCACATCCACTTCGGGCGTATAGGCGTAAAGATCATCCAGCTCATGCAGGAAATTCTTCTCGGCTCCCTTCCACTCCGCCTCGGTACTCTCGTCCATCCAATGCCAGTTATTCAAATCACCGGCATGAAAAATCTTTTTTCCACTTGCCTGAAGCAAAAACGATACTCCCACATCCGTGGAACCGAAAGCACGCACGCTCAATGTTTCATCCTTATATTCCTCTCCTTTTTTCAGCCAGACGGCATCTTCTTTCTGCGCCCTGCGATGACGCAAAATGTCTTTCGAGAAAATATAGATAATATCCGGCCGCTGTTCACGCCATTGCAATACCTCTTTATTAAAATGATCCGGATGAAAATGACTGGCCAGCACATACAGTTTTCCGGGTCTCCGCAATAATTCGCTGTGTACGGTTCCTTCCGGCATTCCCGCCTCTTGATTGCTGAAAGTCCCATCCATCAACCGGTTCAAATCCGCCTGCGCCTGTCCATCCTCCGAATCACGGTAATAATCCATGATTACAGTAAAGCCATCGCCTGACAAGGCGAATCCGCTATGATATATATAAGTAAGTTCCATATCCATACAACAAATTTATTTACCGATAGGTTGCACCTGCGCACGGGTCTTTTTATCAATCTCCAGAAACATATAATTCACTTTACCCGAATGTATCAGGGAGTCATTCTCCCGGTATTTCCTCGTAGCGTATTCCTTTGATTTCTCGTAGGTCAGTTTCGACATCTGGTTCTGGGATTTGCCCACCATGGTAGAATCCAGCTTCTCATCCGGAAAGAAATCATCCAGATTCACATCCCCTATCATCGTGGTTTCCAGAAAATTCATATTCTTATGTGATTTGTCCGTGTAATAACCCACAAACATATGTCCCGGAATACGCACCAGGATAGGATTGATATTGATGGCTTTCATCAGTGAGGCCAGCAACACGCTGCCATCCACACAGTTTATCTGCGAGGATTCCAGCGCATCGTCCAAGGTACGGACGCGCTGTGTATAAACCACATTGGACGAAAGACTGGTATTGGTGGTGGAGCTGTACTTAAAGTTCCGCTTTTGCAACACATTCCACAATGCATAGACCTGTTTGTCCACATTCTCCGACTGGTGTGCATTACCTTGATACCCAAGAAAACGATTGACGATACGTGTATCCAAGGCTTCACGCAATAATTTGTCAATCTGAGGATGCTCCTCGTTGACGTAGGCCGCAAAAAACTCTCCCGTATCGTGAAACTTCATTTTATCGTCCACATATCCTAAAGGGCACTCATTGATACTGCGCATCGAGATGGTTTTCAAACGCTGTGGAAGTTCTTTCTTATTCAATTCCGCCTTGACGGAGATGCTAACGGGCACTGCCTGATTATTATCACGCAAAGCCTGATAGTTCCATATAATATCCGGGAAAACCAGATATTCTTTCCCCGCCTTGGGTAAAATAAACTCAGATACAGACTGAGAGAAAAAAGGAGTCTCGGCCACTTCTATACGCAATTTGCTATTGGCATAACTGTTCTTCAGCCGGATGGCGATACACGACTTGGGATTTCCGATATAATCGGAATCGGCAGGTACGATTAAACTGGCATCTGTGGTTGCGGTAGAAAGAATGGTTGCAGGGAAAATATTACCACCCAGCTGGTCGGTAATCTCGAACCCGGATTTAAAAGGCTCATACCGATAAATAAAGACTGAAAATGCCATTACCAGTATAGCAGATAATATTAATGTGGACCATTGCCACTTGTTCAGTTGTTTCATATTCCACTTTTCTACGCTATCTGTTAATCAGTTGTTTTTATGATTCCCCATCCACCATCATTCACTACAGACTACACTGATTGACACAGGTTCCATATCAAGCAATTGCTTTTCAATAGAAATAATCTGCATCAATCCGTGCAATCGGTGGCGAAAAGCTCGTTATCTCACTGCGATACTCTCTATCTCCACAAGCGCTCCTTTCGGCAAAGCCTTAACAGCTACAGCAGAACGGGCAGGGAAATCTCCTTCGAAATACTTGGCATAAACAGCGTTCATTTCAGCAAACAAAGACATATCTGCCAAAAATACGGTTGTTTTTACGATATTAGCGGTAGTCAGACCGGCTTCTGCCAATACATTCTTGATATTCTCAAAAACCTGGGTAGTCTGTTCAGTCACTCCTCCCGGAACAAATTCACCGGTAGCAGGATCAACGGGAATCTGACCTGACAGGAATACCATACCATTCACTTCAACAGCTTGACTGTAAGGACCTATAGCAGCAGGAGCCTTTTCTGTAAAAATCACTTTTTTCATCTTTTCTCTATTTATAATTAAGTAAAAATCAAATTTGACGGGCTAAATTAGTATTTTTTTCGTCTATTTCATGCAGACTCTGCTGAACAATCTGACCTATTTTTACGTTCATTTAACATCAGGGTTTTCACAGACAGAAAGGATGTTTCCCCACGTCGTTTTTTTTTATTAATTTCATTAAATTCGGCAAAAAAATCTTCTGTAATATGCATGAGATTAAAAAAAAAATATCTACTTTTGTCCTCGGT
>ENA-OQKS01000135-OQKS01000135.1-human-gut-metagenome-genome-assembly--contig:-NODE-135-length-22673-cov-2.902777_pt1 | contig 22673 bp, 30 predicted proteins | sample MGYA00242804_ERZ504808 | MGnify/ENA primary metagenome ERZ504808 (study PRJEB26092, sample SAMD00036375) | human gut metagenome | host: Homo sapiens | study: EMG produced TPA metagenomics assembly of...
CGCCTGCATTATATTTATTACTGTGTTATTTCTATGATCTTCATCTTTCTGTACGTTATGTAAAAGCGATACAGGCGGCACATCCGGAGAAAAAAGGTGATCCAACTTACAAGAAAAATTTTAACGGAACAATGGGGTGGAAAGCTGTGATGAGGCAGAAAAAGAAATTATATACAAAAGTGCATATAAGACGTATATTGTATTGAACAAAGTAATACCGATATTACTGTTGCTTACATTAATAGCAAATATGTTCTTGAATACTGGTATATTGGCGGTTCTTGTTGTAGCTGTCATTTATCTGGTCACAGGAATGACGTATATCAGATCCTGTATGGTTTCAAAAGCGAAAAAGCTTGAATAACGTGCAGTTGGCAGGTTCTATTGCAGATTTTTGTATGTGAATGAAGGCATCAGGTAAGTTCTGATGTCTTCATGAGAGAAAATTCTATATAATAATCAGTTGAGTTAAGGGACATTTCGTTCCAATCATGAAATACATCAATAAAAATATCTCAAAAAAATTTTCAAAAAATATATTTTGATATTCAAAATACTTGACAAACAAAATTTCTTGATATATACTTTGACGGTCAAAATAATTTAGAATCAAAATAAATCAGAGGTATTTAGAATGACTGGAAGAATATGTGGGACAGGATCTTGCGTACCATCATTTGTAATGGATAACAATGACATTGCAAAAACTGGTTGATACCAGTGATGAGTGGATCCGGGAGAGAACCGGAGTCGTAGAGACGTCATATCATCAGAGAAGAGACGACGGTATCCATGGGCCTCCAAGCTGGACGACAGGCACTTGAAAATGCAGGTATTACTGCAGACGACGTGGATCTGATCATCGTTTCTACGATTTCTTCAAATGTAATACTTCCATGTACAGCCTGTGAAGTGCAAAGAGAACTCGGAGCAAAGCGTGCAACCTGTTTTGATCTGAGTGCGGCATGTACCGGATTTGTAGTTGCTTATAATACAGCGGCGGCGTATCTGAATGCGGGTGTGTATCAGACGGCTCTGATCATTGGCAGTGAAAGTTTGTCGAACCTGACGAACTGGAAAGACCGCGGAACATGTATCTTGTTCGGGGATGGTGCCGGAGCAACGGTACTGAAAAGTGAAGATATGAGATATTATCTTCCAGTGACACACTCCGATGGTTCCAAAGGAGAAGCACTGTGCTGCCGGAGCAGATATGACAGAAGCGAGTTATCGCCGGAAGATCTGCCGAAGCCGGATGAAAAAGAATATCTGATGCAGATGGATGGAAGAGAAGTATTTATGTTTGCAGTAAAGAGTGTGCCGCAGGCAGTAAAAGAAGTGCTGGAAAAAAATAATGTGGCTCAGGAAGAAATCAGCTTTTATATCTTACATCAGGCGAACAAAAGGATCGTAGAAGCAATCGCAAAGCGGCTGGGCGAGCCATTGGAAAAATTTCCGATGAATCTGGAAGAATACGGAAATACATCTTCCGCAAGCATTCCGATTCTTCTTGATGAACTGAACAGAGCCGGAAAGCTGCAAAAAAGGTCAGAAGATTATCCTCGCGGGATTTGGCGCAGGACTTACCTGGGGCGCAAGTATTCTGGAATGGTAAAAACAAATATGAGAAGGAGAACAAAAACATGTTAGAACAGATCAAAAAAATGGTAGCAGACAACTTAGGAGTAGAGGAAAGCAAGATCACAGAAAATGCATCATTCAAAGATGACCTCGGAGCAGATTCCCTGGATCTGTTTGAAATGGTCATGTCCCTCGAGGACACCTGCGGCGTGGAAATCCCGACCGAGGATCTGGAAACGATGGTAACTGTCGGTGATGTTGCAGAGTATCTGGAGCAGCACAAAAACTAAGAAAGATCGGGAAGCAGGAGGAAGCGATTCATGATCACAGAAGTGACAAAATTACTCGGGATTCAGTATCCAGTCATTCAGGGCGGCATGGCCTGGGTGGCGGAGCATCATCTGGCAGCGGCAGTTTCCGAGGCCGGCGGCCTTGGCCTCATCGGAGCATCGGCGGCACCGGCAGAGTGGGTTCGGAATGAAATCCGCGAAGCAAAAAAACTGACGGACAAACCGTTCGGCGTCAACATCATGCTGATGAGCCCGTATGCGGATGAGGTGGCAAAAGTGGTTGCCGAGGAAGGTGTAAAAGTCGTTACGACGGGCGCAGGAAATCCGGAGAAATATATGGAACTGTGGAAAAACGCTGGTATCCGCGTCATCCCGGTGGTCGCTTCCGTGGCTCTTGCAAGACGAATGGAGCGCGCAGGCGCAGATGCCGTTGTGGCAGAAGGATGTGAGTCCGGCGGCCATATCGGCGAGACGACAACGATGGCACTCGTTCCGCAGGTGGCAGATGCCGTAAAAATTCCAGTCATTGCGGCCGGTGGAATTGCGGACGGACGCGGCATGGCAGCAGCCTTTATGCTGGGTGCCGAGGCGGTTCAGATGGGAACGCGTTTTGTCGCTTCGAAAGAGGCCGTTGTGCATGAAAATTACAAGCAGCTGGTGATCAAGGCGAAAGATATTGATACCCGCGTGACAGGCCGCACAACCGGTCATCCGGTGCGGGCGATCCGAAATGAGATGACACGCCATTATCTGGAACTGGAAAAAGAGGGAGCTCCGTTCGAAGAGCTGGAAAAACTGACGCTCGGCGGTCTTCGAAGAGCCGTTGTGGACGGCGATGTCAAAACCGGAAGCGTGATGTCCGGTCAGATTGCAGGTATGGTAAAAGACGAGAAAAGCTGCAAAGAAATCATAGAGCAGATGATGAATGAGATGGAAGAACTTCTGAAAGGAGCACCGGCGCGGTTATGAGTAAAACAGCATTTATGTTTCCTGGACAGGGTTCCCAGTGTGTCGGCATGGGCGCGGATTTTTATGAAGCATGTCCGAAAGCGAGAGCCGTCTACGATATGGCATCCGAGCTGATCGGGATTGATATGAAAAGACTCTGTTTTGAGGAAAATGAACATCTGGATCAGACAGAGTTTACCCAGATTGCACTGCTGACAACCGGAATGGCGATGGAGCAGTCCATCCGGGCGTGCGGCCTTACGCCGGATGTGACAGCGGGCCTCAGCCTTGGCGAGTACAACGCGATTGTGTCCGCCGGCGGTATGGAAATGGCGGATGCGATGAAGGTCGTCCGCAGAAGAGGCATCCTGATGGAGGAGGCTGTTCCGGCAGGCGAGGGCGCGATGGCGGCGGTGCTCGGCATGGAAGCTGCAAAAATCGAAGAGATTTTGAGCGGGATTTCCGGCGCCTACATTGCCAATTACAACTGCCCGGGTCAGATTGTCATCACCGGATATGAGGCGGCAGTGGCAGAGGCTTCGGAAAAGTTAAAAGAAGCAGGCGCAAAGCGGGTACTTCCGCTGAACGTAAGCGGCCCGTTCCATTCCCCGATGATGGAAGCTGCGTCCCAGGGGCTGACCGAAGCGCTCGAGGGCGTCGGCTTTATGGAGTTGAAGATTCCGTATGTGACGAATGTAACCGGCCAGTATGTGCGTGATACTGCACTGACGCGCGGCCTTCTGATCCAGCAGGTGGCATCCGGTGTGCGGTGGCAGCAGAGCATCGAGGCAATGATTGCGGACGGCGTTGATACCTTCGTGGAGATCGGACCGGGAAGAACACTGACCGGCTTTTTAAGAAAAATCAACCGGGATGTAAAAGGTTACAATATCCGCACCTATGAGGAAATGCATCAGGTGTGCGAAACTTTATTATAGATAGTGGATTATGCAGCAGGAGAATGAGATGTTAAGTGGAAAAACAGCAGTAGTAACGGGCGCATCCCGCGGAATCGGGCGTGCGATTGCAGAAAAACTGGCGGCGGAGGGAGCCTTTGTTGTCATCAATTACAATGGTTCAAAAGAGGCGGCCGAAACCGTGCTTGCGGGAATCCGTGCGGCAGGAGGAGACGGCTGTGTGATGCAGTGCAATGTATCGGATTTTGCGGCGTGTGAAGCGTGGATGAAGGAAATTCTTGCTTTGTATGGGAAAATCGATATTCTGGTCAACAACGCGGGCATCACAAAGGACGGCCTTCTGATGGGCATGTCGGAGGAAGCCTTCGACCGTGTCATTGAGACAAACCTCAAGGGAACGTTCAACTGCATCCGCTTTGCGGCACGGCCGATGATCCGTCAGAAGAGCGGCTGCATCATCAACATGGCTTCTGTGGTCGGCGTGGCAGGAAACGCCGGACAGGCAAATTATGCGGCATCGAAAGCAGGTGTGATCGGCCTGACGAAAACAGCGGCACGGGAACTGGCATCCCGCGGCATCCGCGTCAATGCGATTGCGCCGGGCTTTATTGAGACCGATATGACGGAGGTTCTTTCGGATAAAGTGAAAGAAGCATCCGTATCCCAGATTCCGCTTGGCCATTTCGGAAAGCCGGAGGATGTGGCAAACCTGGCCGCATTTCTGGCATCCGAAGCGGCAGCTTACATCACCGGACAGGTGATTCACTGCGACGGCGGCATGGTGATCTAAGAAAAGGAGAGTTGGAATGAAGAGAAGAGTAGTCATCACAGGGCTGGGTGCGGTAACCCCGATTGGAAATACCGTGGAGGAATTCTGGAACGGCGTCCGCAAGGGAGCCTGCGGAATCGGAACGATTACGAAATTTGATACAGCAGAATATAAAGTACATCTGGCAGGCGAGGTCAAAGGCTTCGTGGCAAAAGAACGCATGGATTTCAAGGCGGCAAGACGAATGGGAACTTTCTCCCAGTATGCCGTTGCGGCAGCAAAAGAAGCGTTTGCAGATGCCGGCATTTCCATGGAGAATGAAGATCCGTTCCGCGTCGGCGTTCTGGTGGGCTCCGGCGTCGGTGATCTGAATGCATGCGAGCAGGCGAAAGCCAAAATTGATGCCGGAAATCCGTCCCGCGTCAACCCGTTTACCGTTCCGGTGATGATTGCGAACATGGCGGCGGGAAACGTTGCGATTGCACTCGGCGCGAAAGGAAAATGTACCAGCGTGGTGACGGCGTGTGCGACAGGAACGCACTGCATTGGCGATGCCTTCCGCGCAATTCAGTACAACGACGCGGACATCTGCGTGGCAGGCGGCGCGGAGAGCGCAATTACGCCGGTCGGCGTGGCAGGCTTTTCGGCACTGACCGCACTTTCCGAGTCGGAAGATCCGCTGCGGGCTTCGATTCCATTTGATAAAGACCGGAACGGTTTCGTCATGGGCGAGGGCGCCGGCATTCTCGTACTTGAGGAGCTGGAGCACGCGAAACAGCGCGGCGCGAAGATCTATGCAGAGGTAGTCGGATACGGCGCAACCTGCGATGCGTACCACATTACTTCTCCATTGGAAGATGGAAGTGGTGCGGCACGTGCGATGGAGCTTGCGATGGAAGAAGCGGGAGTAAAACCGGAAGAAGTTACTTATATTAATGCACACGGAACGTCCACACATCACAACGATCTATTTGAAACGCGTGCGATCCGGAAAGCCTTCGGTGATGCGGCAGACCATGTGCTGGTCAACTCGACGAAATCGATGGTCGGTCATCTGCTCGGCGCGGCAGGCGGTGTGGAAGCTGTTGTCTGTGCGAAATCCATTCAGGACGGCTTCGTGCATCAGACGATTGGAACAAAGGAAGCAGATGCGGAATACGATCTGAATTACTGCATCGGCGCTCCGGTGGAAACCGATGTGAAACTGGCAATGAGCAATTCCCTTGGTTTTGGCGGCCACAATGCGGTGCTGCTGTTTCAGAAATATGAATAAAGCGGCATCGTGTTCCGGTGCAGAAAGGAAAATAAGATGGAATTAGATCAGATTTACAGTTGATTGATAAAGTTTCGGATTCTTCGCTGACCGCGTTTGATTACGAGGCTGATGGGATCAAGATTGCCATGGAGCATGGAAAAGCAGCTCCGGTGCAGGTGCAGATGAGCGGGGTTCCATCCGGTGCCGGTCTGCAGATGGCAGAGATGATGGGCGGAGCAAATGGCGTGACAGCGAAAGAAGCAGCCATGCCGGAGAGAAAAGAAACGGCAGGAAAAAGTACAGCGGCTGAGGATCACAGCGAAGCAGAAGAAGGCGTTTTTGTGACATCCCCGCTGGTCGGAACGTTTTATACAGCTCCGGCAGAGGATGCCGAGCCGTTTGTGAAGGTCGGCGACACCGTGAAAAAGGGACAGGTTGTAGCGATTGTGGAGGCCATGAAGCTGATGAATGAGATTGAGAGCGAAGTGGACGGCGTGATTGCGGAGGTTCTGGTGAAAAACGGCGAGATGGTTGATTACGGAAAACCGCTGTTCCGGGTAAAAGCGTAAAGCCGGGACGAGAAAGGAAGCAGCGAATGAACAGTTTGACAACGAAACAGATTCAGGAGATTATTCCACACAGACATCCGTTTCTGCTGGTGGATTACATAGAAGATTTTGAGCCGGGCGAATTCGGCATTGGGTATAAATGTGTGACGTACCGCGAGGATTTTTTTGCGGGTCATTTTCCGCAGGAGCCGGTGATGCCGGGCGTGCTGATTATCGAGGCGCTGGCGCAGGTCGGTGCGGTTGCGATTCTTTCTCTTGACGAGAATAAGGGAAAAATTGCATTTTTCGGCGGCATCAACAAGTGCCGCTTTAAGGGAAAAGTGAAACCGGGAGACAAGCTTCGTCTGGAGACGAAAATTATCCGCCACAAGGGACCGATGGGCGTCGGAGAAGCGGTTGCTTCGGTCGACGGCAAGGTGGTCGCGCAGGCGGAACTGACCTTTATGGTGGGGGCAGCACAATGATTCGAAAAGTTTTGATTGCAAACCGTGGGGAGATCGCGGTCCGGATTATCCGGGCATGCCGTGAGATGGGAATTCTCACGGTTGCTGTTTATTCGGAGGCGGACCGGGAGGCACTGCATGCGCAGCTCGCGGATGAGGCGGTGTGCATCGGGCCGGCACCGTCGAAGGACAGTTATTTAAATATGGAACGTATTTTGAGTGCGGCGCTTGTGACGGGGGCGGATGCGGTTCATCCGGGATTTGGATTCCTGTCGGAGAACAGCACGTTTGCGCGGAGATGCCAGGAGTGCCACATTACGTGGATTGGGCCGTCGCCTGAGGTGATGGACCGGCTGGGTAATAAGTCTGAGGCGCGAAATACGATGCAGGCAGCCGGTGTGCCGGTGATTCCGGGGACGAAGGAACCTGTTTTTGACTGGGAGACGGGTCTTTCTGAGGCCGACCGGATTGGTTTTCCGGTGATGATTAAGGCGGCGCTTGGAGGCGGCGGCAAGGGTATGCGCATGGCGGAGACGCGCGGGGAGTTCCAGAGCGCGTTTCAGACGGCGCAGAAGGAGGCTAAAAGTTCGTTTGCGGACGGGACGATGTATGTGGAGCGGCTGATTCGTCATCCGCGTCATGTGGAGTTTCAGATTATGGCGGACTCGTTCGGGAATGTGATTCATCTTGGGGAGCGGGACTGCTCGATTCAGAGGAATCATCAGAAGATGATTGAGGAGTCGCCTTGTGTGGCGATTGATGACACGCTGCGGGAGCGGATGGGCTCGGCGGCGGTCCGGGCGGCGAAGGCGGCGCATTATGCGAATGCGGGGACGATTGAGTTTCTGCTGGAGCCGGACGGGAATTTTTATTTTATGGAGATGAATACGCGGATTCAGGTGGAGCATCCGGTGACGGAGTGGGTCACGGGGGTGGATCTGATTCAGGAGCAGCTTCGGGTGGCTTCGGGGATGCCGCTGTCGGTGACGCAGGGGGAGGTACGGCTTTCGGGTCATGCGATTGAGTGCAGGATTAATGCGGAGAATCCGGCGAAGAATTTCAGGCCTTGTCCGGGGAAGATTACGGAGATGCATCTGCCGGGCGGGTTTGGAGTACGGGTGGATACGGCGGCGTATGACGGGTATGTGATTCCGGCGTTTTATGATTCGATGCTGGCGAAGCTGATTGTGCATGGGAGGACGCGTGAGGAGGCGATTGCGCGGATGAGGAGTGCGCTGGGGGAAGTCGTCATCGAGGGAGTCGACACTAACGTTGATTATTTGTATTCTATTTTAAATGAAGAGGAGTATCTGGCCGGGAGGGCGGATATTGAGTTTGTGGAGCGGTTGACGGAGAGATTGTGAGAGACGGACGCCGCCCGGCAGTACAGCAGAGGGGGACGGCGCGGTTTCAGAGGAAAGAAACACTAAGGACTCCAGCATTTGCTAAAACCATTTTCAAAAATCCAAAACTCGCTGTCGCTCAGACAGTTGGATTTTTGAAAATAACGCAAATGCTGGAAGCCTAAGTGTTTCTATAGCAATCCCCGAAAATAATGCAAAAAATTCAGCACCGCAGAGCGTGAATTACTGCGTCACAGATTTTCGTCGTACCCCGGTACGCCTTCAAATCTGTTCCTTGCAATTCGCGCTCTGCAGCACTGCCTTTTTTGCATTATTTTCGGGTCTTGCTATAGAAAAAACTATGAGAAACACGCTCCGCGAGTTTCTCAAGTTATCGCGGCAGTCGCCAAGGTCTCGTGCAAGCACGGACTTTGGCTCGTTGCCCGCGTAAATTAAAAAACCGGAGGACATACATCCTCCGGCCTTTCGCTTATGGTTAATTAGCATTTAACAACGTTGGAAGCCTGCATTCCGCGAGCACCCTCGGTAAGATCGTAAGTAACCGCCTGACCTTCGTCAAGAGTTTTGAATCCTTCACCCTGGATAGCGGAGAAATGTACGAATACATCGTTTCCGTCTTCGCCTGTGATGAAGCCATAGCCCTTCTCTGCGTTAAACCATTTCACTGTTCCCTTGTTCATTGTGAGTTACCTCCATAAAATTAAAAAATAAGCATGATGTGGGAATGCATATGTTCCCCCATAAGCGAGTGAACTTTTGGTAAAAAAATTCACTAGCTATTACAGATTATATTGAAGGTGAATGCTAATATAATCTCTAATAGCTAGTGACCACGTATTACATCTCAACATCTTCTCGATTGAGACTATTATAATCTTGCAAATCAAAAAAGTCAAGAAAAAACTCTTTATTTCAGGAAAGATTTCGTGTATTATAAAAAGGAATAAATGGTCGGACGACGGCCAGAAGAAAAGAAAGGATCAGAGAACGTAAGATGAGTATCTTAATCAAAAATGGACAGGTCATCGACCCGGCCACCCAAAAAGACGAAATCAGTGATGTTCTGATCGAAAACGGCGTTATTACACGGGTTGAAAAAGGAATCCGCGTAAAAGATGCGCAGGTAATAGATGCAAAAGGCTGCTATGTAATGCCTGGCATCATCGATATGCATGTACATCTCCGCGACCCGGGGCAGACATATAAAGAAGATATTGAAAGCGGTTCGAAAGCAGCAGCAAAAGGAGGCGTGACAACGCTGGTAGCGATGCCGAATACAAAACCGGTCATCGACAGCCCGGACCGCGTCAACTATGTAACGATCAAAGCAGACCGTTTTTCTCCGATTAATGTACTGCAGGCAGGCGCCATCACAGTAGGACAGAAGGGTGAAGAGCTCGCCGATATCGAGGGCATGGTAAAAGCCGGCATCCCGGCGATCAGCGAGGACGGAAAATCCGTTATGAACGCGCTGCTCTACAAAGAGGCCATGGAGATTGCCGCAGAGAAAAACATTCCGGTGCTGGCTCACTGCGAGGACAAGAACCTCGTAAACGGCGGCTGCATGAATGAGGATGCAAACTCGAGAGAGTGGCATCTGCCGGGCATCACAAACTCCGTAGAGAACACGATTGTTGCAAGAGATATCGTACTTGCTGCAGAGACAGGTGCACACCTGCATCTGTGCCACTGCTCGACCAAAGAGAGCGTGGATATGGTGCGTGAGGCGAGAAAGGCCGGCGTTTCGATTTCCGCCGAGGTCTGCCCGCATCACTTTACCCTCTGCAGCGACGACATCGTAAAGGGCGACACCAACTACAAGATGAATCCGCCGCTCCGTACGAAAGAGGATCTCGAGGCACTGCGCCAGGGTCTGAAAGACGATGTCTTCGATGTCATCAGCACCGATCATGCACCGCATGCGCTGACCGAGAAACAGGAGTCCTTCAAGAAAGCTCCGTTCGGCATCGTCGGACTGGAGACGAGCGTGGCTCTTACCATCACCGAACTTGTGGATACCGAGATCATCACCCCGATGCAGATGGCGGAGAAGATGAGCTACAATCCGGCAAAAAATCCTGCACCTGGACAAGAAAGGTTCTCTTGCACCTGGCATGGACGCCGATGTGGTTGTCATCGATCCGGAAGCAGAGTATGTGATCGATCCGAAGGAGTTTGTTTCCAAGGGCAAAAACACTCCGTTCGGCGGCAAGAAAGTCAAAGGAAAAGTTATGGCTACCGTATGCGGCGGCAAGATTGTATACGAAGCTGAGTAATTTCTAATAAGAAAAAACAGAAGAGGGAGAGTAAGCAGATGATTAACAAACTGATTGCAAACATTAAAAAAACAAATGCACCGATCGTCGTAGGTCTGGACCCGATGCTGAACTATGTGCCGGAGCACGTACAGAAAAAGGCATTTGCCGAGTACGGAGAGACACTTGAAGGAGCTGCAGAGGCCGTTTGGCAGTTCAATAAAGCGATTGTCGACGCAACATACGATCTGATTCCGGCTGTAAAACCGCAGGTTGCCATGTATGAGCAGTTCGGCGTTCCGGGAATGGCAGCGTATGAGAAGACCGTTTCCTACTGCCAGGAAAAGGGTCTCGTTGTCATCGGCGATATCAAACGAGGCGATATCGGTTCTACTTCTGAGGCGTATGCAGTCGGCCACCTCGGCCACGTGCAGGTGGGAAGCAAATCCTACGCCGGATTCCATGAGGATTTTGCAACTGTCAATCCGTATCTTGGATCTGACGGCGTAAAACCGTTCATCAAGGTCTGCAAAGAGGAGAAAAAAGGTATCTTTGTTCTGGTAAAAACCTCGAACCCGTCCAGCGGCGAGTTCCAGGACCGCATCATCGACGGACGTCCGCTGTATGAGTGGGTCGGCGAGCAGGTTGCCGCGTGGGGCGAGGAGCACATGGGCGATGATTACAGCTATGTGGGAGCTGTTGTCGGCGCTACATATCCGGAGATGGGCAAGGTGCTGCGTAAGGTAATGCCGAAATCCTACATCCTGGTACCGGGCTACGGTGCACAGGGCGGAAAAGGAAAAGACCTCGTTCACTTCTTCAATGAGGACGGACTGGGTGCAATCGTAAACTCTTCGAGAGGTATTATCGCTGCTTACAAACAGGAAAAATATGCCGAGTTTGGCACTGAGAACTTTGCGGATGCTTCGAGAGCAGCTGTAAAGGATATGGTTGAGGATATCAGCGGGGCGCTTGCTGCTGCAAAATAAGAATACAGGGTGAAAAGCTCAGAAGGTCTGCCGGGTAGATGTTATGTCCGCCGGAGGATATTTTGGGCTTTTCGCCGATTCAAGAAAATAAAAGGAGTGTTCAGCTTATGAAAATCAAGGAATGCTGTACTGTGGAAAGTCAGGAGTGCATTGCAAAAGGAATTTACAGCATGTGGATTTCCACGAAAGTGATTGCGAAAGAGGCGAAGGCCGGCCAGTTTATTTCTCTGTTTTCGAAGGACGGCAGCCGTCTTCTGCCGCGTCCGATTTCTCTTTGTGAGATCGACCGAGAGGGAGGAAGACTTCGGATTGTCTACCGTGTGGCAGGTGCAGGAACGGAGGAGTTTTCGCATCTGAAAGCGGGGGATGAGGTTGATATTTTAGGGCCGCTTGGAAATGGATTCCCGATCGAGGAAGGTAAGGGAAAACGTGTGATGCTGATGGGCGGCGGTATCGGTGTTCCGCCGATGCTGCAGACGGCGAAGGATCTTGGAACGGACACGATCATCTGCTGTGGTTACCGCGATGAGTTGTTCTTAAATGAGGAGTTTGCTGCGGCAGGCGATCTTCATATTGCAACGGAGGACGGAAGTGCCGGTGTGAAGGGCAATGTGATGGATGCGGTGCGCGAGGATCATCTGGAAGCAGATGTAATTTTTGCCTGCGGTCCGGCTCCGATGCTGCGTGCGATTAAGGCGTACGGTCTGGAAAAGGGAATTCCATGCTGGATTTCGATGGAAGAGAAGATGGCGTGCGGCGTTGGCGCATGTCTTGCGTGTGTCTGCCAGTCGACTGAGGTGGATGGTCATTCACATGTGCACAACAAGCGGATCTGCAAGGACGGACCGGTCTTTTTAAGTACGGAAATTGAGCTGTAAGTGACGCGAGGAGGAGAAAAATCGATGAAGACAAGTGTGAATCTGGCGGGTGTGGAACTGAAGAATCCGGTTATGACGGCATCTGGTACGTTTGGCTCCGGCGCGGAGTACAGTGAGTTTGTGGATTTGAAGGAGCTTGGCGCGGTTGTGACGAAGGGTGTTGCGAATGTGCCGTGGCCGGGGAATCCGACGCCGCGTATTGCGGAGGTTTACGGCGGAATGCTGAATGCGATCGGGCTGCAGAATCCTGGTATTGATGTGTTCTGTGAGAGGGATATTCCGTTTTTGAAACAGTTTGACACGAAGATTGTGGTGAATGTGTGTGGACGGACGACGGAGGATTACTGTGAGGTTGTGGAGCGATTGACTTCGGAGCCGGTGGATCTGCTGGAGATTAATATTTCGTGCCCGAATGTGAAGGAGGGCGGTATTGCGTTTGGACAGGATCCGAAGGCGGTGGAGGCGATCACCAGAGAAGTTAAAAAATATGCGAAGCAGCCGATTATTATGAAATTGAGCCCGAATGTGACGGATATTACGGAGATGGCGCGGGCTGCGGAAGCCGGCGGGGCGGATGTGCTGTCGCTGATCAATACGCTTACTGGGATGAAGATTGATATTGAACGGCAGAAGTTTGCGATTGCGAATAAGACTGGCGGTATGTCGGGGCCGGCGGTGAAGCCGATTGCGGTGCGGATGGTGTATCAGGTGGCGCAGGCAGTGAAAGTGCCGATTATTGGTATGGGCGGTATTGCGTCGGCGGAGGATGCGCTGGAGTTTATTCTGGCGGGGGCTACGGCGGTTTCGATTGGGACGGCGAATTTCTTTAATCCGTATGCGACTGTTGAAACGGTTCGCGGTATCGAAGAGTATATGAGAAGGCATAAGGTTGACGATATTAATTCGCTGATCGGGGCGGTGAGATAAGACGGACGGCCTCGAGCGGCTTCGCATCTGCGGTGCGGCGGGCGAGAAAAAGAGGGCGGAACTGTGGCTCAGAATGGGCACAGTTCCGCCCTCTTTTTCTATGCCCGCCACACCGCAGGCGCAAATTCCAGTGAGATCTGGTTGTGTGGAGCTGAAACGAAGTAGGTCTGGATCCGCCGGGGGCGGATCGGCGTGAGAGTGTTGTGGTGGGTGCATAGTATATAGAAAATGGAAGGTGGTATGTGAGATGAAGTATGGGATCATTAAAGTGAAGCGGGCGTTTTTGCATGAGGAGAATGTGGTGGATGTGGTGGATGAGGTGTTTTTTGGATGGAGCGTGATGTGGGAAGATGAGGGGGAGTGGATTGAGGTTTGGACGCATTATGGGTATCGGGGGTGGATGGAGAGGAATTTGATTGAAGAGAAAAGCCGGGAGTGGATGGAGGAGAGGGAAAAGGCAGGGAATACGTATGTGGTGACACGCGGGTTTGCGGATGTGATGAGAGGAGCGCGGGTGCAGGCGCGGATGTTGGAGACGCTGGGACGGGGGTGTTTTGTGGAGAAAATGGAGGAGACGGAGAATGGGTATTGCAGGGTGAAGCTGGCGAATGAGATCAGTGGGTTTGTGCCGGAGGTGGCATTAAGAAAAAGACTGGATTCGGATCGGTTTTTGTGGGGAAAATCGGAAGAGCGGTTTTTTGTGGAGCAGGGGATTCCGGAGGGGTGGTCGGAAGAGAAGTTTCGGAGGAAGGTTGTGGAGTGTGCGAAGGGGTATCTTGGATGCCAGTACCGGTGGGGCGGGAAGGCGGCGGATGGGATTGACTGTTCGGGTGTAGTGTTTATGGTGTATTTGATGAATGGGGTTTTGATTTGGCGGGATGCGGATATCAGGGAAGGGTATCCGATGAAAGCGATCTGGAGAGAAGGGGAGGAGATGTGTCTGGTGGAGGAACGGGCGAAGGCCGGGGATCTGCTGTTCTGGAGGGGGCATGTGGGGATGTATTTGGGGGGACGGCAGGTATCTGCACTGTACGGGGCATGAGAGGGTGTTTGGGTGCAGGGTGAATAGTCTGCGGAGAGGGGATGAGGATTTTCGGGAGGATCTGGCGGAGGCGTTGAAAGTGGTTGGGAGTGTTTTTCGTGAAATATCTGGAAGCGGAAAGCTGGAGGAAAAGAGCGATGTACCGTGAAAAACAGGCATCGCGGGCGGCACGGGAGTAAATAAGACATATATAATTGACATCAGGAAATATCATTTTTGTATTGGAAATCCCTGAAAAAGTTTGTTATAATAATAACAAAGTCGAAAACAAAAGACAAAAGGCGGCCCAAACAGAGAGCAGGAAAAACAGAAATTCTGCTGATCTGATCTGCCGGAGCTGTCCATCAGAAGCAAAACAAGAAAGGGGTTCTGAACAATGGCAAGATTTACATTACCAAGAGATTTATACCACGGAAAAGGTGCTTTAGAGGCACTGAAAACATTTGAAGGAAAACGTGCAATCGTCTGTGTAGGCGGCGGCTCCATGAAACGTTTCGGTTTCCTGGATCGCGCAGTAGACTACCTGAAAGAAGCCGGCATGGAAGTACAGCTTTTTGAGGGAATCGAGTCTGATCCGTCAGTCGAGACTGTTATGCGCGGAGCAAAAGCGATGGAAGAGTTCCAGCCGGACTGGATCGTAGCAATGGGCGGCGGATCTCCGATCGACGCAGCAAAAGCAATGTGGATCAAATACGAGTATCCAGACATCACCTTCGAAGAAATGTGCAAGGTATTCGGAATGCCGAAACTCCGCAGAAAAGCTCATTTCTGTGCAATTTCTTCTACATCCGGAACAGCAACCGAGGTAACCGCGTTCGCAGTTATCACAGACTATGAAAAAGGTATCAAATACCCGCTGGCAGACTTCGAAATCACGCCGGACGTTGCAATCGTAGATCCGGATCTGGCAGAGACGATGCCGCAAAAAGTTAGTTGCTCACACCGGTATGGACGCTATGACCCATGCAATCGAGGCATACGTTTCCACAGCGAACTGTGACTTCACCGATCCGCTGGCACTGTATGCAATCAAGATGATTCAGGCAGACCTGGTAGATTCCTACAACGGAGATATGGCAAAACGTGACAGCATGCACAACGCACAGTGCCTCGCTGGTATGGCATTCTCCAATGCACTTCTTGGTATTGTTCACTCCATGGCACATAAAACAGGCGCAGCATTCGCTGATTACGGCGCTCACCTGATCCACGGCGCAGCAAACGCTATGTACCTGCCGAAGGTTATCGCGTTCAACGCAAAAGACGAGACTGCAGCAAAACGTTATGCAGTGATCGCTGACGAGATGAAACTTGGCGGCGAGACAACGGAAGAGAAAGTAAAACTCCTCATTGACTATCTGCGCGGCATGAACGACAAACTGAACATTCCGCACTGCATCAAGAACTACGGAAAAGACAGCTATCCGACCGAGCAGGGCTTCGTTCCGGAAGACGTATTCCTGGAGAGACTGCACGACATCGCTGTAAATGCCATCGCCGATGCCTGCACCGGATCCAACCCGAGACAGCCATCTGTTGAAGAGATGGAAAAACTGCTGAAATGCTGCTACTATGATACAGAAGTAGATTTCTAAAAAGAAAACATATCAAAATCCCTCCGTTCTCTGGGCGGAGGGATTTTTTTGCGTCAGAGAATGAAATTTATTTGTGTGGATTTTATGTTTTTTATGCGAAATCCTGTGTCTGGACTGGAAAAACAGAGGCGTTTATGGTAGTATAGAACAGAATAGAAGTAAAAACGGGCGGCATGCGAGAACCGATGCCTTCCCCTGAAAATATGGAGGAAAATAAGATGGAACAGTATAAGAAAGAGTTCATTGAATTCATGGTCGAGAGCCAGGTATTAAAATTTGGAGAGTTCACCCTGAAAAGCGGAAGAAAATCCCCGTTCTTTATGAATGCAGGCGCTTACGTAACCGGCAGCCAGTTAAAACGTCTCGGCGAGTATTACGCAAAAGCAATCCATGACAACTACGGGCTGGATTTTGACGTTCTGTTCGGACCGGCATACAAAGGAATTCCGCTCAGTGTTGTAACAGCAATTGCGATTCATGATCTCTACGGTGTAGAAGTACGCTACTGCTCCAACCGGAAGGAAGCCAAAGACCACGGTGGAGATGCAGGACTGCTGCTTGGAAGCAAGATCAAAGACGGTGACCGCGTTGTCATTATTGAGGATGTAACCACTTCCGGAAAATCCATCGAGGAGACCTTCCCGATCATCCAGGCACAGGGCAATGTGGAGATCAAAGGACTGATGGTATCCTTAAACCGCATGGAGCGCGGAAAAGGCGATAAGAGCGCACTCGAGGAAATCCAGGAAACCTATGGCTTCCCGGCAAATGCCATTGTAACCATGGAGGACGTTATCACGTATCTGTACAACCGTCCATGCCAGGGCAAAATTCAGATCGATGACAGGATGAAGGCTGCCATTGATGCATATTATGAGGAGTACGGCGTGAAATAAGATGCGGTACACCGGGAAAGGGAGTTTTGCGCTATGAATGAAAAGATTTATAAAACCATGGGACGTGTCGGCGGCGGAAATATCGCTATGGGCGCCGTACTGGTTGTTGTTGGCGTGGCAACCGGTGTTCTGATGATCGTAAGCGGGGCAGGCCTGCTGAAACGACGCGGGGAAATCATGTTCTAAAAGCGCCTTTCAAAAAGAAAAAATAGCCGGGATATTTCGGAAGCGCGTGCGCCGATGAGGTATGCCGGCGTTTCTGACAGCAGAGGGGAGAACAACGCAGAAAGGGGAAACGAAGATGAAGCAGGAGACGAAAGCCAGAATCCGCGTTGTGGGACGGATTTTATTTCTGGTGTATCTTCTTGCGCTCGTTTATTTTCTGTTTTTTGCAGAAGAATACGGGAGAAGGAACTTTTTTGAACTGGATTACCGTTACAATCTGGTGCCGTTTCAGGAAATCAGACGGTTCTGGATTTACCGCGAAAAGGTGGGATTCCTTGCCGCATTTTTAAATCTGGCGGGCAATGTGATCGGTTTTCTGCCGTTCGGCTTTATCGTTCCGGTGATGCACAAAAAAATGGAGAGTTTCTGGAAAGTATCGCTTCTTGGTTTTATGTTCAGCCTCTGCGTGGAGACGATTCAGCTCATCACGAAGGTGGGCTGCTTTGATGTAGATGATCTGATCCTGAATACGCTTGGAGCCATGATCGGCTGCGGCGCATTCCTGATCTGCAATAAATTCAGGAGATGGAAATATGGCGAGGAAGAAGTATAATTACAATTTTGTCCGGAAGCCGTCGGAAGGCGGAAAGGAAGCTCTCTATATGGCAGGTGCTTCGGTCTTTCTGTTTCTGCTGGCTTCGGTCGTATCGTTTGCATTCCGCGGAAACGGAGGCATTTTTCTCGGAGCAGCGGGACTGTTCTCATTCCTTCTGTCGGGATACGGCTTCTATGTGGGAATGAAGAGCTTTAAAGAAGAACAGGTCAGCCACAGAATGTCGGTTCTCGGCTCGATTACGAGCGGCGGCATGCTGGTCGCATGGCTTGCATTGTTTCTGATCGGTGTGAGATAAATGTACTCTCGTAAAATCAAGCACAGAAAGACTCCGGGAGTACATATAAAAGAAAAGGGGAAAAAGATGGATCGCGAACGTTTTGAAAAACAGCTGAATTTTATTCTGGAGATTGATAAAGAAAAACAGATCCTGCGCCAGACGCACATCCGCGGCTATTCGCGCCAGGAGGACGACGCGGAGCACGCATGGCACATGGCGGTGATGGCATTTCTGCTGCAGGAATATTCGAATGAGAAAATCGACATCGGCAGAACGATGCTCATGCTGCTGATCCACGACCTCGTGGAGATTGATGCAGGCGACACGTATGCATACGACGCGGAGGCAAACAAAACAAAAGACGAGAGAGAACACAAAGCGGCCGAGCGCATCTACGGCCTGCTGCCGGAGGATCAGGGAAAAATGCTGATGGATCTCTGGCTCGAGTTCGAAGCGTATGAGACACCGGAAGCGCGCTTTGCCCATGTGATGGACAATTTCCAGCCGCTGCTTTTAAATCATGAGAACGATGGAAAAGACTGGACCCGCCACAATGTGCGGATTTCCCAGCCGTTAAAACGAAACGAGAAGACGGCGACCGGCTCCGAGGAGATCTGGAGTTATATGGAAGAGATTCTCGAACAGAGTATCCGGGATGGAAAAATTATTGACGACCGGAAGAAAAAACAGGAATAAGTTAAGAAGAATGAGGGGCAGATCTGCCCCTCGTAACAGTTAAAGAGAAACAGAAAGGGATTTTTTTATGACGGATGAATTATTAAACGAGCGGTATGCGCTTGCAATTGAGCGGATCCGCCAGATTCCGGCGGAAAAAAGCGTTCCGCAGCCGTACCGCGATTTTTTTGCACAGATGGCACAGTACCTCTGCAAAATGGACCAGATCCGGAGCAGAATCGCAGAAGGATATCTAAAAACAGCATCCGAGGAAGAGCTGGCTGTTTTTAACCGCGAGCCGTATGAAGATGTGATCGGGGAGTGGTATGAGACCTCCTACGGAAACCCGGCGTTTGCCGTGCGGGCACTTGGTGAAACGCATGGAAGGAGCCTCTGCTGCCTGTACCGGGAGCTGGGAAATGCTGTTGTCTGGGTCTATGAGGACCGCCTGCTGGAGCTGACTGCGGCGATGGAGCTGTATCTCGAGTTGTATGCGATGTTCGAGGAGAAGACGCTGCCGTCCGCGCAGTATGTAAAAGAGAGCATTTACTGGTATGTGAGCGATTACGCCGAGGAGCGCCAGGAATACCAGGTGCGCGAAATCGTCGACCCGTCGCTGCACTTTGTGAAGGATATTGTGATGGAATCTGATCTGACGGATCTGCGGTATCTGTACCAGTACGGCGAATATATCACCGAAAAATGAGAAGGGTACAGCCCGCTTTTTAAATACGTTCAGCCAGGAAGAAATCGACGCGATGGCACGCACCTACACAGAAGGCTTCCGCAAGTGCTTTCTCGTGGCGCGAAAAGATCTGTCGAAAAAGAAGACAGTCAGCATCCGCTTCCACATCGGTTTTGAGCGCATGATCCGTGCGGCAATATTACAGTTCCGCGAGATGGGACTCGAGCCGGTGATTTCCAGCGGCGCGCGGAGAACGTGGGTTGCCGGTGCGTCTGCGAATAAGCAGTATGACTACGATCACCGGAACGATGAGGCGCTGTATCTCAACGAGGATCTCGTGAAGAGACGGCTCCGCGCGATGCAGGTGAAATACGACGAGTACAAAGAACTGGCGGACGGCTATGCCGGCCCTGCCGTGGTGGAAACCTTCGGCGAAGTTCCGTTTGAGCCAGTAAATAAAAAACAGGCACTGCACTTAAATGAGCGCCAGCAAAAGCTCCGTGTCGGTTTCCAGAACGAGGCGGGCCAGATTGTAAACCGCTATATCAAGGATGACGAGTACGGCTACACGATCATCGCCTACCCGATGCCGGAGATCGATCCGCGCTACGAAAAAATTTTTTGTGAGATCGTAAAGATCAACACGCTCGATTACGAAAAATACCAGCGCATCCAGCAGTACCTGATCGATGCGCTCGACGAGGGTGTTTCCGTGCATGTGCTTGGAAAAGGAGAGAACAGAACGGATCTGCGCGTGATGCTGCATCATCTGAACGATCCTGCGAAAGAGACGAATTTCGAGAACTGTGTTGCCGACTGCAATATTCCGGTCGGAGAGGTCTTTACTTCCCCGAGCCTTACCGGCACGACAGGCGTGCTCCATGTGACGGGAGTCTACCTGAACGAGCTGTATTACCGCGATCTCTGCCTGACGCTGACCGACGGCATGATCACCGCGTATGACTGCGCAAACTTCGAAAAAGAAGAGGACAATCGTACTTATATAGAAGAAAACCTGCTGTATCACCACAGGACGCTGCCGATCGGTGAGTTTGCCATCGGAACGAACACGATGGCGTACGTGATGGCAGAGCAGTACGGCATCGCCGGAAAACTGCCGATCCTGATCGCAGAGAAGATGGGCCCGCATTTTGCGATGGGCGACACCTGCTACGCCTGGGCGGAGGACAGCCCGATGTACAACCCGGACGGAAAAGAAGTAATCGCGCGCGAGAACGAGGTTTCGGCAAAACGGAAAGAAGATCCGTCGAAAGCATACTTCGGATGCCACACGGACATCACGATTCCGTACCGCGAACTGCAGTCGGTTGCGGTCGAAAAAGCAGACGGAACGACGATCCCTCTCATTGAGGACGGACGCTTCGTCCTGCCGGGAACGGAAGAATTAAATGAACCTTTTGGCTGATTATGGGTTGACATTTCTGCGCCTGCTTAGTATATTATAAGCAGAACTGAATGATTAAAACATAAATATAAGCATAACTAATGAATAACGCTTAGAACAGTTAATCAGAAAAGGAGAACAACATGGCTAAAGTAGGAATTGTGATGGGCAGCGACTCTGATATGCCGGTAATGAGCAAAGCAGCCGACATGCTGGAAAAATTTGGAATTGAGTACGAGATGAAAATCATCTCCGCACACCGCGAGCCGGATGTATTTTTCGAATATGCAAAAACCGCAGAGGAGAAAGGCTTCAAGGTTATCATTGCAGGCGCAGGTATGGCAGCTCATCTGCCGGGTATGTGCGCAGCTATTTTCCCAATGCCGGTCATCGGAATTCCGATGCATACCACATCGCTTGGAGGTCGTGATTCCCTGTACTCCATCGTACAGATGCCGAGCGGCATTCCGGTAGCAACCGTTGCCATCAATGGCGGTGCCAATGCCGGAATCCTGGCAGCAAAGATTCTTGCAACTTCCGATCCGGAACTGCTTGCAAAACTGAAAGCATATACACAGGAAATGAAAGAGCAGGTTGAGGCAAAAGACGCAAAACTGCAGGAAACAGGATACCGTAACTACAGTAAATAAAAACAAAGGACAAGGGAGGTTCACCATGGATTACAAGAACGCAGGAGTAGATATTGAAGCTGGATACAAATCAGTAGAATTAATGAAAGAGCATGTAAAGAAAACCATGCGCCCGGAGGTATTAGGCGGCCTTGGCGGTTTTTCCGGCGCTTTTTCCCTGGACAAAAATCAAAGAAATGGAAGAGCCGGTGCTGCTTTCCGGTACAGACGGATGCGGAACCAAGGTGAAGCTCGCCATGATTCTTGATAAACACGACACCATCGGCATTGATGCCGTTGCCATGTGTGTGAACGATATCGCATGTGCCGGCGGAGAACCGCTGTTCTTCCTCGACTACATCGCATGCGAAAGAACTATCCGGAGAAGATCGCTTCGATCGTAAAAGGCGTTGCAGAAGGCTGTCTGCAGTCCGATGCGGCACTGATCGGCGGTGAGACCGCAGAGCATCCGGGCCTGATGCCGGAGGATGAGTACGATCTGGCAGGTTTTGCTGTCGGCGTATGTGACAAGAAAGACATGATTACCGGTGAAAATCTGGCAGCCGGAGACGTACTGATCGGCATGGCTTCCACCGGCGTTCACAGCAACGGATTTTTCTCTTGTCCGCTAAAGTTTTCGATATGACAAAAGATTCTTTAAATACATACTATGATGAGCTCGGCGCAACCCTCGGCGAGACCCTGCTTGCACCGACCCGTATCTACGTAAAAGCACTCCGCGCCATCAAAGATGCCGGTGTAACCGTAAAAGCATGCAGCCACATCACCGGAGGCGGCTTCTACGAGAACATTCCGCGTATGCTCAAAGACAACACCGTAGCCGTTGTACAGAAAGACAGCTACACCGTACCGCCGATCTTTGATCTGATGGCAAAGAAAGGCAATATCGACGAGCAGATGATGTACAACACCTTCAACATGGGTATCGGTATGGTACTGGCTGTTGATCCGGAAGATGTAGACGCAGCGATGAAAGCCATCCGTTCCACAGGAGATACGCCATATGTGATCGGCCACATTGAAAACGGAGAAAAAGGAGTACAGTTATGCTAAGATTAGCAGTTCTCGTCTCCGGCGGCGGCACGAACCTGCAGGCGATTCTGGATGCGATTGACGAGGGAATCATCACAAACGCGGAGGTTTCTGTTGTCATCAGCAACAATGCAGGAGCGTATGCGCTGGAGCGTGCGAAAAAGAAGGAGATTGATGCGGTATGCCTTTCCCCGAAGACCTTTGCATCGAGAGAAGCATTCAACGAGGCACTGCTGGCGAAACTGCAGTCGTACAACGTCGATCTCGTTGTGCTCGCAGGATGCCTGGTTGTGATCCCGCAGAGCATTGTGGATGCTTATCCGAATAAGATCATCAACATTCATCCGTCCCTCATTCCGTCGTTCTGCGGAACGGGCTATTACGGACTGAAAGTGCACGAGGGCGTATTATCCCGCGGCGTCAAAGTGACGGGAGCGACGGTTCATTTTG
>ENA-OQKS01000136-OQKS01000136.1-human-gut-metagenome-genome-assembly--contig:-NODE-136-length-22645-cov-3.441780_pt1 | contig 22645 bp, 24 predicted proteins | sample MGYA00242804_ERZ504808 | MGnify/ENA primary metagenome ERZ504808 (study PRJEB26092, sample SAMD00036375) | human gut metagenome | host: Homo sapiens | study: EMG produced TPA metagenomics assembly of...
GCGGATTTGCGCAGCAAATACGCGGACGTCCCACCGCCCCTACCATATGGAGCTTTCGAGCCCGTGTCCCCAAGGGATGCGGGCTTGTTTCTTTTAGATGCCGGTGGGACTCTAAGCTGCGGTGGAATAGATCCTGTTTATACCGTTTATCAGCTATTTAGGAACATTTCACCGCAACTCAGAGGAAGACGGTTAAAGAGCGCTCAGGCTGGGGACCCAGGCGATGGTGGGGGTCGCGCCGTCGAGAACCTCGTTGATGGTGGCGGCCATGCCGGCAAGCAGGCTGTTCTCGCTTACGGTGAGCGTGTCGTAGCCGCCGGCTCGCATGAGCTCGCGGATTACCACGGCGCCAGCCAAGATCACGCCCGCGCGTTTGGGCTGCACACCCGGTAGCGCGGCGATGCTGTCCGCGTCCAGCGTGGACATGCGCTCGATAGCGGCCGAGACCTGCTCCAGCGAAAGCTCGCGCAGGTGCACGAAGCTCGAATCATACGGCTCCAGCTCGTGGACCAGAGCCACCAGCGTAGTCACCGTGCCGCCCACTGCGACCAAGCGTTCGGCGCGCTCAAAGTCGACAGGCAGACTCTCAAAGTAGCCCGCAAACTGCTCACCTGCCCACGCGGCAGCGGCAGCAAGCTCGCCGTCCGCAGGCGGCAGCGCCGAGAAGAACCGCTCCGTCACGCGGCGACAACCGATGTCCAGCGAACGCGTGCCCTCCAGCGCAAAGACCCCACGCTCCGGCGCATAGACGCCCGTCGCGAGCTCCGTGGATCCGCCGCCCGAATCGGCAACAATGATGCGCTCGCCAGCAAAGTCGTGCGCCACGCCAAAAAACGTCAGGCGTGCCTCGACCTCGCCCGGAATCACCTGTGGCTCAAGCCCCAGATCGCGCAGGCCGTCCAGCAGCAGCGCGGCATTGGACGCATCGCGCGCGGCGCTCGTGCATGTGGTGCAGATGCACGCGGCCCCAAAGGCACGTGCCTCGTCCACAAACATGCGGCATGCGGCGAGCACGCGCTCAACGGCCGCCTCGCAAAAGCGGCCCGTCGCGTCCACGCCCTCGCCCAAGTCGGTGATCTCGGTATGCTTGGACGATTCCACGATCGCCCCGGCCTCGACCTGCGCTAACACCAGTCGCGACGACACTGTTCCCAGGTCAATCGCGGCTACCTTATAGCGTTTGCAATCTGCCATTGCAGGCTCCCCTCCGGGCGCTATTTGCCGTTGGACACGACCGTCTGGCCCTCGACGCCGTTAAATCCAAACAGCATATCGAGCGTCTGGATGTACCACGGCGCGTCCTTGCCGACCTCTTCGATCTCTTTGGCGACTTCGCTGGCCTTCTTGGCGTTCGAGGACTTTTTGCTCGACGACGAGTCCGAATCGTCGTCCAGGCCCAGCACGTCAATCTTGGTCTCGCCGGGCATCACCAGGCCCAGGTCCTCGGTCGCCGCGTCCTTAATGCCCTCCTCTGAGAGCAGCTTGTCGACGCTTTTCTGCAGCTCGTCGTTGTACTGCTGGCGAATCTCGACCTGCTTGGCCAAGATATCGCTCGAGCGTTTGGCAACGTAGAGGTCGCGCATGGGAAAGTACAGGCTCACGAGCACCAGGGCGACGACAATACCGATAAACAGCCCTCGCTGAGGACCGTGGGTAAAGTCGTAAATTGCCTTGACCGCTGCGTTGTCGTTGGCGTAGTGCATAAAGTCCGAGCCGGAAAGACGGCTTGAGGGACGGCGCGGCTTGTCGGACGCCTGGGTCGAAGGGCGCGACGCATGCTTGGAACGCGATGGGCGCACCGGACTATCCGAGGAACTATTTGGCTGAGCATTGGGATGCGAAGTCGCCGGCGAGCTATACCTGGAGCGATCAGCACCAGCATAACCAGACCCGCCAAGCTGTGCGGTACGCGCACGACGAGGCGACGGCTCGCGCGAACCGGCGGAATAATACCTGTTGTCGTAAATCTGATCCATGTGCGCCTTGTGCGGTTGAGGTTTGTTTGCGCTAAGTCCTTTAGTTATAGCACGAGCGCCCGCACCGCCTTCGCCAGCCTTTGCTCGACATAAAAAAGGCGCTGAGCCGTATGGCCCAGCGCCCATAGTTCTTTGCGGCATCCAGCCAAGACGGGGAGGAACCGAGTCAGCCTCCCCCTCGCCAAATTCGCCCGTTTAGCGAATGTTGTAGAACGCGGCCTTACCGGCGTAGCGCGCGCTGCCCTCGAGCTCGTCCTCGATGCGGATGAGCTGGTTGTACTTGGCAATACGGTCGCTGCGGCACGGGGCGCCCGACTTGATCTGGCCGGCGTTAACACCCACGACCAGGTCGGCGATCGTGGAGTCCTCGGTCTCGCCGGAACGGTGGCTCACGATGCAAGCGTAGCCGGCCTCCTTGGCGGTCTCGATAGCCTCGAGCGACTCGGTGAGCGTGCCGATCTGGTTGACCTTGACCAGAATCGCGTTGGCGGCGCCCAGCTCGATACCCTTCTTAAGGCGCTCGGTGTTGGTGACGAACAGGTCGTCGCCTACGAGCTGCACCTTGTTGCCAATGCGGCGGGTGAGCTCGACCCAGCCGTCCCAGTCCTCCTCTGCCATACCATCCTCGATGGAGATGATGGGATAGGTGTCGACAAGCTTCTCCCAGTAATCGACCATCTGGGCGCTCGTGTACTCAACGCCCTCGCCCTTGAGCTCGTACATGCCGGTCTCGGCGTTGTAGAACTCGGTCGATGCCGGATCCATGGCGTACATGAAGTCGACGCCGGGCTTAAAGCCAGCCTTCTCCACGGCCTTGGTAATGTACTCGAACGGCTCGGCGTTGGTCTTGAGATTGGGCGCGAAGCCGCCCTCGTCGCCCACGCCGCCGCCCAGGCCGGCCTCGTGCAACACGCCCTTGAGGGTGTGGTAGACCTCGGCGCACCAGCGCAGGCCCTCGGCAAAGCTCGGAGCACCCACGGGCATGATCATGAACTCCTGGAAGTCAACGTTGTTGTCGGCATGCACGCCGCCGTTGAGGATGTTCATCATGGGCGTGGGCAGCAGGTGGGCGTTGACGCCGCCCAGGTACTGGTACAGCGACAGGCCCGCCGACTCGGCAGCGGCGCGGGCAACGGCCAGCGACACGCCCAGGATGGCGTTGGCGCCGAGCTTGGTTTTGTTGGGCGTACCGTCGGCGGCAATCAGTGCGGCATCGACGGCGCGCTGGTCGAAGGCATCGAGGCCCACGACGGCATCGGCGCACTCGTTGTTGACGTGCTCGACGGCCTGCGAGACGCCCTTGCCCAGGTAGCGACCCTTGTCGCCGTCGCGCAACTCGCATGCCTCAAAGGCGCCGGTCGAAGCGCCCGAAGGCACCATCGCGCGACCGAAGCTGCCGTCCTCGAGCACGACCTCGACCTCTACGGTGGGGTTGCCGCGGCTGTCGAGCACCTCGCGACCGTAGACATCCAAAATGTCACTCATGTTGTCTCCCTCTCACTTGGAAACGGTTGATGCAAGCGACTGGCCGACTGTGCACCATTGGTGCGCCTCCGTAAGTTAGCCATGTCGCACTTTTTGCATTATGCCCTAAGTTAGCCGAGGGATACATATGAATTGGAGAAATCATTCTTTGGGGGCGCTTGTTTTTGCACCGAGCATTCATCTCTAGAGGTCGCCCCCCATTAAATTCTTCTATCGGCATACCGTCTTTACCTGGCTTGCGAATGAAAGAGCCAATAAATGTGCTTTTACTATCGTTCAAAGTTCTGGATATCGTGCAATTCTAAGGGTCTGAAGTTCTGGATATCGTGCATAATCAGGTTATAAAAGTTCTGGATATCGTGTACGAGGTAGCCATGCTTAAACGAAAAGCCTATGACAAACTACTAAAATGGAAGCATGAAAACGCTGGTAAAACAGCACTTCTTATTGAAGGAGCCCGCCGCGTCGGCAAGAGCACGCTTGCCCGCACGTTTGGAGAAACCGAATACAAGTCCTGCCTTGTCATTGATTTCTTTCAAGCACCTGCCGAAGTTAAGCAATATTTTGAGGACTATCGCACTGACTTCGACTCGCTCTTCCTCTATCTCTCGGTTTTCTATAACGTCAAACTCTATGAACACGAGACGCTTATCGTCTTTGACGAGGTCCAGATGTACCCGCAAGCACGCGGACTCATCAAGTATCTCGTTGCAGACGGACGTTACGACTACATCGAAACTGGATCCCTGCTCAGCATCAAGCAGAACATTAAAGATATCGTCATCCCATCCGAGGAAGAGTCTCTGGAACTTGAGCCCCTCGACTTTGAGGAGTTTCTTTGGGGCATGGACGAAAAGGGGCTGGCCGATCTCATTCGCATGAGTTTTTAACAAGATGAAGCCGCTCCCCGATGCCCTACATCGCAGAGCGCTCTCCCTTATGCGCGAATACATGCTCGTAGGCGGCATGCCTGAGCCGGTATCCATCTATGTTGAACAGCGCGCTTTTGCGCCCGTCGACGCTTCGAAGCGCCGAATCGTCCAGCTCTATCGCAACGATATCTCTCGTTTTGCAACCGGTTACGAATTCAAAGTCGTCTCCGTACTCGATGGCATCCCGGGTCAGCTCTCTAGGCACGAAAAACGATTCAAGCTTTCCTCACTTGATAAAAACGCACGCATGCGCACCTACGAAGAAGCCTTCTTTTGGCTGGCAGACGCGCGAATTGCCAATATCTGCTATGCCGCAAGCGAACCGAGCGTGGGCCTTTCACTCAGCATGGAGCAAACGGCCCTCAAGTGCTACATGGCGGACACCGGCCTGCTTGTAACGCTTGCCTTCTCTGACAACAACGATACCGATGAAGACGTTTACAGGGCCGTGCTTCGCGGCGACATCGGATTGAACGAAGGAATGCTTACCGAAAACTACGTTGCCCAATCTCTAAAGGCCAATGGATACAGACTCTTCTTTTATTCCCAAAGCGGAAAGAAGGAGGGGGAGGAGCGCATGGAAATCGACTTCCTCGTTACCCGACCCTATGTCAATGCCGCCGGAAAGCCGCGCATCAGCCCCATCGAAGTTAAGTCGCCACGCAGATACGGAACCATCTCCCTCGACCGATTCCGCGCGCGCTTTAACAAGAAGATTGGGATGGCTTACGTGTTGCACCCTAAACAACTCGAGTGGGATGCCGAAGCACAGCTGGCACATCTTCCGTTGTATATGGCTTTTTGCTTGTAGAGACCTCTCTACGAATGGATGCCGTGAGAGACGCAGGCCTCACTCGCTTGCTTTTGCTTGGTCCCACAGGTCGTTGAGTTGAGCGGTTGAGCAGGCGGCGAGGTCATCGCCCGCCTCGTGCACGGCGGCCTCCATCGCAGCCCAGCGACGGCGGAACTTTGCCGTGCTGGCGCGAAGGGCGCTCTCGGCGTCGATTCCTTCTTTGCGCGCAACGTTGACTAGGGCAAAGAGCAGGTCGCCAAACTCCATCTCGCGCTCGGGCGAGCCGGGCTCCTCGGCCTCAAACTCGGCACGCTCCTCAGCTACCTCGTCCCACACATCCTGGACCGTCTCCCACTCAAAGCCCACGGCAGCCGCCTTGCGCGACACCTTCTGCGCCTGCATCAGCGCCGGCAGATGCGTGGGCACGCCGTCGAGCAGACCCTCGGGCGCAGCTTCGCCCGCTGCCACGGCCTTGTCCTTGGCAACCTTCTCGGCAAGCTTGACCTCATCCCAAATCTTGAGCACCTCGTCGGAGCTCTCGGCGTCCGCATCGCCAAACACGTGTGGGTGGCGGCGGATGAGCTTGGCGTCGATATCGCGCGCCACGTCGGCCAGCGTAAACTCGCCGGCGTCCGCCGCAATCTGCGCATGCAGTACTACCTGCATGAGCACGTCGCCGAGCTCCTCGCGCAGATGCGTGGCATCATCGGCCTCGATGCAATCGAGCGCCTCGTAGGCTTCCTCGATCATGTTCTTGCCGATGCTCTGATGCGTCTGCTCGCGATCCCACGGGCAGCCATCGGGCTGACGCAGACGCCAGATAGTCTGCACCAGATGCTGCAGCTCGGCCGACGCGTCGACCAGCGTGGACAGGTCGCGCGAACCCTCGGCATTTTGCTGAGCCATGTGCTGCGCCATAGTTATTCCTCCTCCAGGACCACGTGACGGAACACGCCGCCCTCGTAGATGCCGTAGCTATGCGTACCGTCCTTGGGAATGCTCACGCTGCCGGGATTGAAGAGCCACAGGCCCGGGTGCGCGGCGCTCTCCTCGTTGACCTTGATGTGCGTATGGCCGTAGACGAGCGCGGAGCCCTCGGGCAGCGCGGGCGCGTGGTCGACGCTGTTGTGCATGCCGGCGCCAAAGACGTGGCCGTGCGTCAGGAACAGCTCACGGCCGGTCTCGTCAAACAGCGTGGCGTAGTCGGCCATGACCGGGAAATCGAGCACCATCTGGTCGACCTCGGCGTCACAGTTGCCGCGCACCGCGATGATGCGGTCGGCCAGGGCATTGAGCAGCGGAATCACACGCTTGGGAGCGTAATCGCGCGGCGGGTCGTTACGCGGACCGTGATAGAGCAGGTCGCCCAGCAGGACGATGCGGTCGGGCTGCTCGGACTCGATGGCGGCGACCAGGCGCTCGGTCCAGTATGCCGAGCCGTGGATGTCGGAGGCGATGAGGTATTTCATGGTGGTCCTTTCGGGTGGGGTTGATGGAGCTGGGCGTGGCGTGCCGCCAGCCGCGTTACTCAAATCGCAGTGCCGCGCTCTGGGCCGCCTGCATCACGCGTTGGAGCGGCACATTGTGCTCGCGGGCAAGGCGGGCGCAGTCTTCGTACTCGGGCGCCGCGCGCTCGCTGCCGTCGGGCAAGGTCGCCACCTTGACGGACACCTCGCCCCCATGGCGTTGTTACGCGCTCAAAGCGGCGTGGTAGGCAAACGCGCTCCATAACCTGGCGGCGGATGCCATTGGTCGTGGTTTCCAAAAAGACAATCGTCTGCAGGCGCTCGATATCCTCGTGGGTACAGATTACCTGCAACTGCCAGCCGGGACGGCCCTTTTTGCAGTAAAGCGGCAACCAATGCACTTCGCGGGCGCCGGCCTTGCGCAGGCAATCGGCAGCGTAGGCAAGCACCTCAGGCGACGCGTCATCGATGTCGCACTCCAGTTTGACGATAGTTTCGGGCGCATCGGTCTCGCGAGACAGCGGGGATGTGGTATCGCATGGCATACGGTCCGGCTCCTTTTCCGCACGGGCTCGTTTTGTTCATCCAAACGCTAACACATCGCGGGCGGCGTGGGGGGTGTCGTCATGGGATGGGCGGGGCTTTTGCCCGTCTCGGACGTCGGCGTGCGCCGCCTGCCCTTTCCGGTCGGTTTCGACTTGCAGCGTTCCCGGCGCGTCAGGGGTCGCGCCATTACAATGGAGCGGATTCGCCAAATGCAAAGGAGTCGCCATGCCCGCCTGCCCGCTGGTCGATTGCCATACCCACACCTCGTTCTCGGACGGACACGCCTCGTTTGAGGACAACGTTTGCGCCGCTGCTGCGGCCGGTTGCCGTGCCATAGTCTCGACCGATCACCTTACCCTGCCTGCCAGCATGGATTCCAATTGCGAGGTACAGGTTGTCGAGGGCGACCTGCCGGCGCATCGCCTGGCCTTTGAGGACGCCCGCAAGCTCGCCGCGCAGATCGCGCCGGAGCTCGAGCTTATCTATGGCTTTGAGTGCGATTGGTATGAAGGCTGCGAGCCTTTGGTTGAGCGCTGGTCCCAGGGCGCCGTCGTACGCCTGGGCAGTGTGCATTGGATTGGCAACCCCGGCGATATCATGGCCGGTACCCCGGGTACGGCGGGGACAGAGGACGTCGTTCGTCCCGATGCGCCCGATTCGTGCTGCGGTTGGATCGACGATGACACCAACCTGCACGTTTGGGAAAACCTGGGCGTGCGCGGCGTGTGGGAGCGCTACGTCGACGATTGGTGTTGCGCCTGCGAAAGCCCGCTCAACTTTGACGTGATGGCCCACCCCGACCTGGTCATGCGCTTTTCGAAGGAGGGCTTTGCGCCCGATTTTGACCCCGCGCCGTTCTGGGGGCAGATGGCAGAATGCGCACACGACACGAATCGGCGCGTTGAGGTCTCGACTGCCGCGTCGCGCAAGGGGCTCGACGACTACTACCCCGCGACCGGCCTCTTGCGCTGCTTTGCCCATGCCGAGGTGCCCATTACCTTTGGCTCGGACGCACACCGCGCCTGCGACATCTGCTGGAACATCCGCGAGGCCCAGGCCCACGCCTACGACTGTAGCTATCGAACCTTCGACATCCCCCACCTCACCGGAGAATGGGAGCCCACGCCCCTCGCCTAAGACTAGTCGTTGGGGACACTCTTCACAAATGACCCCTTGGGGACGGAGGAAAACAGGTCGTTTTGCTCACCACCGACGCCCGTGCAACACCGCCCGCCAAAAAGAACGCCCTTTTACTACGATGAACCGCAAACCTCCGACCATCGGCTTAATGCGGAAAATAAAACCGCAGGTAGAAGCGTTGACGATTTGCTCAAAACCGACATGTGGTCAGCAGATCCAGTTTCATCGTAGTAATTGGGCATGTTATTTGGCAGCGTCGGCAAAGACTGTCCCAAACGACTAGTCGTTTAAGAACGTCCCCAATGACTACCCAATGACTAGTGGCGGCGGGCGTTGAGTTCGCCGGCCAGCTCGTCGAGGGTGATGCCGTAGCGCTCGAGCGTCACGAGCAGGTGGTAGACCAGGTCGCCGGCCTCGTAGCGGATGTGATCGTGATCGTTATCCTTGCAGGCCATGATCACCTCGCTCGCCTCCTCGGCAAGCTTCTTGAGCAGCTCGTCCTCGACGTCGGTCAACAGACGAGCGGTGTAGCTCTCCTGCGGCGATGCGTCGCGACGGCCGTGAATCACCTCGGCGAGCCCCGTCAGCGTCTCACCGATATTTCCATCCTGAACGTTTGCGGTGCGCACACCCATAGTTCAATCCTTTCTGGTTGGCCAAGCGCCTAGTCGAGCGCCCGTCCTACGCGAGTTTCTTAAAGAAGCAGGTACGGTTGCCGGTGTGGCAGGCCGGACCCGGCGAGTCAACCTTGACCAGCAGCGTATCGCTATCGCAGTCGGCCCAGAGCTCCTTGACCGCTTGCATATTGCCGCTCGTCGCGCCCTTGTTCCAGAGCTCCTGGCGGCTACGGCTCCAAAACCACGTGGTGCCGGTCTTGAGCGTCAACCCCACCGACTCCTCGTTCATCCAGGCAACCATAAGCACCTCGCCGGTGTCATACTGCTGAACAACACAAGGAATCAGCCCCTTGGCGTCGTATGTAAGCTTTGAAGGATCGGTTATCTCTTCCATTTCTCTTCCCAAATTCAAACTTCGCAGGTCGGCGAGGGTTGTCCAGGTGCCCGAGATTACGAGCGACAAGCCCGACGACGCGTACTTAAGTACGCGAGGAGGGTTGGAGCCGAAAGGTCGGGTGCCTGGGCAAGCCGCAGCATTAGAAGTCCAGCCTCACAGGAATGCCTTGGCTGGCCATATACTCTTTGACTTCGCGAATGCTGAAGGTTCCAAAGTGAAAGACGCTCGCCGCCAGCACGGCATCGGCCTCGCCCTCGATCACGCCCTCGGCAAAATGCTCGAGCGTGCCCACGCCGCCGCTCGCGATGACGGGGATTGGCACCGCGCGCGCCACGGCACGGGTGAGTGCCAGGTCAAAGCCGGCCTTGGTGCCGTCGCGATCCATGCTGGTCAGCAGGATCTCGCCGGCGCCGCGACGAGCCGCTTCCTCGGCCCACGCCACCGCGTCGATACCCGTGGCGTTGCGGCCTCCTGCGGTAAAGACCTCCCACTTATCGGCGCCCGGCTCCCCGGGCAGCCCCACGCGCTTGGCATCGATCGCCACGACCACGGCCTGGCTGCCAAACGCCGCGGCAGCTTGGCTGATCAGCGATGGGTCGCGCACTGCGGCAGAGTTGAGCGATACCTTGTCGGCACCGACAGCCACCATGGTCCGCATGCCCGCCAGGTCGCGAAAGCCGCCGCCCACGGTGTAGGGAATGGCCAGCTCCTCGGCCGCGTGCGCCGCCATCTCGATGGTCGTCGCACGGTTGTCGCTCGTCGCGGTAATGTCCAAAAATACGACCTCGTCCGCACCCTCGCGGTCGTAGGCGCGCGCCAGCTCCACCGGATCGCCCGCGTCGCGCAAGCTCACAAAGTTGACGCCCTTGACCACGCGGCCGTCCTTGACGTCCAGACAGGGAATCACGCGCTTGGTAAGCATGGGCTACTCCTCCCCTCGGGCGGCAGCCAGCGCCTGGGCCAGCGTAAAATTGCCCTCGTAGAGCGCACGGCCGGTAATGGCGCCCTCGATGGCATCCTCGCCCACCGCGGCAAGCGCGCGGATATCGTCGAGCGTCGAGATACCACCCGAAGCCACGACAGGAAAACCCGCGACCTCGGCCACGTGGCGATACGTCGCCACATCGATACCCGTCTGCATGCCATCGCGCGCGATGTCGGTGTACACCAGATGTTTAAAGCCCAGCTCGGTGAGCTGCGCCGCGGCATCGTCGAGCGCCACGCCCGCGCCGTCGCGCCAGCCATTCACCTTGACCTGGCCGTCGCGCGCGGCGATGTCTGCCACCAGCAACTCGCCAAAGCCTTGGGCCGCCACTTCGGCAAAACCCGGCTCGGTCACCAGCACGGTGCCCAGCGCGATACGGCATGCGCCGTAGCCGGCCAGCTCGTCGATGCGTGCGAGCGAGCGGACGCCGCCGCCCACGTCCGCGGACAGACCGTCGACGCCGCAGATGGCCTTGATCGCCGCCGAGTTGGCAGCGCAGGTGTCCTCGTCCTCGCCAAAGGCAGCGGACAGGTCGACGACGTGCACCCAGCTTGCGCCCTGCTCGGCAAACGAGCGAGCGACGGCCACGGGGTCGTCGGAATATACCTTGCAGCGGCTGCGGTCGCCGCGCTCCAGGCGCACGACCTTGCCGCCGATCAGATCGATTGCGGGAAACAGGATCATCGGCCGACCTCCTCGACGATGCTGACGAAATTCTTAAGGATGCGCTGACCCAGCGCGGAGGATTTCTCGGGATGGAACTGGCAGCCCCACACGTTGCCGTGGCGCACGATGCACGGGAAACTCCGCGTATAGTGCGTGCGCGCCAGCACATCGGCGGCATCGGCATCGTCGGCCACCGCATAGCTGTGGGTGAAATACATGTTGGCACCCTCGGCAAAACCGGCAAGCAGTGGATCGGCCGCACCGGCGGGCGTCATGTGCACCTGGTCTCAGCCCACGTGCGGCACCTTAAGGCGACTCGACTCCAAGCGCGTGCACGAGCCGCGCATAATGCCCAGCCCATCGACCCAGGGACTGCCAGCCTGCTCGGGGGCGTTACCGCCGGCAATCGCGCCCTCGTCCGCAGGCACGCCCTCGTTGCCGCGCTCAAAAAATAGCTGAAGGCCCAGGCAGATGCCGAGCAGCGGAGTTCCGGCGGCAACGGCGTCGAGCACAGCCGCCTCCTCACCGCTCTGGCGCATAAAGGCGATCGCGTCATAGAACGCGCCCACGCCCGGGATGACCAGGCCGTCGGCGTTGCAGATCTGCTCCGGATCGTCCGAGGTGCAGGCGGCGGCACCGGCGCGCGCAAGCCCGCGCACGACGCTCGACAAGTTGCCCTTGTGGTAGTCGACCACCACGATCTTCGGTCCGCCCACGCGACCCTCCTTTTCCCATTCAAAACCTGCCAAAAAGGGACAGGTTTATTTTGGTCGGTTAAACGTTCACCCACCACATGAGACAGCATTTCCGCAGATAAAACCTGCCAAAATAAACCTGTCCCTTTTTGGCAGGTTACAGCGAGCCCTTGGTGCTGGGGATGCCCTGCACGCGGGGATCGAGCTCGCAGGCGCGGCGCATTGTGCGGCCCACGGCCTTAAAGGCGGCCTCGATAATGTGATGCGAGTTGCCGCCCGCCAGTTCGCGCACATGCAGTGTGAGCTTGGCGTCGCGCGCAAAAGCGTAGAAGAACTCGACAGCCAGCTCGGTATCGAAGGTGCCCACGCGCTCGGTTGGCACGGGCAGCTCGCAATAGGCCTGCCCGCGGCCCGAGATATCCACGGCGGCCATCACGAGCGTCTCGTCCATGGCAATCGCCGCGTCGGCAAAGCGTGTAATGCCCGCCTTGTCGCCCAGCGCCTGGCAGAACGCCTCGCCCAGCACAATACCCGTGTCCTCGACGGTGTGATGCGCATCGACCTCAACATCGCCCACCGCATGCACCGTCAAATCGAACAGGCCATGGCGGCCAAAGGCGTTGAGCATGTGGTCGAAAAACGGCACGCCGGTCGAGATATCGCACGTACCGGTTCCGTCCAGGTCGAGCTTTACGACAATATCGGTCTCGCCCGTCCTGCGGGTCACCTCGGCATAACGGCCCATCTACATCTCCTCCTTCACCAGCGCGGCAAATGCGGCCAGCACCTCGTCGTTTTCCTGCGGCGTGCCCACGGTAACGCGCAGACAGTCCACAAGCCCCGGCGCGTAGCTAAAGTCGCGCACCAAAATCGAGTACTCGTCGCGCAGACGCTCGCGCACGCGCGTGGCATGCGACGTACGTACGAGTACAAAGTTCGCCGCACTCGGCCATGCCTCCACTGGCAGGCCCTCGGCAGCCATTGCGCGCAGGGCGCACAGCTCGCGCTCGCGCTCGGATGTGACCTGTGCCACCACGGGCGCGTACGCGTCGCGGGCACGCACACAGGCAAGCGCCGCGGCCTGGCTCAGCACGTTAACCGAGTAGATCTGGCGAATCGCCGCAAACACGTCGATGACCTCCGATGCCGCGATCACGTAACCCAGACGCGTTCCGGCAGCGCCAAACGCCTTGGACAGCGTATGCAAAATCACCAGGTTGGGATGCTCGGCGATAAGCCCCTGCGCCGTGGTGGCCGCGCCAAACGAATCGTCGGCAAACTCAACGTAGGCCTCGTCGACCATTACCATGCCGGGGCACGCATCGCACAGCGCCGCGACAAAGTCGAGCGGCGCCACATCACCCGTGGGGTTATTGGGCGAGGTCACGATTGCCAGGTTGCACTCGGGCGCCGCCGCAAGCACGGCTGCCTGGTCGAGCTCAAAGGTCGCCGGGTCGCGCCACACGTCGCGTACCTCGGTCTGGCAGAGCGACGCAAAGAACGCGTACTCGCTAAAGCACGGCGGGCAGTTGAGCAGGGTCCGTCCCGCGCCGCCAAACGCCAACAGGTAGTTATAGAGCAGCTCGTCGCCGCCGTTGCCCACGCAGATGTTCTCGCGCGTCACGCCATGCCAGGCAGCAAGCTCGTCGCGCAGGTCGTTAGACATGGGATCGGGATAGCGGTTGAGCGGCGTGGCAGCCAGGGCGGCGTCGACCGCCTCGCGCACGCCGGCCGGCACGGGATAGGTGTTCTCGTTGGCCGAAAGGTTGATGCGCGTGGGCGTAAAGTTGGGATCGTAGGGCTCAATGCCGGCCAAGTAGGACTGGACGAGCTCCTTCATGCGGGGCGTCAGCTCGGCCATATTAGGCCTCCTCGACGACCGCGTCAGCACCATTCGCGCTTGCAGCCGCCAGGTCCACGCCCTCGGCAACCGTCGCCACGGCGTCGCCCGGCCAGGCGACCTTGGTCAGGTCGGCCGCGGCCAGAGACTCGGCGCTCACGGCATCCTCGCCCTGCTCCAGCACACGGCGACGCAGTGCGGCAGAAAGCGCGTGTGCCCACAGGCCCTCGGCCTCGGCCAAACGCTGCGTAGCGGGAGCGTCCGAGAGCAGGCCCTCGGGCGTATAGCAAATGACACTTGAGCGCTTGACGAACTCCTCCACCGAAAGCGGGTTGGAGAACATGGCCGTGCCGCCGGTCGGCAGCGTGTGATTGGGGCCGGCAACATAATCGCCGAGCGGCTCGGAACTCCAAGCGCCCACAAAGATGGCGCCGGCGTTGCGAATACCGCCGAGCAGGCCCATCGCGTCCTTGCAGTGCAGCTCCAGGTGCTCGGGCGCCACGGTGTTCACCGCCTCGACGGCGGCAGCCATGTCGGCGGCTACCACGATAGTGCCCTCGTTATCGAGCGAGGCACACGTGATCTCGGCACGCGGGGACTGCGCCACCAGGATGTCGATACCCGCCTCGACCTCGCGCGCAAACTGCTCGTCGCAGGTCACCAGATAGCAGGCTGCCAGCGGGTCGTGCTCGGCCTGCGCCATCAGGTCTGCCGCGACCACCATGGGCTTGGCCGTGGCATCGGCCAGCACGCAGACCTCGGACGGACCGGCGACCATATCGATACCCACGTCACCCGAGACAATCTGCTTGGCAGCGGCAACAAAAGCGTTGCCCGGACCGGTGATTTTATCGACGCGCGGAATGGTCTCGGTGCCGTACGCCAGCGCGGCCACAGCCTGAGCGCCGCCCACCATATAGATCTCGTCCACGCCGCCGAGCTTTGCCGCGGCGAGCGTGTAGGGGCTGATCAGGCCGTCCTTTTGCGGCGGAGTCACCATGACCACGCGCTCAACGCCGGCGACCTTGGCGGGAATGGCATTCATGAGCACGGTGGAGGGATACTGCGCACGGCCGCCTGGCACGTAGATGCCAGCCGCTGCAAGCGGGGTCACCTTAACGCCGAGCATCGCGCCGTCCGGGCGCGTGGTAAACCAGCTCTGCTCGACCTCGCGCTGGTGGAACTCACGAATCTGGCGCGCAGCCTTCTCGAGCGCGGCGACAAAGGCCGGATCGAGGCCTTCGAGCGCGGCATCGATCTGCTCTTGCGGCAGACGGAAGCTCTGCAGCTCAACGCCGTCAAAGCGCTGGCAATAGTCGCGCACTGCAGCATCGCCGTTGGCACGCACGTTGGCCACGATTTCGCGGGCGGCGTCGACGATGTTTTGCGGCAGCACGCCCTTGCGGTTGAGCTGGTTGGTAACGAGGCGCTCACCGGGAGCAAGCTTGATGGTCTTCATATCGGTATCCCCTATCGGTCGAGGTTATGTTCGAAAAACGAGAGGCCGGGCGGCGGCGCCAGTCGACCCGCAGCCCAGACGTTGGGGCGCCCGTGCGTGCTCGCGCTATTGTGCCGAGCCCGCGACGGGCTCAAAATGCTTGTCCTTCACGGCTGCCGCCAAGCGATCGGCCAGATTGCGTACGCGCGGATCCAAGCGCGCGGCGCCCGGGTTGACGAAGAAGCGCGCCGTGCAGTCCATAATGCGACCAGTAATAACCAGGTCGTTGTCACGCAGCGTGGCGCCCGTGGCGGTGATGTCTACGATGCGATCGGTCATGCCGACAATGGGGCCCAGCTCGATGTTGCCGTGCAGCGAGACGATATCGGCATTCACGCCGCGCTCGGCATACCAGGCACTCGCGATGCGCGGGTACTTGGTTGCAACGCGAAGCGACCCGCGGCGGGCATAGTTGCGCTCGGCCTGGCCGGCGCGCCACGCGGGCTCCGCCTCGATAAAGGTGCACAGACCGTAGCCCAGATCGACCAGCTGCAGCAGGTTGAGGTCTGCCTCGATAAGCGAGTCCCAACCGCAGATGCCGCAGTCGGCACCGCCGCAGCCCACGAAGGCGGGCGCGTCGCTGGGGCGCACGATGACAAACTCGATATCGCCGACCGTGCCCTCGCCGACACGCGTGTCGCGACCGCGCACAATCAGGTGACGGCCGGGGTCACGCAGCTCAGAGACGTCCAAGCCCGCGGCCTCGAGCACGTCGAGCGTATCAGCCTTAAGCGAGCCCTTGGGCACGGCGATGCGCAGCGGGCCCTCGGCGCCACGGCCCGCGGCGTGATCGCCATCGGAAGCGGCGTCCTCGGCCGAGGTGCGCGCTGCCTCCAGACGCTCGAGCGAAAAAGCGAAACCCGCCGCCGGTACCTCGATGCCGTCGCCAAATGCACCGGTAAAGATGGAGTCGTAGCGTCCGCCCGAACCGACCGGATCGGGCAGGCCGCCGGCATAGGCCTTAAAGACCAGGCCCGTGTAGTAATCGAAAGAGTTCATGATGGAGAAGTCGAACGACAGCACCTGGGCGTCCTCGGGTGCCAGGCCCTCGACCAGGGCACTCAGTTCGCGCGTCAACGGCGCGGCGATACCGGCGGCCCCCAGCAGCGCGTCCACGCGGTCGAGCACCTCGGCACCACCGTGCAGGCGCGGCAGCTCGCTAATGGCGGCCTTGACGGCACCGGACTCGGCGCTGGCAGCCACGCGGGCATCGAGGCCCACAAAGTCGTTGGCATGCACGCAGCGCAGGGCCTCGGCAGCCAGCTCACGATCCTCGCATACCGCGAGCAATTCCTTAAAAGGACGCACGCTGCCTGCGATAATGCGCGCATCGGGAAGTGCCAGCTCGCGCACGGCTTCGGCGACCAGCGAGACAATCTCGACATCGCTCGAGGTATCGCCCGCGCCGATAAGCTCAAAGCCCAACTGCGTAAACTGGCGCGAACCACCGGCATTGCGCTGACACTCGCGAACCACCGGCGCCTCGTAACGTAAGCGCAGGGGCAAGTCGGCAGCGCGCATGCGGGTCGAAACCAAGCGCACGATCGGCAGCGTGTTGTCGGGACGGACCACCAACAGGCGGCCGTCGTCATCAAAGAGCTTAAACGGCGTGTCCGCAATGCGCCCGCCCTCCTCGAGCGAACCCTTGTCCTCGAGCAGCGGCGTCTCGACCGGAAGGTAATGATGCTCCCTGAAGCAGCCCTTCACCGTCAGCGCAATCTCCTCGCGCGCCTGAGCCTCCTCGGGCAATATGTCCCGGAATCCCCACGGTGTGGCCGTCATCTGGTAAGCCTCCTCATGCTGCGTTTCATATAGAACAGAAGACCGGCATAGCTCCGCCGGTCTTCTGGGTACTTTAGCATACTAGAGTGCTTGCGGGGAAAATCCGCCGCAGCCGCTCACACCGTATTCATCTGGAAACATAGGGTAGGTTACCGCAGCCCGACCCCACCTAGGCGCCAATCGCACGACGATACTCTGCCATCACCTGCGCATCGGCAGCTGCGGGGTCGGCAAAATAGCGCCCGTCATAGGTCTCGGCCGAAACAACTCCGCGATAGCCGCGCGCCACCAGCCTATCCAGGTCGGCGCGCATATCGCGGTCGCCGTCACCCCAGGCAAGATGCGTCGTGCCATCTGCCGCAACATCGACAAAATGCACGTGGGCGACATCATCGCCAAGCAGATCGAAATAATCGTCGATGGTATCCCCCGCCACCGCCATAGCGCCCATATCCAGACACGCCTTAAGTGCCGGATGGTCAACCGCCTCGATCATGCGCTTCGTATCGGCCGCCGAGTTCACGATCATCGACTCAACTGGCTGCAGGGCCTCGAGCACCAGTCGCACGCCGCGCTCTCCCGCATGCTCGGCAATCACACGCAGCATCGAGGCGCTGCGACCCCACGCGTCCTCGATCGGCTCGTTCAAAAATGCCCAGCCGCTCGAGACCATGACCTGCTCGGCTCCAAGTTCCGCCGCGATATCCACAACGTTCTTAAAGTACGCGAGCGTGCGGGCACGCGCCTCATTCCCGCGCGCCGCGATATTCCACGGCTTGGGGTTGTTCTGTTCGGGACAAAGCCCCACAATCCGAACCCCATACCGCTGTGACAGCTCACGCATCTGCTCGAGCGAATCGTATCCATGGCAATCGACATACAGATGCATCGCCCCGGTCCAAAGTTCGCAACACGTGTAGCCCGAGGCCGCTGCCGAAGAAAAGAATTCCTCAAGGTCAAAATAACGATGGCTGATATTCATGACGGCAAGCTGGGGATAGCTCATAATTACTCTCCAACCCAAGCGAGGCCCCGTTCCATATAGGAGCGAGGCCCGATTACACAAACGTTATTTGCTCTTAGTAGTCGAACTGGTGATAGTAGCGACGGTACTTGAGGTTGTGCTTGGTGACCGTCTCGTAGTAAGCGGCAAGGCGATCGGTGATCAGCGAGGAGAGGATCCACGGGGAGACGATGACGCGGAACTCGTCGTCAAGGCCGGGGATCGCGAACTCGGCGGTGTCGATGATGTTGATGTCGGTGTCGCCGGTCACGCCGCGGGTCAGGAAGGCGCGGACGCGCTCGTCGAGCTTGCGGTTCTCGTCCTCGCCCATGAACAGGAAGACCGGGACGCCGGGCTCCACGAGCTCGAGGGTGCCGTGGAAGAAGTCGGCCGAGGTGATGTAGCGGGTGCGCTTCCACTGCATCTCCTCCAGGATGCACATCGAGAACAGGATGGTCTCGCCCCACAGGGCGCCGGAGCCGATGAACATGGTGTAGGGGGCCAGGGCGTACTTCTTGGCGAGCTCCTCGGCGCGCGGCTCGAAGCTCTTGCGGATGTCGACCAGGTGGGTCCAAACGTCCTTGGTCTGCTCGATGAACTTATCGAACTTGGGGAAGCAGCCGCGGCGGTTGAGCAGGCGCAGGCCGAAGCAGTCGGCGAGGTAGTAGCCCTTCTCGCAGCCGCCCGAACCATGGTCAGAAGCCATGGCGACGCAGTTCTCGGCACCCACAGCCTGGCCGATGGGGCCCTCGGGCTTGGTCATGGCGTAGACGCGCACGCCCATGCCCTTCATCTTCTTGACGGCCTCGAGGACCTCGGGGGTGGTGCCGGACTCGGAGGCGGTGAGCACGACGGACTTCTCGGTCATGCGCTTGTGGCCCATGGCGTTCCACTCGGCGGCGTGGATCAGGTAGACCTCGAGGTCGCGGTCGCCGAACTTGTTCATGAGGTACTCGAGCTGCATGAGCTCGTCCCAGGTGCCGCCGACGCCCATCAGGAACACGGCGTCGTAGCCCTCGTCGGCGACCTTGTCGGCGAGCGCGGTCATCTTCTTGCCGGTCTCGTAGAGCGCCTTGCCGTCCTCGAGATAGCCCTCCTGGTCGAAATGCATGATCTCGATCTTCTCGGTTTCCTTCATTTGTCTCTCCTTTCTGGGGTTGTTTCCACATCCCCCATGCCAACGGGCATCAAAACCCGCTTACATTCCGTAACACTCGGCCGCTTTGGCCTTAAGCGCATTGACTGACTCTTCGTAGCCCTCTGCCTTGACCTCCATTTGCTTGGAGACGGCATCAAGATACGGGTGCACGTCCCATGACTTCAGACGCTCGGCTATCATGGCCGCAATCGTCTGGAAGAACACAAGATTGGGAATTGCGCTGAGCAGCGGAGCCACCTGAGGCACCGCAACCTCGTGAGCCCTACCCTTGGGATGGGCCGTGAGCAGCACCGTTTTTGTCGTAACGTTCGATAGCGCATCAGCGATATTCGCAAGACGCTCCGACCCCTGCGGATCGTCGACGATAAACACCAGATAGCCCGGAACGATCTGCATCTCGGGACCGTGGACGAACTCCTCGCCTTCGTGATGCATGGCAGGAATCTTGATGGTCTCGCTCAGCTTGAGGGCCGCCTCTTCGGCAACGCCATAGTTGGGGCCGTTGCCGACGACCATGGCGGGCGTGTGCTCAGAAAGCTCGAGCATGTGGTCTTGGACATATGCCTCGGCGGTCTTGCACATCACGGCATTGGCCTGGATAGCCTCACGCAGGTCGTCAAGACGCTGGGCAACGCCCTTGGCGTCAATCGTTCCGCGCGCCTGACCGCCGTAAATACCAAAGAGCACCAGGTACTCAACGAGCACCTCGACGCCCAGAGTCACAAAGTCCACCGACTCGACGCCCACACCGTAGTCAAGAACGATGTCAGCGTGTTCCTTGATGGGTGCCTCGACGTTTGCCGTGAGCGCAACTGCAGCCATATCGTGTGCGCGCATGTAATCGAGCGCCGCAATCGTATTGGTCGAATAGCCACTCTGCGAAACGGCAATGTTGAGCACATGCTGCGGATAGGTGTGTTCAAAATTGACGAAGGCCTCGGGCGTCACAACGGACACCTGCATTTGCAGGGCATCTTGCAGGTAATCGCGGGCGCAATCGGCGGCATGGCGCGACGAACCCGAAGCAACGATGCGCAGCGCGTCAAAAGAACCGGACTGGAAAATATCAACGAGCTGCGCTACCAGCTCAGACGAACGCTCGAGGTTCTCCCCCATACGCACATGGGCAAGCTGAACGTAATCGAGCATCTTCATCGTCTCACCTCGTAACAAATCATTAGTATTTGATACCAACCACAGTTACAGGTTACGGCTTTTTGATACCTCTTTGTCGATTAATTTATCCCCATCGGCGAACGGTCGATTTTGAGCCCTGTAAGGTTGTATATACAGCTGACCCAACGATCAAAACTGGTTAGTTTCCCAGCCGTTATTCACAAAATACCAGCTAGTACGTATAGGTGTAGCCGCCCGTATCGCCACGATTGAAGGACTTTACATACTCGATAGCCTGACCGCTCGCGTCATAGCTCACGCATTCCAAAAGCAAAACAAGATCGCCCTGTTCCAGTCCAAGGAGGCCGGCATCTCGTGCGCCCAGCGCTTCGATATCGAGCTTTTCCTGTGCCATGACTGGCTTTCGGCCCAGCATCTCATAGGTCTCGTACAAACTGAAGACCGACACGTCAATATCTTCGATGGTTGGGAACAGCAGGCAGGGAATCAGCGCCGTCTCAATCGATACGGGGCTACCGTTTATGCAGTTCAGGCGTCGAACGGAATAGAGCAGGTCGTCCTCGGCGATGCCAAACAGGTCGGCGTAATATGGCCCCGCATAACGCTTGGAACGCGCGAGAATACGGACGGACGGCTCGCCGCCCGAAGCACGGACCGATTCACGGAAACCGACCGTGCGTTCAAAAAAAGCAGGTACTTTCTGCGCCACAAAGGCACCTTTTCCCCGAACACGGCGAATCTGCCCGCGCCGAACCAGCTCATCGACAGCGCTTCGGATGGTCAAGCGTGTCGTACCAAATTCCTCGGCAAGGTCTTTTTCGGACGGAATCATGGAACCCGTGGGATATATACCGCGCTCGATACGTTCCTCGATGCGGCGTCGAATGCGCATATAAACCGGGGTGGCATCTACTGTTTCAGCCATTGTTCACCTGCCACGCTCCTCATGCCGTTCTCTTCGCCGTTATCGGCAAAGCGGAACTTTGTGGGCAAAATCACCGATTTGCAATGCTCCACAAAACGCATGTCCTTATCAAATTCGATCGAGCTCTCATAGAACACCGGCGTTCCCTCTTCTTGCTGGAGCAGCTCGGCCTCTTCGGCGTTCAAACGCGAGATGGAGATATGCTCACGTCCATGCTCAACACGCACGCCACCTTCTTTGAGCAAGACATCGTAAAGGCTCTCACACTCAAAATCGTGCTCGGGAAGCGCGGGGCACAGGGACAGGTTAACGTGAGCGGTCTCGATTGACGCCGGCTCGCCCTCTATAAGTCGAATGCGCTGCATGCGGAGTAAAGGAGCGCCCACAGCCACCCCAAGCTTGTCGGCAAGCGCCTCATCCGCCTCGATGGTCCCGGTGGAAACCAGACGAGAAGAGGGGTGCAGGCCGGCAGTCCGCACAGCATCGGAAAAGTTATACGTTTCCTGGAAGATATTCAGCGGCTTGGGAGGACACACATACGTACCCGATCCGCGACGGCTCTCGAGCGTTCCACACGAGATGAGCCGCGTGATACCGGCGCGCAACGCCGTACGCGAAACGCCAATCTCTTCGCACAGCACGCGCTCAGCCGGCAGGCGATCGCCGCCGGCAAGCTGGTGGTGCTGGATATACCAAAGAATTCCCTCAACAGCACGATCTTTGGGGGGAATTGCATAAGATTCGCCTGCCATTGCACAGACTCCTCATTCAGAAACGTATGCCGCCAAAATTAGACCAGCCCTCCCATGGCATCAAATTCGGCCTTGATCTTCTCAGCGACATTCCGATACGACTTATATAGACTTGAATCGCGTTTGACTTCGTCGGTCATAACGGGAATCTCAAATTTGGAAACCTCGTCTTTTCCCGTCTGAACCGCCACAACAACGCCCATACCAAGACACATATTACGCTTGGCAGCGTTTATTTTCGCCGCCTTGGCAGGATTTGCCAGGATACGCTGGGCAAATTCCTGTTTTGAGGCCACTTCCTCGGCCTCCGGATCGCCCGCCTCGGCCACTTCGCACTGCAACACATCCGCATAGTCAAAAATCTTCGGCTCGCCGCCGCGCTGATGCACGGCCCACTTGCGGCGCGTGGCATCCTGGTAGATAGCCGGCAAAAACGTAAACCGCGGCGGGTCCAAAATCGTATCCGTGATGGTAAACACATCGGGATCAAAGGCATCCTGCGGGTTTTTCTTCTTGAACAGCCCCATATCAGCCTCCCGTACTAGCATTAAACAACTCAAGCCGAATATAGCACCAATTTCAAGCCGCTGCCTTACCCTATCGGTACGCGGCGTCTATGGCTCGCCCAGCGGAAAAGTTCACGGACGAGGGCCGGGGAGGCATGCTTTGTTTTGAGAAGTGGGCTCCGCGAACTTCTCAAAACAAAGCATGCCTCCCCGGCCCCGGCAATGTAATCTTGGCTGACCATAGCTCAATGCACGGTTTCCAAGGCAGCGTAAGCAAAGTCCCCACTGCATAAAAAAGAATCAGCCCCCGCATATCGAAACGGTCGAGAGGGCCTGCCCCGGGCG
>ENA-OQKS01000137-OQKS01000137.1-human-gut-metagenome-genome-assembly--contig:-NODE-137-length-22529-cov-3.324971_pt1 | contig 22529 bp, 25 predicted proteins | sample MGYA00242804_ERZ504808 | MGnify/ENA primary metagenome ERZ504808 (study PRJEB26092, sample SAMD00036375) | human gut metagenome | host: Homo sapiens | study: EMG produced TPA metagenomics assembly of...
GTTTATAGCATTGGCCCGTGAAGTACTGGCATGGGGCGGTGTGGTGTTTGGTGCTGTCTTTGACGGGAATTATGAGGTGAAGATAACATATTCGGAAACTTTGGAAGGAGTTCGTTCCATGATGGGAAGTAAATATTTGCAGGCACGGGTGGAAACAGGGTTTGCAGATGCTGAACGTTTTTTGAAGCAGGGGCGTCATGTTTTGTTTTCGGGAACTCCTTGCCAGATAGCAGGACTTCATAAGTATCTCCGGAAAGATTATCCTAATTTGTTGTCTGTATATTTTCTTTGTCACGGTGTACCGAGTCCCGGTGTGTGGCGGAGATATTTGAAAGAAACAATGAATGACTTACAATCCGCCCGTAGGGCGGCGGCTGGAAAAAATACAGTTTTTCCTTCTCTAAATGTCATGTCTACGATAGTGGGTATAGAATTTAGAGATAAGACACTGCACGGCTGGAAAAAATTCAGTTTTGTTGTCCGTGGAAGCTCCGCCTTTAAGGCGGACAAAAATTCAGTTTTGTTGTCCGATATACACCGTGAAAATCCTTTTATGAGAGGTTTCTTATCTGATATTTATCTGCGTCCTTCTTGCTATGAATGTAAGTGTAAGAACGGGGTGAGTCACAGTGATTTGACTATTGCTGATTTTTGGGGAATTGACCGCTTGATGCCTGATTTTGATGATGATAAAGGGGGTGGGGTTGGTATTGGTAAACACGACTAGTGGACATCATTTTTTTGATAAGCTTTCTATGGAGAAACGTTTGTCCTCATTGGCTGATGTGCAGCCATTGAATGGTGGTTTCAAGGAATATACCCGACCACATCCTAAACGTGTGCAATTCTTCCAACGGCTTGCGAAAGGGGAGTCAGTGAAGAATATTGTGGAAGATTTGCTGCACGTTCCATTGTGGCGTAGAATACTAAGAGCCATAAAGGAACTTTGTAGACGCATATTCCAAAGAAAGCTGACATGTGATTAGGAAAAACAGAATGAAATTTGTTTCTTTGCATAGAAAACAAACTAAAAAGGGAATTGACATCAATGCCACAATTCATTCAAAATATACAGATCAAGAACTTCAAATCAGCAAAGAATGTCAGGTTTGAAGACTGTAAGCGAATCAATCTTTTGATCGGCAAGCCTAACGTCGGTAAGAGCAATTTGCTGGAAGCCTTATCCATCTTTTGTCTTCCATTTTTGAAGTATCTTAAAAAGAAGGATTTGCAACAGTTTGTCAGGGTGGAAAATATCTCGGAATTGTTCTGTAACGGTAATGTTGAAAGTGACATACAGATTCAGGCAGACGGGAAGCAAGCTGTACTCAGGTGGGTTCCGCAGGGGGGCATTGAAGTGAGTTTGCAATATGCAGCTTCAGAAGAGGCAATAACGTTGCCTTTTTCAAGTACATTGACATGTACGAAGAAAAATATACCGGACACCTCGGATAATCCCTTCCGTTATTATATTTTTCCCGGCATCTTTTACCAGGGAGAGTAGTTTGCAGAACTTTTTATTGCCTCCTTCCGGTGGTAACTTGATGACTGCCGTCTCCTTGTTGTCTGCATTGAAAGATGAACTTTCCGCTATATTTCATGAATACGGTCTGAAGTATGTGTTTGATGCGGGCAGTCAGGAGATCAAGGTGATGAAAGAAAGTGGTGATGGAGAAATCTTTTTGATACCGTTTCATTCTTTGGCAGATACATTACAGCGGCTGATATTTTATAAGGCTGCCATATTGAGCAACAAGCGGAGCATATTGCTGTTTGAGGAGCCTGAAGCGCACACTTATCCTCCTTATATCACTAATGTGGTGCAAAGTGTTATAGACTCGACGGACAACCAGTTCTTCATCACGACTCATAGCCCTTATATTATCAATGCTCTGCTGGAGCAATTGAATGATGAGGTTGCCATCTATTTCGTGGACATGAAGTCGGGAAATACTACCGTGCAACGTGCGACGGAGGATGAAATGCAAGAAATGTATGAGAGCGGGGTGGATTTGTTTTTTAATATAGAAACATATTTGAAGTAATGAAAGACTTGTTCATCATTCCGGAATGTTATATTGACACAAATCTGGTAGAAACTTTGATAATAACTGATGGGTGTAATCATCAAAAAGGTTGCAATACAGTGGTGAAGACGATGCAACAGAAGTTTGCCAACGCCTTTTCTGTAGGAATTATAGATGAAGATAAACGCCAGGTGAGTTATGTGAAAGAGTTTTCCGAGATAGCGCGTACTCCTTCATTACGGCTTAAGAAACATGGTTCTAAATCTCATTATCTGATCATGGTATCTCCTGCAATGGATGGATTTTTATTGAAATGTGCGGAAGAATTAGGAATCAGTATGGAAGAATATGGTTATACTTCTTGTTTGAAAGAATTTACGTCTATAACAAAGTCTGTAACCAGTAAGAATGATTCAGCCTTTAAAAAACTTTTTAAAGCGTTAGATAATGCTTCGGAGATGATTGTGTTGAAGGAATGGCTGGAGTATCTGAAAAAGAATCAATATAAGTGCAATGTGGACGAGTTGAAAAAGATAGCTAAAGTATGAAAGGAGCTGTTTTCACAGCCCCTCATACTCTTTCACCGCATCAAAGCAAGGGCATCCCTTCAGCGGATTCAAATCCCGATGTCCTACAATGATTGCTTCGGGCAGGACAGCCCGCAACTCCCGGAGCAAGGCCAGCAGGGTCGCTTTCTGTTCCAGTGTCCGTGTGTCCGCGGGTATGCCGCCGGCAGACAGGCCCCCTTCATAACAGATGCCGACAGAATGCCGGTTGTGGTTCTTGCAGTGCGCTCCGATTCGCTCCAGCGAGCGTCCGCGGTGAATCCCGCCGTCGCGCGTGATGTAGAAATGGTAACCGATATCCTTGAAACCGCGGTGGTGGATATGGTCGTGGCGGCAGGTCTCGAAATCCAGGTTCCGCCCCTCGGGGGTGGCGGAACAATGGATGATGATCAATGTTATCTTGCGCATACCGGCCGGTTAAATACAACTTTGTATACCTATGACGCTGCCTATAGCAGTTGCCACTGCAATGATAACTTTCAGGATGGTGCTCCAAGTAGATTTTCTTTTCTGATTTTCCATAAAGGATAAAGTTTTAAGTGTGATACATTAAAGATTTAGACTTCCGGCTCGTTTTTGCTCTTCAGCAGGTCTGCCACGGTTTTTCCTTCCTTTTCGGCACGCAGTGCGGCAGCCTGTGCGGCACGGCTGGCTACAGGTTGGAATTCCAGTGCGCCGAAGATGGTTTTTAAATCCTCTCCGGGAACATATTGGATATTGACTCCGGTGATATGGGCGGCGGTGAAATCCGTCAGTTTTTCCGTTCCTATACTGGCTATCTGGAGACGGAACTTGCCCAGTTCACCGAAATCCACCTGTTTGCCTTCGGTAAGGGCTTCCAGCAGATTGTCTACAGTAGCGGTGAGAACGGCCACCACATCGGCGCGACTCACGGTAGTCTGTGAAGAAACACGTTTGCTGAGTTGTTTCAAGGTAAGTTCGCCATTGATCTGTGAGGTGGCGTAAGCTTTGGGAGCCGCATCCTTGTCCAGCGGATTGGGACGTAATGAAACACTGTAATTTAATGCCATAATGATTTTGTTGTTAAATGATTAATATGAATTGAACATGACAAAGATAACACTTCGGAAAGGTGTGGATATGAAGGGAAATAAACAGACATGAAGGTGTGTGACACATTTGTGGCGGAAGAATAGAAATAAAGTGAATTAAAGGTTTTGATATATTTTTATATGTGAGCTGTTTTTGTTACATTTGCTTTGATAGATAATCTCTGTGAATAAGCTTGCTGCAAAGGAGTTGTAATAGCTGGATATTTACGGATAATAGAAACGTTTTAAAAAAGTGAATGTAATGAACGAAGAAGAAACGTATATGGGCGAATGGCCGGTGAAGCCTTATTACAAACGGGATTTGGCCATGGGATATGCCCCCGATATCACTCCTGTGGCAGCGTTGAACCGCCTTTCTGCCTGGATACACCATCATAAGCCGCTTTATCAGGCTTTGCTCGATTCGGGCTATGCGGACAGACAGCGTATTTTCAATTCGGTACAAGTGGGGTTGATTTTCCATTATTTGGGAAGACCGTAGGAGTCGGGCGTCCGTATGCTTGGTTCTACACGTCAGTATGTGCAGACCTATGCATACGTATGTATCGCCTCACACAGACGTATATGTGAGGCGACATCGCCGTATGGATTAACCATTGTTACTACTACATTCCTCTTCGCTCTCATGCTCTTCATAACGTCCGCAGGGCTGGCGGGTGTAGTACACGGTTCCCGTGCGGCACAGTTCCTGGTCGCGCACTTTCAGCACATCCAGGCGGGTGAAGGCACGGTCGGGTTCGTTTATACGGGTGATGGAGAGGATGAAATCGGCCAGATTCGCCCAATTGGCACTGCCGGATATGGTGTACATGTTGATGTCCTCCATTGCGTTCTTTCCGTCTATTTTCTTCAGGCTGCGCGGATGAGCCACGATGATTACCCAGATATGGTTCTCGCGCCCCCACGACTGGAAACGGGTCAGCATCGACTTGATGCTTTGGGTTTCGGTCTCGCCTTTTCCGCTTTGCGCCTCTACAAAAAGATAAGGGTCTATCACCAGATATTTCAACGGCTGCCTGCGGCGTACCAGATCGGCCCGGTGCAGAATGTTTCCGGGAGTGGGCGGCACTTCGTGCATATCCAGATGAATCATGTGAGTGTTCAGAAAATCAATATAGGGTGTCAGCTGCTCGTCGGTATAGGCGGTGGTGTTGGCTTTGCCCAGCAGCAGGTGTATCAGGTGTGCTATATGCTTGTCCTTGTCCGGAACTTCGAAAGAGAGGTAGCATACAAAGCGTTCCGTGTCGCGCATGATGCGGCTGGTCAGGTCGTTCAGAAAATCCGTTTTTCCGCTGTTGGGCATACCGGTCATGATGATCAGGCCGCCTGTGTCGGTGGGATGGAAAACGCGGTCGGTCAAGGGGCCGTAGCCCACGCTGTAGCCGTGGTCGTATTTGCCGTGCAGCACATTCATCACCTCTTCCCTGCGTTGTTCTACAGTGATGATATCGGTGGTGTGGCAGGCACAGGCATCTTCTATGACGCTTTGCACCACTTCGGTGCCGTAAAGATTCATCACATCGCCTATGTCTTTGCATCCTCCGGGCAGGGTGGTGAAAAGGCAGCGTGCTCCGAAGTAGTCGGACAGATGTTTCACCAGTGTGCGTCCGGGCAGGTCGGTGTCACCGCAGAGCACGATATCCTGCACCTGGTCCAGCCAGGAAGTGAATGCCTCGAAGCTTTTCGCCAGGTCGCTTGCCGCTCCCGAGGGCACGCTGATGACGTGGCGGTATCCTGCTTCCATCAGTACCAACACATCTTTTTCGCCTTCTACGATAATGAGTCGGGGAATGGTCTCTTCCTCCACCAACAGCGGATTGATGCAGTCTATGTTGTAGGGAGCGCATGGTTTGGTGGGCGAATCCTGACTCCAGAATTTGCTGTAGGTTACGGGAGATTCTTCCGTTTTTCCGTCCGGAATTTCTATCTCTCCGGATACTGCGGAGGCGTTGGCAGCGGTAACGGTCTTTGCGGATGGCGAGGGGCTGCATGAGCGGTACTTGGCATTAACGGGACGTCCGTCCACGTAGTTCACGTAGGCGATGCAGGGAAAGACGGAGGAAGCCTGTTCGCGTTTGTCCTCACTGTTCTTGGTGATGCAGTAATGACGCAGGCAGCCGATATGCGTTGCGATGGCTGTGGCGAGAGAGATGCCCTGATCGGCCAGATAACGGCGTGCTGCCAGTTGGTCAGGATCCGTACACTCGGGCGATTCGTCCAGCGGCTTGATTTTTTGCAACACGGCGGGGGATAGGATTTTGTAGTCGCCCGGCAGCATGGGGACTTCGTTCACGCTGTTTTCTGTCGCATTTCGATATTCCGGCAGGTTGCCTGTGAGGTGGCGCGTTCCGGGGGGTGGACATGTTCCGGTTCGATCGGACGACTTTTCTTTGGGGTAAGAGAATATGGAACGCTTGTCCTTGCAATAATCAGTCAGGATGCCATTGAATTCGCATCCGGCGTAGAAGCAATGATACAGTCCCTTTGGCTTTTGAGATATACAGATGCATGGTACCGCATTTGGGACACCGGGCAATGTAAATTTTTTCCCGCATTCTTACGGTCGGGAAAGTCGGAGAGAGAATAATAAGGTTCATTTGAATTAAAATTGAGAATTAAAATTAAAAATAAATGCCGGGCAGCCAATGCGCAGCCCACTAATCATAAACCACTAACCACTAATCCCCCGTGTCTATCCATTCTTTGGACAGCACGTTCCAGATGGCGGTTTCGACAGGTCGTGGCGGCGCATTCTCCGGTATTTCCACTTTTCCGTCTATGGGGTCGTCGTAATAACGGATATCCGTGCCGGCGTCCTTCCACTCGAAGGGTGAGACGGGGCGGAATTCACGGAGTTTCCTACGTTTCTCCTCCAGGCCTTTGCTCAGCTCGCTGCTCAGCCGGGCGACGGCTTGTTCCATCAACGACTGTCCGTGGCGCGTCTTCATGAGGTTTTGCAGCCAGATGATTCTTCCTGCGTGCGAGTTCCGTGAGAAGCGGGGATCGGCATTGAAGTGGGGAATGAGAAATTGGTTCACCAGAATTACCAGTGTTTGCAATGCCCTTGGGCGGGTGTAGTTGTGACTGGTAGCTATGCGGTTGATGAGCGGTATCAGCACCCGCTGCTTGTCTTCGGGGGTGGTGTTGAGCTGGTGGAAGAAGTCGGTGGCAGGAGATAAAGTCTGAGAAGTTTTCTCGCCGTCAGGCGTTTCCGAAGGAGTCTTTCCGGCATCCGCTTCCATTTTCTTCGCTTTCCGCGCTCCGTTTCCGGCGGGATCTCCCTTACGAGAATCCTCCGGAGGAATTATATTATTAATATTATATAATACACTATTATTCGTAGTTGCTTGATTTGCAGCTGTAGTTGCCGGACTGGCAACAGGAACTGTAAGTTCGGCAACAGAACCGACTGCTTGTGCGGGGGTATTTTTCAGTCCGTCGCACCATAGGGGGGAGTAGAATCCCAGCAGGTGGGTACGGTTTTCGTTCCAGATGAGGCCGAATGAGCAGCACTTCCTGATGTTTTCCAGCAAGGTGGTGGTATGCGTGGTTTTCATGGACTGGCAGATTTGGTAGAGGTTGCGCATGGGATATATTCCTTCGGCAGTCATGTAGGGTGTCAGTCCCAGATAGAGATCCAGCAGTTTCAGTGTGGCGGAATCAGTGATTCCTTTCGCTTTCCACTGGTGGATCATTTTCTGCGTCTCGCTGATGGAAACGCTTTGTTTCAATGCTTTTATAGCCATGTATGCTTGTTTTAGTAATAATGGCGGTGAAGTTACAAAGGAAAAAATAGACGTGTCTGTCCACAGTGGACAGACAATTATGAGACAGATGGTATTATTAACAATGTTTAAACTGAAAAAAATGAAAGACAGAGAGTTTTCTACAAAGAAGTTGGCCGAGAGCATCAAGGTTCTTAGAAAAGCCAGTGGCGTAAATGTAAAAGAATTTTGTAAATCTATCCACATGACGGAACGTAGCTATTACAGTGCTCTTAAAAGTAAACTGACAATCTGAATTTTTATGCTACTATCATGCATTCTTTGGTGGAAAATTATGGCGATTGCGGAATGGACGAGGAGATAGAGGCGGTGAAACGCGAGTGGTGGAATGTGGTGACGGAGAACTCGTGGGAGTATTTGGCGGGGGAGAAGAAAGAGGAGTTGTGAGGAGTATGCAAATAGGACACAGTTTTAATAATATTAGATGTTTGAGAAAGTGTCTATATAGATGGGAATATTCCTTTTTGAATGTTGATAAAAGACGGATTTTTTGCGATGTATCAAATTGGGTTACTTAAAATATTTAAACGGATAGATTCTTATGAAAATTGGAATACTTACATTACGGTTGTTTAAAAACTATGGAGGCATATTGCAAAATTATGCATTGAGTCGCTTCCTTCAGAAAAACGGTTATGATGTAGAAACTATTAATATAGTTTGGTCATATCAATTGAATGGGGTAAAAAAATATTTTGTTTGGCTTAAAAGATTGGTTAGGAATATGCTTATAGGAAAATGGTATTCACTTGATGAAGAAAAAATCCTGCGGAATAATGAATTAGTGGCGGCCCAACGTGTTAATGCTTTTAAAGAAAAGAATATTCCTTTGTCTCAAAAGGTGTATTCTTTACCTGGAGCGGACTTTAGTGATATTTCAAATAAATATGATACAATAATTGTTGGCTCTGATCAAGTTTGGAGGCCTAAATACACTGGTGGAATAGAAAAATATTTTTTAAGTTTTGCAGACAACAGAATAAAAAAAATAGCATATTCGGCTTCATTTGGTACAGATAAGAATGAATATTCTTTTTATGAAAAGTGGGTTTGTGGTAAATTGATAAAACGGTTTGATGCTATATCCGTAAGAGAAGAGTCTGCTATTTCGTTAATACGAGAGCAACTTCATTGGGATGTAGATGTGATTCAAACACTTGACCCGACAATGTTATTGGATATTACGGATTATAAATCACTGGTAGGTCAAGTGGTTAACAATAATAAAATTTTTGTTTACATTTTAGACAGTAGCGTGCAAAAAATATCTTTTGTTGAGAAATTGGAAAAGGTATTATGTATGCCGGGATTTACTATCACACCAAAGGGAATGGACAACAAAAGCGCATACGTAATGCCTCCTGTTGAAACATGGTTGAGAGCCTTGTTGGAATCTGAATTTGTATTTACAGATTCTTTTCATGGGTGTGTGTTTAGTATTTTGTTTAACAAACCTTTTTATGTTTATGGAAATAAATCTAGAGGAAAATCTCGTTTTGATAATCTTTTAAAGATATTCAATCTTCAGGAAAGATATATAGATGAACATACGCCACTTGAGAATTTTGAAGTTAACGCTGATATTGATTGGAACAGCGTCAATGCACTGTTACAGAAACATAAAAAGAAATCAAAACAGTTTCTTTTAAACGTTTTGGAAAAATAAATAGTAATATGGAGTTGTTGAAATTTATTATTTATAGTATAAGTTTTGTTATAGGTGTTCAAATTTCTAAGGGAGATCTGAAATTATTAAAAGGTAAAATTGAATATAAGCTACGGTTGTCTAATTATGTAGCCTATCTTTGTGCGTTATTAGGTTTTGTATTAATAGGGGTTGATATATATACCAATGGAATGTTACTGTATATTGGTGCAGTTATGCTTTCATTTGGAGCTGCTATAGTGGGAACATGGATAATATCGAATATAAATAGTAAAAGTTTCTTGTTGACTTTGACTGAACTTGCAGCAGGTTTTTTCCTTTTCTTTCTCGTGTTGGACCTTTTCTTATTAGAGAAGATGAGTATTCCTTTTATTATGGGACTTTATTGGAGAAATAATCCTTTGGGTGCTCCATTCATAAAAAAAATTCTTATTGTTGCAGAATTATGAAAAACCTCAATGTGTCAAAATCAGAAGTGATGAATATACAATAGGAGCTATCGATTATAATTATGCAGGACAGAAAAAAGAGTTTTGAGAGATTAAGACTTTATAATGTGATGGATTTTGGTATAAATCCCGATGTTGATGAAGATGCTTTGCCTAAGGTTCAAAAAAATGATAGATGCTATTGGAAAAACTGGAGGAATAGTGTATTTTCCTAAAGGACGATATTATTTTAACAGGAATCGTGCGAATAGGAATTTTCTTCGCATAAATACTTCCCATATTCATATTCAAGGAGAAGTTGACGAACAGGGAACTCCTGTTTCTGTATTGGTGAATTGTAATTCAACATTATATGGAAAAAAGAATCCTTGGTTGTCGCCTTTCTTTATTACTACTGGTGAAAATATTCAGGCTAGTAATATTTTTTGGGGATTGCAATTTTTAAAAAAGAAAAATATTGTAACCAAAAGCTTGTCAATGTCTGATCCTGGCAGTGATGGCACTATTTTAACTCCGGAGTATTGTACGGATATCATACAAGAAAGTAAAATAGGGGATGATATATTGACTGTTGAAAATACAGATTGCTTGATAGGGTGTAGCCATATTATGGTGGGTATGTACAATACGACGGAAGATGGTAATTTGATTAAAGATATATTAGGCGTAACAGAACTGCGTCCTGAATGGAAGACGGCATGCAGAGCTGGTGAAGAACAAGCTCCTTCTTATCAATGGCTGGTGGAGATTGATCATATTATAGATGAGCATAAAGTGAAACTGACACGTCCGTTTTTGCGTGATTGCCCTATGAAATATACACCGAAAATTTTTAAGGGTTGAAATGTTGGAAGATATAGTCATTCAGGATATTAGAATTGAAAGTAAGTGGAATGGATTATTCCGTCATCATGGTTATCCACTGTATTATTCTGTTGGTCAGGCACAGGAAATGGATTACGGTTGGAATGCTATAAATATGAAACGCGTGGCGCATGGTGCAATCAGTAATGTTATTATTCAGAATTATACGAATCCGTTGTATATTATGGATAGCCGTAATATTACTGTCGAAAAGATAATAATACGTGGATCGGATGGGCATCAGGGAATTAAGCTTTACGAACATGCTTGCGATAACTTGGTAAAGGATGTCGTTTTTTATAACCATTATGCAGATATGATGGGTGGTGAGGGGAATGCTTATGGGAATGTCTTTGATAATGTAGCTTATTGCAATCCCTACTTCAGACCTGTGGATTTTGATTTCCACGGTTTCTCGGAAGGCCCGATGAGTCCTCCCTCTCATAATCTATTTATCAATTGCTACGGTTTTAGGGGTATTAAAGGCGCAGGGGCTTCTTACAATTTACCTGCGTGTGGTAAATCTAATGTATGGATTAACATTAATTGGCAAGGGAGAACTGTTAAGTCATCTTTTTTTGTTGGTGATGCTATTCCTAGTTCGCTACAGAAAGAACAAATAATTAAGTAATAGATACTTCTTTGTAAATGAAAGTTTTATTTGTATCGGATAATGCTAAATTATCCAATCCATTTGTTGAAACATTGATAGCCGGATTATATGAATTTAATTTAGATTGTACAGCTTCAATTAAGGAATGGTGGGCTAATGTGGAAGAATATGATATAATTCATTTCCAATGGCCTGAAATCGTATTTTATTGGGAACATATCAGGACTAAGGACTTGCAGGAAATGGAGATGCAACTACAGAAGGCTAAATCTTTGGGTATAAAAATAGTTATAACTTGCCATAATCTTAAGCCGCATCTGAAAAGGAATCAAGATATGGTAGCACTCTATCAACTTATTTATGAATATTGTGACGCTTTTGTACACATGGGGGAATATAGTTTTAAATTGTTGCAAAGTGTATTATCCGCAAGACCAAACTATTTTATTATTCCTCACCATTTATATGACAATATTTATAAATTTGATAAAGGAAGAAATGAAAGTTGTGTAAAACTAAAAATGCTTGATAACCGGATAAATATATTGTGTTTTGGGCAATTTCGGACGGACGAGGAACGAGATCTGATATTGAAGTTGAGAAAGCATAAAGATATGCAGAATGTAAACTTTATTGTTCCAGGCTTTTTTCGTCATCGTTTAATTTGCAAAAGACCATTGGAAATGCTTTCACGAATTTGGCATTACATACGCTATCGGATGGAAGGCGTTGAATTTGTTAATCGCGTTTTGAGTACTACAGAAACAGAAACATATTTTTGTGCTTGCGATATTGTATTTATCCAACGTTTCTCTGTTCTTAATTCTGGCAATCTTCCTATGGGATTTGGTGCGGGCTGTGTGGTTGTTGGACCGAATGTTGGAAATGTGGGAAGTATATTGAATAAAACAGGAAATCCAATATTTAATCCTTATGATATTGATAGTATTGTGCTTGCTATTAAAAAAGCAAAGGAATTATTATCTGTAAATAAAGGGGAAGAAAATAAAATGTATGCTCAGACAAAATGGAATACGTCCGCTATATCTCGGCAGTTGGCAGAGGTTTATCGGTGTCTCAAAAATGAATAGACATTTCGTAAGATAATGAATCCTGCTTTTCTGATAACTGTCCATAAAAATTTCAGAACAATTAAGTGAAATGGTTCGAGTATCAGATGTTTCCGGTCATTGTAGTAAAATTGATTTCGTACTTTTTAATAAATTAAAAAATAAGATATCAGAAAGAATAGAAGAAGTGTGGAATTTTGATTCTTATTGAAATAATAAATATGCATGGAAATTTATATTTTTATTGGCGTTTTCTTGTTGTTGATAACATGTATTGCACCACGAGATAAGACCGTATTCTATTTTTTTGTATCTTGTTTGCAATGATAGGGCTTTTTCGCTCACACAATGTAGGAACAGACTGCATAGCATATTCATCTGCTTTCCGTAAAATTACATTGAATCCTAATACATGGAATTTGATTTTGCCTTTTGAACCTGGCTTTAATGTACTTTGTGCTCTTTTTAAACAGTATATATCTTCTTCGCCTATGCTGTTGTGGGGTATTATGTCTGCGTTTTATACATTTAATATGGGTACGTTTTTTCAGGAAATATACTTCAAATATCAATATTGCTTTACTGTTGTTCTATCTTTTGGGGACATATATGTTTTCTTTTAATATTATAAGGCAATCGTTTGCCTTTGCTTTATTGCTCGTTTTCATTTTTCTGCTATGAACATAGAAGAATTGCGAAAAAGGGATTTTTTTAAATGTATGTTGGTCATTGTTGTTTGTGCGATTTTATTCCATTCTGTAATGTATGCTTTGCTGGTCGTTCCGTTTGTTGCATTGTATATGAAGAAATGGAATATCTCAAAGAGATTCTTGTTTTTTATGCTTGCCATGTCGTTTTTGGCTTTTTATTTCAATGTTGCTGTGAACTATGTTATGGGATTTGTAGATCAGACAGGATTGGAGGGGAAATTGATAAATTATGCTATACGCAATGCTCAGATAGGTGAAGATAGTGGATATTCCATATTGAAAGTAACATTCGTTTCGGTATGGGCTGCTTTTTTGATAAAGATGTGTCCAGTAAAAACAGATCTTTTTCTTACACTTTATATAATAGGTGTTGTAATTCTAAATTCGTTTGGAAATTTGGTCGTCGAATTCGCTCGTGTTTATGAAATATTTAATGTGTTTGGTATCATATATATGGCACGGATATGGTCTATGAAAAGAATTGGATTGCAATTGTATCTATACCGTATAGGGGTGATAATATATAGTGTTGTTCTCTTTGTTAATCTATTGATAAAAAATTATGGGGAAATAGTGCCTTATGAATTTAGATTTTGAACGAAAAGAGGAAATTAATTATTCAATAATTATTCCTCATAAAAATTCCACTGTTTTATTGGAACGTTGTCTGAAAAGTATTCCTTGTCGGAAAGATGTTCAGGTAATAGTGGTAGATGATAATAGTGAAAATCAGGAAGAACTGAATGCTGTTGTGGGTGGATTTTCACAAGTGGAATTGATTCTGACCCAAGGAGGTGGTGCTGGTCATGCTCGTAATGAGGGACTGAAGTATATACGGGGAAAATGGGTATTGTTTGCAGATGCTGATGATTTTTATAACAAGAATGCTTTTTCTATTTTAGATAATTATATTAATTCGGATAATGATGTAATTTATTTTTTTGCTAATAGTCTTGATGTAAATACTTTGTTACCTACTCCAAGAGAAAAGGATCTGCAAAATATTTATGAAAAATATGATTCTGATAATATTAGAAGTGCAGATTATATTCGATTTAAAAATTGGGCTCCATGGAATAAAATGATTAGATCAGATTTTTGGTTTAAGTATCGTATTTTTTTTGATGAAATTCCTTTTGGTAATGACCTTAATTTTTCGATGAAGATATCTTTCCTTGCAAAAAGATATGAAATAATAACAAACAGATTGTACTGTCTTACCTATTCCTCAAATAGTCTAACTTATAAGGCTCGTTCTTATGAATTAGAATCTTTATCTTTGATTCTTAGGGCTCAATTAAATATATATTTTAAAAGACTTAATAGACCTTTATGGCATCAATATGCATTTATTTATCTTTTGCAAATATTTCAAAGGAAAGGAGGAAGGTATGGTTGGGGGTATATAAATTATTTGTTTAAAAATAGAAAACATATTCAACAACAGATTAAAATCAATAAAACATTGATTGATAACTTTTTAAAATTAAATGTTGAAAATCGTACTTAAGCATATAAGGCATTTGCATTAATAGAAATATAAATATAGAAAATCACATAATATGAATGTTGTTCAAATTGTATCTCATTTTGACTTAGGGGGAGCGGAAAGAATTGCTATAAATATTGACTAAATCGAAAGAGAGTGATATAAATTATCATATGATCGAAGTTGTAAGAGGAAGTTCTAACTTTTCTAGAGATTATATGAAAGAATTGGAAACTGCTGGTATAAAATATTATCGGTCTCCTTTTACTAATAGTAAGATGGGGATAGTATTTTTTCCTATAAGACTCATTGCATTAATAAAAAAAGTGTGTCCCATAGCTATACATACACATACAGAAATTCCCGATTTGAGTCTTTATTGGACCTGTTTATTGGCTCCTAGAATTATGCAAGATATAAAGATTGTTAGAACTTTACATAATACGGTGCTTTGGAATAAGTGGAAGAGTATAGGAAGAGTTGTAGAGAAGTTTATGCAAAAGCATAAAGCAAATATAAGTACTAGCAATATGATAACTTGTACATATCAAAAAGAATTTGGTTTTGATTCTAATATAAAATTAATATATAATGGATTTACTGCAATATCACAACAAATTTATCCTTATATATATTCTGGAAAGATAAATATTTTATTTGCTGGTCGATTTGTTCCTCAGAAGGGAATACCAGTTCTTATAAATATAATAAAGAGAGTAGATGAAAAAGTATTTTATTTTCATATAGCAGGTAAGGGACCTCTAGAGGAAATCATATTACAGGAGTTGGGAAATAAATCTAATGTTCGTATTACTCCTCCTATTTTTAGTCTTGCTCAATACCTGTCTTCTTTTGATTATGTATTTATTCCCAGTGAGCACGAAGGATTAAATTCTTTGTCTATTGAGTCGTCCATTAATAAAGTGCCTGTTATTATAAATGATATAGATGGACTTAATGAAACTTTACCTCAAAAATTATCCATTGAAGGTGAAAAATAACTGTATTGATGAGTATATGACGTTGTTTACAGATGTAATTCCAACAATAGATCGGGTTTCTTTGATTGATAGTGTATATCAATATTCTTGTCAAAAATTTGATATTCAACAAATGCAAAAACAGTATGAATATATATATAAGACAGGGAAAAATATGGTTGTTTTTTCCATGAAAAATAGCAATGTCCTCTAAAATCCTTTTTATTCTTCATCTTCCTCCACCTATACATGGCGCAGCCATGATGGGAAAATACATTCAGGAAAGCGAATTGATAGACTCTTCTTTCGATTCTTATTGTATAAATTTAGCGACAGCCGGCAGTTTATCAGATATCGGACGTACAAGTTTCAAAAAACTGTTGAGATATGTATTGCTTCTGAAGCATATTTACCACGTTGTAAGAGATATTCATCCCGAATTGGTTTATATTACCCCGAATGCCGGGGGGAAAGCTTTCTTTAAAGATTTTATTGTAGTGCAGATATTGAAATGCATGGGGTACAAGGTCATCGTTCATTATCACAATAAAGGAGTTTCGGCATATCAGAGTAAATGGGTTTATAACTTCCTTTATAAACGTTTTTTCAGTAATCTGAAAATAATCCTGTTGGCAGAGAATCTTTATAAGGATATAGCCAAGTATGTAAAAAGGGAAGATATATATATTTGCCCGAATGGTATACCAAACTCATGTAAGGAAGAATTAAAAGCAAGACGGAATAACGAAGTTCCTCATTTACTCTTTCTTTCTAATTTATTGATCAGTAAGGGCGTAACTGTATTACTTGATGCACTTAAAATATTAAAAGAGAAAGAATATACTTTTGTTTGTCAGTTTGTTGGTGGAGAAACATCAGAGATGGGTGCAGTACAGTTTTCAGAAGAAGTGGATAAACGGAATTTGAATGATAGGATTGCTTATGTCGGTCGAAAAGTAGGAGAGGAAAAGGAGGCTTTTTTTAGACAGTCAGATGTCTTTGTTTTTCCAACCTATTATTATAATGAATGTTCCCTTTGGTCATTTTGGAAGCCATGGAATATAAACTGCCGGTCATTTCCACCAATGAAGGCGGCATCCCCGATATGGTGAAAGATGGAGAAAATGGCTTGATTTGTGAAAAGCAGAATCCGGTTTCGTTGGCTGATTGTATTGCGAAGTTGTTGGATGATGAGGAATTAAGAGTTAAAATGGGAAGTGCCGGTCATGAGAAATTCTGTCGGGAGTTTACTTTGGATAAATTTGAAAATAGAATGAGAGACATACTAAATCAAAATCTGTTTTCATCCTGACATTAGTAAATAAGAGGAGGAACTATCAATTCTTATATTACTTTCTTGTTTGAAAGAATAAGAATCCGTATATTTGCTATCGAAGAATGATGTATGGATATGAAAACGACTTCCGAATATATGGCATTATTGCGTAAGTACATGGTTGAGAATGCTCATAAGTATGGCATTATGCGCATGGGAATCTTCGGTTCGGTTGCACGTGGCGAGCAAACCGAAGATAGTGATGTGGATGTATGTGTGGAATTGCAAACTCCCAGTATGTTTTGTCTGGTCCATATAAAGGACGAGCTTCAGCATTTGTTTGGTTGTGCCGTTGATATTGTCAGATTGCGTGAAGATATGGACAAGTTGCTGAAACAAAATATAATGGAGGAAGGAATATATGCATAAGAAGGATATGGTTGATGCCATGTTGGGCAAAATAGAACAGGCTATTATTCGTATATTAAATAATTCCCAGTCTATTGATTCGTACCATTATTACTTGATTACTCCGGCTGGTATGGAACGGTTGGAAAGTACTTGTATGCTTTTAATGGCTGTTGGTGAAGGCATTAAAGGTGTAGATAAAATGACAAATAAAAATCTTCTTGTTCATTATCCGGAAATAGATTGGAAGGGTGTCATGGGAATGAGGGATATTATTGCCCATCATTATTTTGATTTAGATGCAGCGGTTGTCTTTGAGGTGGTAAAAAATAACCTTCCTTCCATGTTGACAATCATCAAAAAGATGAGGACAGAGCTCCCGCTTCATGAAATTTAGAATCTTGTTATATGTAGACTTCATAGCCTAACTTGGCGATGTGTAAACAACCAGTAGCGCATCCACAATCTCACTCCAGCATTCTTTGTCCAGCATAAAATAAGGAATGCTTTCCGCTTCGCCTTCCATCCGTACAAACAAATGTCGCATGGTGTCTGTCGGGGCATATTCGTAAAATTCCAGTTCCTCCACCCGGTATCCTTTCGCACGGACCCGGGCAATAACTTCTTGCCGCTCCTTGTCGGACAGGTTTCTGCCTATCTCGTAAAGGGAGTGTAAAGCATTGCTGTATCCGGTGTGGATGCGGTCATGAATAGATGGAAAATCTTTTAATCGGCTCATGGCGTTCGCTGTTGGGCCACAAAAATAATATAATATTTTAGAACTGCCATATTCATGTTATTGAAGTTGACAAATTTGTTCCTGGTGGAAAATCGCCAGGGGTTGGCCGTTTTTGCCGGAAGGCAAACTCCTGATCAATACCATCAACGCCCATTCCTACAACACCGCCCAAAAAGACAGGTTCTTTGCCGAAGCTTTGCAGCGGGGGGATGTGTTGATCCCTGACGGGGCAAGCATCGTGAAGGCGTGTCGTTGGCTGAATGCCAAATCCAAACCTGCGGGGCGCATTGCCGGCTGGGATTTGTTCGAATTTGAAATGAACAAGCTGAATCGGAAGGGAGGAAAATGTTTTTTCATGGGCAGCAGCGAAAAGGTGCTGGCATTGATCAAACGGCGTGCAGCGGTGGATTTCCCTCACATCGAAGTGGAAACCTATTCGCCACCCTATAAGCCGGAGTTCTCGGAAGAGGATAACCGGGCGATAGTCGAAGCTATCAACAAGGCAAATCCAGATTTGCTCTGGATAGGGATGACTGCCCCCAAACAGGAGAAATGGGCGTACACGCATTGGCATGAATTAAAAATCCATTGCCATTGCGGAACGATAGGTGCCGTTTTCGATTTTTATGCTGGAACGGTAAAGCGTGCTCCCGCCTGGTGGCAGAGGCATTCTTTGGAATGGTGTTACCGGTTGTTGAAAGAACCCCGCCGGATGTGGAAACGTTACATTATCGGCAATCTGTTGTTCATGTGGAATATATGTAAGGAGTAGCTTGATGAAAAGAATCTTATTGCTTGTTTTTTGGTGTAGTGCTTCCTTATGGGCCGATGCCCAGGCATTGCTGGGAACTACCGGACTGCTTCATGCTCCCACGGCTGATATGCAGCGTGATAAAACGTTCCTGTTTGGTGGAAACTATTTGAATACTCATCCGTTATCCACCCATTTTCGTAGCAGTGAAGTGGGGTATACCTTCAATTATTACATTAATATTACTATTTTTCCTTGGCTGGAGGTGGCCTATATCTGTACATTGGTACATGCGGATCATGGCTCTACTTATTTCCCGGAACAGTCTTGGGGGAAATTCACGAATCAGGACCGGGCTTTCAGTGCGCGTCTGCGTCTTTGGAAAGAAGGGTGGTGGAAGGAGTGGACACCGCAAATCGTACTCGGCTTGGATGATCCCACTTCTCATGCCGATCATGGCGGCGGTGGACTGGTGTCTGGTAATACAAGCGGTTCCAATAACTACGCAACACGGTATTATCTGGCTGTAACTAAACATCTGGATTTTCAGAACATAGGTGAATGGGGTATTCATGCCGCATTTGTATATGGTAATGCCAAGGGTATGGAGCATTATAAACGTCCTTCATTCGGCACAAACTTCCGTTTTCAGTTACTCGGTGACCAGCCTTTGATTAAAGTTGTAAATAATCTTAACCTGATGGCCGAATATGACGCCCGCACAGTGAACATCGGGGCGCACTACCAGCTTTGGAAAGACCACATCAACCTGATTGCCGAACTGAACAACGGGAAATACTTCTCCGGTGGCATTTACTTCAAAATCCATCTGAAATGATAAAAAAGATTATCCGATTAGGATCTCTGGAATAGATTTTACTCTACAACATTTTGAACATCGGATGTAAGGGAGATATTGTTGCAAGATTTATCGAGCCATATTTCATAGGCGTTAATCAATGAGAAACATTTTGGATATTATCATTATAAATTCTATATTCGCATAGAATTTATAACCGATATAATTATGGAAACTACAGTATTCAACCCCATACAGAGGCATTTGTTGGAAATGTTTTCTTACGATAAATCTCAGGAAGGTCTGGAAGAATTGAAAGAGGTGCTCTTTCAATATTATTCCAAACGGATGAATACAAAGTTGGATGAACTTTGGGATAAGGGAATTCTTGACCAGAAAAAGCTGGATGAAATAGCTGAAATGGATATCCATTCATTAAAATAACGTCAATGGCTAGCTGGTTCTTGGTACGAATTGTCTTATTCAAAGCATTCCTCAAAGGAGTCGTTACCATGTCTTGTGGCAATCCTTTGTGGACGGAAAGAACAAGCTCTGTGTATCCAATGAAATATTGGAGGAATATATAGAAATTCTGCAAAGACTTACCGACAATGAAACGGCGGAATATGTGGTGAAAACCATATTGAACAGTCCGTTTGTTGAATTGATAACTCCATTCTATCACTTTAATCTGATTACAGTCGATCCTGATGACAATAAGTTTGTGGATTGTGCCATTTCGGCCAATGCGCACTACATTGTTACCAACGACCATCATTATGATGTGCTGAAAGATATAGATTTTCCTAAAGTGAATATTGTAAATATTCAACAATTCTGTATTTATCTGTCACAAGAAAAATAATTTTTTTCAGAAAAAAAGGAGGATTTATAGTTAGAAATATAAGTATAACAGATATGTATATGAGTGTATTGTCTTCACTGAGTGTAGATGAAAAGCTAGATTTAATTGCAAAACTGCCAAATTCCATCAGAAATACGTATACAAAGGAACAGGATATTGAAACAGAAGATCCTTTTGCTTGTTACGAAGGCGATTGGGGCGGAAATATGTCGGCTGAGGAATATGCAGATGATTTACGTAAGCCCTAATTTGAGGGTTTACCTTTCTTATATCCAACTGTTGCAAAGATAATAAAACAGCTATTCCGGGTGCAAAAACCGCCATAGAGGCAGTCTCCATACAGAGGCGCTCTATGGCGGTTTCCCGTTTCCCCACGTTTACCGGGGAAAATTCCCGTTTCCGGGAAGCCGGGAGGTTACTCTTCCATTTTGAGCTTGCCCAGTTCTTTCAGGATGTGCTCCATGGCTTCTTTGTAAACCTCCGGTTTCTCCTTTTCCATCCATTTCATCAGTTTGAAGTAAGAATTTGGAGTCACAATCTTTCCATCTCGAATTTTGGTGGCGGTGGACCGGCCTATCGCACCTTTGTCTTCCAAGTTGTTGGGGTTTAAATCGCTTCTTCGCACGGCATTACCGATGCAAGTGCTGATGATCTCAAATTTTTTTCATGTTACTAAAAATTAAATTATTAAATAATGATTGTAAACAGCATAAACATAGCTACTTACAAAATGTCTCGGCAAAGATAGGAAATGTTTATTAACAATTGCTTGTTTTTGTGAGCAACGCCCTATTTATATTTTGCGTTCCTTTGCGTTATATTTATACTAACACACAAAAGAAATGGATTATACAGAGCAGTTTATCCGGCTGAATTGCAGCTTGATGTCGGATTACAAAATGAATGAAGCTGAATGCCGATATGAAATGCATGGGGCTGGGGTTGTATCTTGAAACGATATTGTTTCTGCGAAAACAGCAGGAATACAAACATGATTTTAACGAACTGGATTTGCTGGCCGATCAGTGGGGAGCTACCGTGGAAAATCTGCAACATCTTATTAAGGACTTCGATTTGTTTCTCATTACAGAGGACGGGTATTTCCGATGTCTGTATCTGGACGAGGTGATGGGATATCAGAGCAAACTTTCCGAGCAACGTGCCGCTGCCGGCAGTAAGGGAGGGAGAAGCAGTAAGAAAAGTACGGTGAAAGCATCTGCAAAAGCAACTGCGTCTACAATAGGAAGGGGCAGAATCAATGAAGGGAAAAACGGTGATACGTCTTGCATGGATCGTAACGAGGAAATCTACACGAAAAGTAATGATACACCTTGCGTGGATTGTAACAGGGAAGTCTACCTGAAAAGTGGTGGTGTACCCTGCATGGATAATAACGGGGAAGCCTACCTGAAAAGCGATGATACACCTTGCGTGGATTGTAACGGGGAAGTCTACATGAAAAACGGTGATACGTCCTGCATGGATAATAACGGGGAAGTCTACATGAAAAGCGGTGATGCGTTCTGCGTGGATAATAACGGGGAAGCCTACATGGAAAGTGGTGGTGTACCTTGCATGGATAATAACAAGGAAGTCTACCTGAAAAGCAGTGGTGCACCCAGTATGGATAGCAAGGAGAGAATTTATATGGAAAGCAGGAATGTAGATAGTAACAAGACTGTCTGCATGGAGAGCAGCAAGCCAATCCATTCGGATTATAATAAGGAAATCTACAAGGAAAACAGCACGGAAAGCAACGTGAAAAGTAGTGCGGAAAGTATGAAAAATACGACTGCAAAAAATACAAATGAAAATTCAGTCAAAAATGTGATTCAAAGTGTTGATAATGAGTGTTATGGAAAGAATTTGCAAGCAAGCTTTAAGCAAAGCTTTATAAGAGAAGAAAAGAATAGAGGAGAGAAGAAAAACAACAATAACAAAGAAAAAGAAATAATTGCTGTTACTGCTGTTGATAAACTTCCCCGATTTTCCGAATTGTCCGAAACGATACCCCGATGGGAACAATGCATCAATGAAGCTTTCATTACTCAGAGTTGGCTGGAGGCTGTGGGGATGATGTCAGGTTTGAAAGAACTCTTTTTGAACAATCTTTCTTTTATTCGTGATCTGTTCAAGAAACATGTCGTGGCACAAGGAAACACAGGAGGAATCACTTCCGTGTCCGAAGCCGAAGCTTATTTCGCCAACTACATCCGCCGAGAAAGGCCCACCCGTCTTTTTCTGGAAGAAAAGCTGAAAGAAAGAAGCCGGATGCAGAATGAATCGACATCGCTCTCGCCCTACGAAACGTACAATCCGCTGACCGGCGAACGTTCGTATTGCGGAGTTCCTCTTCCTGCCGATGCACCCCCGCGCCCCAACGGAGTGCCACCTGGGAT
>ENA-OQKS01000138-OQKS01000138.1-human-gut-metagenome-genome-assembly--contig:-NODE-138-length-22528-cov-2.744699_pt1 | contig 22528 bp, 25 predicted proteins | sample MGYA00242804_ERZ504808 | MGnify/ENA primary metagenome ERZ504808 (study PRJEB26092, sample SAMD00036375) | human gut metagenome | host: Homo sapiens | study: EMG produced TPA metagenomics assembly of...
AGCGCATATTGCTCTGCTGCTGTAGAGAGCTTTGCCAGACTGCCGACGGAAATACGGAAGCCGAATATCTTTTTATCTTCTACCAGACAGATATGCCGCAGCGCAAACAGCGCTCCGGCGTCCCAGATTGCACTTCTTCCCCGCCTTTTGGGCGCAGGATTCGCAGAGCAGACAGCCCTCCGCCGGGTCGAGATAAAAGGCAGGGCCGTCGTAGGTGCCGCAGTCTCGGCAGTAGACCAGCTGCGGCAGAAAACCGCACTCACTCATGGTGCGCAGCTCAAATACAGCCTTGATGACCCGGAGGTCAGCCTTTTTCTCGCTTATCATGTAAAAGCAATTCAGGAGAAGCCTCAATTCTTTTGCGGCTTCGTCTCCTGTGGGCGAAAGCGCCGAGGCCATTTCCGCCATATACATGGCAAGGCTCATCCCTTCGATGGAGGACGAGATGCCGTGGAAGACGTTTTTGACATCCGCCTCTCGCACTGTATACATATTCCGTCCGGGGACAAGCACGAACTCCGAGTAACAAAAAGCCCGCAGGCGCTGAACAGTTTGCTTTTCAGCCGCAGGCTGCTCTGCGCAGAGGCCGAGATGACTCCCAGCCCCGGCGTCAGAAGCGTGATGATCCGGTCTGATTCTTTATACCGGGTCTCTTTCAGGACAAGGCCCGGGGTCACAATGGTATCCATCTGTTTTTTTCTCCTGCCGGGGCGGTGAGCCGCTGCTGAGCAAGCTGCCGCCTGTAGTCCAGATAACACAGAATATCACCGGTGCAGGCAAACGTCTGCCAGCTGAGTTCCACATCCATCGGACAACGCTCCCTTCTTTAAGGTATAGTGTCACCTCTATGGTACTGCGCTATCCCCGGGAAATCTGTCCTGTTATGAGGCTCAGCGGTTGGGCTGCTGCTTGAAGCCGAAATTGTTGAGCATGAACTCGTTATCGCGCCAGTCGGCTTTGACCTTCACCCAGCACTGTAAGTTGACGCGGCAGCCGAGAAACTCTTCGCAGTCGGTGCGGGCTGCGCTGGCGATCTTCTTCAGCATCGCGCCGCCCTTGCCGATGACCATGCCCTTGTGGCTCTCCCGCTCACAGTAGATGTTCACGTCGATGTCCACGAGGTCGGTGCCGGGGCGCTCCTTGAAGCGCTCGACCACGACCGCAATGCCGTGCGGGATCTCATCCCGCATATAGAGCAGAGCCTTTTCGCGAATAACTTCCGCTACAAGCTCCTTCTCAGGCATATCGGTGTAGGCATCATCGTCAAAATAATGCGGGCCTTCCACGGCATAGCGGCTCAGGGCGTCGAACAGTTCCTCGCAGTGGTCATTATCGCGGACACTGACGGTATAGACATCATCAAAGACGCCCAGGTCCTTCAGCTCCGCCTTGCGGGCCTCGAGGTCCGCCGGGTCCTTGACGAGGTCGGTCTTGTTGATGACCGCGATGGCCGGGCCGCCCTTTTTCAGAGCCTCGACCAGAACCATCTCCGATTCATTCAGCGCGCCGTAGGGCTCGAACAGCATCATGGACACATCGACGTCAGCAATGGAGTCGCTGGCCGTCTTGTCCATCCGCTTGCCCAGCTTATTGTGGGGCTTATGCACGCCGGGGGTATCCAGCAGAACGTACTGCAGAGGCCCCCGGGTGATGACGCCAGTAATACGGGTACGGGTGGTCTGGGGCTTGGAGGTGACGATAGCCACCTTCTCCCCCACCAGCAGATTCGTCAGGCTGGACTTGCCCACGTTCGGGCGGCCAATGACCGCCACGAACACAGAGGATGTATCATAATGTCCCTGGATCGGTGTTTCGTTTTTCAAAATAGAACTCCTGTCTTTTTATTCCGTGTAGCTCACCGTGCGGGGCAGACCCAGCTGGATGAGGACCGCTTCTTCCTTCTCACGCATCCGCATGGCTTCCAGACCACCGTTCTCGTGGTCATAGCCCAGCAGATGGAGCATGGAGTGGACCGTCAGGAAAGCGACCTCTCTCTGCAGCGGATGGCCGTAGAGAGTCGCCTGCTCCTGTGCGCGCTCCATGCTGATGACGATGTCGCCCAGCATCTTGCAGCCGTTGTTCTCGTCCACGTCATAGACGCCGTTCTCACCCAGAGGGAAGCTCAGCACATCCGTGGGCATCGGCTTGTTGCGGTACTGGTTGTTCAGCTCAGCAATGGCTGCGTTGTCCACGAAGGTCACGCTGATCTCCGCCGGGTCGTCAAAATGCTCATATTCCAGCACAGCGTTGCAGGCGCGGCGGATGAGGATGCGAAGGCCCGAAGGGACCTTGATCGCTTTCTGCGAGTTGGTGATCAAAACTTTATTGGACATAAATCGTCCGCTCCTTTCGTTTCTACATTCTATTGAGCGAATGCCCCCGGTTTCTGTGGTATGCCGCCGGGGTTGTTTTTTCAGTGTTTAGCCGGGTGGGCAGCGGCCTCGTAGGCTTTGATGATCTCCTGCACCAGACGGTGGCGCACCACGTCTTTTTCGGTGAAATAGCACTGCGCGATGCCGTTCACGCCCTTGAGGACCTGAAGTGCATCCACAAGGCCGCTGCGGGGTGCGGTCGGGCAGGTCGATCTGAGTGACGTCGCCGGTAACGACCACTTTAGAGCCGACGCCCATGCGGGTGAGGAACATCTTCATCTGCTCCGGGGTGGTGTTCTGCGCTTCGTCGAGGATGATGAAGGAATCGTCCAGCGTCCGGCCGCGCATATAGGCCAGCGGTGCAACCTCGATGATCTGCTTTTCCACCAGACGCTCATAGGTCTCTGCGCCCAGCATATCGAACAGGCCGTCGTACAGAGGCCGCAGATAGGGGTCTACCTTCTGTTGCAGGTCACCCGGCAAAAAGCCCAGCTTCTCGCCTGCCTCCACCGCCGGGCGGGTCAGCACGATGCGGGAGACATCTTTGGCCTTGAACGCCTTGACAGCCATTGCCACAGCAAGGTAGGTCTTGCCGGTACCCGCCGGGCCGACGCCAAAGGTGATGGCGTTGTTCCGGATGGAGTTGAGGTACTCTTTCTGGCCCAGGGTCTTGGGACGGATGGGCCGGCCTTTGACCGTCACCGTCACGAAATCTTCGGTCAGCTCCCGGACGCGCTTTTCCTCACCGTCATGCGCAAGGCTCAGGCAGTAGCGCACCGTCTGGTCTTCCAGCGGCGTATGGTTCTCGATAAGGAGAAGCATCCCCTCCACAGCACGGGCCGCAGCTGCAACATTGGCCGGTTCGCCCGAAATGCGCAGCATCGTACCGCGGCACACCGCCGTCACCGAAAATTCTTTCTCCAGCATACGGATGTTCCGGTCACAGTTCCCGAATACGGCGGCTGCGATCTCTACGCTGTCTAATTCAATGCTCTTTTCTGCCATGCGGCTCCTCCTGAATGTCACTAGATTCTGCCTCTATTGTACCACCAAAACAGCGCGAAGAAAACTATGAAAATTGCACAAAAATTTTTCAACCGCATATGGCGGTTTGGCAGAGCACCGGTCTCCAAAACCGGCTGTCGCAGGTTCGAGTCCTGCATACGGTGCCATCGCGGCGGGCAACGCGTACCCTGCCCGGAATCCATAAGGACATCTCGGTCACGCTGGGCATCTATACCGCCCTCGATAAAAAATTTAAGAAAAAGAAAATAAATCGTCTGGATACCTACCTCAAAAAAATCCTGTGCCAACTCGGGCTGACCGCCTTGTTTCTCCCCCTTTTTTGACTTGCATCTTGACTTGCATTTCAAAAAAACTTTCCCGGAAATGGGGGTAATTAGCGCCCACATCCCCCTCGAAAGGCATTTTCCCAGCCAAACAAAAAATTCCAGAAAAGACCAGGCGTGAAGCCACTTTTCTGGGATTTTTGTTGTTTTATATTCTGTTACTCCTGCATATAAGCCAGTGCCTTATTGAACAGCGGCAGATATTGGCTTTCGATACGGTCAAAAATCGCTCTTGCAGTCGCCTCATCATAAACATGACTGGTCAAATTGCGGTCGTTCAGCAGCTCCAGCCACACTTTCGAATCCTCTATCATGCCGAAAGCAAAAGCCTGCTTGATGACCTCTTTCGGGCTGTTGATATTGGTATATCCCTGGTCGAGCAGATATTCCCTCATGGTTTTCCATGCAAGTTCCGTGCAAAACTCAAAGCGCTGGATGGCACCATCCCGCACAGAATCCAGCGGGTATTTCTTATAATCATCCAATGCCTCACGCAGCCGCTTCACAGCTTCCTTAAGATAGTTATATTTTTCATGCAGCTTATCCATCAGCTCTACACCATCCTTTTCAATGTTTGCAACAAAGGCGGGATTCATCCCGTCCTGCATATGGACAATATCAAATTTCAGCAGCGTGGGCAGGTCTTCGCATTCCATCCAAAATTCTGCTCGGTTGTCTGGCGGCATCCCGTACACGGCCAGATCCATGTCGCTGTTGGGGCGGTTGTCCCCTCTGGCCCGTGAGCCAAACAGCACGAGCCGCCTTGCCCCGAATCGCCGGGCCAGTGCAGCCAGCCGCAAATACAATTCATCCATATTCCCTGCTCCTTTTATACCTGATATGGTCCAGCTGATAATGCAAGCTTTAATTACTGAAGTCCTGAGGCTCATCTGAATTGCGGTGAGAAGGCAATCATTCTACTTTAGAGGGAGCCTTTTGGGAAACTGCCTCTTTTTTACGTTGTCAGCTTTTCTGCCATACGCTCGAGTAGTTTCCAGTCCTTCGGCTCTAAGTCGGCCAACATAACAACCAATCGCTTACGAAATTCTTTGTCGTCATTACGTGCAATCTCTGCAGCAAAGTCCATAATTTTATCGCTGGCGGCAGTTGGCGCTGCGAACATTTCACCTTCTCCGGTGCGCAGCCATGATTCATTGACGCCAAATTCGCGGCAGATGTCACTAATTGTACGTTCACTGGGAGATTTAGCACCAGAACAAAGTTCGGATGCAAACGGCTGTGAAATGTGCAACCTGTTTGCAAAGTCGATTCTTTTTAATCCAAGCTCTTCAAGAATTTTTTAATACGTTCGTTCATCGGTTTTCGCCCCCCTTACAATCTGCATTGTATCACGCAGGTAAAGCCATGTCAACAAAAGAGTATAGCTCGGCTATGATTTTTGTTCTTATCGATGCCACTTGGCTATTCCGTAGTTACTTACAGATAAAGCCAAACAAAAATCCCCGAAAAGCTAGGCGCGAAGCCACTTTTCGGGGATTTTACTTTGGAGCTACTGATCCGATTCGAACGGACGACCTGCTCATTACGAGTGAGCTGCTCTACCGGCTGAGCCACAGTAGCACATTGCGATCTCTGCAACGTGTGATATTTTACCATAAAAGCCGGGAGCTGTCAAGATTGATTCGCAACTTTGTCCCCCTGTGTTTGATTCGGCTCCTTTGCAAGGACGCGGCTCAGCTCACAGACCGCAAAGCAGCAGCCGAGAAACACCAGCAGCGCACAGTCGGGCGGGAGGCGGCGCATCGTGGTCACGCGGCCGCACAGGCTGCTGAACGCTTCCTGCGCCCGCTGAGGAAGCAGAAGATAGAATATCAGCAGCGAAAGCGGCAGATGGAGCAGCCGGGCGCGGTAGAGCGGGCGGAGGGTCATCTCGGGCGGGCAGATGGTCCGCACCTGCATCAGGACAGAAAGCCCCTGCACGCTCAGCGCCGCGCAGCACAGCATACTGGCGAACCGACCGCTTTTTGCAGCCAGGTCACAACCAGAGCAGACCTCTAAAAGCATCGCGCAGAAAACGCCTGCACCGGAGGGCAGCACTTCCCCCGCTCCTGCGGCCAGCATCCGGAAAAACAGGACGAAGCCGCAGAGCTTGAGGTAGGTCTGGGACGCCTGCGCGATGATGCCGTCCAGCCGGAGAGGCTGCGAAGCGGTCGGGACAGCGGGGTGCGCCATTGACCCAAGCGTTCCTCCCAGCCGCGCCAGAAGCGCGGCGGACAGATAGCCCGCCGCCACCTGTGCAAGGAACAGCAGGACGCCCAGCTCTGCACTGCCCAGCATGGACTGCCCGACAGCCAGTATCACAAAGGACGGGCCGGAACAGACACAGGCCGGGAGGAGCGCATCGGCCTCCCGCGCGGTGAGCTGCCCGGAGCGGACGGCCCCGGCGGCGGCACTTGCTGCGGGGGCAAAGCCGCCCAGAGAGCCGATGAGCAGCACCCGCCCAGCCGCCGGAGCGCGGACCCCGATGAGCCTTGCAACTGGGCAGAACGGCAGCCCCAGCACATCCGCCGCCGGGCATTGGATGAGCAGCGTGGACACGATGAGGAACGGGAACAGCGAAAGCAGCAGCGGGCCGCCGCAGAGCGCCAGCCCCTCCCGCAGGGCTTGCGCACAGGCATCCGGCGCGGCAAACGGCAGCAGACCCGCGGCCAGCACCATCAAAAAAATACCCCACGCCCCGGATTTTCTCTTTCTGAATCATACGCGCACCCTCCATTTCCATATATATGTGGTAATTGGCAGCGGTTTGCATGGCGGGAGGGAGCAGCGTGGGAAGGAAACGAAAGCAAACGCATTCCCTGCGCGGCTGGTTCCGGCGGATGTTCCGTCAGCCGCCCGGGGACTTCTACGGACGGGCTTCGGTCTACCTGAGCGGCAGAAGGATGGAGATCGAGCAGTTCCGGCGCATCCGCTCCTACGAAGAAGGCAAGCTCTGCCTCGAGCTGGGGCGCGGCACTCTGACGGTCTACGGCGACGATTTGAAGATAGAGACACTCTCCGCCCGGAGGCTCACCCTGCGGGGGCAGATCTTGCGGACCGATTTTTCAAAGGAATAGGAGCTTTCTACCATGGAATGGATTCAGCTCTGGGCGGGCATCACCTTTGCGGCGCAGAACGGCGATGCCGAAGGTCTGCTGACTGCTGCGGCCGCAGGCGGGCTGCACCTCTCCGACATCGTTCCCCGGCCCGGCGGGTTCTCGGCCCGGTGCGCCGCATGGCATTATCGGAAACTGGCCGCTCTGGCCCGCAGACGGCGGGTGCGGCTGCGCATCCAAAAACGGCAGGGTCTTTTCTTTTGCATCCGTCCCCTTCTCCGGCGGCGGGGGCTCTGGGCCGGATGCCTTGTCTTTCTCCCTCTGCTGCTCTGGCTGCAGGGCTTTGTCTGGTTCGTCGAACCGGTGGGCCTGACGCCCGGCCAGCAGGCGCGGGCCGCCGTCGTCCTGTGGGAGGCAGGGCTTTTCCCGGGAAATGCCGTCACACAGGAAAAGCTCGCCGCCGGAGAATACGCCCTGCTCCAGAGCGGTGAGTTTTCCTGGGCCAGCCTCAACTTTATGAAGGGAAAGCTGGTGGCGGAGGCGGCTGCGGCGAAACCGGTGCCGGACATCGCGGCCGGGACGCTCCACGGCCTCCGGGCCAGGGTGTCCGGCACGGTCGTTCGCACCAACCTCGTCAGCGGGACGATGCTCGTCGTCCCCGGCCAGGCTGTAGAAGCCGGTCAGGGCCTCATCGGAACAGCCCGCGCCGAACGGGACGGAACGCTCATCTTTCAGCCTGCGGCGGGCAGCGTCCGGGCGCAGTTCGAGTGGGAAAACGAGCAGGATATTGCTCTCCTGTTGCCCATCGAGCAGCTCACAGGGCAGCAGACCGTGCATCGGACGCTGTTCTGGGACGGCCATGCGATCGCTCTGCCCTCCCTGCATCCCGTCCCAAACTCGGCAGAGTCCGCTGCCGTCGTCCGGCACTACCAGCCAGAAGCCTTCGAGCTTCCCGTTCCCGCTTTTATCGAAGAAACGACATATTATTACAAGGTCTCCACTGATTTGGAGCGGACCGAAGAGCAGGCTCTGGCTCTTTCCAGACTGCAAAGTAAACAAGCTTTACAGCAAAATTGGCCTGATTTTGAGCTTTTGGCCCGCAAAGAGGACGTCTCTGTCGAAGAAAACACCCTTCACTACCGGGTCGTCTACACCATCACCGCCGACATCTGCAAATGAAAACGCCGCACAGCCCTGAGCACATCTGCTCCGGCCATGCGGCGATTTATGATGATGGATTTTTGTTACTTCTCTTCCGAGGTTGTCTCGGCCAGAAGCTCGTTCAGGTCGAACTCATACTTCGTGTGGCAGAAGTGGCAGACCACCTCACACTTCGGGTCTTCGTCCCGGAGCTTTACCAGCTCTTTGCGGCCAAGGCTGAGGAGCATATCCTTCGTGCGCTCCTTGCTGCAGTCGCACTGATACTTCACCTCGCGGGTATCGAGGACCTGCGGGTCGAAGCCCGCCATTGCCAGCTCCATCATATCCTGCGGGGTCTTCCCTGCCCGGAGCAGCTCGGTGACGGAAGGCATGGCGGCGATGTTCTGCTCCAGACGGGTGATCTCGGCATCGGTCGCGCCCGGCAGGAGCTGCAGCAGATAGCCGCCGGCGCAGGCGATGGACAGATCCTTGTCCACCAGAACGCCCAGCGCACACACGGTGGGGATCTGCTCGCTGTAGGCGTAGTAGCTGGTGATGTCCTCGGCGATCTCACCGGACACCAGCGGCACCTGACCCACCGTCGGCTCCTTCTGGAGCTTGTTGTCCCGGATGACGGTCAGAACGCCGTCTTTGCCGACTGCGCCGCCCACGTCCAGATGGCCGTTCTCCTTTGCGGGAAGCTCGACCAGCGGGTGGTCGATGCAGCCTTTGATGCTGCCGTGTGCGTCGGTGCAGGCGATGACGACGCCAGCCGGGCCGCCGCCGGACACGCGCAGGGTGATGGAGTCGCCATCATCCTTGAGCATCGCGCCCATCAGGGAGACGCCGGTGAGCAGACGGCCAAGGGCTGCGCTGCAGGTGGCGCTGGTGGTATGCAGCTTTTCTGCCGTGCGGACGATCTCCGTGGAGTCCACGCCGCAGAACACGACACCGCCGTTTTCAGAAATGCCGCGGATAAGATTCGACATATTATTGTTCCTCCAGTTGGGTATACTGTTTGACTGCGCAGAAGAAATAGCGCTCGCTCTCGTCGGTCAGAGGGCCAAAGCTCTCGCCGTCGCAGACACTTTCCAGCGCAAAGCCGTGCTTTTCCAGAGCGGCGCGGATGGTGTCGAGGTCGTAGGTGTACTCGTAGAACTGCTCGTGGAAGTGCTCTCCCGTCTCGCGGTAGTCGATGTCCACGCTGATCTCCACCCGGCGGTCGGCGGCGCTGTAATGGTTGCGCCAGACGCAGGAGGCGTCCTCTTCTTCAAACGTAAAGACGTTTTCGCCCAGCACGTTCTGGTGCTTATAGGGCGTGTTCATATCGAACAGGAGCACGCCGCCCTTTTCCATAAAGAAGCCGGCGTTGGCGATGGCTTTGTCCAGGTCCGGGATGTGGTTGAAGGTGTCGAAGGTGGACACCGCACCCCGGATGGTGCCGTAGAGGTCGAGCTTGAGCAGGTCCTGCCGCAAAAGAAGCAGGCCGCCGGAAAGGCCCAGCTGCTCCGCCTTGTCCCGGACGACGCAGAGCATCTCCTCCGACTGGTCGATGCCGATCATATCGTAGCCCGCCTGCGTGAGCATCAGGGTCAGCTCCCCCGTCCCGCAGCCCAGGTCTGCGAGGATGCCGTCATGGATGCCGTGGGCTTCCAGCTCTTTTTTGATGTGGGCATACAGGGCCTCGTAGTCGGCCTCGCCGTTGAACTCATCGTAAAAATAAGCAAATTCGTTGTAAGCCATTGCGTTACTCCGCGTCCTCTGCGTTTGCCTCGTACTCGGCGGCGACGGCTGCGTTCAGCACAGCCTGCAGCTCCGGGATGCCGCAGCCGCTCTCACCGCTGGTCAGCACCACCTTCTGGCAGCCGTAGGGCAGGCAGAGCTTTTCGAACTCCTCCTGCGTCTGGGCCAGCTGGCTCTTCTTGAGCTTGTCGGCCTTGGTCAGGGCCACGACGAAGGGGATGTTGTGGTAGTGGAGATACTGCAGCATCTGGATGTCGTCGGCGCTGGGGGCGTGACGGCAGTCGATGAGCTGGACCAGCAGGGTGTGGTGGCGCTGAGCCTCGAAGTAGCTGTTGATGAGGTCGTCCCAGCGCTCACGGTCGGCGTTGCTCACCTTGGCATAGCCGTAGCCGGGCAGGTCCACGAAGTAGCAGTCATCCACCGCGTAGAAGTTGATGGTAGCCGTCTTGCCCGGCGTGCTGGACACGCGGGCGAGATTCTTGCGGTTGCAGAGCTTATTGATGAGGCTGGATTTGCCCACGTTGGAGCGGCCGGAGAAGCTCAGCTCCGGGCGGTCGCTCTCGGGCAGCTGGCTGGAAATGCCGTAGCTTGCAATGAAATCCGCTTTGTTATAGTTCATGGAGCTTTCCTTTCTTTGATAAATGCCATCTATCCCAACTCCTTCAGTCATCGCTTACGCGATGCCAGCTCCCTCAGTGAGGGAGCCTCTAGCGAAGAAGAAAAGCTTTCCGGTGTGCCAAAGCCTCCCTCCTTGAGGGAGGGGGACCGCGTCAGCGGTGGAAGGAGTTCTTTTCCCTCAGCAGACCGCGCCCGGCTGCGGCTTTTCCGCCGTCTGCGGCAGGGCTGCAGCCTCAGCGGGCTTTACCTTCCTGGTGCGGGGGTGGCCCGCAGACACCGTCTTGGGCTTGAGGAGGGCTGCGGCGAGGACCTGCGACAGGTTGGACATGGGCAGGAACTCGATGTTCTTCTTGACCTCGTCGTCCACCTCGTACAGATCGGACAGGTTGTCCTTCGGGATGAGGACGGTCTTCATCCCCTCGCGGTAAGCGGCCATGCTCTTCTCGCGGAGGCCGCCGATGGGCAGCACATTGCCGTGGAGGGTGATCTCGCCGGTCATGGCCACATCGCCCCGCACCGGGATGCCGGACAGGCAGGAGATGAGGGCCGTGGTCAGGGTGACGCCGGCAGAGGGGCCGTCTTTGGGGACTGCACCCTCCGGGGCGTGGATGTGCAGGTCGCACTTCTTGAGGCGTTCGGAGTCGATGCCGTACTCTGCGGCATGGACGCGGGCGTAGGTGATGGCCAGCTGGGCGCTCTCCTTCATCACGTCGCCCAGAGAACCGGTGACGGTGATCTTGCCGCTGCCGTTGTCGATGACCTGCACCTCGATGGGCAGGGTCTCGCCGCCGATGCTGGTCCATGCCAGACCGTTGGCGATGCCGATGGCGTTGGTGCGGTTGAGGAACTCGGGCTTGACCATCCGGGGTCCCAGCAGCTTTTCGAGGCCGGTGCCGGTGACGGAGACATTCTCCGCCTCGCCGGAAGCGATCTTCCGGGCGCACTTGCGCAGGACGCTGGTGATGGTGCGCTCCAGATTGCGGACGCCGGCCTCGCGGGTGTAGCCGTCGATGATGCCGTAGAGGGCGCTCTGGGAGAAGGTGACCTTGCCGGTCAGGCCACAGGCATCCAGCTGCTTGGGGACCAGATGCTTCCGGGCGATGTTGTACTTTTCCACCCGGGTGTAGCTGGGCAGCTCGATGACGTCCATGCGGTCGCGCAGCGGGCCGGGGATGGCACCGGAGGTCGTTGGCCGTGGTGATGAAGAGCACATGGCTCAAATCAAACGGCATATCGATGAAATGGTCGTTGAAGGTGCTGTTCTGCTCGGGGTCGAGGGCTTCCAGCAGAGCGGCCGCCGGGTCGCCCCGGAAGTCGCCTGCCAGCTTGTCGATCTCGTCCAGAAGCATCAGGGGGTTCGAGCTCTTGGCAGAGATCATGGCGTTGATGATCTTGCCGGGCATCGCGCCGATGTAGGTGCGGCGGTGGCCGCGGATCTCGGCCTCATCCCGTACGCCGCCGAGGCTGATGCGGACATACTTGCGGTTCAGGCTCTCGGCGATGGAGCGGGCGATGCTGGTCTTGCCGACACCCGGAGGGCCGACGAGGCAGATGATCTGGCCCTTCACGTCGGGGGCCAGCTTGCGGACGGCCAGCACCTCGAGGATGCGGTCCTTGACCTTCTTCAGGCCGTAGTGGTCCCGGTCCAGCACCCGCTGGGCCTTGGCGATGTCCAGATCGTCCTCGGTGAAGGTGTTCCAGGGCAGGTCGAGGCAGGTGTCCAGATAGGTGCGGATGACCGTGCCTTCCTGATTGCTGCTCTGCATTTTGGAGAGGCGGTCCACCTCTTTGAGAAGCTTCTTTTCCCGGTCCTCGTCCAGATGGAGGGCCGTGATCTTCCGGCGGTACTCCTCAGCCTCGGCGGTGGTATCGTCGTCCTCGCCCAGCTCCTCGCTGATCATGTGGAGCTGCTCGTGGAGGTAGTAGTCGCGCTGGTTCTTGTCCATCGCCTCGTCTACCTTCTGGGCGATCTCCTTATCGATCTCGAGCATCCGGCGCTCCCGGTGCATCTTCTCGATGAGCAGATGCAGACGGCCCATCAGGGTGCCTTCGTCCAGAATGGCCTGCTTATCCTCGAAGCGGAACAGGAGGTTGGCCGGGATGTACTCGGACAGGAAAGCGGCGTCGGTGCTGGTGGTGATGGCGAAACACCACGTCCTTGCCGATGTGGGGTTCAGAGCCAGCGAGATCGTCAAAGCTCTTTTGACGTTGCGGACGAGGACGTCCGCCTCCGGCAGCTCCTCAGGCTTCGCCATCTTGACCGGGGCCGGGCGGACGGTGGCCAGCAGGAAGCTGCCGTCGTCCTCCATCTCGGAGAGTCTGGCGCGGTATTTGCCTTCGACCAGGATGCGGACGAGGTCGTCCGACACCCGCATCACCTGCTTGACCTCGGCCACGACGCCGTAAGTATAGAGGTCGGCGGCCTTGGGGTCTTCGACCTTCATCTCTTTCTGTGCCACGAGGAAGACGTCAGAGTTGTTGCTGACGGCCCACTCCACGGCGGCGATGCTCTTCTCGCGGCCCACCTCGAAGTGGAGCAGATTGTTGGGGAAGACCACCAGCCCGCGCAGGGCGATGGCCGGAAGGTGGAGGACGCTCCGCTCCACCTTGACCGTAACTTTTTCAGACATAGTACAAAACCTCCCAGCCGTCCCTCGGATGCGAGTCATCCATAAGGGCGGCTTTTTTGTAGGGTCATATCAAATCTATCATTTTATTATAGCGAAAAATGTTTGCAGATGCAACTGTTCAGCGCTTTTCCCGGGTGTTGTAGCCCAGTCTGCCCAGTGCGGGCAGGATGGCCCGGAGGGTCAGCGAGGTGAGGGCGCCCATGACAAGGCCCAGCACCAGCATCACCGGCGCATAGTACAGCGACATGGCCGAGGACAGGATGAGCCCCGCGCCAAGCAGCTGGCCGATGTTGTGGGACAGTGCGCCGCAGACCGACAGGATGAACCATGTGGGCCGGAACGGGAGCTTATAGTAGAGCACCCACATCACCAGCAGGGACAGCAGCCCGCCGCAGAGCGAGAGGAAGCCTGCCGTCCAGCCGGAGACGAGAAAGACGAACAGCGCCTTGAGCAGGTCGAGATAGAGCGCCTGCCGCGCCCCCATGAAGAACAGCGCATACATCACCACGATATTCGCAAGGCCCAGCTTCATGCCCGGCGCAAGGCCCGGGATGACCAGTGTGCCTTCGATAAAGGAAAGCGCCATCGCCAGCGCGAACAGCAGGCCGGAAAGTGCGATCTCGTGTGTTTTCTTTGGGTCATGGTTTCGGTTTGCCATCGGCTCTCCCCCTTTGCTGCATCGTTTATTCTTCGCCGCCGGCGGTCTGCTCGTACTGCTCCTGCTCTTCCACAGCGGCCTCCCATGCGGCGAAAAGCTCGTCCTGATGGAAGCGCAGGTCGCTGAGCTCGTCGCTCTTTTCCCGCAAAAGCTGGGGGTCGTTGTAGACTTCCGGCGAGTTGATCTCGTTTTCCAGCTCCACTTCGCGGGCGCCGCAGGCTTCCATCTCGTCCTCGCAGGCTTTGATCTTGGCGCGCAGCTCGGCCCGGCGGCGGCGCTGCTCTTTGCCGTAGCCCGCCTTGGCGGGTTCGCTGCTCTTCTCGGCCACGGGGGCGGGAGCGGCGCGGCCCATCAGGGCGTCATAGCTGGGGTAGATGACCGCCTTGCCGTCCTCGAGATAGAGGATGGGGCAGGCCAGACTATTCATCAGGTGGCGGTCATGGGTGACGAGGAGCAGCGTGCCGGTGTAGGCCATCAGCGCCTCGGTCAGGTTCTCGCGGGTGTAGATGTCCAGATGGTTGGTAGGCTCGTCCAGGAACAGCAGGTTCGGGCGTTCCAGCACGATCTCTGCAAAGCGCAGTCGGGCCAGCTCGCCGCCGGACAGGGCCTCGCAGGGCTTGAAGACCGTCTCGCCCCGGAAGCCCAGCTTTGCCAGATGGCTGCGGACTTCCAGCTCGGTCATCCGGGGGTACTTGTTCCAGATGACGTCGATGACGCGGCCCGCGCCGATGCGGTTCTGCTGCTGGGCAAAGATGCTGGGCCGTGCGCCGGTGCCAAGGCGCACCATGCCGCCGGAGGGGCGGCGCTTGCCGTCCAGCACCTGCATCAGGGTGGATTTGCCTGCGCCGTTGGGGCCGGCGATGATGAGCCGCTGGCCGCGGCAGACCGTATAGGTGAAGGGCTCCAGCAGGGTGCGGTCGCCGATTTTAATGGTCAGGTTCTTGAGCAGCACCAGCTCATTCCACGGCTCCACGTCGTATTCGAAGCGGAACTTGAGCTGGTTGGTCTCGTCCTGAGGGGCCTCGGTGATCTCCAGCTTTTCCAGCTGCCTGCGGCGGCTCTGGGCCATCTTGGTAGTGGAGGCGCGGACGAGGTTGCGGTCGATGTAGTCCTGTAATTTTTCGGCCAGCGCCACGTCGGCATCGTGCTGCTTCTGGCGCAGGGCGTCGGCGGCTTCCTTCTGGGGCAGATAGGCCGAGAAGTTGCCCTTATAGGTGGTCATGGTCTGGAAGGAGACTTCCCAGATCCTGGTACAGACGTTGTCGAGGAAATAGCGGTCGTGGCTGACCACCAGAACGGCACCGGAGTAGCCCTTGAGGTAGTTTTCCAGCCACTCCATGGTGGCGAAGTCCAGATGGTTGGTGGGCTCGTCCAGAATGAGGACGTCCGGCTTTTCGAGGAGGAGCTTGGCCAGACGGAGACGGGTCAACTCACCGCCGGAGAGGACGCCCACGTTCTTGCTCCAGGTATCCTGCGCAAAGCCCATGCCGGACAGCACCTTCTTGATGTTGACGTCCATGTTGTAGCCGTCGGCGGCGTCGATGATGTTCTGCAGTTCGTCGTGCTTTTCGAGAAGGGCGGCGTCGTCGGGAGAGGCCGCCATCTTCTTTTCCAGGATCTGCATCCGGGCCATGGCGTCCAGCACAGGGGCGAAGGAAGAGCGCATCTCCCCGTAAATATCCAGCGTGACATCGAGCTTTGCGTTCTGCTCCAGATAGCCCAGCGTCACGCCGTGGGTCACGCTGAACTCGCCGTCATAGTCGGTGTAGACGCCGGTCAGGATCTTGAGCAGGGTCGTCTTGCCTGCGCCGTTCTGGCCCACGATGCCGATGCGGTCTTCTTTTTCCACGCTGGCGCTCACGTCGTGCAGGACGACTTTCTCGCCAAAGCTCTTTCCGAGTTTTTCCAAATGAATCAGCATATCGTTCTTCCGTGTTCTTTTCCAGTAGGGTGGATGGGGACATTCCCGCCGTTACAGCTGATGACGGCGGTGCTTGAGGCCGAGGTTCGCCAGCTCTTCCGGCTCCATCACCAGCGGGTAGAGCTCTTCCAGCGAGGCGATCTCGTAGGTGGGGCTCACCTTGCCCGGGTTCTCGGCGTGGCCGGGGTTGAACCAGCAGGTGTCGAGGCCCGCGTTCACGCCGCCCTGAATGTCGCTGGTGAGGCTGTCGCCCACCACCAGGACGTGCTCCCGGTTCTCCACGCCCAGAGCGCGGAGGGCGGAGTCGAAGATGCGGCGGCTGGGCTTCTCGCTGTCCAGCTTCTCGGAGACGAAGACGTCCTCGAGGTAGGCCCCGATGCCGGATTCTGCCACCCGGCGGCTCTGCACCTTCTCGAAGCCGTTGGTCACGATGGCCAGCGTCGCCACCTCGGAAAGCTCCCCGAGGACGTCCGGCACATTGGGGGTCATCAGGTCGGGGTGGGAGGACAGGTGGTCGAGGTAGCAGCGGTTCATCTCCACGCCGTCACCGGCTGCGTTGATGGCCTTGAGGAAGCGGGTGAAGCGCTCCCCCATCAGCTTGTCGCGGCGTATCTGGCCCTTTTCCAGCTGACGCCAGAGCTCCGAGTTGATGTCCCGGTAGGTCTGCACCGTCCCGGCGTCCGGCTCGATGCCGTATTCCACCAGCGTCTCAGCCAGCGCCTTGTTCTCGGCGGCGTCAAAGTCCAGAAGCGTATTGTCTGCATCGAAGAGGATGCAATAATATTTTGCCATGTTTCTTTCCCTTCTCTATCATGTTTCGAGCCGCCTGCCGCGCTTTGAGCGGGCGCGGCTGCGGTGCGGTTTGAGAACAGCGAGAAGCCAGCCCCGCCCGGCAGAGCTGGCTTCTCGTATTTTTATCCTTCCAACGTCATTTCATAGGCTTCGTCGTCGGACTGGTCCGGCAGGTTCCCGCTGCACTTACAGCGCGGCGTGCAGGCGCACTCTTTTGCGATGCACTTTGCCATCTGCTCCTCCGTCACGCCGTTCTCGACGTTTTCCCAATCCATGTCGTAGTAGTCCACGCTGCCGTCGGTCACATCTTCTGCGCCGGGCAGGCCGAGGACTTGCATTTCTTCACGGAACATCCGCTCGCCTCCTCTCGGCTCAGCCTATGCGGCTGCGCAGAGGAAGGTGCGGGGCGTCATTCTGCCTTGCTTTCGGCTTCCTTGCTGGCGGAGGCTTCCGACTTGGTTTCGGCCTTGGGCTCTGCCTTAGACTCAGCTTCGCTCTCGGCCTTGCTTTCGGACTCCGGCTCTGCCTTGGAGCTGCCGGACGACGTGCTGGACGATGCCGACGACGAACTGCTGGTGCTGTGGGAAGAGCTGCCCGAGCTTGCAGAGGAAGAGGATGTACTGCCGGAAGAACCGGCATGGGACGAGGACGAGCTGCTGGTGGAGCCGGACTCGCTGGTCACACCGCTGCCGATGGTGATGGTCAGGGTGTTGCTGCTCACCTTGCAGTCGTTGTAGGTGACGACGGCGTGGATCTTATAAGAAGCGTTGGCCATGGAGCTGTCCACCACCACGGTGATGCTGGACTTGCCGGCGGCCTGCGTGACCTCCTGACCGTTGGCGTACCAGCGCAGGTTCTCGGTCTTGGCGTACTTGCCGCTCAAGGCAGCCTTGAAGGTGTAGGAGCTGCCCACAGCGCCCTTGCCCTCGCTGGTGATGTGGACGGAGGCCGTGCCGAAGACTGCCGTGACGTCCAGATTCTGCTTGAAGTCGGTGTCGGTGCGGGTCTTGCTGGTGAGGCCGTCGCTCCACTTGACGAAGACGTGGCCCTCCGCCGGGACAGCGGTCACGGTGATGGATTTATCGGGGTCGGTGACGGTGTAGGTCACAGAGCTGTTGCCGGTGTCATTGCCGACGCTCAGGGTGCCGCCGCCGTTCTTGTCCACACGGTAGCGGGCCTCGTACTTTTTCTCCTCGCTGGTGCTCTCGCTGGAAGAGCTCTCCGCGCTGCTGGCGCTCTCGGCCTGACTCTCGCTGGAGCTGACAGCCTCCGAGCTGGGAGCGGCCACGGCGGAGCTGGGGTTGGAGACATACTCCATGGTGCGGGTGGGGATGTTGTTGGTGTCGGGGCGGCGGTCCTCGGTCTGCAGGGCGTGGGTGCGGAGATAGTTCAGCACTGCCTTGAGGCCGGCGCTCTTGAGGTGGATGTCGCCGCTGGTGTAGTAGTCCGCGATGCCGTAGCCGTCGCTGCCCTTGAGGGCCTCGGCGGAGTTGAGGAAGCGGACGCCCAGCTGCTCGCACATGTCCAGAAGGGCCATGTTGAAGTCGTCGATCTTGGCCTGGTCCATGTGGGGGTAGTTGGAGTGGTCAGCCGGGACCGGCGGCACCGTGTTGACGATGATGTCGGTGTAGGGGGTAGCTCTGCTGGATGGCCTGGATGAGGGCCGTGTAGTGGGCGATGAAGTCCGGGACTTCCATCCCGGTGTCGTTGGTGCCAAAGGTCATGACCACACGGCGGGGCTTCATCATGGCCACCGCCTGAGGGATGGTGTAGTGGTTGGAATCCTTCTTAAAGGTAACGATGCCCTCGTTGAGCGCTACCTGGGTGCCGATGCCCTCTTTGGCGCAGAACTGCTGCAGGGAGATGAGGCCGTTGTTATAGAGGCGGACGGTGTTGGAATCGCCCAGAAAAAGGGTGTCGTTCAGATAGTCCGTGCCGGCGTCGGCGGTCTCCGTCAGCAGGGCGGTGGAGGCGTTATCGATCTGGTAGTGGCCCGACAGGTCTTCGCCGGGGGTGGGGTCTGCCGCGGACTCCGAGACGGAGGGGGCAGGCTCCTCGCCGCCCTTTTTGAGAAGGGTGGTGGTGATGCCGAAGGTCAGCAGCACCGCCAGCACGCAGAGGATGCAGACCAGAACGGCCCGATGCTGCATGGGAGTCATGGTTTCGTTTTGTTGTTGTCTTTTTTGACTCATAGATTCAGTCCCTCTCGTTTCAGGAATGGGAAAGCTCGTCCACCGGGCGGAGAGCCCAGTCCGTCAGCTCTTTGCAGTCAGCGGCCAGGAAGACCGGCGCAAAGGGGGCGACCTCTTCCCTGCCGCCGTAGCCGTAGAGCACAGCGGCGGCGTCCAGCCCGCAGTTCACAGCGCCCTGCATATCGTCCCGGCGGTCGCCCACCATCAGCACCCGCTTGCCCTGCATGACGGGCTGGGCGAGGACGTGGCGGATGACGTCGGTCTTGTTGTCGCGGCTCTCATCCATGGACGCACCGCCCACGAAGGAGAAGTAAGGCGCAAGGCCCTGCTCTTCGAGGATGGGCCTCACAACGTCGGTGGGCTTGCAGGTGGCCGTGCAGAGGGTCAGGCCCGCAGCCTTGAGACGGCCCAGCATCTCCACCACGCCGGGATAGACATCGCCCTCGTGGCAGCCCCTGGCGGCGTAGCTCACGCGGTAGCGCTTCGTGGCCTCCTCGATCTTTGCAGGGTCGGAGAAATGCTCGCCGAAGCTCTTGCGGAGGGGCGGGCCGATGTAGCGGCCAAGGTCGCTCCGGGCGACGTCAACGCCCATGGAGCTGAAAACTTCTTCCAGTGTATTGAGAATGCCGGGGGCGGAATCGATGAGCGTACCGTCCACGTCAAACAGGATCGCATCGTAGTGCAGCAAGGTCAGGTTCCCCTTTCTCTTTGGATAAACATTATATAGTATAGCACAGATTTCGATATTCAGCAATTCCAACAAAACACTTTTCCGACTTTTATACATATTTTTAGGCAGCCCCGCCCCCGGAAAGCAAAAACTGCCCACCCATTGCGGGCGGGCAGTCGCATTTTGACATCAGCTCTCGGTGGTGGTGCAGTTCCCCGTCGAGGGGTAGTAGAGGTTGTTGGCGATGAATTCCAGCTTCTCTTTCAGAACCAGCTCAAGGTTCGCCACAGCGTGGACCATGTTGGTGGCGGAGTCGTTGACTTCCAGCAGCTTGCACAGGTCCAGCTCCTCCATGCTGAGGGCGGCTTTCATCTTCTGGCTCTCGGCGCAGAGGATGTGGCTCAGGGCCGACTCCTGCAGAGCGATGCTCTCCATCAGGTCGACGACGGCCTGGTCGAAGGAAACTCTCGGCAGCGCGGGGCAGTCGCAGGAAACGCAGGGGGTGCAGTTGGTGGTATCAGCCATAAGAAGGACCTTCCTTTCTATAATAGGAATAGGGCGCAGTCCATCCTATGTGCCTCGCCGCCCGGATGTCACTCCGGCTTTGCGCTCTTCTGTACCTTCTCGATGGTGTCGCGGTAGCCGCCGGAGCCGTACTGGATGCAGCGGTTGATGCGGCTGATGGTGGCGGTGCTGATCTCCACGGCCTTTACGATCTGGTCGTAGGTGCTGCCGCCGAGCAGGAGCTTGGCCGCTTCCAGACGCTGGGCCATATCGGAGATCTCCTTGACCGTGCAGAGGTCTTCGAAGAAGTTGTAGCACTCTTCCCTTGTTTCAAGACTCAGGATCGCGTCAAACAGTGCGTCGGTGGTGGGGTTTCTTCTGGGGTTTTTGTCCGCCATAGCTGCCTCCTTTAGGGCAAAGTGCCGCAGGGTGCGGCACGGTTCTTTCTATTACTCTGTTACTTTAGCACTTGAAAGTGTAAAAGTCAAGTGTTCGGTCTTTCTTTCCGGGGGTTTAGCAGATTTCACCTGTGGAGGCATTCAGTTTTATTCATCTCACATCTGAACAAAAATCGCCTAAATTTTCTTAGTTTCTCCCCCGCAAAAATGGCACAGTCTCCTAACTTGCCCAAAATATATTGACAAGTTATGAAATCAGGACTAAAGTATACACAATCATTCGGCAAATGCAATGAACAGGACATGACTTTTCGCATTCCCTGCGCTCAGAGAGCCGCCATTCCGGTGCAAGACGGCAGCACAGTGCGATCAGCCCTCACCTGCGAGCAGCCTGTGCGAACCCGCTTGCGGCAGTAGTGCATGGCCGTTCAGCCCACGTTACAGGGCGGCGTATCGGCGGCAGGAACGCCTGTACGCGCAAGCGGCTGCTCCCGAAAGCAGCAAAACGAAGTGGTACCGCGGAGAACGACCGGTGCAGATGCACCGTTTGGCCTTGTCTTCGAGGAAGATGGGATGCATCTTTGTGTCTCTATCTTTCATGAGGACGGAGGCTTTTTTCACCCCTCCGGGCCGTTTCGCCTGCCCTGCTTTTGGGCACAGCCGCTCTGTCTGGCACATTGCCGGTTGCCGATGTGAAAGAAAGGAAAGAGGTATAAAGAAATGAATACGCTGGTCATCGTTTTGATCGCAGCCGTGTGTCTGTTCGGCGCTTATACGCTGTACGGCCGCTGGCTGGCCAACAAGTGGGGCATCGACCCCACCGCCAAGACCCCCGCAGTCGTCCACGAGGATGGCCGTGACTACGTCCCCACCAACGGCTGGACCGTGTTTGCGCACCAGTTCAGCTCCATCGCCGGTGCAGGCCCTGTCACCGGTGCCATCCAGGCTGCTGCTTTTGGCTGGCTGCCTGTCCTGCTGTGGGTGCTGCTGGGCGGCATCTTCTTCGGCGCTGTCACCGACTTCGGCGCTCTGTACGCTTCCGTCAAGAACGACGGCAAGAGCATGGGCATGCTCATCGAGAAGTACATCGGCAAGACCGGCCGCAAGCTGTTCCTGCTGTTCTGCTGGCTGTTCTGCGGCATCGTCATTGCAGCGTTTGCTGACATGGTGGCCGGAACCTTCAACGCCTTCGGCGCCGACGGTGCTCTGGCGGAGACTGCTCAGACCAACGGCGCTGCCGGTATGGTCTCCATCATGTTCATGGTCTTTGCAGTCGTCTTCGGCCTCATCCAGAAGAAGTTCAACTTCTCCGGCTGGAAAGAGAGCGTCATCAGCATCGTTTTCATCGTGCTTTCCTTCGTCATCGGTGCAAACCTGCCCCTCATTCTGGGCAAGGCTGCATGGAGCTACATCACCTTCGTCTACATCTTCTTTGCCGCTGTTCTGCCCATGTGGCTGCTGAAGCAGCCCCGTGACCACATGACCACCTTCATGTTCGTGGCCATGATCGCCGGTGCTGTTGTGGGCCTGCTGGTCGCTCATCCCACCATGAACCTGCCCGTCTTCACCGGTTTCACCAACGAGAAGCTGGGTACCATGTTCCCCATCCTGTTCGTCACCGTGGCCTGCGGTGCTGTCTCCGGCTTCCACGGCCTCGTCTCCTCCGGCACTTCCTCCAAGACCGTCGAGAACGAGAAGGATATGCTGAAGGTCGGCTATGGTGCCATGATCCTCGAGAGCCTGCTGGCTGTTCTGGCCCTCTGCGTTGCCGGTGCTGCTGCCGCTGCTGACGGCACCCCCGCCGCCGGTACTCCCTTCCAGATCTTCAGCCGCGGCGTTGCCGGTTTCTTTGAGATGTTCGGTGTCCCCGCTTATGCCGCTACCGTCTTTATGACCATGTGCGTTTCCGCACTGGCTCTGACCAGTCTGGATGCCGTGGCCCGTATCGGCCGCATGAGCTTCCAGGAGCTGTTCAGCGTGGATGATATGGAGCACGCTGAGGGCTGGCGCAAGCTGCTCTGCAACGTCTACTTCTCCACCTTCCTCACTCTGGTGTTCGGCTTCATCCTGACCAAGATCGGCTACGCCAACATCTGGCCCCTGTTCGGTTCTGCAAACCAGCTGCTGAGCGCTCTGGTCCTGTCTACCCTGTGCGTCTTCCTGAAGGTCACCGGCCGCAGCAACAAGATGCTCTTCCCCCCGCTGGTCATCATGCTCTGCGTCACCTTCACCGCTCTGGTGCAGCGCCTGATCGCTATGGTCAAGGCCATCAGCAATGCTGCTGCTGTCACCATCCCTGCCGGTGAGACCACCTGGGGCGCTGTGTTCATCGCCAACGGCCTGCAGCTCATCCTGGCTGTCCTGCTGATCGTTCTGGGCCTGAACATCGTGTTCCACTCCTTCTCCGCCTACAAGAAGGCAGAGCACAACAGCGAGGCCAAGGCCTGACCCATTGACCGCTGTTGACTGAATAAGCGCAAAACGC
>ENA-OQKS01000140-OQKS01000140.1-human-gut-metagenome-genome-assembly--contig:-NODE-140-length-22380-cov-3.295106_pt1 | contig 22380 bp, 26 predicted proteins | sample MGYA00242804_ERZ504808 | MGnify/ENA primary metagenome ERZ504808 (study PRJEB26092, sample SAMD00036375) | human gut metagenome | host: Homo sapiens | study: EMG produced TPA metagenomics assembly of...
GGGCGATACAAGATTCGAACTTGTGACCCCTTCCGTGTCAGGGAAGTGCGCTACCTCTGCGCCAACCGCCCCGAAGCGAGTGCTAACTTACGTGGATTCTCGGCGGAATGCAAATCGTCGGCGTGTCGCGATGTTCACGTGAAGTTCGCCGGCCGTTCTTCACGCGGTGGGTTCGACCTGCGGAAACTCCAAGGTTTCTACGTCGTGGTCCACGCCGCTCATGGCGGTCGTATCCGCATCATTGGTACGCTCCGCGGTCTTGGCGGAGCCGTTCGCAGTAGGGTTTCCCGTGCCGACGGCGTGCGTCAGCGCGAGCCTCATCTGATGCCAGACCACGTTGCCATGCGTCGACTCGGACAGTCCTTCGTCCACGAATCCCAGCCGTGCGTAAAAATCGACCAGCCGTTCCTTGCAGGTGAGCACGAGGCCCTTGCGTCCGGCCTGTGCCGCGTCGAGAATCACCTGGCGCAGCAGATAGCTGGCGCAGCCGCGATGCTGGTAGACGGGTGCCACATCCACGCCGAAAATCATCTGCCAAACGCCATGCTCGTCATGCATATCGGCGTCGTCATACATGGCATCGGCAAGATTCGGCTCGTTTGTGGCCATGCCATCGACGAAACCAACCAACGTGCCGTCCTCTACACGCGAGGGGAACGGGGTATCGTCGTCATCGGTGTTGACCAACAGCCAGAAATGGTCCGGATAAGCGGCCACGCGTGCGGTAAGGCTTTCGTTGCTTGCGGCCTCCGCAGGTGGGAAGCAGGCGGCCTCCACAGCCTCGATCGCGTCCAGATCCTCCATCGTTGCATGTCGAATGAGCATGTGCATACTCTCTCGCAAGGCATACCCAATCTTCACATTTCGATATGCGCCGACGGCGCAATCCGCCAACATGCCATACTGTAGAAGAACCTTGGAGGGATCGCAGGACGACTGTTTCGCGATACCTGATAAGTCCTTATACGAAAAACCGATAACGAAACTGGCTCGTAGTGGCGAATAAAGCGATAGTATGAGCCGCGTTCGCCGGAACAAATACGAAAAATCCGTTGAGAAGAGAAGGAGGCGCGCGTGTTCGACTGGACGTTCATCTCGCACTACGCGCCGTTCTTCGTCAGCGGTGCCGAAATGACGCTGTTCATTTCCGTCTTCGGCATCATCCTGGCGATCGTGGTCGGCTTGGTCTGCGCCGGCATCGAAATCGCGCGCATCCCCGTCCTGCGGCAGGTCGTGCGCGTCTACATCGAGCTGAGCCGTAACACGCCGTTGCTGGTGCAGCTGTATTTCCTGTATTTTGGCCTGCCGAAACTCGGACTCGTCTGGTCCGCGGAACTGTGCGCCATCGTCGGACTCGGCTTCCTCGGCGGCTCCTATATGGCCGAAGCGATGCGCGGCGGCTTGGAGACCATTCCGGAAGTGCAGCGCGAATCCGCATACGTGCTGGGCTTGAGCAAATGGCAGACATTAAGCCGCGTGGTCATTCCACAGGCCATCAGCACCTCCATTCCAGGCGTCGTGGCCAATGTGATCTTCCTCATCAAGGAATCGTCCGTGGTGTCCGCCATCGCGCTCGCCGACGTGATGTACATGGCCAAGGACCTGATCGGCATGTACTACGACACCTATGAGTCGCTGTTCCTGCTGATTGTGGCGTATCTGGTGATTCTGCTGCCGATCTCGCTGTTCGGCACTTGGCTGGAACGGAGGTTCGACTATGAGCGGCGCTGAGATTCTGCTCGAGCCGGGCGTGATTCCGCGCCTGCTACAGGGCCTGTGGGTCACGGTGTGGATCGCCGGCGTGTCCGTGGCGTTGTCCGTGCCCGTCGGCCTGATCGTCGGCTGGCTGATGACGATGAAAAATCCCGTTGTGCGGGTGCTGACCAGGATTTATCTGGATTTCATCCGCATCATGCCACAGCTGGCGCTGCTGTTCATCGCCTTCTACGGTTTCGCACAGGCATGGAATTGGAATTTGGATGCGACCGGCGCATGCGTGTTCGTCTTCGTCTTGTGGGGCGGCGCTGAACTGGGCGATCTGGTGCGTGGTGCGCTCGAATCGATTCCGAAGGCGCAGTACGAGTCGTCGTACGTTTTGGGATTGAGCGGCTGGCAGACGTTCACGAAAGTGATTCTGCCGCAGGCGTTGCGCCGGCTGCTGCCGGCTTCCGTGAACCTCGCCACGCGTATCGTGAAGACCACGTCATTGGCCGTGCTGCTCGGCGTGGTGGAAGTCATCAAGGTGGGCCAGCAGATCATCGACGCGAACCGTTTCCAGTATCCGACGGGCACTTTGTGGATTTACGGAACGATTTTCTTCATGTACTTCATCGTGTGCTGGCCGCTGTCCATCGTGGCCCGCAGGTTGGAAAAGAGGTGGAAGCATGACTGAGCAGGCTGAACAGGTTACGCAGACCGCGCAAAACAGCGGGAAAACGCAGACAAGCCTTGAAATCAGGCATCTGGTCAAGCGGTACGCCAATGCCGACAAGCCAGTGCTGGACGACATCTCCTTCGACGTGCCCCATGGCAAGGTGTTCGTCATCGTCGGCCCGTCTGGATCGGGCAAGTCGACGTTGCTGCGCACCATCGCAGGTCTTGAGCCGATTCAGGGCGGCACCATCGCGCTGAACGGCGAGATTATCGAAACCGGCAAGCCGGGCACCGAATCGGCCGGCCGCAGCAAGCGCGGCAGCGAGCTGCGCACGCGTGTCGGCATGGTGTTCCAAAGCTACGACCTGTTCCCCAACAAAACCGTGCTCGGCAACATCACGCTCGCTCCGACGCTCGTGCAGAAGCGCGACAAGGCGGAGGTCGAGAAGGAAGCCATCGCTCTGTTGGAACGCGTCGGACTCGCCGACCGCAAGGATGCCTGGCCGCATGAGCTGTCCGGAGGCCAACGCCAGCGCGTGGCCATCTGCCGTGCGCTGATCCTGCATCCGGAAGTGCTGCTGTTCGACGAGGTCACCGCCGCGCTTGATCCGGAAATGGTGCGCGAGGTGCTTGACGTGATGCTGGAACTCGCCGATTCCGGCCAGACCATGCTCATCGTGACGCACGAAATGCAATTCGCGCGAGCCATCGCCGACCAGGTGATCCTGCTTGAAGATGGCGGCATTGTGGAACGGTCCGACGATGCCGAACGATTCTTCACCAATCCGACCACCGAACGTGCCAAGCAGTTCCTGCATACGTTTGAATTCGATCGGCACCGCAAGTCCGCCGATCAATCCGAACGGTCCGAACAGTAGCGCGAAATAGCGCGAATCGGCGAAACCCAAGATTTTGATAGCAGTCATCTTTGCAAGAGAGGAGAAACCATGACCGCATCAATCGTCAACAAAACATTCAAGAGCATCGTGGCCGCATCGGCCGCGTTGATCATGGCAGCCTCCGTGGCTGCTTGCGGTCCGTCCGCGGCCACTCCGAGCGACGAAGGCTCCACGGGTAGCGATTCCAGTTCCAGCAGCAGCGCCACCGCCCGCACTCTGGATGAGATCAAGAAGTCCGGCAAGCTCAAGGTCGCCGTGTTCTCCGACAAGGCTCCGTTCGGCTACGTCGACAAGGACGGCAACTATGCCGGCTACGACGTCTACTTCGCCGAGCGCTTGGGCAAGGATCTTGGCGTAGACGTTGAATACACCTCCGTTGACGCCGCCGCCCGAGTCGACGTGCTCACCTCCAACAAGGTCGACATCACGCTGGCCAACTTCACCGTCACCGACGAGCGCAAGGAGAAGGTCGACTTCGCCAAGCCGTACATGAAGGTGGCGTTGGGCGTCGTTTCCCCGGAAAACGCCGAAATCACCGACGTTGACCAGCTCAAGGGCAAGACCCTGATCGTGACCAAGGGCACCACCGCCGAAACCTTCTTCGAGAAAAACTACCCCGACATCAAGCTGCAGAAGTACGACCAGTACGCCGATGCCTACAACGCGCTGCTCGACGGCCGTGGCGACGCCTTCTCCACCGACAACACCGAGGTGCTCGCATGGGCCAAGTCCAACAAGGGCTTCAAGGTCGGTATCACCGAACTGGGCGATAAGGACACCATCGCTGCCGCAGTGCAGAAGGGCAATAAGGAATTAGCTTGACTGGATCAACGACGAAATCGACAAGCTTGGCGATGAAAACTTCTTCCACAAGGATTATGAGGAGACACTGAAGCCGGTGTATGGCAACGAAGTCGATCCTGATGAAATCGTGGTCGAAAAAGGTGTGGTCGACTGATAACTAGTTAATCAAACTAAATATTTTGAACCTTCCGTCGCTTCAGGCGGAAGGTTTTTCTATATTCACATAATCATATTTACATACAAATATATGATTGCTGATAACGCTATATAAAAAACAATTATTACGATTCGCGCCTTCCATAAAAAGCGTATATAGCCACGCCGATGTTGCCATGTTGTTTTTCCGATATCTTGTGATTGTCGGCTTGAAAAACAAGCGAGATGTTTTACGAGAGAGGAGCGCGGAACATGAAGTACGCAGTGATCGGTGCCGGCGGAATGGGCATCCAGTATGGTGTTCTGCTGCAGGAATTCGCGCACAAAGACGTCGACTTCGTCGATACATGGAAGCCGAACGTTGAAAAGATCCGCGAGCAGGGCGGTGCCTACGTGTCGCAAGACGGTGAAGACCGCCATCTCGTGCCGATCAACGTGTACTATCCGGAGGAATACGCCGGCCAGCCGGACGTGTGGATCGTGTTCCTCAAGCAGATGCAGCTTGACGGCGTGCTCAAGCGCTGCGCCCATCTGTTCAATGAGAAGCAGATCGTGTTCTCCGCCATGAACGGCTATGGACACTTCGAAAAGCTCAACGAATACTTCTCCACAGACCGCATTTACGGCGGTACCGCACTGATCGGTGCCTACGTGTACGGCCCCGGCGATTTCAACTTCACCGGCGGAGTACATGCCAAGGCCATGAACCTGTGTGCCTACGCGGATGATGTGACTGACGAGGTGAGCAAACACGAGCAGGCGCTGTACGAGGATTTCGCAACGGCCACGCTCAACCCGACCATCGTGGACAACTTCATCGGCATGTGCATGGCGAAAATCGTATTCAACTCGGTACTGAACACGCTGTGTACCATGTACCAGATTCGTTTCGGCGAATTCCATGCGCATCCCGACGCACGCTGGCTCACCGAACAGCTGGTCGACGAAGCCTACAGCGCGGCCGAAGCAGCCGGATACCAACTGTTGGGCACGCGCGAAACGGAAGTCGAAACCATTCTGCACACCGCGGGCGTGGCACATCCGCTGCACTATCCGTCCATGTATCAAGACCTGACCAAGGGACGTCCAACGGAAGTCGACTACATCAACGGCTATATCGCCAAAGTCGGACGCGAGCATGGCTACGAATGCAAGCTGCACGAATTCCTAACCCGCGAAGTGCATCTCGCCGAACAAGCCTTCGCCATCCACAATCCAGACATCGTCGCACAGGCCAAAGCCGACGTCGAAGCCAGTAAGCCGGTAACGGAATAATCGTATTTTTTCAAAACAAGTAAGAGAGGGAAACAACCATGACCATCGCTATTTTCAAGAGGCCGGACGGCATCAAACGAATCGCCGCAGCAGTACTTGCCGCTGCAACACTTATTTCCGTTGCGGCATGCGGTTCCGGCAACAGCGCATCCGCATCCAAGGAAAGCCTGAACACCACGAAGGGCAAAACCACCACAATCACCGTCGGCGTGTGCGCAGGACCATACGGAGACATGGTCGACAAGGTTATCGCGCCACTGCTGAAAGATGACGGTTTCAAGCTGAAAACCAAGCTGTTCAACGATTATGTGCAGCCCAATCAGGCACTTGCATCTGGTTCCATTCAGGCGAATCTTTTCCAGCATGGCAATTATCTGAAGAAGTTCACCGCCGACAACAATCTCGACCTGACCTCCCTTGGACAGACCCCAACCCTTGGCTTGGGCATCTATTCCAACAAGTACAAGTCCATCGATGACATCGAAGACGGAGCTACGGTCGCAATCGCGAACGATGGCTCTAACCTGGCACGTTCTCTCGGCGTGCTCCAGCAGCAGGGTCTGGTGACGCTCAAGGGCGAAGTCGATGCCACCAAGGCCACGGTCAACGATATCGCATCCAATCCGAAGAACCTCAAAATCAAAACGATCGATGCTGCACAGCTGGCCCGTTCCTTGGACACCGTTGATGTGGCTCTGGTGCCGGGCAACTACTCTTGGGCTGCTGATCTGAAGCCTGCCGATGCGCTCGCCATGGAAAAGCAGGATGATGGCGTGATCGAAGTGTTCGTGGTCCGTACCCAGGACGTCGATTCCGACTTCGGCAAGGCCGTCAAGAAACTGCTCGTCAGTCAGAAATTCAAGGACGCCATCGCCAAGAGCGAGTTCAAGGATTTCGGCAAGCCGACCACTTGGTGACCGCTGCAGCGCGGCGATAGGTAATATGCAAAGGCCTGTATGAATTGGGAAACTCATACGGGCTTTATGCAAACGAGATTCATCAAACGAAACGTATCAAACGAAACGTATCGAACGAACGTAAACACGTACTTGAACGGAATGAGGAACGAACCATGAGCGTTATTGAACTCAACGACGTGTCCGTGACCTTTCATGAAGGCGGACGAACCGTCGAAGCGGTCAAACATGTGAACATCAGCGTGGAAAAAGGCGAAATCTTCGGCATCGTGGGCTTCTCCGGAGCAGGCAAATCCACGTTGGTGCGCACCATCAACCTGCTGGAACGACCGACGGGCGGTCATGTGGTGATCGGCGGCAGCGACATCACCGCACTCAAAGGCGGTCAGCTGCGCGACCTGCGCAAGAAAATCGGCTTTATTTTCCAAGGATTCAACCTGATCACCAATGTCACGGTCGGCAAGAACATCGAATTCGCGCTGAAAGCCGGCGGATATCCGAAAGCGCAATGGTCGGCACGCATCCGCGAACTGCTGGCACTGGTCGGTTTGGAAAACAAAATCGACAGCTACCCGTCAAGCCTGTCGGGCGGGCAAAAACAGCGTGTATCCATCGCACGTGCGCTCGCCAACAAGCCGGAAATCCTGCTGTGCGATGAAGCTACCAGCGCACTTGACCTGGAAACCACGGAAGGCATTCTGGCGCTTCTGCAACGCATCAACCGCGAACTGGGCATTACCATCGTGTTCATCACGCATCAGCTTGACGTGGCAAAGCAGATTTTCGACCGAGTGGCCGTTATGGAAAACGGTGTGGTAGTGGAGCAAGGCAACACCTTCGACGTGTTCAGCACGCCGAAGCATCCGACCACCAAAGCGTTGGTGGAACGCTATCTGGGCATTGCGGTGCCGCCGCAGCTGGTGCCGTCGCTGCCGGCCGGCACCATCGTGGAACTGCGATACAAGGGGGATGCGGCACTCGAACCGCTCATCAGCCGGGTCGCGCAGGATTACGGCGTGAGCATCGACGTGCTGCATGCGAATGTGGAATATTTCGGTTCGCAGGCCATCGGCATTCTGATTGTGCTCGTTTCTGGCGCGGGGGAGCCGCTGGTGCAGGCGTTGAATACGTTGAGAACGCATGTGTTCAGCTATCGGGAACTTGATCGTGGGCAGCTGGTTGTGGCCGCCGAAGCTGCGGATAATCAGGAGGCGTGAGAACAATGGAAGAAACTCTGGAAATCCTTCAAGACAATCTCGGTCAGGCGTTGATCGACACGGCATACATGGTTGTGGTGTCGGCGATTATCGGCGTGGTGTTGGGCACGTTGGTGGCGTTGCTGCTGTATTTGACCGAAAATCGTTTGTTCACGCCGAATCATGCGTTGAACGTTATTGTCGGTTTCATCGTCAACGCGATTCGTTCGCTGCCGTTCCTGATTCTCATGGTGGTGCTTATTCCGGTTGCGCAATTGATTCTGGGTGATCCTTACACGCCGACAGGTGGCGCAATTTCCCTGTCGATCGCCGCGGTGCCGTTCTTTGCGCGAATCGCGGAAAGCGCGTTTTCCGAAGTTGATCCGGGCTTGCTTGAAGCTGCCATCTCCACTGGTGCCACCACACGCCAAATCATTGTGGATGCGGTATTCCCTCAGGCCTTGCCGTCGTTCATTCGTGGTGTGGTGCTCACCATTATTTCACTGATTGGCTATTCCGCAATGGTCGGAACGATCGGCGCTGGCGGCATCGGCGATATGGCCATTCAATACGGCTATAACCGTTACGAAACCGGCGTGCTCGTCGTGATTGTTATTATTCTGATCGTCATTGTGCAGATCATTCAATGGATCGGCGATTGGTTCGCACGCAAGGTGACGCACTGATGGTTGCGTATATGCGTGAATGTGCGCATATACAGTCGCACGATGATAGGGAGGGTTGATGAATGACTTCGTATGTTTCTCCTGTTGCGTTCACTACGGTGGCGCAGTCGATTCCGCCGAATGTGTTCGCCGATATGGATCGCAAAGTGGCTGCCGCGGTTGCGGACGGGGCCGATGTGATCGATTTGGCCAAAGGCAATCCGGATGCGTTCCCCGCTGACTTCATTCGAGAAGTGGCCAAAAAGGCGGTTGACGATCCGGCCAATGCCCGGTATTCGCCGTTTGACGGCAAACCGAGTTTTCTGCAGGCTGCCGAACAGTGGTATCGCAACACGTATGGTGTTGAGGTTGATTGGAAAACACAGCTTTTTTGCCGTGGAGGGCGCGGTTGATGGTCTCGCGGCGCTGTTCGCCGTGCTTGTTTCGCCGGGCGATGCTGTGGCATATGCGGATCCGTATTACCCCTCGTATCATTGCATGACGGTGATGAGCCGTGCCGAGGAGGTTCTGCTGCCGTCACTGCCAGAGCGCGGCTTCCTGCCGGACTTGGATGCGGTGCCTGCGCAAGTGTGGAATCGTGTGAAAGTGCTGGTGCTCAACTATCCGAACAATCCGACGGGTGCGCAGGCTCCGCGTGGGTTTCTGCAACGTGCCATCGATTTGGCTCATGAATATCATTTCGCGATCGTGCAGGATTTCGCTTATGCGGGATTGGGAGTCGATGCGCAGCAAATCAGCATACTGTCGCTGCCGGGTGCCTTCGATGTTGCGGTGGAAGTATGCTCGCTGTCGAAAATGTATGCGATGGCCGGCTGGCGTGCCGGTTTCATCGCGGGCAACGACGACATTGTGTCTCATGTGAAGCAGTACCACTATCAAATGGGTTCCATGGTTACGTCCAGCATTCAAGACGCGGGCACTGTGGCACTGCTGTCGGATCAGAGCTGTGTGGCCGAACTTGCGGAACGGTATGCGTCTCGTCGCGAAATCGTGGCAGGTGGATTGCGTGAAGTCGGACTTGATGTTTTCGATTCAGACGGTGGCATCTACGCTTGGGTGCATGCTCCTGAAGATCAGACGGGTGAACAGTTTGCCGACATGCTGTTGGAACGTGCGGCCGTCGCCGCGCTGCCGGGCATGTGTTTTGGCAAAGTGGGCAAGGATTACGTACGATTCAGCCTGCTTAAATCCGAGGACCAGTTGCGTGAGGCTGTGCGCCGGGTGGCTGCTGTGCTAGCGTAATTTTTCCTACGTAGCCTTTTTGCATGGATGAGCGATTGTGTGCTTGCACAATCGCTTTTTCTATTTTCCTCCGATTGTTTGCGATCGTCTTTCGATCGGTTGTGGACGTCCCATCCTCCAATTGCCATCGAAACGTCTTTCCCTTAGGAAACCGACACACGCTCCTTATGCAGGCGACGTTTTTGCGATTGCGGTGCGGTGTCTTGCATCTCCGCCGTTTGATAGCTGCTTACAGGAAAATGTTATGGCGATTCGCGCGTTCTATAGCCAACGTTGATAAGGTGCGGCGCGCGTTGAAATGCAGGATGCGGTTTAGTGGGTACCAGCGACCGCGTGAATGGCACGCGGCAATGAACCACAACCCAAGGGGGTGCACATCATGACCAGATTCAACACTCAGTTTGTCCACGGACTGCCGGTCAACGATAACAACACCGGAGCCGTGAACCCGCCGACTACGAAGCGCTTGATGCCGCTGTTCCGGGCACTCCGCCAAGGACCCGCGCATGGTTGTCCGGCGAAGGCCGTGTATTTCGAAGTTCTTACCAATCCGTTGCTGCAGGTCAACAATGTGACGAAGATTGCTGAAATCGCTCATCGCTATGGTGCGATTTCCATTGTCGACAACACATTCGTCACCCCGTATCTGCAGCAGCCGCTCGACCAAGGCGCCGACATCGTCATCCATTCCGCCACCAAGTATCTGGCCGGCCATTCCGAAGTCAACGCCGGTCTTGTGGTGGTCAAGGACGACGGGTTGGGCAAACGTGTCTACTTCGCGCAGAATCGTTTGGGTGGCGTGCTTGCGCCGAACGAATGCGATTCGGTGCGTCGTGGTATTCAGACGCTCGCCCTGCGCATGGACCGCCAGCAGGAGAACGCGCGTGCGATCTCCAGCTATCTGTTGCTGCATCCGCTGGTAAAATCCGTGCATTATCCGGGATTGTCGGGGCATGAGTATGAGATTTGGACATTGTTCAGGAAGTTGCGGATGAGGTGACGGTAATGAAAGACGGCCATCTTGTCGAATATGGAGCTGTCGGTTCCGTGTTACGACACCCTAAAGATGCGTATACGAAGATGTTGCTTGAGGCATCGCCTAAATTTGATGAGATTAATGCCTCGTAAGGAGTGATTTTATGATTGACAATGCGGCAATTGATTTCTATGGAGCCGACTGGTGCGGCGACTGCCATCGAGCCAAGGCAGCATTAGACCGTTTCGGGGTCGCCTACAGCCTTCATGATATCGAGCATGAGGATGGTGCTGCAGAGAAGGCCATTGCGATCAGCGGACAACAGCACATTCCCGTGATTCGGTTCGCCGATGGCTCATGGCTGGTGGAGCCTTCGGCCACGCAGTTGCAAGCCAAATGCAAGGAACTCGGCCTGATCTGATTCAACATTGCGTATGCCATCTCACGAGTCGGACAAGGAGAATTGTCTCCTGTTCGGCTCGTAGACGTATGTGGGTCGGCTTCCGGACGGTCGATGTCCGGCTTCCGAATGGACTTTGCCCAACTCGCGGACATTGTCTGCACGTGATTGCATTCTTTGGTAAGTTTTTGCTTGGGTTCGGCAATGGTTGCAGAACCTACGGAAAGCCGTCAATCAACAGGCTTTCGAGAGAAAACCAAAGAAGGGAGTAATGTCATGCCGTTCCTTATTACGCTCCTTGTCATTGCACTTATCGTCGCGTTCCTGTTCCTGTCCACGTTGTTCATCGTGCCGCAGCAGCAGGCCTATATTATTGAGCGTTTCGGCAAATTCAACAAGGTGCAGTTCGCCGGCATTCATATTCGAATCCCGTTCGTGGACCGTATCGCCATGAAAACCAACATGCGCGTCAATCAGCTTAATGTGCAGTTGGAGACCAAGACGCTTGACAATGTGTTCGTCACGGTGGTGGCGTCCACTCAGTTCCGTGTTGACCCGAGCAATGTGGCCACCGCATACTATGAGCTGCGTGATCCGGCTGGTCAGCTGCGTTCCTACATGGAGGATGCACTGCGTTCCGCCATTCCTGCATTGTCTTTGGACGATGCCTTCTCCCGTAAGGACGATGTGGCCTTTGACGTACAGAAGACCGTCGGCAACGAAATGTCCCGCTTCGGTTTCACTGTGGTCAAGACGCTGATCACTGCCATCGATCCGAGTCCGCAGGTCAAGAACGCCATGGATTCCATCAACGCTGCCCAGCGCGAGAAGGAGGCCACCCGTCAGCGCGCCGAAGCCCAGCGTATTCAGATCGAGACCCAGGCGGCAGCCGAGGCTGAGAAGACCCGTCTTCAGGGTGAAGGCCAGGCCAACTATCGTCGTGAGATCGCCAATGGTATCGTCGACCAGATCAAGAGTCTGCAGGCAGTCGGCATGAACGTGAACGACGTGAACAATGTGGTGTTGTTCAACCAGTATCTCGACACCATGCGTAATCTCGCCTCGTCGCAGAATGCGAAGACGGTGGTGTTGCCGGCTTCGACGCCTGGCGGTTTCAACGAGATGCGCGACCAGATCACCCAGGCCATGATGTCCGCGGACGAAGCTGCGAAATAGTCGCAGAATAGCCGTGCCGATGCTCTGCATCGATGACAAGATGACCTTCGTATTCGTGTTGTGCGAATTCTTGCGCCAAAGTGCTTTTTCCAACACGTCGTGCTCCCTCAATAAGCATGGCGCGCTTGCCATTCGACGGGCTTTTCCAAGCCATGAGTGTTTGATATGCCTTGCGCCTGAAGAGCATGGTGTACTCCTTGAAAATTAAGGCATTTACACGAAATGCAGAGTAAGGACAGCGCGTTTTATACACGAAATGCAGAGTGTCGATACGGGGCGAGGATGTTTCGCTGACGTTCCAGAGGCATGAAGAATCCCTCCTTTCGAGACGGCCGCTTATATGTGACGGAGAGCGCGGCGGTGAAAGGAGGGATTATTGTTTGGCGCGTTGCCGTACCGCAACGCACGTCTATGTGATTGGCCTGTGGGCAATGACCGTGTTTTGCGCACGCATGTCATACGTTTCGGCGTATGTCACGCCATGCTGACAAGACCTTCCCTGGAGTTTGAATTCGGCAGTGAGCAGTTCATCGCATGTGATTCAAGCAGGTGAAGCTGTTTCTGCAGGTCCATGACTTTCTTTTCCAGCCATTTGATGGTCATGGCTTGGGTGATCACCAGCAGATCGCGCTGCCCGGAATCGGATTTGTTTGCCAACGTCTGTGCTTCAAGCATGATTTTCGGATCGGCTTTCCAACGGGCGATCGCGCGTTCGATGCGCTTGCCTCCCATGATTTTCGGATCAAGACCTGCGCTGGCGAAAATACTGGTAGGACCGTTGCCGCGCAGATATTGCGCCATGCAACGCACCTGAAATTCCTTCGAGTACGTGATGCGGTCCATGGAAGCTCGCTCCACCGCGGGCAGGGTGTTCAGGTAATACACCTCGGTTTGAGTAAAACGACGACGCATGATGGTTCCCCTTGTGTGATATGCGGATGACGCTTCCGACAACGTCATCCGAATGTCTGCCTCGTTGTTTTCATTCTATTTTTGCGAGATTCGGGGATTTTGCCGTCTGGCACGAAACGAAGTGTTTTTGGCACGAAACGAGAAAACCACCCTAGTTAGGGTTGTTTTAGGAGGATATGAGACGGGGGTCTGTGCTTCTCGGGGTGTTCCCCTAAGGGATGCAGGGAACTGGAAAACGGTATAAACTCGGTTGTGGGACAGACGTATTGACGCCGTGTGGGGGAGGACAACGAAGACTATGACAGATCATGAAGGGCAAGAGTCGATGGCGGGGACGCGCAGGCCCATCATCGAAGTCAAGAATCTGCGTAAGGAATATCCGGTGCTCGACGAAACCGTCGTGGCGCTGGAACGCATCAATCTCACCATTCCGCAAGGGCAGATCTGCTGTATCTACGGCGAATCCGGTTCTGGCAAATCCACTCTGCTGAACCAGCTAGCAGGTATGGAAAAACCGACCAAAGGCGGCGTGCGCGTCGGGGGAGTGCCCATTTCTCGGTTGAATGAACGGCAATTGGCGGAATTTCGGCAAAAACATCTTGGTTTCGTATTCCAGTCATACAACCTGCTTCCCAATCTGACTGCCGTGGAAAACGTGGCAATGCCGCTGATGTTCCAAGGCATGCCGGAAAAACAAGCGTGAGGCAATCGCCAAGAAAATGCTGAAACGAGTAGGGCTCGGCAAACGCATGAACCACTACCCGACGCAAATGTCGGGCGGACAGCAACAGCGTGTCGGCATCGCGCGAGCGTTCGCAGCCAGACCGCAAGTCGTATTCGCCGACGAACCGACCGGCAACCTCGACTCCAAAACCAAAACCGACGTGATGAACATGATCTGCGCGTTCGCTCGCGACCTCGACCAAACCATCGTGCTCGTCACCCACGATGACAATATGGCGCAATATGCCGACCGTATCGTAACGCTACTTGACGGACGCATCATCGATGACCGTCTGATGAACAACGCGTGACGGCAGAGAAGAGAAGGAAATTCCATGAGTAACAGCAACCATTCCGCAAAATTCATCAACATGCTCATCGCATTGATGGCGTCCATCGCCATCGCGCTGACCTGCATTGTGCCGACGGCGCTCGCCGAAGACGGTGATGGCACTGACGACAACAACGGCGGCTCCACCGTGCAGCCGGCCGGTCCGGTGCCGAACATCATCATCACCAACTTCACCTATGGCGACGGTTCCGTGGCGGTCGGCACGAATTTCGATCTTGGCTTCACCTTCCAGAATATGGGCAAGGTCGCGGTCAGCAATATGGTCGTGACCGTTGACGGCGGCGAGAATTTCGCCATTTCCGGCGGTACGAACACGTTCTATTACGATTCGCTGTGGGCGGGCTATTCCCTGACCCAGACCGTGCCCATGCAGGTGCTGTCGAGTGCGAAGAACGGCGCGCAGGGCATCGATATCAACTTCAAATACGAGTATGTCGATGGCGGCACCCGCAATTCCAACACTTCGGATATCAAGATTTCCGTACCTGTTTCGCAGCCCGACCGTTTCGAACTGGGCGATCCCGTGCTTCCAGACGCCATCAATGCGGGCGAGGAATCCACCATTTCCATGGAATACGTGAACAAGGGCAAGGGGGATGTATCCAATGTCGAAGCGTCCATCGAGGGTGACGGCATCACCGCCACGCAAGCCACGCAGTATATCGGCAATGTGGCGTCCGGCGCTTCTGGTTCCATCGGATTCGCTTTCACTGCGGATGCGGCCGGCGAATATGATGCCAAACTGAAGGTGACGTACGAGGATGCCGACGGCCAGCAGCAGACCAAGGAATCGCCGGTGAAGATTACGGTGTCTGAGGCTCCGGCTCCCGCCGATCCCGGTATGGATGTTGACCCGCAGGAAAATCAAGGCATTCCGACTTGGGTGTGGATTGTCGTTGCCGTGGCTGTCGTTGCCGTGATCGCCATTGTGGTTGTGGTGGTTGTGCGTCGCCGCAAGAAGGCGAAGAAGGCTGCCGAGGATGACGATTGGGATTGGGATCCCTCCGATTCGCATGCAGGTGCTGATGATGGTGCGGCTAATACGGCTGGTGCCATTGACGCGCCGACCCAGGTGATTGATTCCGTGCCCTCCGACAAGGAGTGAGCATGCGATTTTCGGATATTGCACGTTCATGCACGCAGAATCTGCTGCGTCGCAAATCGCGTACGATTCTTACGGTACTTGGCGTGATCGTCGGCTGCTGTTCGATCGTGCTCATGATTTCCATTGGCCAAGGCATCAACGAACAGAACGAGCAGATGCTCAAAAACATGGGCAACCTGAACGACATCACCGTATACTGCGACGGCGAGGTTCACATTCCACGGCAACGTCATCCAGCGTGAGCGGTGCCGACGGCGAACAGGCGAAACTCGACGATGACGCCGTGCAGAATTTCCGCAGCATTGCCGGTGTGGCCGGAGTGCTTCCTCAAGAAAACGATGTCATACAGTGTGGATGCCACGCAAGGAGCTGGCTCCCGGTACGTGTCGCAATATGTCAACGTGGTGGGAGTCGACGCCACGCAATTGGAAGAATCCGGCTATAAATTGGCCAGCGGACGTCTTCCGATGCGTGCCGGCGAAGTGTTGGCGGGCAAATCCTTCGTGTATTCGTTCTACGACAAGTATGCGTCAGATTCAAGCAATCATCGTATAGAAGCGGGCGATTATTACTGTGATGAGCACGGTTGCGTCCAATCCGAAGGCGAAGACCCGTTCTTCGATATGCTGAACTCCAAAATCACACTGATTACCGGAGCCAACTATCAAAGTCCCGACGACTACCGCAAGGTGGGCGGCGGATCCGTGGCGTCATCCGATTCCGGCAGTGGTGAGAGTCCCACCATTACCATGCCATACACGGTGGTGGGTGTCATTGATTCCTCCGCCAACAACTATGATGCGTTCACTTCCGGCATTGTGATGAGCATCGACGATATGAAAACGTTGAACGCCAAAATATCGGGGGACACCAAGGCCAACACGTCGAGCAAGGTCGTTTATGATCAGGTACTGGTGCACACCCAAGACATCAAAGACGTTGCCGACGTTGAAGCGCAAATCAAAGGCGCCGGTTATCAGACTTCCTCCTTTGAACAAACGCGTAAGGAGATCGAAAAGCAGTCGCGGGGCATCCAGTTGGCTTTGGGCGGCATCGGCGCGGTGTCGTTCTTCGTTGCCGCGATTGGTATTGCCAACACCATGATTATGTCGGTGTCGGAACGTACGCGCGAAATCGGCATTATGAAGGCTCTTGGCTGCTATGTGCGCGATATTCGCATGATGTTCCTGTGCGAGGCTGGTGCGATCGGCCTTGTCGGCGGTGTGATCGCTTGCTTGATTTCCGCGATTGGTTCGATAGGCATCAATATGGCGTCTTTGGGTGGATTCAGCATTGAGAATATCGGCAAAGCGATTATGGGCGGCGACGATGTGACTCGCATTTCGGTGATTCCGTGGTGGCTTTTTGTGGTGGCCATGCTGTTTTCGATCGCCGTTGGTGTGGTAGCAGGTTTCGGCCCGGCCAATAAGGCTGTGAAGATTCCCGCTTTGGATGCCATCAAGAATGATCAGTGATTGCTGATTACAGATCGCTGATTTATAGATTGGCGGGGAATGGTCCACAGATATACCGATCATTCCCGCCAATTCGCTTATGTATCGATTATTCGCTGAGAATACCGCGGATTCGAGAGACGATGGTTTCTGAAGTCAATCCGTAACGTTCGTTAAGCTCGCCAAGAGGCACTCGGTCGGTGAACTCTTTGGCTGCGCCGAAATTCAGCACACGAACGTGAGAAGCCTTGGTATTACTGGAATTGGCATAAAATGCGGTGACTTTCTCACCCCATCCGCCTTCTAGCTGGCCATCTTCCAACGTAACAACCAAACGATGCCCATCGGCAAGCATCGCCAGTAATTCGGCATCCATCGTGGAATATTGCAATGCGTCAACAAGCGTTGCGGTAATCGCAGCATGTTCTTCATCATTTTCGGCCAGTGCCGACGTAATTTCGGCAGCCAACGGCATGGTATTGCCGAGTCCAAGAATCGCCACATCCCTGCCGGGCTGAACGATCTGATAGCGGGCGAACGGGCATGCTCCGGCAATATTGACGGCTGGATCATGCTCTTCGGCACGCTGCAACGGGTCGAACGCCATATCGGCGGCACGTTCAAGTGCGAGAATCTGCTCGCCGGGCATACGAATCGCCACTACGCCATGTTCGGACGGGCCGGTAGCCCAAGCCAACATGTCAAGCATCTGTTCGCCGCTCGCGGGAGCCAAACAGGTCACGTCGGGAACATTGGCGAACATCGTCATATCGAACGTGCCGGAATGTGTATTGTCCGCGCCGGAAATGCCCGCTCCGAAAATCAGCAGCGTCGCCGGAACATGATTCAATGCCAACTCTTGCTGCAGCTGGTCGAACGTGCGTTGGAAGAACGTGGCGGAAAGTCGCAAGCACCGGGCGTCCGCCAGTCCCTGGCGATACCCGCGGCGAATGCGGCGGCATGTTCTTCCGTAGATACCGGTATCGACGTAGTGGGCGCCGGTCTACGTTCACGAAAAATTCTCGGGTGATGCCATTCGATCCGGGGGTTGCGGGGGAGATGACCACCAATCCCGGCTCATTGTCGAAACGACGTTCCAGCGATGCCATGGCCATTTCGCCATAATATTTGCGTGCGTCGAGCGGTTTGCCGAGCGAGGCCTCCGGATCCTGCCAATGGTTGGCCTCGCATTGGCCCGCATGAGGTTGAGGATTGGTCTGATTGCAGCCATCCGAACCATTGTCGGCTTCCGTTTCGTCATTGAAGCCCAAGCCTTTGGTGGTGTGGATATGCACTACGATCGGGTGGTCAATGTCTTTGACCTCGTTCAGTACTTCCACCAGCGCGTCAACGTCATTACCCTGCTCCACATAGCGGTAGTCCAAGCCGAATGCCTTGAACAGATTCAGTTCGGCCATGCCATTCGACGTACGCAACTTGGCAAGCTGCCCGTACATACCGCCGAAATCCTCAGCGATCGACATTTCGTTGTCGTTGACGATGATGATGAGATTACCGCCCTGTTCGGCCGCATTGTTCAGCCCCTCGAACGCAATGGCCGAACTCAGGGATCCATCGCCGATAATGGCGATAACATTGCCGATAGTGCTTTCGCCGGCGGCGCCGCGCTGCATATCGCGGGTTTTGGCAAGACCGCAGGCCAGAGAAATCGAAGTGCCGGTATGGCCGAGCACAAAGGAATCATGTTCGCTTTCCAGCGGATTCGTGAAACCGGTCACCTCATCAAAACGAGATTGGTCCAAGTATGCTTCGGCGCGGCCGGTAAGCATTTTGTGCACGTAGCTTTGGTGCGACACGTCGAAAATGAAACGGTCGCGGGGCGAGTCGAACACGCGGTGCAATGCCACAGTGAGCTCCACCACGCCAAGATTCGAGCCGATATGCCCGCCATGTTTTTTGCCGTAGTCGAGCAGCGTGGCGCGGATTTCGAGGCATAGATCGCGTAATTGCTGGGCTGAAAGGGCATGTACGTCCGCCGGAGTGTGAATCGAACTCAAAATGCCAGCGGTCATCGTGCGCAATCACCCTTCCCTACGATCAGTGCAACCAAGTGCGAAATCATATCCCACTGTATGCCCCGACGAGGGTGTTTGCGGGCAAAGGAGCGCAAAGTCTTCTCAACTTGAGGCACAATAGAGGTGTTTGCAATCGTGAAAAGCCGTTATTCGCAAAGGAGCGCGAACATGAAAGCCGTATATGCCACCGGAACGAATTATGATGATCCGCTGTCCGTGCTTGAAGTGGGCACTATGCCTGAGCCTGAAACCAAGCCATTCTGGTCCACCATTCGTGTGAACTCGGCGAGCGTGAACCATCATGACGTGTGGAGTCTGCAAGGTGTGGGGCTTTCCGACGAGCAGACGCCGATGATCCTCGGCACGGACGCGGCTGGCGTGTTGGAAGAAGACATTCCCGTACGAAAGGGACTTAAGGCCGGTTCCGAAGTGGTCTTGTATACCTTCGTTGGTACCGATGGCGCCGGTGTGATGCCGGGGGAGAGACGCTCGATCCTGTCCGAACGGTATGCGGGAACCATGGCCGAATACACACAGGTGCCCAGCGCCAACGTGTTCGCCAAGCCCGCGAATCTGAATCTTGATGAGGCTGCCGCATTGGGTACCAGCTGGCTTACCGCATATTCCCTGCTGTTCGCATCGGCGAATGTGAAGCCGGGAGACACGGTGCTTATTCAAGGCGCCGGAGGCGGCGTGTCGACCGCGGCGATTCAGCTTGCTCACGCGGCCGGATTGGAAGTGTTCGTCACGTCACGAAGCGAAGACAAGCGTGCGCGAGTGTTGCAGCTCGGTGCCGATGCGGCTTTTGAAACGGGTGCGCGACTGCCACGCAAGGCGGATGCCGTCATTGAATCCGTCGGCGCGGCCACATGGAGTCATTCCGTCAAATCCGTACGTCCGGGAGGAACTATCGCCATTTGCGGCGCGACTACTGGCGACCAGCCGGGTGCAGAGCTTACGAGAATCTTCTTCCAGGATATTCGAGTGCAGGGCAATACCATGGGCTCCCGTGAGGATTTCGCACGTTTGCTGAAATTCGTGGAACATGCCGATCTGCATCCGGTCATCGATTCCGCATATGCGATCGACGACGCGCATCTTGCGTTCTCCAAGATCGTGAATGGCGACGTTTTCGGAAAAATCGTGCTGCACATCTAGCCGATTGCGTAAAGTAAACGGTGTTCAAGAACATGTTCTTTTGGATTCTTTCGGAGGTCCTTGATGGCAGACAACAAGCCTGAAGTCGCAGTGATTATGGGGTCGGCGAGCGATTGGGAAACCAATGAAGCATGCCTGCGAGATGCTTTGACCAGTTCGAAGTGCCGTACATGAAGCAGGTGATTTCCGCGCACCGCACCCCGGAATTGATGGGCGAGTTCGCGCATAGTGCCCGTGCCAACGGTCTGAAGGTCATCATCGCCGGAGCCGGCGGCGCGGCACATCTGCCGGGCATGGTCGCGGCCCAGACCACCCTGCCGGTCATCGGCGTGCCGGTGCGTTCCCATGCGCTGTCCGGTTGGGATTCGCTGCTGTCCATCGTGCAGATGCCAGGCGGCATCCCGGTCGCCACCACCGCAGTCGGCAACTCCGGTGCCACAAACGCAGGTCTTTTGGCTGTGAGCATTCTGAGCACCACCGATGAGCGTTTGGCCAATGCTTTGCAGGAATATCGTGACTCTCTGAAGGAAAAGGTGGCTGAATCCAATGCCCAGCTTGTCTGAGGAAACCAATGGCCGTGTTGAACGTCTGATGCCAGGGGCCACCATCGGCATTATCGGTGGCGGTCAGCTTGGCCGCATGATGGCGTTGTCCGCCCGCTACATGGGCTTCCGCATCGGCGTGCTCGACCCGACTCCGGATTGCCCGACCGCACAGGTGGCCGACTTCCAAGTCACTGCCGAATACGACGACATCACCGCGATCCGAGAACTGGCTGAAAAGTCCGACGTGCTCACGTACGAGTTCGAAAACGTGAACGCCGACGCCATCGACGAAGTGCGTTCCTTGTCTGCAGCCCCGCAAGGCACCGATTTGCTGCGTGTCACGCAGGATCGCGTCAACGAGAAGCAGTTCATCAATGATCATGGCACGCCGACCGCACCATGGAAGGCCGTCAACAGCGTTGAGGAGCTTGATGCGGCGCTCGGTGAAATCCATTACCCGGCCGTGCTGAAAACCCGTTCCGGCGGGTACGACGGCCACGGCCAGACCGTGCTGAAATCCGATGCCGATCTCGAAAAGGTACGCGCCCGTGCCGATCGCGGTGGCGGATTCCCGCCGAGCATTCTCGAAGGATTCGTCGATTTCGCATTCGAAGCGAGCATTCTCGTTGCCGGTAACGGCAAGGATTATGTGACCTTCCCGATCGTGCGCAACGAGCATCGTAACAATATTCTCGCACATGACCATCGCTCCGGCCGAAGTCAGCGAAGACGTGGCGAAGGAAGCGCACGAACTCGCTTTGCGTTTGGCGCAAGGCTTCGAACTGGCCGGCATCCTCGCTATCGAACTCTTCGTTACCAAGGATGAGCGGGTTATCGTCAACGAGCTTGCCCCGCGCCCGCATAACTCCGGTCATTACACCATCGAAGCGTGCTCGTTCGACCAGTTCGACGCGCATATTCGAGGCATCGCCGGGTGGCCGCTCGAACAGCCCGAACTGCTCAAGCCGGCTGTTATGGTCAATGTGCTCGGGCAGCATGTGGCACCGACCCGCGCGCTGATCGCCGAGCATCCCGAATGGAATATGCACGACTATTGCAAGGCTGAAGTGCGTCATGATCGCAAGATGGGGCATATCACCGTGCTGACCGACGACACCAGGCAAACTGTGGCGGATCTTGAACGGACCGGCTGCTGGGATGATTTGAAATAAAACCGATGACGGCATGTTTCGCGCGTCAGCCTTTCCCTGAGGGGAGGACGGCGCGCGAAGCCATCAAGAACGGACATAGATTGACGGACGGACGCGTGGAGCGCAACACCAAACAAAAAGAACTGATTCATGATGCGTTGAAGGCAAACGATGAATTCATTTCCGCACAGGATTTGCATCGCAAGCTGGAAGACGAAGGCGTGAAGGTCGGCCTTGCCACTGTATATCGTCAATTGAATGCCTTGGCTGAGGCAGGCGAGGCTGATACCGTGCGTTTGGAAGGCCAACAGCTGTTCCGTCTGTGTGGTGATGACGGGCATCACCATCATCTCGTATGCACGAATTGCGGCAAAACCGTGGAAATCGAATCGCCATCCGAAACTTGGCTGCGTGGCATCAGCGAGAAATACGGATTCACCATCGAACGGCATACGCTTGAGGTGTTCGGACTATGCCCCGACTGCCGGAATGAGGCACGACGGTAATTCCGTCGATCTCAACAATTTCGCCGATTTCAGCAACAACGGTTATGCGGACGGCGGAATCCTTGACGACAACTAGATACTGCCATCCGAACTGTCTATACCCCCTCATCGTTCTTTTGCGATTTCATCGACATATGCGTAAGAAAATCAGAAGAAACTGTGGATGAAATCGATCATTACAGCTTTTTGTCAGATATGGTCGCGAGAATAGTGCCTTGGCGTCGCCGTAAGGCGGGAAACGAAGCGAACTGACACGTTACGAGTGGAGATAAACACTTGACGAACGAATCCGTGAATACAGAGACGATTGAGGAACTGAAGATCTCGACGATTGATCC
>ENA-OQKS01000141-OQKS01000141.1-human-gut-metagenome-genome-assembly--contig:-NODE-141-length-22286-cov-3.740151_pt1 | contig 22286 bp, 22 predicted proteins | sample MGYA00242804_ERZ504808 | MGnify/ENA primary metagenome ERZ504808 (study PRJEB26092, sample SAMD00036375) | human gut metagenome | host: Homo sapiens | study: EMG produced TPA metagenomics assembly of...
TGCTGCATCTTGTCGAAGCGCCACTCCCAGTCGATGGTGCCGGTGACGGCGGCACCGGGCTGTGCCGCCTCGGGCAGGGCATCCACCCTGTGCCAGATGATGCCGTTCGTCTCGTGGACGTCGGTGACATGGAGCACCGTGCCGTCGGCGAGGGTCAGCGTGCCTCTGTCGGCGGGCTGACCGCCCCCTTCGGGGTAGAACACCGTGCCGTCCAGCGCGATGCGCCCGCGCCCGTCTTTGCGTCCGCCTCTGCAGCCAGGATGACTCCGGCGGCAGTCTTGCGGAATGCGTCGTTCTCAAAATATTTTTCCGTGCGCTGCATGGCACGATACCTCCTGCATAAAAACGATATTATCCCACTATAAACTAAGTATACACGTTTTTTGCCTGTGGAAATAGTCTTCGCTTATGTTATGATAGGAAACAGCAGAAACCCAAACGGAATATAAAGCGAGGAAGGTATCATCATGCGTGAAAGTGGAATCCTGATGCCGGTGTCCAGCCTGCCCGGCCCCTATGGTATTGGCTGCTTTGGCGCCGAAGCGCTCAAGTTCGTGGATTTTCTGGCCGCTGCTGGCCAGCACATCTGGCAGCTGCTGCCCCTCAGCCCAACCGGCTACGGCGACAGCCCCTACCAGAGCTGCTCTGCCTTTGCGGGCAACCCCTACTTCATCGACCTCGACGCTCTCAAGGCCGACGGCCTGCTGACCGCCGCCCAGCTCAAGGCGGAAAAGTGGGGGGATGACCCGCTTTCGGTGGACTACGGCACTCTCTACACCAGCCGCTATAAGGTGCTGCGCACCGCCTACGCCGCATGGCGCGGGAAGTACGCCGGCCTCCACGGCTGCGCCCACTACTACCCCGACGACTACTACGCTTTCGCCCTTGCCAACGACAGCTGGCTGAATGATTACGCCCTCTACATGGCCCTCAAGACCGCCAACGGCATGAAGAGCTGGACTGAGTGGCCCCGGGAGTACCGCCTGCGGGACGCCGCCGCGCTGGCAAAGTTCGCAGCAGAGCAGGAAGAGGAGATCGGCTTCTGGAAGTTCCTGCAGTACGAGTTTGCCACCCAGTGGAAAAAGGTCAAGGACTACGCCAACGACAAGGGCGTAAAAATTCTGGGCGACATCCCGATCTACGTCTCTGCCGACTCGGTGGATGCATGGGTGGGCGGCGAGCTCTTCGAGCTGGACGCACAGGGCGGATTTGCCCGCGTGGCCGGCTGTCCGCCGGATTACTTCTCCGCAGACGGCCAACTCTGGGGCAACCCGCTGTATAACTGGCCGTATCATAAACAGACGGGATACGCCTGGTGGATCCGGCGCGTCCGCCACGCCCTCGGCATCTACGACCTGCTCCGCATCGACCACTTCCGCGGCTTCGACACCTACTGGGCCATCCCGGCGGGCAGCTCTACCGCCTGCACCGGCAAGTGGGAGATCGGCCCTCGGATGGACTTGTTCCGCGCACTGGAAGCTGCCCTTGGCAAGCTGCCCATCATCGCGGAAGATCTGGGCGAGCTGTTCCCCAGCGTCCGCGAGCTGCTGGCTGACAGCACCTTCCCGGGCATGAAGGTTTTGCAGTTCGCTTTCGGCGGCGGCGACAACGAGTATCTGCCCCACAACCACGTCAAGAACAGCGTGGTCTACCCGGGTACCCACGACAACACCACCCTCACCGATTGGTGGGAGAACGCCGCCACCGGGAAGGAAAAGGCCAACGCCGCCGCTTACCTCCACCTGACCCCCTGCAAGCCCACCGCGAAGGAAGTGGCCGCCGTCAAGCCGGCCGCCGCCCGCATCGCGCTGCTGCGTGCGGCCCTCGGCTCTGTGGCTGACCGGGCCATCATCCCCATGCCCGACTGGCTGGGTCTGGGCGCAGAAGCCCACCTGAACACCCCTGGCAAGCTGGGCGGCAACTGGACCTGGCGCGCCGCGGAGGGCTTCGACGCAGAGCCTCTGGCCAGCCGCATCCAGGCCGAGTGCGAGGTCTACTGCCGCGCCGAGGAGCCGGTCGAAAAAGAGGCAAAGACCTCAATTTGACGGAAATGTAAAAAATCTTTTTGAAAATTGTGCGTTTTGCTGGTAAGCGCCCCGCCGTCGTGGTATAATCGAATGAGAGGCAGTCAGGGATGAGAACCTGTTTTCACAGCGATACACTGGCCATGAAAACAGGCTCGACTGTGAAAAGGCAGAGCACCGGGAAGGAAGACCCGGTGTATAAAATGGGGAAAAACGCATGAAGAATGAATGGACTGAGCAGGACTTGCGGCAATTCGTCGAAAGTTCGCGGCCTGTGTTTCAGGATGTGAGCCTGACGCAGGTGGAGGAGGACGCCGACCGCTGCTGGCAGGACGACGGCCTGATGGTGGACTACGAGCTGCGCGGCGGTCAGGTGGACTGTGTGCTGCGCCGCTGTGTCGTGGCAGACGGCAAGGTGTGGCAGCTGCAGATGACGGCCCCTCTGGCAGGCAATGACCTGCCCGAAGACCGGATGACCCCGCGGGAGCGGGAGATGTGCCGCGACGACATGAACCACGACTTTGTGACGGGGGTGTTCAACCGCCGCTACTACGAGACGGAATTCTGCACGAAACTCGATGAGTGGACCGACTGCCACCGCTGCGCTGCGCTGGCGCTGGTGTCCATTGACGGCGCAGAGAAGCTTTCCGCGCGGGAGAGCGACGCCGTCATGGGCCAGCTGGTCTGCTTTGTGGCAAACCAGTGGAAAAAGCACTTCGACCAGCCTGCTGAGCGGGTGGTCTGCCGCCTGAGCGACACCCTGTTCGCCATCGGCTGCGCCGACCGCACCCGCCGTGAGCTGGAAGAGGAGCTGAAAGCCATCTATGCCGAGATGCCCAAGGAGTGTGTGGCCTCGGTGGGCCTGATGCGCCGGGTGCCGTTCACCCAGTCCATCGGCGTGGCTGGCACCCGCGAGGTGCGCTGCAAGAACTGGGATGCCCTCTATGACCTGTGCGAGAAGCGGCTGGCCGCTGCACAGACCGCAGGCGGCGACCGCATCTACGACGGCGAATAATGTATAAGAGTCCCCCTTTTGAGAGAAACTACCCTCAAAAGGGGGATTTTTGTATGGAAAACCAGAAAAACGACAATCTCAATATGCTGGAAGCCATCGTGCAGAATACCGAGATGGGGAAGAACACCCTCGACCAGCTCGTGCCGATGGCGGAGGATGAGCAGTTCAAGGCGGAGCTTCTGCGCCAGCGCAATATCTACCGCCAGCTCAATCAGGAAGCTCACGCCGCCATCGACGCCTGCGGCGGCTCGGCCCAGGGCCAGAGTGCTATGGCGAAGCTCAACACCAAGGTGAGCATCGGCATGAAGACCATCACCGACAAATCTACCCGCAACCTCGCCGAGATGCTGACACAGGGCAGCGGCATGGGCGTGGTGGACTGCATCAAATCCCAGAAGGACTACCCCGACGCCGCGCCGGGGTCGAAGAGGCTGATGCAGAAGCTGCAGGATTTTGAGGAGGATAACAGGCTGAAGCTGGAGCAGTACCTGTAAACAGACAGAAGCCGGTCGCAAGACCGGCTTCTGTTGCTGTCTGTTACAGAGATTCGACCATCGCGGCGACGATCTTAGTCGCGGTGGCGACGTACTCGGTGATGCTGAACTTTTTGACCACCAGCACCTCATGGCCGTCCTCGTCGGCGTTATCGCTCATGGCGCGGAGGATGACGCAGGGCACATCGTTCTTGGCGGCGATCTGGCTCACAGCCGCGCCCTCCATCTCCACGCAGTCGGGGGGCGCACTTGGCCTCGATGGCGGCTTTGGTGGCGCTGTCGCCCACGAACATATCGCCGGTGGCGATCTTGCCTGCCAGAGCCTTGACGCCTGCGTCGGCGCAGGCTTTCTCGGCGGCGGCGATAAGGGCCGGGTCGCCGGTGTACTCCTTCAGGAAAGGCGGATTCTGGCAGATCATATCCAGCTGGGCGTCGTGGTAAAGCACCGTCTTGCCGATGACCACGTCGCCGATGCCGATCTTGCTGGTCATGTTGCCTGCGATGCCGGAGAAGATGATCTTCTCAGCACCGAACCTGGTGATGAGCACCTGGGTGGTGGCGGCGGCGTTGGCCTTGCCCATGCCTGCACAGCAGACGACCACCTGCTTGCCGGCCAGCGTACCCTTATGATACTCCACGCCGCCGTAGGGCTCGACCGTGACATTTTCCAGCCTGGCGCAGAGCTGGTCCACTTCGTCGGGCATTGCGCCCATGATACCGATAATCATAATTTTAATCCTTTTCTGCTTTGGCTCCCCTTTCTAGGGGAGCTGTCGAGCGGTAGCGAGACTGAGAGGTTGTTCCTCTGTTTTAGACATTGAACAGGAACTCGATGACATCGCCGTCCTTCACGACATACTCCTTGCCCTCGGTGCGCTGCAGGCCCTTGGCCTTGACAGCAGCGTAATCGAAATCGTGGGCCTCGAGGTCGCTGTAGGCGATGACGCTGGCGCGGATGAAGCCGCGCTCAAAGTCGCTGTGGATCTTGCCGGCAGCCTGCGGAGCCTTGGTACCCTTGCGGATGGTCCAGGCGCGGCACTCCTTCTTGCCGTCGGTCAGGAAGGAGATGAGGCCCAGCAGGTCGTAGCTGGCGGTGATGAGGTTGTCGAGGCCGCTTGCCTCGATGCCCATCTCGGCGAGGAAGGCTTTCTTTTCCTCGGGGCTGTAGTCGGCAATGTCCTCCTCGGTCTTGGCGCAGATGGGGATGTAGCGTGCGCCCTCTTCCTTGGCGCGTGCGGCCACCAGCGGGACGTACTTGTTGTTCTCGATGCCCTCCATCAGGTCGTCCTCGCCCACATTGCAGGCGTAAAGGACGGGCTTTGCGCTCAGCAGGCCCATCTCGTGGAGCACGGTCTGCTGCTCGGCGTCGTTCTCATCAAAGTCGAAGCTGCGGGCGGGCTTGCCGGATTCCAGATGGGCGGCCAGCTGCTGCAGCCATGCGGCCTCGGCGGCAGCCCCCTTGTTGTTGCCGCTCTTTGCGGCCTTGGCCATGCGGCCTGCGCGGTTCTGGACGACTTCGAGGTCGGAGAGGATGAGCTCGTAGTCGATGGCGTCGATGTCGGCGATGGGGTCCACGGCCTCGGCCTTGGTCACGTCCTCCACGACATGGATGATGTTGTCGTCGTCGAAGCAGCGCACGACATGGACGATGGCGTCGCACTCGCGGATGTGGCCGAGAAACTTGTTGCCGAGGCCGGCACCCTGGCTTGCGCCCTTGACGAGGCCGGCGATGTCCACGAACTCCACGATGGCGGGGGTCTTCTTGTTGGTCTGCCAGATCTCAGCCAGCTTATCCAGCCGCTTGTCCGGCACGGCCACGATGCCGCTGTTGGGCTCGATGGTGCAGAAGGGGTAGTTTGCAGCCTCCGCGTTCTTGGTGGAGGTGATGGCGTTGAACAGAGTGGACTTGCCGACGTTGGGCAGGCCGACGATACCTAATTTCATATAAAATACGCTCCTTCACGTTATGGTAGACATAATAATACATCTACCATTATACGCGAAGGAGCGTATGAGTGCAAGTATCAATCCTTCAGTTTGCTCAGATAGCGGTAGACGGTCGCCTCCGAGGAGCCCAACTGTGCCGCTACCTCGCTGACTGCGCCCTTCATGTAGAAGATGCCCGCCTGCTGCAGGTCTTCCACGATGCGGATCTTCTCGTCCATGGTCAGCCGATCCGGGGGCAGGCCGGCGGTGCCGGTCACGTCGGTGATGGCGGCCTGCACCGCGTCGGGCAGGCTGCTGACGAAGTTTTCCACCCCAACGCTGGGGCCGGGCTCCTGATGGGCCCCGCAGAGCGACAGAAGCTCCTGCGCCATCCGGCTGTACTTGGCGGCGTCAAAGTTGATGCAGAGCATCCCGATAAGCTCGCTGCCGTCCTTGATGAACATGGTGGAGGAGCGCAGCCGCCCCCTGGCCTGCGACGCGCCCTGATAGCCTGCCACATAGGGCTGCTTTTCGTAGACTTTGCCGTGGATGAACCGCAGGGCCATGTTGGACAGCGGTGCGCCCTCGGTGCGGCCGCTGATGTTGTTGTTCACGATGGCTGCGATGGTGCCTTCCTCGCTGGTCAGGTCGTGCAGCACCACTTCATAGTCCGGCCCCAGCGCCTCGCCCAGAAACGAAACGAGTGTCCGGTAGGGTTCCAGCCGTGCATCCATGTATGTCACCACTTTCCATGTTGTTTCATGAGGGAAATGATGAGAATTTATTCTCATCCTGCTGCCTATATCATATCACGTTCGTGTGTTGTTGACAATGAAAAATGGAAAACTCAATGCATTTTCGTGAAAGTGCTTCAAAATATCCGCGAAATTTGCCACAAGTGATAATAATTTCTCATCGAGAGAGAAAATTGTTGACTTTTGCCGCCCACCGCGTTAGGATAGGGTCAGGACAAGGGGCATCAAGGCAAGCGATGCCCCTGCAATTCAGAAAAGGAGAGAGAATTATGAAACAGGCACTCGCCACTGCACAGGCGCCCGCCGCCATCGGGCCGTATTCGCAGGGCATCGCAGCAGGCCAGACGGTCTACGTCTCCGGCCAGCTCCCCATCGACCCCGCCACCGGGGCCATCCCCGAGGGCATCGCGGCCCAGACCGCACAGTCCCTCAAGAACATCCAGGGCATCCTTGCCGAGCAGGGCATGACTCTGGCCGATGTGGTCAAGACCACGGTCTTTCTGGCCGACATGAACGACTTTGCTGAGATGAACAAAGTCTACGGCGAATACTTCGCCCAGCCCTTCCCCGCACGGAGCGCCGTGCAGGTGGCGAAACTGCCGAAAGGCGCGCCGCTGGAGATCGAATGCATCGCCGTGAAGTAACAGAGCATCCTATAAGAGAAAGAGACGGTGCAATACTATGGAACAGAATATGTTCATCCGCATCCTGAACAGTGAGATGGAGCTGGCTACCGGCTGCACCGAGCCGGGCGCTGTGGCGCTGACTGCCGCCGAGGCGGGTCAGGCCCTGCGGAAGGCCGGTGTGGACAAGGCCGAAGAGATCACGGTCAACGCCAGCATCAACATCATCAAGAACGCCATGTCGGCGGGCATCCCCGGCACCGATTACGAGGGCATGGACTATGCCGCCGCCATCGGTGCGCTGGGCGGCGACCCGGTCTATCTGCTGGAAGTCATGAACCACGTCCCCCGCGAGACGGTGGAAGCTGCCGCCGCGCTGGTCAAGGCCGGCAAGGTCAGGGTGAATGTGGCGCAGGTGCCGCAGAAGCTTTACATCGAGGTCATTGCCAAGGGCGGCGGCCATACGGGCCGTGCCATCGTCCGCGACCTGCACACCAACGTCGTGCTGGTGGAGCAGGACGGTGTGGCCACCCTCGACAAGCGGGACACAGACACTGCCGCCGCAGGCGACAGCGATGTGGTCACCCCGGAGCAGATCGCGTCCTTCCTGACCGTCCGCTCCATCTGGGATTACTGCACCAAAGAGCTCGACCCGATGAACGACCCCATCGACATCATCCGCAGTGCCGTGAAGGTAAACTCCGTCATCAGCGATGAGGGCCTCTCGAAGGAATACGGCCTCGCCATTGGGCGCAACCTCGACCTCAACTGCCGCAAGGGTCTCATGACCCGCGATCTGACCACCAACTCCATGATCGCCGCCGCTGCGGGCGCAGACGCCCGTATGGCAGGCGCTCCGGTGTCGGTGGTGGCAAACTCCGGCAGCGGCAATCAGGGCATCACTGCGACGATGCCCGTCGTGGCTGCTGCCCGCTGGCTGGACATCGACGAGCCCACCATGCTGCGCGCCGTCACCCTGTCGAACCTCATCGCCATCCGCATCAAGTCGAAGTTTGGCCGTCTGAGCAACCTGTGCGGCGCCACCGTCGCCGGGACCGGCGCGGCCTGCGGCATTACATACCTGCTGGGCGGCGGCTACCATGAGATCTGCTGCGCGATCCAGAACATGGTGGGCAATGTCACCGGCATGGTGTGCGACGGCGCAAAGGCCGACTGCGCCCTGAAAATTTCCACCTGCGTCAATGCTGCCTGTCAGGCAGCGGCCATGGGTACCCGCGGCGTCCGCGTCCAGAGCACCGACGGCATCGTGGAAGAGAACGTGGAGCGCACGCTGGACAACTTCGCCATCCTCAGCACCCACGGCACCAGCGACAGCGTCATCCTCGACCTGATGCTCAACAAAGAACATACTCCGGACGCCGAATAAGCGTCCTCGCAGCACCCTGGCAAGCCTGCATCCGCATCCTGCAAAAAACACCCTGCGCCCGAAGCGCAGGAGAATTAGGGGTAAAATATTATGAAAAAGCTATTCAATAATCTGCCGTTCCGGCTGCTTCTCGGTATCATCATTGGCGTCATCCTGGGCCAGGTCTTCCCGGAGAGCGTCATGAAGGTGATCGTCACCTTACAGTATATCATGGGCCAGCTCATCACCTTCTGTGTGCCGCTCATCATCATCGGCTTCATCGCTCCGTCCATCACCAAGCTGGGCAAGAACGCTTCCCGCCTGCTGGGCGTGGCGATCGTCATCGCTTACGTTTCCTCTGTCTGCGCAGCCCTCATGAGCGCCGGCGCAGGCTACGCCCTCATCCCGCACCTGTCCATCGACACTGAGGTGGCCGGTCTGCGGACCCTGCCCGACGTCGTGTTCGAGCTGAACATCCCCCAGATCATGAGCGTCATGAGCGCCCTCGTGCTCAGCGTTCTGGTGGGTCTGGCTGCTACCTGGACCAACAGCAAGCTCACCTGCGACTTCCTCGGCGAGTTCCAGAACATCGTGCTGGACATCGTCGGCAAGATCATCATCCCCATGCTGCCCTTCTATATCGCCGCTACCTTCTGCAATCTGAGCTATGAGGGCATGATCACCCACCAGCTGCCCGCCTTCATCCAGATCATCCTCATCGTCATGGCAGGCCACTATATCTGGCTGGCTGTCCTGTATCTGCTGGCCGGTGCATACTCCGGCAAGAACCCCTGGGAAGTCCTCCGCCACTACGGCCCCGCTTACCTGACCGCTGTCGGCACCATGTCCAGCGCCGCCACCCTGGCTGTCGCTCTGGACTGCGCCCGCAAGAGCAAGGTCCTGCGCAAGGATATGGTCAGCTTCGGCATCCCCCTGTTCGCCAACATCCACCTCTGCGGCTCTGTCCTGACTGAGGTCTTCTTCTGCATGACCATCTCCAAGATCCTCTACGGCCACCTGCCCAGCATCGGCACCATGCTCCTCTTCTGCGCCCTGCTCGGCATCTTCGCCATCGGCGCTCCCGGCGTCCCCGGCGGTACCGTCATGGCTTCTCTGGGCCTCATCACCGGCGTTCTGATGTTCGATGACGCCGGCACCGCTCTGATGCTCGCCATCTTCGCCCTGCAGGACAGCTTCGGCACCGCCTGCAACGTCACCGGCGACGGCGCTCTGACCCTGATGCTGACCGGCTACGCCGAGAAGCACGGCATCAAGAACAACGACAACATCCAGAGCCCCGTTCTGTAAAGACTGCTTCAAAAGATCTGAGCACATTTCCCTGAAAATACCAGAAACCGGGCTGCGTCCCCCATTCTGACCAGCCCGTGATATGCAAAAGGGGCCTCCTGCAAAGGAGGCCCCTTTTGGTGCGTTATAGGGAGACAGGCGGCTTGGGGAATGGCCGGAGGGCGTCGCTGACACCAGTGATATAGTTCATATCGACGTCGTAGAATTTCGCCAGCTGGATGAGGCACTCGACCGGGATGCGCACTTTGCCCTTTTCGTAGTCGGAATAGGTGGTCTGGGCAACATGGATAGCCCGCGCGACCTGCGTCTGGTTGAGGTCGTGGTCGCTGCGCAGTGCCTTGATGCGTTCTGTGTATAGCATAGGATTCACCTCTTTGTAGAAAGTCTACAAAGGATGGCCCGAATATCTTGATTTTTAACGGATAATACCGTTAAAATAAAAAGTGAAAGGAGAGATGGAAATGTTTGTTTTTCTTTACGATACCTTGGATATTCGTCATTGCGCTTGTTGTAATGGCTTTGGGCGTAGGTGTCAGTGTACTTCAGTTTATTTTAGACCACATTATCATCATTTCAATCATCCTCTGGCTTCCGGTAGCGTGGGTCACATGGACAATGTGGAAGTATTATGATGATGACGATGACGAAAAGGTGGAGTGTGTGCTATATCCTCTTTTTCTGGTTCCGGCGTATGCGGCTATAATACAAATAATTGTTTCTGTGATGGAAGCACTGGAAAACGACTTGTTCGGATTCTTTTTGATGTTTTTTACCGTGCCGCTCGAAGTAATAATAGTTCTCGTGGGATGCATGGGAATTGCATGGGCGTTGGTGTGGCTCTATAAAAAAGTTATTAAATCGAAACTCGTTACGATAGTGCTTGGTGCTCTGGTAGCTGCCCCAATGACGTACTTCCTCTGGAATCTGAACTGGTGACAATGAGCAACACGATACTTACTGGTGAGGCGGCCGCCGACATCCTCGCCGCCATGCAGAAAGCCGGACTGAACGGCTGGGAGATGTTCGTACCCGAAGGTGTAGAGGAGATCGCTCCGGGGGCTTTTGCGGGGATGAAGAATCTCCGGCGGGTGCAGCTGCCCAAAACACTGCGGAGAATCGGTGCAGCTGCGTTTTATGGCTGCGGAAATCTGGCTCAAATCGCATTGCCCGCCGGGCTGGTGGAACTCGGCACAGCGGCATTCAAAAATAGCGGTTTGCAGGAGATAAGCATCCCGCCCAGAGTGGCAAGGCTGGGCGGCGAAGTTTTCGCAGACAGTGCTTTACGGTGCGCGGAGATAAAAGGACGCCAAACGGGAGAGTCGATGTTCCGCGGGTGCTGTCAGCTGGCAAAAGTACAACTGAGCGGCAACATCCGCAAAATCGAGGCCGGAATGTTCCGGGACTGCGCCGCCTTAAAAACGCTCCGGCTGCCGGAGAAGCTGGAGCAAATTGGAATAGAAGCATTCGCGGGTTGCGGCGCACTGGAACGGCTGAGCATCCCGGAAAGTGTGCGTGAGATGGGGGAGGGCGCGTTCCGGGGCTGTGCATTTGAGACAGTCCATATCCCGGAGACCGTCGAAGAATTGCACTGGGAGATGTTCAGCGAGTGCCGACATCTCAAAAACGTGTATATCCCGGCGGGCGTGAAATACATAGAAGCGGATGTGTTTTACGGCTGTGATGCGCTGAAAAATGTCTGCTTCGGTGCAGACCTTGCCGCAATGCAGGCCATCCGCATCGGCGAGGGCAACGAAACGCTTTCAAAAGCGGTTTTGCGCTGTGGGATTTTGAACAAGCCGGAGACCGGAGAAAAGTAAAGAGGGCGGGAGGGACGAACAATGTCCCTCCCGCCCTCTTTGTCTGCCAAAGATTCAAAAATCATACAAACCTTCTTTATTTTGTCATAACTGTCCCGTATAATAGAACATAGGTCAACATCAGAATTGCGGCCAGCGCCCGGCGGGGGCTGGCTTTGGACTGGATAGAGGAGGAACACTCACATGGCAAACGAAAAGATACTCGTTGTGGACGACGATACCAACATCTGCGAGCTGCTGCGGCTCTACCTGACCAAGGAGGGCTATCAGGTCACGACGGCCAACGACGGCGAAGAGGGTCTTGAAAAGTTCAACCAGCTCAAGCCCGACATGGTGCTGCTGGACGTCATGATGCCCAGGATGGACGGCCTCGAGGTCTGCCGCCGCATCCGCAAGCTGGGCAACACCCCGGTCATGATGCTGACGGCCAAGGGCGAGACCTTCGATAAGGTGCTGGGCCTCGAGCTGGGCGCAGACGACTACATGGTCAAGCCCTTCGACACCAAAGAGGTCGTGGCCCGCATCAAGGCGGTGCTGCGCCGCTGCACCGTCACCACGTCCCAGACCGAGAGCTCCGAGGGCGTCATCGAGTTCGACAACCTCCGCCTCGACATGAACAGCTACGAGCTGCGGGTCAAGGGCAAGGTGGTGGAAGCTCCCCCGAAGGAGCTGGAACTGCTGAACTGCCTCGCCTCTCACCCCAACCGGGTCTACACCCGCGACCAGCTGCTGGACGAGGTGTGGGGCTTCGAATACTACGGCGACAGCCGCACCATCGACGTCCATGTCAAGCGCCTGCGCGAGAAGCTGGCCGGTGCTTCCGATAAATGGGAGCTGAAGACCGTCTGGGGCGTGGGCTATAAATTCGAGGTGCGTCAGTAATGCGCAAAAGTGTTTCCGTTGCGTTCTTCTCGCTCATGAGCACCCTGCTCATCTTCGGTACGGTGATCATGGGCGGCTCGGAGCTGGTGCTGTTCAGCAACTACTTCGCCCAGGAGCGGTACGACGTGCTGGACGAAGTGGTCAATGTGGCCCAGCGCACGGCGTCCCATCTGGTGCAGGAAGCTGCTCTGCCGGAAGGCGAAGAACTGGAAGCCCTGAACACCAAGCTCGAGCTCATCGGCGAGAGCGCGGAAGTGTACCTGTTCTTCACCGACTGCGACGGCAACGTGGTGCTGGCCTCAGACCCGGACGATCTGGCCGGGGATGTGGTGGAGGCGTCCGTGCTGGAAAAGTCGGCCAAGGCCAAGGAGAATTATCACGTTTTCGGTACGCTGGACGGCGTACTGACCGAGAAGAGCTACATCTCGGTGCGTGAGATGCGCAGCGAGAGCGGCGAGTGTACCGGCTACCTCTTCCTCTGCTCGTCGGGCGACCGGCTGGTGGAGTTCCGCAAGGAGTTCTTCTCGAACTTCTTCCTCTCGGCCTGTCTGATGCTGCTGGTGGCCAGCGTCCTCACCAAGGTGATGATGCATAAGCTCACCGACCCCATCCAGAAGGTGACGGACGCGGCCCAGCGCTTCGGCGGCGGCGACCTGTCCGTCCGGGTCGAGGGCGTGGACGGCGAAGGCGAAGTGGCCGACCTGGCCCGCACCTTCAACCAGATGGCGGACAACATCCAGTCCAACGACAACTCCCGGGGCCAGTTCATGGGCAACATCGCCCACGAGCTGCGCACCCCCATGACCACCATCAAGGGCTTTATCGACGGCATTCTGGACGGCACCATCCCGCCCGATATGCAGAACCACTACTTACAGCTGGTCAGCGAGGAGACGGGCCGTCTGGCGCGCCTCATCCAGAATATGCTGGACCTCTCGAAGCTGGAGAGCGGCGAATATCAGGTGAACGCCCGGATGTTCAACATCTGGGAGACGCTGACCGGCGTGGCCCTCTCGGCAGAGCAGCGCATCAACGACGGCATGATCGACATTGATGGCCTGACCATGGATGAGAAAGTCCTGGTCTACGCTGACCCTGACCTCATCCATCAGGTGGCCTACAATCTGCTGGACAACGCCATCAAGTTCACCCGGCAGGCGGCACCATCCGCTTCGGGGTGGAGAGGCTGGGCCCGGAGGTGGAAGTCTCCATCTGGAACTCCGGTCAGGGCATCAGCCCCGAGGCGCTGCCCTACGTCTTCCAGCGCTTCTACAAAGAAGACCAGTCCCGGGGTCTCCACGCCCGGGGGCGCAGGTCTCGGCCTGAACATCTGCAAGGTGCTGGTCAACCTCTCCGGCGGCCAGATACGGGTGGAGAGCAAGCAGGGCGAGTGGTGCAGGTTCGTCTTCACCCTGCCCGTCCAGCCCCCCAACCCCGGCGGCATGAAGCGTCTGCCCGACGAGAGCGGCCGCCCCGGTGCGGTGGAAGACCCGGCCAGCATGAAGCCGGTAGACTAACTTCACAGCGGTCAGACTGCCCCTCAAAGGAGCGGTCTGGCTGCTTTTTGCATTGTGGAAGAGGGGAGATACGCAGAACTTTACGTCTTTTCCGTGAAAAACACGGCGGCGGGTTTGATTTTTTCGCTGTTTTCATGTAAACTATAATCGACTATGCCGACTGCTCCTGTGGGAGATGCCGCAGGGACGGCGGCAGAGCAAAATTGCAAGAATTCTCTAAAAAATAACGGGGAGTAAAATAAAATGACAACGATCAGTCCTTCGATCCTTTCGGCTGACTTCAGCCATCTCGGCGCAGACTGCCGCGTGGTGCTGGATGCCGGTGCGCAGATGCTGCATTATGACGTGATGGACGGCCACTTCGTGCCGAACATCAGCTTTGGCGTCCCGGTGCTCAAGAGCCTGCACAAGGCCCTGCCGGACGCTTTCTATGACGTCCACCTGATGATCACCCACCCCCAGCAGTACGCCGAGGCTTTTGCCAAGGCCGGTGCCAGCCTGCTCAACTTCCACCTCGAGTGCGACGACGACATCCAGGAGACCATCGACGCCATCAAGGCCCAGGGCTGCAAGGTGGGCATGACCATCAAGCCCGGCACCCCGGTGGAAGAGCTGGGCTACTACCTCGACCAGCTGGACCTCGTGCTGGTCATGAGCGTGGAGCCGGGCTTCGGCGGCCAGAAGTTCATGCCCTCGGCCCTCGACAAGCTCCGCTGGCTCAAGGCGGAAAAAGACCGCCGCGGCCTGAAATTCCTGCTGGAAGTGGACGGCGGCGTGGATGCCGCCACCGCTCCGCAGTGCGTCGCCGCCGGTGCGGACGTGCTGGTGGCAGGCAGCGCTATCTTTGGCGCCGCCGACCCCGCCGCGGCCGTCCGTGCGATGGCAGCTCTCTGAGAGGGGACTGCCCATGGATGAAGCATTGATCCGGCTGCAGGAGGAAGAACTCCAGCGCACCGGCAGATACTATAAGCACACCTGCTTTCTCTGTGTGCCGCTGCTCTGCGTCTCCTGCTACCTCTACGGCCTGCGCCCGCTGCTGCTCTGCGGCTTTGCGGTGCTGATGGGCAACCTGTGCGACCGGCTCATCTCTCTGCTGCGCCGCCGCGTCTATCAGGCCGGGGATTATTCCAACGAGAGCTTTGCCCTCGTCATCGCCCTGCTGATGCCCGCGACGGTGGACTGGTATGTCCTCGCCGCCGCCATTCTGGCCGGTGCTCTCATCGGCAAAGAGGTCTTCGGCGGCTATGGCAGCTACCCCTTCCATCCTGCCGCCGTGGGCTACGCGGTGGCGGCGGTGTCCTGGCCGGAGCAGGTCTTCCGCTATCCGGCCCCATACGCCAATATCCCGCTCTGGGACGCCTCCGGCGTGGCCACATCCAGCACCGTCTCGGACACCCTGCGCAGCGGCGGCCTCATCAACATCAGCGCCCTGTCGCTGGTGCTGGGCGAGTATGCCGCCCCGATGGGGACCGGTGCAGCCATCGTGCTGGCGGCCTGCGGCCTCTTCCTCTGGATGCAGAAGGATGTGCGGCTGAGCGCCTCCCTGAGCTTCCTCATCACGGCGGGCCTCATCGTCTTCTTCTTCCCGCGCCAGCTGGGTCTGACGGAGGGGACCGCCTTTACGGCGGGCCTTGTGTTCCGCCTGCGCTGTGTGCGCGACGAGATGCTGACGGGTGCGATGCTCTTCAGCGCCGTCTTCCTGCTCAATGAGCCTTACACCTGCGCTCACCACCGGCTGGGCCGCATCCTCTACGGCGTCATGGTGGGAGCCTTCACGATGGGCTTCCGCTACTTCGGCGTCTACGAGACGGGCGTCTGCTTCGCCATTCTGGCGGTCAACAGCATCTCCGGCTGGCTCGACCGCACCGAAGTCCGCCTCTATGAGCTGATAAAGAGCGGCAGAAACTTCAAAGAGAAGAAGACCGGAAAGGAGGGTGCGGAATGAAACGTCATGCTGCAGAACTCCTCACCCGGGACCCGGAAAGATTCTTCCACCATGACCGCGTCTTTCTGAATAACCCTGTGGTCATGCAGGGCATGGGCCTTGCGCCGCTGGTCGTCCTTGCGACGAGCGGCCAGAACGCCCTGATGCTGGCCGTGGCCGTGGCGCTGCTGCTGACGCCCTCCCGGATGCTGGCCTGCCTGCTGAGCCGCCTGTTCCCCCTGCGGGAGGAGCATCCGGCCAACGCAGAGCTGGAAAAAAAGCTGCTGCCCCGCAGCATCCTCTATTCGGGCAGCGCGGCAGTGGTCTATCTGGCGGCATACCCCATCCTGAACCGGCTGTTCGGCGTGAGCCTGCTGGTGCTGGGCATCTATCTGCCCATGCTGGTGGTGGAGCCGCTGCTGACCTACCGCTTTGGCCGTGTGCAGGAGACGATGAAAAAGGCCGTCTCCAAGGGCATCCGCATCACCGTCGGCTACAGCCTGCTGCTGCTTTTGCTGGGCTGTGTGCGCGAGTGGCTGAGCGCCGGCACGGTGTTCGGCCATGTGCTGAGCCGTCCCGTCCTGCCCATGGCCGGTATGCCGGCTGGCGGCTTCATCGTGCTGGGCGTGCTGTGTGCCGTCTGGCGCACGCTGGCCAGGAAGCACAAAAACTATCTGACATCGGAGGCCCGCGGCCTCATGGCGGTCTACCGCCAGAAAGAGGGGGAGCCTGAGGATGAATGATGTGATGCAGGCCGTCGGCGTATTTTTCGGCTACGCCGTGCTGGCCGTCTTTGCACAGAACGCGGTGTTCACCCGGGGCCTCGGCGTGTCCCGCCTTGTCCAGCTGGTGGGCGACGAGCGCACCAGCAGCGGGTGGTTCGCCCTGCTGCTCTGTGTCACGCAGGTGCTGGTGGCTCCGCTGGCGTTCTATGCGGGCGGCTTCATCGCCGCCCGGCCCAACCCCGCCCAGCTCCGTCCGCTGGTCTTTCTGGCCTGCGTGGCGGTGGTGAGCCTGTTTGAATTTATCGTGCTCTGGGCCGCACGGGGCAAGCGCCACGGCGGCCAGCTGCTCCGCATCCTGCCGCTGGCGGCGGTCAACAGCGGCGTGCTGGGTACGGTGCTGGTGGAGCGCACCCAGAGCTTTACGCTGGAGCAGAGCATGGGCTTCGGCCTCGGCAGCGGCCTGGGCTATCTGCTGGCCGTCATGCTGGTGACGGAGGCTGACCGCCGTCTGCGCAGCGAGGCCATCCCGGAGGCGTTCCGGGGCCTGCCCATCACGCTCATCTACATCGGCGTGCTGGCGCTGGCCATCTATGGTTTTACGGGCCACTCGGTGATCCTGTGAGGAGTGCAGGAGAAAGGGACGATCATGGCAAAGTATAAAAAGGTCAAGCGGTATCACCGCAGTTTTTACAGCCCCGGCATGTGGGTGAAGAAGGCCGTCGGCATCATCGTGCTGGTGGCCGTGGTGCTGGTCGTGGGCTGGCTGGCCGCGCCCCATGTGCTGGACTGGGCCACCCACACCTGGTACACCGTGGTGCGCAACCGTGACCTCTCGGCCTCGTCTGAGACGACGGCGTCCAGTGCGGCCGCTTCGTCGGAAGCGACGGCAGAGCCTGCCGCTTCCTCGGAGATGCGGGCGGACTCGGAGCCGGGATCGGAACCGGCTGCACCCGCAGGCGTCATCATCGAGGGCAGCTGGGGCGTTCTGGACACGGCTGCGGCAAAGGACGAAGCTTCCCTGCGTGCCGCCGCCCGGCAGCTGGCCCAGCAGGGCGCGGCCTACGCCGTCGTCACCCTGAAGGACAGTGCCGGAAATATCCTGTATCCCTCTCAGGTGGCTGCCGCGGCAGGCAGCATCGAGGGGGCGTCCCTTGACCCGGCCCTCATCGCCTCGGTGCTCAAGGAGAACGGCCTTGTGCCGGTGGCAAAGCTGGCGGCCTTCCGCGACCCCATCGCGGCCCGCACCGACCGCAATATGGCCATCGGCTACACCGGGCAGGCTTACCTCTGGCTGGATAATAAGGCGTCCGCCGGCGGCAGCCCCTGGCTCAACCCCTATTCCGACGAGGCCGTCCGGTTCATCGGCGACCTCATCGGCGAGGTGCAGAGCATGGGCTTTGACCATGTGCTGCTGGAGAACGTCCAGTTCCCCTCTGCCCAGAACGGCAAGCAGGACTTCGGCTCCACCGGCGGGCGCGGCCGCAGCGCCCAGCTGGCTGCGGACATCGCCGCATGGGATGCCCGCTTTGAGGGCAGTGTGACCCTGTGGTACGGCTACTCGCTGGGTCAGGTGACGGAGGGCGCTTCCACCGTGGGCGGCTCCGCGACGGCACTGGGCGTCAGGAACCTCGTGGTCGAAGTCCCCGCAAAGCAGACCATGGACGACACCGCCCGCAGCGAGCTGCGGAACACCCTGTCGGCTTCCGGCGTGGAGCATGCCGTGTTCTGGGACGATGCAGCAGGCATTTTCCGGTGAGAACGCTCCATTTGCTGTTGGTGATTTATGTGAGAGTGAGGAATGTGCTATGAAAACTGCATCCTGCTTTGCTCCGGCCCACATCCTGCTGCCCGGGGAGGATATCCCTCTGGAAAAGTGGGGCTGTGTGGCCTGTGACCAGTTTACCAGCGACCGCGCCTACTGGGAGCAGGCAGACGCCGTTGTGGGCGGCTGCCCCAGCACCCTGCGGCTCATCCTGCCGGAAGTCTATCTCGAGGATAAAGACGCGGCCCGGCGGGTGGAGAACATCCACGCCGCCATGGACGAGTACAGCCGCGACGTGCTGACCCGCGCCGTGGACGGCTTTGTCTACGTCGAGCGCACCGAGCAGAGCGGCCGGGTGCGTCAGGGCCTCGTGGGCAAGATCGACCTCGAGGCTTACAGCTACGAGAAGGGCGCCCGCCCGGCCATCCGGCCCAGTGAGCGCACCGTCACCGAGCGCATCCCGCCCCGCATGGCCGTGCGCCGGGGTGCGGCGCTGGAAACGCCCCATGTCATGATGCTGGCCGACGACCCCGGCTGCACCCTCATCGAGCCCATCGGCGCGCGAAAGAGCGAGCTGAAAAAGCTGTACGAGGGCGAGCTGATGCAGGGCGGCGGCCACATTGCAGGCTGGGCCGTGGAAGACCCTGCGATGCTGGCGCAGATCGACACGGCACTGGCTGCACTGGGCAGTCAGGAGGCTTTCGACGCCAGGTATCCCCAGGCCAGGGGCGCAGCGCCCCTGACACTGGCTGTGGGCGACGGCAACCATTCGCTGGCCGCAGCCAAAGCCTGCTGGGAGGAGCTGAAAGCCACCCTGACCCCTGAGGAGCGGGAAAGCCATCCCGCCCGCTGGTGCCTGGCTGAGGTGTGCAACGTCCATTCGCCCGCCATCGAGATCGAGCCCATCCACCGCGTCCTCTTCAATGTAGACTGCGGCGCGGTGCTGCTGGCCCTCATCGCGTGGAGCGACTCCAACATGGCCGGCATCTGCTTCGGCGACTCAAAGCAGCAGGCTTTCACGCTGGCCGGCCCCCATGTGTCCAACGTCCTCAGCTTCGAGGACCCCGTCGCCCCGCTGACCGTCGGCACGGTGGACGAATTTATCGAATACTTTATGGCCCGCCACAGCGAGGCCCGGGTGGATTACGTCCACGACGAGCCCGCCGTCCGCGCCCTGACCAGACAGGGCGGCGTGGCCTTCCTGCTGCCGCCCTTCGAGAAGAGCGATCTGTTCAAAGGCATCGTGATGGGTGGCGTGCTGCCCCGCAAGACCTTCAGCATGGGCCATGCGGAGGAAAAGCGGTATTACATCGAGTGCCGCAGAATCAAAGAATGACCAAGGAGAACCATGACTTTTAACGATTTGAAACTGTCCGCCCCCCTGCTCAAGGCTGTAAGCGAGGCAGGCTATGAGACCCCCTCGCCCATCCAGGCTTCGGCCATCCCGCCGGTGCTGGAAGGGCGCGATCTGATGGGCTGCGCCCAGACCGGCACCGGCAAGACCGCTGCCTTTGCGCTGCCCATGCTCGACCGGCTGAGCGCCGCCGCCCCCCGCAGGAAGGGCGCTGTCCGCGCCCTCATCCTCACCCCCACCCGTGAGCTGGCTCTCCAGATCGGCGAGAGCTTCGACGCCTACGGCAAGTACCTCAAACTGCGCAGCACCGTCATCTTCGGCGGCGTGGGCCAGGCCCCGCAGGTGGAGGCCATCCGAAAGGGCGTGGACATCCTCATTGCCTGCCCGGGCCGTCTGAACGACCTCATCGGACAGGGCCATATCGACCTGTCGGACCTCGAGGTCTTCGTGCTGGACGAGGCCGACCGGATGCTGGACATGGGCTTTGTGCATGACGTGAAGAAGGTCATCGCAAAGCTGCCCGCAAAGCGCCAGAACCTGATGTTCAGCGCCACCATGCCCAAAGAGATCGAGCAGCTGGCCGCAGGCATCCTGCACGACCCCGCCTTCGTGAAGGTGGACCCCGTGTCCAGCACGGTGGAGCGCATCGACCAGAGCCTGTATTTCGTCGAGAAGGGCAACAAGAAGTTCCTGCTGCCCTGGCTCATCAAGAACCTGACCCCGCCGGTGCAGAATGCGCTGGTGTTCAGCCGCACCAAGCACGGCGCGGATAAGATCGCCCGCGATCTGACCAGGCAGGGCATCACCGCCGCTGCGATCCACGGCAACAAGAGCCAGACCGCCCGTGTGGCGGCGCTGGAAGGCTTCAAGGAGGGCAAGACCAGGGTGCTGGTGGCCACGGACATCGCTGCCCGCGGCATCGACATCAGCGAGCTCTCCCATGTGTTCAACTACGACCTGCCCGAGGTGCCGGAGACCTACGTCCACCGCATCGGCCGCACCGCCCGCGCGGGCGCAGACGGCACGGCGGTGAGCTTCTGCGCACCCGAGGAGATGGAATATCTGGCCGGCATCGAAAAGCTCAACCGCCGGAAGATCCCGGTGGTGTCCGGCCACCCGTGGGACGGCGTACCCGCCCCCGTAAAAGCAGCCCCGCCGGTGCGGGGCCGCAAGCCCAAGGCCGAACAGCCTGCCCCCGAAAAGGCCGAAACTCCCAAGGCGGAAAAAGCCGCCAGACCCGCTGCGCCCGAAAAAAAGAGTGCGGCCAAGCCCTCTGCGGCAAAAAAGCAGAAGGCCCCCAAAATCGAAGCAAAAGAGGAACAACTCATGGATGATAACAAGCGCACTCCCGGCGGACGCGACAACAGCCGCCGTAACAATAACAACCGCCCCCGCCGCGAGGGCAATGCCCCCGCACAGGGCGCAGGCCGCGGCAGCAACGCCCAGCCGAAGTTCGACCCCCACTTTGTGAGCGCCCCGGAGGCCACCCCGCTCCGTTCTGCCAAGAAAAACGCTGCTGCCCCCGCCGCTCCGGCCCAGACCATCCCCACCGCGATGCAGAACCGCCAGCCCGCCCAGCGCAGCGAGAACAATGGCCGCAATGGTGCAGGCCGCAGCCCCCGCAATGAGCGGAACGACCGCAGCGCCCGCCCGGCTCAGCCTGCCCAGCAGAACAGCCAGCGCAATGAGAACCGCAATGGCCGCAGCAGCAACCGCAATGAGCAGAGCGGCGCAGGCCGTGCGCCCCGCGCCCCCAAGGCAGAGCAGTCCGGCCGCAATAACCGCAGCCGCAGCAATAATGTCCCGACGAAGGACGAAGACCCGGGCCTCGTGCTCATCAGCCGCCGCCCGCCGCAGCAGAAGTTCACCAGCTTTGAGGAGTATATGAACGCCCGCGGCGGCGCGACGGCTCCCATCGAGGACCACAGCGAGGAAGTGTGATGGCAGAGGGATTCGCCCCGTGGTGCTGCCCGCTGTGCGGCGCACCGCTTGCCGGGGATAACGCACTGAAATGTCCCTCTGGCCACAGCTTCGACCGGGCCAAAGAGGGCTACTGGCATCTGCTGCCGGTGCAGAACACCCGTACCAAGGCCCCCGGCGACAGCAGGGAGATGGTCGCAGCCCGCCGCGCGTTCCTGAGCGCGGGCTACTACGGCATCTTCGGGCAGGCGCTGGGAGAGCTCTGCCTCGCGTACGGTCAGCCGAAAGCCGGAAAGCCGCTCCGCCTGTTGGACGCAGGCTGCGGCGAGGGCTGGTATGACCGGTGCATCGCAAAGCAGTTCGAAGAGGCGGGCCGTCCGCTGGAACTGGCCGGTTTTGACATCGCAAAGCCTGCCGTGCGTCTGGCTGCGAAGGCTCTGCCCTCGGCCCGATACGCCGTGGCGTCCAGTTTCCATCAGCCGGTGCGCACAGGCTGGGCGGATGTGCTGCTCAACTGCTTTTCGCCCTTCGCGCAGGAGGAGTTTCTCCGCGTCCTGCGCCCCGGCGGACGGCTCATCTACGCCGTGCCGGGTGCAGAGCATCTCTTCCAGATGAAGGCCGTCCTCTACGAAAAGCCTTACAGGAACCCGGTGCAGGAAGTGGCGTATCCGGGCTTTGAAGCCATCGGAGAGCGGGAAGTCTCCGGCAGCATCACGGTGCCTGCCGGGCAGCTGGAAGCCCTCTTCGCCATGACGCCCTACTACTGGAAAACGCCCCGGGACGGCGCAGCCCGTCTCGCGGCACTGCCGGAACTGACAACGGACATCTCGTTCCGGTTCCTCGTATTTGAAAAACAATAAAGCAAAAGAAGACG
>ENA-OQKS01000142-OQKS01000142.1-human-gut-metagenome-genome-assembly--contig:-NODE-142-length-22268-cov-3.224516_pt1 | contig 22268 bp, 23 predicted proteins | sample MGYA00242804_ERZ504808 | MGnify/ENA primary metagenome ERZ504808 (study PRJEB26092, sample SAMD00036375) | human gut metagenome | host: Homo sapiens | study: EMG produced TPA metagenomics assembly of...
CGGCCCCCTGCGAGGTGCTGCTGGTGCCTTACGAGAAGCTTCTGCTGCCCGGGGCCGACCCGGCCCGCCAGCGGGTGCTGCAGAACCTTGTGCGCACCATCAGCGACAAATACTTCCTGCTCTCCCACCGGGTAGACCTGCTGCTGCTCAAGAGCCTGCGGGCCAAGGTGTGCGCCTACCTGCTCAGTGAGGCCGAGGTGCATCACAGCCTCACCTTCACCATCCCCTACTCCCGCATCCAGCTGGCCGACTACCTCAACTGCGACCGCAGCGCCCTCTCCCGGGAGCTGAGCCTGATGCAGCGGGACGGCCTGCTCGAGACCTATAAGAGCAGCTTCAAGCTGCTGGAACCGGACGCGCTGCGGCACATGGTGCTGTAACAGCCTCTCCCTTTGGGAGAGCCTTATATAGAAGGAGAACTTCATCATGTCCAAACCGATTTTATGGATCGTCATTCCCTGCTACAACGAAGAACAGGTGCTGCCCATCACGGCCCCCCTGTTCCTGAAAAAGATAAACGACCTCGCCGCAGCGGGCCTTATCAGCGAGAAGAGCCGGGTGCTCTTCGTCAACGACGGCTCCCGCGACGCCACCTGGTCCCTCATCCAGAAGTTCGCCTCTGAGGATGAGCACTTCATCGGCATCTCCCAGAGCCGGAACCGCGGCCACCAGAACGCCGTGCTGGCCGGGCTGATGGAGGCGCTCCACAGCGGCAGCTGCGACATCACCATCTCCATCGACTGCGACGGTCAGGACGATATCAACGCCATGGACGAGATGGTCAAAAAGTATCTCGACGGCGCCGAGGTAGTCTACGGCGTGCGCAGCCGCCGGGACACCGACACCTTCTTCAAGCGGTTCACCGCCGAGGGCTTCTACCATGTGATGAACGCGCTGGGCGCAGACATCGTCTTCAACCACGCCGACTACCGGCTCATCAGCACCCGGGTGCTGGAGAGCTTCGCCGACTACCGCGAGGTGAACATCTTCCTGCGGGGCATGGTGCCGCTGGTGGGCTACCCCAGCGACACCGTCTACTACGAGCGCCACGAGCGTCTGGCCGGCGAGAGCCACTATCCCCTCAGCAAGATGCTGGCCCTCGCCTTCGACGGCATCACCAGCCTGTCGAACAAGCCCATCCGCCTCATCACCGGCGCAGGCATCGTGGTCAGCCTCATCAGCTTCATCGGCGTCATCTGGGCCATCGTGCAGGCCGTGCTGGGCAGCGCCGTGGCGGGCTGGGCCTCCACCATCTGCATCGTCTGCTTCATGGGCGGCGTCCAGCTGGTGTGTCTGGGCGTCATCGGCGAATACGTCGGCAAGATCTATATGGAGACCAAGGCCGCCCCCGCTACATCATCAGCGAGCGCACATGGGCTTCCTACGAAAGGAAGTATCACGGATGAGCAAACAGAGCTGGAAAGGCAGCACCCTCCTGAACCCGGAGCCGCCGGTGCTGGTCTCCTGCGGCGGGCTGGATAAGCCCAACCTCATCACCATCGGCTGGACCGGCACCATCTGCACCCAGCCCAGCATGGTATCCATCAGCGTCCGCCCCGAGCGGTACAGCCACCACCTCATCAAAGAGAGCGGCCAGTTTGCCATCAACCTGCCCACCGAGGCACTGGTGAAGTCGGTGGACTGGTGCGGTGTCAAGAGCGGCCGGGACTTCGATAAATTCGCGGCCTGCAAACTCCATTCTGCCCCCGGCTCGGTGCTGACAGACTGCCCCATCCTCGAAGAAAGCCCCGTCAACCTCGAGTGCAGGGTCACGCAGGTCATCCCGCTGGGCAGCCATGACCTCTTTCTCGCCGAAGTAGTCGCCTGCGACGTGGACGAGAGCCTGCTGGACGAGAACGGTAAGCTCTGCCTCGACAAGGCCAGGCTCATCGTCTACAGCCACGGCGAATATCTGGCTCTGGGCAAAAAGCTGGGGACCTTCGGCTACAGCGTGCGGAAGAAAAAAACACGGCGGAAATAACTTCCCCGTGCTTGACAATTCGCGTAAAACAAACTATACTGAAAATAGAAAAGGCACTGCGACAAGCGGTCAGCCTCATTCAAGAACTATAGCTCAAAAATTGAACCGTCGCCTTTGCCGAGGTGGCGGTTCAGCGTTTTTTCACGATAATGGTGATGGTAAACTCACCAATATGGAAAGTAATCCGCATTGCCTCACCCCCTTTCGGGAAGTGTAAGCCAACCGCCTGCCGTATGTCGCAGCGCCTTGCCGCCAAAGCAGCAAAATCAGTATAACACAGTTTTCGACAATCTGCAATCACAAAAAGCCGCAGGATGCATTGCGCATCCCGCGGCTTCGATTTTATTTCAGCAGATCACTCAGACATCTGACCGTCCGGCCGTGATAGCCCGTGACTGTCTCGGCATGGAGCAGACTGCTCAGTACACTTTCCTCCACGCACTCGGCCACCGCCCGGAACAGCGGATTGATGGCGTCATCGTGGAGCATACCCATCGGCAGGATGGACTTTTCGGAGTAGTGCGGCACCCGGTTGGCAGTGGTGAAGGCAATGACGATCTCACCGGAGCCGTTGCCGCAGAAAGAGCCGGTGCGGGACAGGCCCACCAGCGCCCGGTGGCAGAGCCGCCGCAGCTGGCGCTCACTGAGGGGAATGTCCGTCGCCAGCACCGTGATGATGGAGCCCTTGTCCTCGTGGGGCGGGATGTGGGCGTCCAGCAGGCTCTGGATGGGGGTGCCTGCCACTACGAGGTCATCGAAGACGGCGTGGTTGGAGAGCACCAGCGCACCAATGGTGTACGGTTTTCCGTCCAGCTCCACCACACGGGAGGCCGAGCCAATGCCGCCCTTCAGTCCGTGGCAGCGCATTCCTCGGCCCGCGCCCACAGCGCCCTCGGCGAAATCGGCGCGGCAGTCGGCCAGCGCGGCCCGCACGTTTTCTTCTGTGACGTGGAGGCCCCGGATGTCGTTGAGGCCGCTGTCGTTGCACTCGCAGACCACCGGGTTGACGCTGCCGGTAGTCTCGCAGATGTCGGGGTTCTTATCCAGCATATACTTCACCAGCGCTGTCTCCACAGTGCCTACGCTGAGGGTATTGGTGAAGAGGATGGGCGTTTCCAGCGTCCCCAGCTCGTCGATCTGGACAAGGCCGGTGGTCTTGCCGAAGCCGTTGATGACATGGCTGGCCGCCATCACTTTATCGTGGAAAATATCGCCCTGATGGGGCAGCAGCGCGGTCACGCCGGTCTGGACCTCGCCGTCCGCCAGTGTGCAGTGGCCCACCGTCACGCCCGGCACATCGCTTATCTTGTCCAGCGGCCCGCAGGGCAGTTTGCCCACCCGGATGCCCCGGCTCTTCCATTTTGCTTCGATTCCCATAAGTATTCTCCTTGCAAAAATGCCCCCTCCCCACCAGACGGAGAGGGCTGATCTTATTCTTCCTCGTGCTCCACCTTGCTGATAGCGCCCAGGTCGTAGGGCGTATTCTGGTAGACGTAGTAGTTCAGCCAGTTCTCATACAGCAGGTGTGCGTGAGCACGCCAGCGGAAGAGAGGCGGCTGCTCGGGGTCGTCGTTGGGGTAATAGTTCTTTGGCACCGCGATGGGCAGTCCCTTGCCGACATCCCGCTTGTACTCGGCGTCCAGCGTGTACTTGTCGTACTCCGGGTGGCCGGTGACGAAGATCTGCCGTCCATTCTCGGTGCTCATCAGGAAGGGGCCGGCCTCGTCGCTCTCGGCGAGGATGCGCAGAGCCTTGCAGTTCAGCACATCTTCCCGGCTGATGCCGGTGTGGCGGCTGTGGGGGGCGTAGAACACCTCATCGAAGCCGCGCACCAGCGGGTTCGAGGGACGGGTGACTTTATGCTCGAAGACGCCGAACATCTTCTGGTCGAGAAGCTGCTTGCGGATGCCATAGTGGTAATAAAGTCCCGCCTGTGCGCCCCAGCAGACATGAAGGGTGGAGTAGACGTTCGTCTCACTGAAGTCCATGATCTCGCACAGCTCCTGCCAGTAGTCCACCTGTTCAAAGTCTATTTTCTCCACAGGCGCACCGGTGATGATCATGCCGTCGTAGCGGTTGTTCTTCACCTCGTCGAAGGTCTTATAAAACGCCTCGAGGTGGGCCGCAGAGACATGGGTCGCCGCATGGCTGGCCGTCTGCAGCAGGGTCATGTGGACCTGAATGGGCGTATTGGCCAGCAGGCGGGCGATCTGGGTCTCGGTGGCGATCTTTGTCGGCATGAGGTTCAGGATGAGGATCTCCAGTGGGCGGATATGCTGGGAGAGCGCCCGTTCCCGGTGCATGACGAAGACGTTTTCCTCGTAGAGGGCATCGTAGGCGGGAAGAGTCTTGGGGATGATCAGCGGCATAGCATCGTTGCTCCTTTTGACGGTTTTAGCGGGAAGTTTTTATCTGCATCCGGAGACGCTTTTTCACGGGAAGGGGCCGAAACCGGCAGATGGCGCTGACCGTGTTTCTTAAATCTTATCCAGCGCCTGTGCAATATCGGCGATGAGGTCTTCGCTGCTCTCGAGGCCGCAGCTCATCCGCACCAGCTCAGCAGGCACACCGGCAGCGGCCAGTTGCTCGTCGTTCATCTGGCGATGGGTGCTGGAAGCCGGATTCAGGCAGCAGGTGCGGGCATCGGCAACATGGGTCTCAATGGCGGCAAGCTTCAGCTCCTTCATAAAGGTGCTGGCGGCTTCGCGGCCGCCGGCCAGACCAAAGGAAACGACGCCGCAGCTGCCGTTCGGCAGATACTTCTCCGCCAGCGCATGGTAGGGGCTGGACTCGAGGCCGCAGTAGTTGACGTAAGCCACCTTGGGGTGAGCCTCAAGGAACTTTGCGACGGCCATGCCGTTGGCGCAGTGGCGCTGCATCCGGACGTGGAGGCTCTCAAGGCCGAGGTTCAGCATATAGGCGTTCATGGGGGACTGCATCGAGCCGAAGTCGCGCATGAGCTGCGCGGTGGCCTTGGTGATGAAAGCGCCTCTTTGCCGAAGCGCTCCGCGTAGGTGATGCCATGATAGCTCTCATCGGGAGTACACAGGCCGGGGAACTTCTCGGCGTGGGCCATCCAGTCGAACTTGCCGCCGTCCACGATAGCACCGCCCAGCACAGCGCCATGGCCGTCCATGTACTTGGTGGTGGAGTGGGTCACGATGTCGGCCCCCCACTCGAAGGGGCGGCAGTTGACCGGCGTGGGGAAGGTGTTGTCCACGATGAGCGGTACGCCGTGGGCGTGTGCGGCCTTGGCGAACTTTTCAATGTCCAGCACGGTGAGGGCAGGGTTGGCGATGGTCTCGCCAAACACGACCTTGGTGTTGGGCTGGAACGCGGCATCCAGCTCTTCCTCGCTGCACAGCGGGTCCACGAAGGTGGCGGTAATGCCCATCTTCTTCATGGTGACGGAGATGAGGTTGAAGGTGCCGCCGTAGATGGTGCTGGACGCCACGATGTGGTCGCCTGCCTCACAGAGATTGAACAGTGCAAAGAAGTTGGCGGCCTGACCGCTGGACGTCAGCATGGCGGCGGTGCCGCCTTCCAGCTCACAGATCTTTTTCGCCACCATATCGCAGGTGGGGTTCTGCAGGCGGGAGTAGAAGTAGCCGTCGGCCTCGAGGTCGAACAGCTTGCCCATGTCCTCGCTGGTAGCGTACTTGAACGTAGTGGACTGGATGATGGGGATCTGGCGGGGTTCGCCGTTGCCGGGGGTGTAGCCGCCCTGCACGCAGATGGTATCACGGTTCATTTCAACATACTCCTTTACTGGGTTTTTCTGTATAGCACAATTCCCCGCAGGAGCATGAGCCTCCTGCGGGGAATCGATTCGTTAAATTTTATTCCCTGCAGGAAGCAGAAACTTACTTTCTCAGCCGCTTATCACTCCTGGTCGCCCAGAAGGTGCCGACGGTCTGGAACACCTGCACCATGAGCACCAGCAGCACGACGCAGACGATCATGATGTTGGTCTGGTAGCGGTAGTAGCCGTAGGACAGAGCGATCTTGCCCAGACCGCCGCCGCCGATGACGCCGGACATGGCCGAGTAGCCGAGAATGGTCGTCAGGGCAGTGGTCATGCTGGAAATGAGGCCGGGCAGGCACTCGGGGATCATGACCTTGGTGATGATCTGGAAGGGAGTCGCGCCCATGCTCTGGGCAGCTTCCACGACGCCCTCGTCCAGCTCACGCAGACTGGTCTCCACCAGACGAGCCACGAAGGGGAAGGCTGCGACCACCAGCGGAACGATGGTGGCCTTGGTGCCGACGGTGGTACCCACAATGGCACGGGTCAGCGGGAAGACGCAGATCATCAAAATCAGGAACGGCACGCTGCGCAGAATGTTGATGACGATGTTCAGGATGTGCATCAGCCAGCCCGGCAGGGGCAGGACGCCATCCTTATCGCCAGCCACCAGCAGAACGCCCAGCGGCAGACCCAGAACCAGAGAAAATGCCGTGGAGAGAACGGTCACATAGAACGTCTCCCAAATGGCGAAGCCATAATCTGCAAAGCTCATTCTCCGGTCACCTCCTCAACGGTCACACCATTCTGGCTGCGCATATAGGCCGCAGCCTGCTTTGCCTGTTCGGTATCGCGGGGAAGTTTGAGCAGCATGGAGCCGTAGCACTGGCCGCTCAGATCGCGGGTGTCAGCGCTGAGCACAGACACGAGGATGCCCTTCTCCGCAGCGAGGCTCGCCACCAGCGGCTTTGCGGCGGACGAACCATTGAACGTAACACGGACCACGTGATCGTCGGGCGCAAAGCTCGAGAGGTCGCGGGCTGCGCTGCCGCCGTTGGGGGCGACAAGGCGCCTGGCCGCAGCCGTCTTGGGATTCGCGAAGATCTCGCGCACCTCACCCTGCTCCACGACCACGCCGCCGTCCAGAATGGCGACGGAGTCGCAGATCTCTTCCACGACGCTCATCTGGTGGGTGATGACCACCACGGTGATGCCCAGCTTCTTGTTGATGTCCTTGATGAGGGTCAGGATGGCGTGGGTCGTGTTGGGGTCCAGCGCACTGGTGGCCTCATCGCAGAGCAGGACTTTGGGGTTGGTGGCCAGCGCACGGGCAATGGCGATGCGCTGTTTCTGGCCGCCGGAGAGCTGGGCCGGGTAGGCGTTGGCCTTATCGGGCAGGCCCACCATTTCCAGCAGCTCCCTGGCGCGCTTTTCGGCATCGGCCTTCTTCACGCCCGCAAGCTCCATCGGGAAGCAGATGTTCTTCAGGCAGCTGCGCTGCATCAGCAGATTGAACTGCTGGAAGATCATGGTGATGTCGCGGCGGCGCTCACGCAGGGCTGCGGGAGACAGGGTCTCCATCGCGGTGCCGTCGATGACGACACTGCCCTCGGTGGGGCGCTCCAGCAGATTGATGCAGCGCACCAGCGTGGATTTGCCCGCGCCCGACATACCGATGATGCCGTAGACGGAGCCATCGGGGATGGTCAGGTCGATGTTCTTCAGCGCATTCACCGCGCCGTCCTTCATCTGGAAGGTCTTGGAAAGGTGTTTGATCTCGATCACGATTTACTCCTTAGTTAATGGGGCTGAACCTCTCAGTCTCGCATTCGCTCGACAGCTCCCCTACCGAGGGGAGCCTCTGGCGAAGAGATAAAGCTTTACGAAATGCCAAGGCCTCTCCTCGATAGGAGAGGTGGCATTGCGAAGCAATGACGGAGAGGTTAACCCACGATGGGTGCCAGACTGTCCTGCTTGCCGCCGTAGATGCCCATGGGCTCGACGTGGATGCCGGCGACGGTCACCAGATGGGTACCCTTCTCCTCGTTGAAGTTGTCCAGATACGGCTGATGCTGGAAGTAGTTGGTGTCGCACTGGCCGTCCTCGACGATGGTGTTGGGGATCACATAGTCGTCGTACTCCTGAATGTCCAGAGTGATGCCCTTGGCGGCCAGAATGTCCTTGCAGACCTCCAGGACCTCGCAGTGGGGAGCGGGAGTAGCAGCGCAGCTGACGGTCTCGCCGTTCAGTGCATTGTAGTCGATGGAAGCGTCATAGCCATCGGTCGGGGTCTCGACGACGGAGACGACAGCGCCCTTGTAGTTCTCATCCATGAAGTCCTTGACCTGCTGGCTCTGCAGAGCGGCGACGAGAGCCTTGATCTTGGGCTCGTTTTCATTGCCCTCCTTGCAGACCAGAACATTGACGTAAGCAGAAGAGCCGTCCTCCATTGCCAGAGCGTCGGTCATGGGGTCCAGACCAGCGGAGATGGCGTAGTTGGAGTTGATGACAGCGTAGTCCTCATCCTGCAGGACGTTGGGGACCTGAGCAGCCTCGACCTCATCGACGGTGACGTTCAGGGGGTTCTCCTCGATGTCGTTCTTGGTGGCGGTCAGGCCGGCGTCAGCCTTCAGCTTGAAGAAGCCGTTCTTCTCCAGCAGGGTCAGAGCACGGGCCTCGTTGGTGGTGTCGTTGGGGACAGCGACCTTCACCTTGTCCAGCTTTGTCTGCAGCGGAAGCAGCCTCAGAAGAAGCGGCAGTGCTGGAAGCAGCAGAGCTTGCGGTGGAAGAAGAGCCGCCGCAGGCGGTCAGGGCAGCAGCAGCGGCTGCGACACCGGTAACTTTCAGAAAATCACGACGAGTAATCATAGTTTTTTTCCCTCTCTATTATTGGATCAATAGAATGTACAGCGGCGGCGCGGCACAGTCCGCGCCCGCCTTGAACGGAAGCATCAAAAAAGCCTCCGTCCCTGCCAGCCATGCGCTGCACAAGGACGGAGGCCTGAAACTTCCGTGGTACCACCTTGGTTCACAGCATCCTCGCGGACACTGCCTCAAAACTGCGGCAGAATTTTTTCTGCTTACAGCCGGACGCTTTAACGGGCGCACCCGTCGCGGACTAGTGCTCTTGCTCTTCATCCGCGCAGCTCCGAGACCATTTTCGGCTCCCTGTTTCCTGCCCTTTTCCACCTGCCGGGCTCTCTGGTAAGGCTCATGCGAAAGCTTACTCTTCTCTTCACAGCCATTTTTAGTGATATTGCGTTTATTGTACTCGCCTCGACGGGATTTGTCAACCCCCTAAAACAAACTTTTTCAGTAGGGAATTGAAGATCCTTCGCCCATGAGACAAAATATGCCCCGCGCTGTACGCGCGGGGGCATATTCAGAAGCGATTTATCAGCTCTGCTCCTGCTGTGCCTTCTTGGCTTCGAGAGCCAGGATGGCGTCGCGGCGGCTCAGGTTGATGCGGCCCTGCTGGTCGATGTCCGTCACCTTGACGACGATGGCATCACCCACAGCAACAACATCTTCCACCCGCTCGACACGCTTGGTGTCCAGCTTGGAGATGTGGACGAGGCCCTCCTTGCCCGGAGCGATCTCGACGAAGGCACCGAAGTTCATCAGACGGGTGACCTTGCCCTTGTAGATAGCACCGATCTCGGGGTCTTCCACGATGGTCCTGATGGTGAAGATGGCGCGCTTTGCGTCCTCCTGGTCCACAGCGGAGACGAAGACGTGGCCGTCCTCCTGCACGTCGATCTTGCAGTTGCAGGTGGCGCAGATGTCCTGGATGACCTTGCCGCCCTTGCCGATGACGTCCTTGATCTTATCGGTGGGGGATCATCATGCTGAACATCTTGGGGGCCCAGCGGCTCAACTCGCGGCGGGGCTCTGCGATGACGGGCTTGATGATCTCATCGAGGATGTACAGACGGCCCTTGCGGCACTTCTCGAAGGCCTCGGCGATGATGTCGTAAGTCAGGCCGTCGATCTTAATATCCATCTGGATGGCGGTGATGCCCTTGCGGGTGCCGCCGACCTTGAAGTCCATATCGCCGTGGAAGTCCTCGACGCCCTGAATGTCCAGCATGGTCATCCAGCGGTCGCCCTCGGTGATGAGGCCGCAGGAAATACCGGCGACAGGAGCCTTGATGGGGACGCCTGCGTCCATCAGAGCCAGCGTGGAGCCGCAGATGGAAGCCTGCGAGGTGGAGCCGTTGGAAGAGAGGACCTCAGACACGCAGCGGATGGTGTAGGGGAACTCTTCCAGAGAGGGCAGCACAGGCAGGAGAGCGCGCTCAGCCAGCGCGCCGTGGCCGATCTCGCGGCGGCCGGGGCTGCGGGGTGCGCGGGCCTCGCCGACGGAGTACGGCGGGAAATTGTAGTGATGGATGTAGCGCTTGGTCTGCTCGTCGGTCAGGTCATCCATGAGCTGGTTGTCCTTGGTGCCGCCGAGGGTGCAGGTGGTGAGCACCTGAGTCTGGCCGCGGGTGAACATACCGGAGCCATGCACACGGGGCAGGATGCCGACTTCTGCGGCCAGCGGGCGGATCTCGTTGATGCCGCGGCCATCCACGCGCTTGCCCTCGTCCAGCAGCCAGCGGCGGACGACGTACTTCTGCATCTTGTAGCTGATGAGGTCGAGGTCGGCCTCGGTCAGGTCGGGGTACTCCTCGGCGATCTTGTCCATGATGGGCAGCAGAGCGGCATCACGCACATTCTTGTCGTCGGTATCCATGGCGGCCTTGAAGTCGTCGAGATACTTCTCTTTGATGGCGTGGAACACGTCCATATCGAGGCCCACGACCTGGAAATCGATCTTCGGCTTGCCGCGCTCGGCCACGATGCTGTTGATGAAGGTGATGATCTTCTTGATCTCCACGTGAGCGGCCTTGATGGCGTTCAGCATGGTGTCCTCATCCACCTCATTGGCACCGGCCTCGATCATGACGATCTTGTCCATGGTGGCGGCGACGGTCAGGGCCAGGTCGCTCTTCTTGCGCTGCTCCTGGGTGGGGTTCAGGACGATCTCGCCGTCCACCAGACCCACCTGCACGCCGCCGATGGGGCCGTTCCAGGGGATCTCGGACACCGCGGTGACCAGCGAAGCGCCGATCATGCCGGCGATCTCAGGGCTGCAGTCGGGGTCCAGGCTCATGACGGTCATGGTGATGCAGACGTCGTTGCGCATCTCCTTCGGGAACAGGGGGCGCATGGGACGGTCCACGACGCGGCTGGTCAGGATGGCGCGCTCGCCGGGGCGGCCCTCACGGCGCATGAAGCTGCCGGGGATGCGGCCTGCGGCGTAGAGCTTTTCCTCGTACTCCACGTTCAGGGGGAAGAAATCGACGCCCTCGCGGGGCTTGGGGCTCATGACCACGTTGCACATCACGCAGGTCTCGCCGTAGCGGATGAGGGCGCTTGCGTTGGACAAGCCGCACATCTTGCCCATCTCCACCTTGAAGGGGCGGCCTGCCAGCGTAGTCTCGTAAACTTTGAAGTTGTCAAAGTTTTCTTTGCGGGAACCAAATTCGATTGCCATTTGGTTTGCCTCCTTATGTCCGTTTGATATTCCAAAAGGCTGCCCGCCGCGCATCATAGCAATAAATCCAGCGTCCGTGCCGCTTCACACAGGCGTTCGATTTACTGCTGCAACACGCAGCAGCGGCCTATTTGTTCCAGTGCCTGGGATACAAGGGAAAATCCAACATAAAAGAGCAAAGGGCAGGCACCATTTGCGGTACCTGCCCTCTGTTTTCTATTACTTACGCAGACCCAGAGTTGCGATCAGAGCACGGTAACGCTCGATGTCCTTCTTCTGGAGGTAGGCCAGCAGATTGCGGCGGCGGCCAACCATCTTCATCAGACCACGGCGGCTGTGGTGATCGTTCGGGTTCTTCTTCAGGTGCTCGTTCAGCTCGTTGATGTGAGCGGTCAGCAGAGCGACCTGGACTTCGGGAGAGCCAGTGTCCTTCTCGGTCAGAGCGACTTTGGCCATAACTTCCTGCTTGTTCATAGTAACAGTACCTCTTTATAAAATTTTTATTTGCCGACGACACAGCAGCGGGAAAACGGTACTCCCGAGTGGGCATACTCCCAGCCCCGTATCGCGGTAACAGGGCTAGTATAACAGAAACCAACGTAAAAAGCAAGAAAAATTTTTACAGATCCGCAAAAATAAGGATGTTGTTTTCCTGTCAGATCATGTTATAATCTGTCTATTGTAATAAAGAGGTAGATCGAATGACACATTGCTTTTCCCGCCGCAGCTTCCTCAAAGGAAGCGCAGCCGCCGCAGCGGTTCTTTCAAGCCCGCTCCTCCCGGCTGATGCGGCTTTTTCTGAAACCGAAAACGGCCTGTTCTCCCCTGTCTCTGCTCTCTGCCAGACCCAGTACGGCCCGGTAAAGGGCAGAGAGGGCGAAAACGGCCTGCTCTGCTGGTACGGCATCCCCTACGGTGCCGCGCCCACGGGCGAAAGCCGCTGGACAGCGCCGCAGGAGCCCGCCTGCTGGCACACAGTGCGGGACTGCACCAGCCCCGCTCCGGCGGCCTACCAGTACACCACGTTCCCTCTCGGCACCGAGGACTGCCTGACGCTGGACATTTATTCTTCCGCCGAGGCCAAAAAGCGGCCCGTCCTCGTCTATCTGCACGGCAGCGCCGCCACAGGCTCATCTCTCGAGCTGCCCGGCTGCGAACTCGTGCGGGACGCGGGCTGCGTCTTTGTCGCGCTCAACTACCGGCTGGGGCTGTTCGGGTGGAACTGCCTGCCCGCCCTCACTGCAGACCCGGACGCCACCGGAAACTTTGCCCTGCTGGACATCGCCCGGGCGCTGGACTGGGTGCGGGACAACATCCGCCGCTTTGGCGGCGATGCCGACAACATCACCCTTTGCGGCTTCTCTGACGGCGGGCGGATGGCAGCGGCCCTTGCAGGCAGCCCGCTCTTCCGTGGGCGCTTCCAGAAGGCCGTCGCCATCTCCGGCGGGCTGTCCCTCGCCGACCCGGACGCTTCGGCCCGTCAGCTGGCCGAGCGCTTCGCACCGCTGGCCGTGGAAGACGGGCGGTTTGCTGACACGGCTTCCGCCGCCGAATGGCTGCTGACGCCGGGGGCGGACGTCCGGGAATGGCTCTGCGGCCTCGAACCGGCCCGCATTGCGGCCCTCGGCAAACCAGCCATCCTTTACGCAGACGATGTGGTGCTCTCCCGGGGCGCCCGGAGTGCTGTCCCCCTCCTGCTGCTCAGCAGCGCCACCGAATTCAGCGGCTTTGTCCGGGACGACCTGCGGCCCGCTTCCAGCGCGGCCCGGGCCTATGCCTTAAAATACGGCTCAGCCCTCTGCCGCTGGAGCAGCACCGAAGCTGTCGCCGAAGCGCTGGGCGGCAGTGCTCCGGTCTGGCTTGGACTCATCGACTACGGCGGGGCCGACAGTCAGACGACTATCCCGGGCCTCGGCTCCTTCCACGGCCTGCCGCTGGCGCTCTTCTCGTCCGAAAGCAGCTATTCTGCCTGTGCTGATCTGTCTTCGGCAGGTGCGCAGGCCCTTTCGGCCCGGCTGAAGCAGGCGCTTGCCGGTTTCATGACCAGCGGCTCCCCGGGCTGGGACGTCTGGACGCCGCAAGACCGCGCTGCCCTCCACTTCGATGCCGACAGCGAAATCGCCTGCATCACCCTCGATTCCTACCCGGATACCCAGGAAAGTATCCGCGCCGCCATGGCCGCAGACACGTCCCTCTCCGCCGCCGAAAAGGAAACGGTGGAGCACCTCTATTTTTCCGGTTTCTCTTTCTGACGAAGCAAAAACGCACCTCACCGATCGCTTTCATTGGTGAGGTGCGTTCTTGTTTTATTCAGCGGATGATGCCGCCCACAGCCTTTTTGATCTCGGCTTTGTTCTGATACATCGCAGCATCAGGCTTTCCCCCATGCTTTCCGGAATGTCATACACGGCCTTCTGGTCTGTTTTGTTTTTTCATAAAGTTCACTCCGCAAAGTATTCCTGCGCGCGCCGGGCTGCGTGGTCGATGCACTCGCGCAGCTCATCCAGCGTATCGAACTTTTTGCTGGGGCTGAGGTAGGCGTGGAACTCCACCACCGGGTCGGTGCCGTAAAGGTCGCCGGTAAAGCCCGGGATGAAGGTCTCGCAGGTCACCTTGCTCTCGTCGCTGTTGACGGTGGGCCGGGTGCCAAGGCCGGTGGCCGAGGGGTACCATCTGTCCCCTATCCTGGTGCGGGTGATATAGATGCCGTACCGGGGCAGCTGGAAGCCCTGCGGGTAGAGCTGATTGATGGTCGGCACGCCCAGCGTCCGGCCAAGGCCCGCCCCGTGATGCACCGTGAAGCGGATGGCGTAGGGCATCCCCAGCATGGCATTGGCCGCCGGGATGTCACCGCCTTCCAGCGCGGTGCGGATGCGGGTGGAGGAAACGGGCTTCTCCTCAAACTGTGCCATCGGCAGGACGACTACCTCCACGCCCAGCGGCGCGCAGAGCTGACGCAGCAGCTCCGGTGTGCCTGCCGCCCTGGCCCCGAAGGTGAAGTTCTCGCCGCAGAACAGCGCCCGGGCGTTGCAGTCCCGGATGATGCCCAGCACGAACTGCTCCGGCGTCATGGCCTTGATCTCCTCGAAATCGGGGCAGAGATAGTGCTCTACGCCGAGGCTGGCGATGAGGGCGTGCTTGTCCTCGGTGGAGAGCAGGCGCTTGCCCTTCATCTTGTTTTCGGTGGGCAGGCGGAAGGTGAACACTGCCGGTGCCGCGCCGTGGGCCCTGGCCCACTCCACTGCGCCATTGATGACCGCGCGGTGGCCGATGTGGATGCCGTCAAAAAAGCCCATTGCCACAGCAGAGCCGTGGGCACCGCCCAGCGCAAGCGGCGCAAGCTGTGAATAGATCTGCATGAATGTTCTTTAATTCCTCTCTACAAAGAGTTTTTCGACCTTGAGCACGCCGCCGGTGATGTTCGCAAGACCCAGGAACTGACCTTCGGCATTGCGGACACGGTAACGGCCGTCTGCCGCCGGGTAGCGGCTGGTGGGGCAGCCGTTGTACAGGTGCTGCTCCACCCTTGGCTCTGCCACCAGCAGAGGCAGGCTCTCGAACACGCTCTCCACCGGCAGCATCAAAGCCTGCAGTGCCTCGGGGCCTGCGTCCTTTGCCGCCTGTATTTCTTCCAGCGTGTGGGCGTCGGCCTCGGTGTAGACACCCGCCGTCGTGCGGCGCAAAGCGCTCATGGTGCCTTTCTGGCCCATAGCGGCGGCAATGTCCTCCAACAGGGTGCGGATATACGTCCCCTTGGAGCAGCGGACGGTGAGGACGTATTCGTTCTCTGCCGGGCTGCCGCCGTACCGGATGTCCAGGATCTCGATGGGGCGGGCCTTCCGCTCCACCGTGACGCCCTCGCGGGCCAGCTTATAGAGGGGCTGGCCGTTGATCTTAACAGCCGAGTACATGGGCGGCGTCTGCATCTGGGGGCCGAGGAACCGGGGCAGAACGGCCAGAAGCTCGGCCTCCCCCGCCGTCACCGGGGCTGTTTCCAGCACGGTGCCGGTGATGTCGCCGGTGTCGGTCTGCATCCCCAGCCGCAGCCGGGCGCAGTAGGTCTTGGTGTGGTCGAGCTGAAGGTCCACGGCCTTGCTGGCTCCGCCGCAGAACACCGGCAGGACGCCGGTGGCCATGGGGTCCAGCGTACCGCTGTGGCCCAGCTTCCGGGTGCCGAGGATGCCGCGCAGCTTGGCGATGACGTCAAAGCTGGTCCACCCCATTGGCTTATCTACGATAAGGATGCCCTGCATCAGCTTTCCTCCTGCGTCTCGGGGCGGTCGAGTTCCGCCTCCACTTCGGCCAGAATGGCGCTCTTGGCGTTGTCGAGGTTGCCCAGCAGCTCACAGCCCGCTGCGCGGGTGTGGCCGCCGCCGCCCAGACGCCGTGCGATGGCGCAGGCGTCCACGCCCTTGGCGGCGCGCACGCTGATGCGGTAGCTGCCGCCGGGCTGCTGACGGAGCAGCAGGCCCACTTTGACCCCCTCGATGCTGATGGGCAGGCTGGTCAGCTCTTCCAAGTCAGCCGGATCCACGCCGCTCTGCTCGATCTCGTCCCGGGTCAGATACATCAGGGCGCAGCGGCCCTCAAGATGATATTCCAGATGGTTGCGGGCGATACGCTCCGCCTCCATCCGCTCCCGGGGCTTGGTGTCGAAGAGCAGGGTGTTCAGCTCCTCCACCTGCGCACCGGCCAGAATGAGTTTTGCCGCCACGAGGTGGGTGTTGGCAGTGGTGGAAGAGAACCGGAAGCAGCCGGTGTCCGTAGCGAGGCCGGTGTAGAGGCAGTTGGCGATGAGGGGGGTGATCTCCACGCCCATCTCTCTGATGACCTCATACAGAAGCTCTGCCGCTGCGGCCGCATTGCCGTCCAGCAGGGTGAAATCCGCATAGCCGCTGTTGCCCGTGTGGTGGTCGATGCAGAGATCGACGTGGCGGGTATACTGCGGCACACCGTTGTTTTCGCCAAAGAGCTGCACGCTGGCAACATCCACGGCCACAACGGTCTTGGGCTCAAACTCGCCCCGGAACGGCACCGGTGCAGTAAAGCTGTAGCGGGAAGGCACTGCATCGGAGCAGAGGACAGCTGCCGTCTTGCCCAGCGCCTTGAGCGCGTGGCAGAGGGCGCTGCCGCAGCCGATGGTGTCACCGTCCGGGTTTTTATGACACAGGACCAGAATGTTGTCCGCAGCACAGAGGCGCTCGGCCATCTGCTGCACATTGAGCTGTTCTGTCATTTGATGGATCCATCCTTTCCGCAGCGCTGGATTTATTCCTCGGTCTCGGCGGGCTGAGAGTCCTCAGCATCGCCGTTCACATTCAGCGTGCGGAGCAGCTCATTGATGTGGGCTGCATAGGCGGCACCGTCGTCCTCCACAAAGATGAAGCGGGTGCCTTGCGGATGTGCATTTTCTTGCTCACTTCGGTGCGCACATGGCCTGCGGCGCGGTTCAGGGCCTCGATGGCGGGCTTGGGGCCGTCCTCACGGCCCATCACGCTCACATAGACCTTCGCCACGTCCAGGTCGGGCGTCACATCCAGCCGGGTGACGGTCAGCAGACCGCCCTCCAGCCGCGGGTCTTTCAGCCGTCCGATGATGGCGATGAGCTCACGCTTCATGTCCTGCGCCAGACGGCCCATATTTTTCTGAGACATAGTTTCTCCTCTGAAATGAACCTCTCCGTCATTGCTTCGCAATGCCACCTCTCCTATCGAGGAGAGGCCTTGGCATTTCGTAAAGCTTTTTCTCTTCGCCAGAGGCTCCCCTCGGTAGGGGAGCTGTCTGCGAAGCAGACTGAGAGGTTATTCTCTTAGTCGCGGTATTCTTCCATCTTGAAGGCCTCGTAGACGTCGCCTTCCTTGACGTCGGCAAACTTTGCCAGAGTAACGCCGCACTCGTAGCCCTCGGCCACTTCCTTGGCGTCGTCCTTGAAGCGCTTCAGAGATGCGATCTCGTCCTCCGTGATGACGATGCCGTCACGGACGACACGCACCTTGCTGTCGCGGGTGATCTTGCCGCTGGTGACACGGCAGCCTGCGACGGTGCCGACGTTGGAGATCTTGTAGACCTGACGGACCTGCAGCTCGCCCAGAGACACCTCGCGGAACTTGGGAGCCAGCATACCCTTCATAGCGTCGGTGACGTCGTTGATGGCGTCATAGATGACGCGGTACATACGCATCTCGACCTTGGTGGCAGCGGCCTCTTCCTTCGCCACGTTGTCGGGGCGGACGTTGAAGCCGATGATGATGGCGTTGGATGCGTCGGCCAGGTCAACGTCGGACTTGCTGATGGCGCCGACACCGGCGTGGATGACGCGGACGCGGACCTCGTCGTTGGAGATCTTCTCGAGGCTCTGCTTGACAGCCTCGGCGGAGCCCTGGACGTCAGCCTTGACGACGATGGCCAGCTCCTTCATATCGTTCTGAGCCATCTGGCTGAACAGGTTATCCAGCGTGACCTTCTGGAAGGCGGAGAACTGCTTCTCCTTGGCGGCAGCGATGCGCTGCTCTGCCAGCTCACGGGCCAGACGCTCGTCCTCGACGGCCTCGAACAGGTCGCCGGCCTCAGGCACAGCGGTCAGACCGGTGATCTCCACAGGGGTGGAGGGACCGGCATCGTTCAGCAGAATGCCCTTGTCGCTGCGCATGGTACGCACACGGCCCACTGCGGTACCGGCGATGATGACGTCGCCGGAGTGGAGGGTGCCGTTCTGCACCAGAATGGTGGCGATGGGGCCCTGGCCCTTGTCCAGACGAGCCTCGACGACAGCGCCCTTGGCACGGCGGTTGGGGTTGGCCTTCAGCTCCATGACCTCGGCTTCCAGAGCGATGCGCTCCAGCAGGTCGTTGATGCCCATGCCGGTCAGAGCAGAGACAGGGATGCAGGCGACGTCGCCGCCCCAGTCCTCGGTGATGATGCCGTACTTGGTCAGGCCCTCCATCACGCGCTCGGGGTTGGCGGTGGGCTTATCCATCTTGTTCATGGCCACGATGAGCTTGACGTTGGCGGCCTTGGCGTGGTTGATGGACTCGACCGTCTGGGGCATGATGCCGTCATCGGCGGCGACGACCAGAACTGCAATATCGGTCATGTTGGCACCGCGGGCGCGCATGGAGGTGAACGCCTCGTGGCCCGGGGTATCCAGGAAGGTGATGAGGCTGTCGTTGACCTTGACCTGATATGCACCGATGGCCTGGGTGATGCCGCCGGCCTCGCCTGCGGTGACGTTGGTCTTGCGGATCGCGTCCAGGATACTGGTCTTGCCGTGGTCAACGTGGCCCATGACGCAGACGACCGGGGGACGGGTGACGAGATCGTCCTGAGAATCCTCCTCCTGGGTGAACAGGCGCTCCTCGATGGTGACGTGGACTTCCTTCTCGACCTTGGCGTGGAACTCCTCGGCCACCAGAGCGGCGGTATCGAAATCGATGACGTCGTTGATGGCGTGCATCTCGCCCATCTGCATGAACTTGGCGATGACCTTGCCGGCCTGCTGCTTCAGGCGGGCAGCCAGCTCACCGACGGTGATCTCATCGGGGATGAGGACCTTCAGCTGTGCATTGCGGGCCTTTTCCAGCTGGATGCGCTGCAGACGCTCGAACTCGGTCTCACGCTTGCCCTTCTGGAACTGCTGGCGCTGGCGCTGGCCGCGCTGGGTGAACTTCTGCTTGTTGCCCTGGGGGGTGGGCTTGCGGCGGTTCTCGGTGTTCTTGGTGGAAGCCAGATCGTCGTAACGGGCGTCGAAGCGGTCCACGTTCATATCGACGGTGCGGGTATCGACGGTGACCTGATTGTCCTCGCGGCGGACAGAGACGGACTGAGCGGAAGCTGCAGTAGCCTTTGCGCCGGTCTCACGGGCCAGCTCGCTCAAGGAGACGGTCTTCTCCTCGCGCTTCTTGTGCTGCTCGTTCTTCTTGTTGTTGCTTTGCTTGGCAGCGGGCTTTGCCTCGGCCATTGCAGGCTCAGCCTTGGGAGCCTCGGGCTTCTTTTCGGCCTTGGGCTCCGCCTTCTTCTCGGCGGGCTTCGGCTCAGCCTTGGGGGCCTTGGCGCTGTTCAGGAACTCGTCCAGGCTCTTGACGCTGTTGTCCTTGCTGAACTTCTCCAGCAGGTAGTTCAGCTCGTTCTCCTCCAGAGTGGAGCTGTTCTTCTTGCCGGTGCTGCCCATGGCGTTCAGCTCGTCGAGGACCTTCTTGGCAGAGATGCTCAGGTCCTTTGCAAAATCGCTCACTTTATATTTTACGGTCATTCGCTCATATCCTCCTCAGTTTGAATCGCTCCGCACGCCGTCAGCCGGTCAAAGCAGAGCTTGGCGAGGTTGCGGTCGGTGACGGCATAAATGGCCACCGGTTTGCGGCTGATGTCAGCCAGCTTATCCTGTGTCAGCGGCATGGGGATGACGTCCACCATATCGCCCACAGCGTAGTTGAGCCGCTGCACGGTCTTGGGGCTGGCGTCGGACGCAGTCATCACGAGCCATGCCTTGCCCTTGACGACGGCGTCTTCCACCGCGTCAAAGCCCATGGTCAGAGCGCCCGCCTTGCGGCAGAGGCTCACGGCCTGGAACAGGGCCTCATTCGGCTCAAGGGCCGGTTTTGCGGGGGCGTTATGCTTCTTTGCCATCGCGGTCGGCCTCCTTTTCTGCTTCCACACTGGCCAGCTGCTGGGCCAGTGCATCGTATACCTCGGCGGGGACCGGCTGCTCAAAGCAGCGCTCCAGCGCCTTCTTCTTTTTTGCCTTTGCAAGGCAGGCGGCATCCGGGCAGAGGTAAGCACCGCGGCCGGGCTTCTTGCCCACGGGGTCGATGCTGATCTCTCCGCTGGGTGCGCGCACCACACGCACCAGTTCCTTCTTGGGGCGGCTGGTCAGACAGCCGATGCACTGGCGGGCAGGGATCTTCTTTTGTGCCATCCGGTTTTCCCTCCTTCGGCAGGTGTTCCGCGCTTATTCTGCGGCGGTGTCTTCGGTCTTCTCAGCCTCGGCAGCCTTCGGCTCTTCCTCGCCGTAGTAGCCGCTCTCGGGGCGGATGTCGATGTTGTAGCCGGTCAGGCGGGCGCACAGACGGGCGTTCTGGCCCTTGTTGCCGATGGCAAGGCTCAGCTGCTGGTCCGGCACGGTCACGCGGCAGGAGCGGGTCTCGCCGGGCAGCAGCTCGACCTTGACCACCTTTGCGGGGCTGAGAGCTGCGGAGATGAACTCGGAGATGTCCTCACTCCACTTCACGATGTCGATCTTCTCGCCGCCCAGCTTCTCGACCACAGCGGCCACACGGTCGCCGTGGGGGCCGATGCAGGCAGAGACGGGGTTGACGTTGGCGTCCTTGGACCAGACAGCCATCTTGGTGCGGGCGCCGGCCTCGCGGCTGATGGCCTTGACCTCGACGGTGCCGTCGTAGATCTCAGGCACTTCCAGCTCGAACAGGCGCTTGACGAGGCCGGGGTGGGTGCGGCTGATCATGACGCGGGGGCCGCGCTCGCTTGCCACGACATCCACGATATAGACCTGCAGCATCTGGCCCTCGGTGTAGACCTCGCCGGGGACCTGCTCGTTGCGGGGCAGGATGGCCTCGCCGCCCTTGCCCAGATCGAGGGCAACGATGCCCTTCTCGGGGTCAACGCGGGTGACGGTAGCCTGCACGATGTCGTGGGCGCGGGACTGGATCTCGCTCAGCTGCTGGCTGCGCTCAGCCTCACGGATGCCCTGACGGATGACGTGCTTTGCGGTCTGGGCGGCGATGCGGCCAAAGTCCTTGGTCTTGAGGGGGGTCACGACGCGGTCGCCCACCTGATAGCTCTTGCGGATGTGCTGAGCCTCGGTGATGCCGATCTCGCTGTGCTCGTCGTACCAGTCCTCATCGGCCACGACGTCCTGGATGAGGGCGACGTTGAACTTGCCGGTGCTGGGGTCGATCTCGACCATGACGTGGTCGTCCTCGACCTCGTAGTTCTTCTTCACGGCGATGACGATGGCCGCCTTGATCTTTTCGATCAGGTACTCCGCGGTGATGCCGCGCTCGTGCTCCAGCATGGAGAGAGCTTCAAAAAATTCGTTGTTCGCTGCTGCCATTTTTCGGGTTCCTCCCAGTAATTTATTTTCGTCTTAATCAAACAGATGTTCGTCATCACAGAGATGGACGCCGGATGCGGCGTTCACCTCAAAGCTCACCGGGCCGTTCTCCGTCTCGACCGTGACGGTGCTGCCCTCGCGGCCTTTCAGGATGCCGGCAAACTCGCGCACGCCGTCGGCGGTGGGGCGGATGAGCTTGACGCCGATCTTCTCGCCCTTGAGTGCCTCGTAGTGCTCCGGGCGGGTCAGCTTGCGGCCAAGGCCGGGGCTGCCCACCTCGAGATAATAGCTCTGGTCGATGGGGTCTGCCTCATCGAGGATGGGGTCCAGCGCGTGGGACACTTCGGCACAGGTGTCGGTGTCCATGGTGCCGTCCCTGTCGATGAGCACACGGAGATACCAGTCCGGCCCTTCCTTCTCAAAGACCACATCCCACAGGCGCAGGCCCATGCCCTCCACGACGGGGCGGACAAGCGCTTCGACTCTCTGGGCGGTGTTGCCGCCAGACTGCTTCGCCATAAAAAACCTCCAAACAAACAAGAAAAGCGGACCTTGCGGCCCACTTTCCAATAAAACTATAGCGTACTACTAGAATATAGCATACTCTTGCGGATTATGCAAGCTTTTTCGTGAAAAATCCTCTTCTCACAGCACCCAGACGCCGTCGCGGAACAGCTCCACGGTGCGGCCGTCCCGGCACTTGCCGGTGATATGGCTGTCCTCGGCGCCCACCATGACGTCCTCGTGGATGGCGGACTGGTTCATGCCCCGGGCCAGCAGCTCGTCCTTGGTCAGGCGGGTGCCGTTCTCGGTGGTGCCGGGATAGCTGGCGCCAAAGGCGATGTGGCAGGCGGCGTTCTCGTCGAAGAGAGTGCTGTAGAACAGCGCGCCGCTGCGGTTGATGGGGCTGGACGCCGGAACCAGCGCCACTTCG
>ENA-OQKS01000144-OQKS01000144.1-human-gut-metagenome-genome-assembly--contig:-NODE-144-length-21897-cov-3.263436_pt1 | contig 21897 bp, 14 predicted proteins | sample MGYA00242804_ERZ504808 | MGnify/ENA primary metagenome ERZ504808 (study PRJEB26092, sample SAMD00036375) | human gut metagenome | host: Homo sapiens | study: EMG produced TPA metagenomics assembly of...
GCAACCATAGCGGGTAACCAGCAGGAAACCACATCGAGTTTTACCAAAGGTTTAAGCAATTTGAACGGTTATGGGGGGAACTAAGCCCGGTGAATCCGGTGATTATTTGGTTCTTGCTCATATGCCGAATTATTTGCCATGGGAGATAACATTGGATGATGGTAATACCTATTATACATCTCCTTTGTTGAATAGTTACTCGAGTGCGGGTAATGCAACATCGGGCAATAAAATGAGTACATGGAATTATTTTGCTATGGAGAATAATGACGGTTCTTATTCCACGAATGATAATTTCAGTTATGATGCCAACTTCTCCGTCACTTATGCCGTTCCGTTTATCAAAGGTCTTTCATTCAAGGGAAGCTATGCGTTGAAGCGTAGTGCCAGTGATAGTGAGCAGGCATTTATGCCATTTACGTTGGCTTATCTGAAAGCAAGCGATGCATTGACACCCGGAAATCGTTTTTATAGCGATCATCCGTCTGTTTCCGATTATCAATTAAAAGAATTTACGGGAAGCACTCGTGTGGTATATTCAGACCAGATGGCTAAAAACGAGCAATTGAACTTCTATGTGAATTATGAAGGAAAGTTTGGCAAGCATAGCATTGCCGCCATGGCTGCAGTGGAAAAAATGCAGGCTTATATGCATTCCAAGCGGATGTTGTTTAATAACCCTGACCCGGATGGTTATTTGGGTACTTCGCCAAGTGCGGGAGCGATGGATACAGGTAATTCTATTACATATAAATACAAACAGGGTTCTTTGTCTTATTTAGGTCGTGTAAGCTATAATTATGCCGATAAGTATTTGTTCCAATTCCTATTCCGTAGCGATGCTTCCACTAAATTTGCTCCGGCCAATTATTGGGGCTTCTTCCCGGGTGTTTCCGTGGGGTGGGTAGCTTCGGAAGAAGAATTTATGAAGAAGTTGCTGCCGTCATGGTTTGAATACATGAAAGTACGTTTCTCATGGGGGACGTACCGGTAAAGATAATATCAAAGCATGGGGATGGAAGCAACTCTATTCATTGGATCCTAGTAGAGGATATGGATTCGGTTCTAACGGTGGTATCCTGCAAACGGGTATCAAGCCGGGAGCGACTCCTAATCCTGATGCGCATTGGGATAATACCGATAAATTTAATCTTGGTTTTGATTTGCGTTTCCTCAATAACCGTTTAAGTGCTACTGTGGATGTGTACTATGATATAAACTCTGACATCTTGAATCAGAATATCGGTGGTATCATAGGTACTCCTATTTTTGCAGGAGGTGCTTTGACAGAAGTGAACTTTGGGCGTATTGATGCTTTTGGTAGTGAATTCTCTTTGAATTGGCGCGATAAAATAGATCAGGTGAAATATAATATCGGAGTGAATTTTGGATTTAATGGCAACAGGGTAAGAGAATGGCCCCAGTCTGCTCCGAGTTATATACAGGAAAATTCTGTAAGAGAGGGTGCTTCTACTATATTCCCTACATACGGGTATAAAGTATGGAGAGGTACAAGTTCCGGAGATGGTATTTTACGGAACAGTGATGATATTGAGAATTATTGGAACTATTTATCGGCCAATGCAGAAGCCGCAGGCACTTCTCCGGAATATTTGGGCGTAAAAGATGCCAGTCAGTTAAAACCGGGTATGTTGGCTTATCAGGATTTGGGTGGCGTATTGAATGAGGATGGTACGCAGTCGGGGCCCGACGGACGTATTGCCAAGACCCAGGATTATGCCAAACTGAATAAGAGTGGAAAGACATATGGTTTTACCACCAAACTGGGGGCGGAATGGAAAGGTATCAGCTTTAATATGATGATTGCCACTTCATGGGGTGGTTATCGCCAGATTGACGTCAATAAAATCACAACATCCAGTGGGGATATGCTTTGGACACCGGACTCATTCTGGGAAGATATGTTTGATGAAAGAAATAATACGACGGGGAAATATCCTAATTTAGGTTTAGACAACAGAATATCAGGATCAGTAATTGCACCGTCTGATTTTTGGTCTATCAGTACGTTCCGTTGCTATATCCGTAACTTAAGTATCGGTTATACGCTGCCTAAGGCATGGTTGTCACCTTTAAAGATCCAGTCGGCTAAATTAAGTCTGACAGGTAATAATCTATGGGATTTCTATAACCCGTATCCCGATCATTATCGTAATATGTATTGTGGAACAACTTCATTGTATCCTACATTGAGAACGTGGTCGTTGGGAGTAAATGTATCATTCTAAAATTAAAAAGAATCATTGATATGAAAAAGCGCATATTATATACTGTGTTATTGGCAGCCGGATTGGCATTTAGCAGTTGCAGTGACCAGTTCTTGCAGGATATGAATCCGTATGACAGTTATTCACCGGAAAAGACTTTCGGCATCGAATCTAATTTGGACTTATATATTCAGAATGTGTATTATAACTATTTTTATAAGTCGGGTATGACCCCTCCACAGTCATACGGCTTGTCCGGTAACTGGAATGACTATTCAACTTATACGGAGGAGAAATGGGGTATCGAGAAGAAATTTGACGCTTCCAGAAGTTTGAAAAAAGCTACGGACTGTGAAACTTATTTTGGCAGTAATCTGGCTACGAATATAAAGAATGATCCATATAGCCGTATCCGCAGTTGCAATGAAATTCTGGAAGGAGTTGATAAATATGGTCAGGACTTGTCGGAAGCTGCCATAAAAAAAGCGAAAGGACAGGCTTATTTCTTCCGTGCCATGCAGTTGTTTGATTTGGTACGTGTATACGGAGCTGTTCCTGTGGTAAATAAAGTGCTTATGGCGGCCGACCGTGAGGGAGCTAAAGATTATAATCGTGAAAGTGTGGAAACATGTGTCAACCAGATCTTGAGTGATTTAAAAGAGGCTGCGAATCTGCTTCCCACTCGTAAAGAATGGGGAAGTGACCAGTATGGACGGTTGACCAAGGAAGCTGCATTGGCATACAGAAGCCGCGTGGCGCTGGTATTTGCAAGCCCTATCTTTAATGCAGATTGGAATAATACAGGCAGTAAACGCTGGAAAGATGCGTTGGATATTACTCTAGAAGCACAGGCTTTCTTGAGCAGCGAAGGTTATGGTTTGTATGGCAATTCCGCCAAAGACTGGAATGAAATGTTCTACAAGTTTGACAATCAGGAATGTAAGGAGGTGATTATGGTCAAACTGTTGGCTAGCTCTACCTCTAAAAATGATGAACATAGTGGATGGCAGAAAACAATCCGTTTGAAAACAATGGGTGGCAGTGGTTCCGGTTATCATGTTCCTATGGGTATGTTGGATATTTTCCCGATGGCGGATGGTTCCAAAGCTGTAAATGATGATGGTGAGGCGATAAACGGGTACGACCGTTCTTTATTCTTCAAGAATCGTGATCCGCGTTTCTATTATACGTTTACTTTCTCCGGAGCGAAATGGGGATATGATCAGGATGCAGATGCCGTAGTTTGGAATTATCGTTGGAGTGAAACGAAAGAAGATGGTTCTCAGTTGCATTATTACACGGAAAATGAAGGCAGCAGTCCGGCGATAGTACGTAAAATGTCCGATCCGGCTGAAAATAGTGCAAACACATATCAATGGGATGGCACTGATGTATACGAATATCGTTATGCTGAATTGTTGTTGAACCTTGCAGAATGTTATGCAGCTACGGGGGATATAAGTAATTCAGTGAAAACAATTGGTGAAATTCGTGCCCGTGTAGGTATTCCTGCATCCAATAATTATGGCTTGGGAACGATTACCGATAAGAATGAAGCTATTAAGGCTTGTCTGCGTGAGCGTCAGGTGGAATTAGCTTATGAGGGTAAGCGTTATTGGGATTTATGGCGTTGGATGCTGTATAATGATGATGCAAGTGATAACAATACCACCTGTACTACCTTGGGTATTGAGCCGTTAAATGGTACTGCCCGTGTGGGTAAATATTTACAAGTGAAGGATTATGACGGAAAGGCAGATCCTCTTGTTTCTGTCATTGCTGATTTTTGAGCCTGTAGATGTGGATAATGCGGCAGACTTACAAGCCGAAATGAATAGGTTGGGAGAGTTCTGGAGCCAGCACTTTGTTTTACAGGATAGAGAAACTCCGGTAGATAATGTGAATGGTCAGGAAGCAGTAATTCATGGCAGGAAAACTATTACCTGTCCGGTCTGCCCTCTAATGTATTGAATATGAATCCGTGGTTGGAACAATCAAAAGGATGGTTGGATTATTATGAATCAGAAGGCACATTGGATGCTAGGAAATAATTTAATACGATAGTTTTATATCTGCTAGTTTATTATGACAGATACAAGCATTTTTGAGTACATATCCCCGAAAAGTGCGTCTTGAAAAAGATAATTGTTAAGAAAAAGAGAACGGAATATAAATTCCAACTTACTTATAGCACAGATATAATTTTTTAAGAATAAAGTATGAAAAGAAAAATGTTTTTAGGACTGTGTATGGCTACTTTTTATTGCTCCAGTGGCAATGGCCCAGTATCCCCAGTTGACTGAGGAAGCGAAGCAAGCCTACCAGAAAATGATGAGTGAAGAACGTCGCCGCTCTGACGAAGCCTGGGCAAAAGCATTGCCTGTTGTACAGAAAGAAGCGAGAGAAGGTCGTCCGTATATTTCGTGGGCTTCCCGTCCATACGATTTGCCGCAGGCACGAATTCCTGCTTTCCCCGGTGCTGAAGGAGGAGGTATGTACAGTTTCGGCGGTCGTGGCGGTAAGGTGATTACCGTGACTAATTTGAATGACCGTGGTCCCGGTTCTTTCCGTGAGGCTTGTGAGACAGGTGGAGCACGTATCATTGTCTTCAATGTTTCAGGTATTATTAAATTGGAATCTCCCATTATCGTCCGGGCTCCATATGTCACTATTGCAGGACAGACAGCTCCGGGTGACGGGGTATGTATTGCCGGAGAGTCTTTTTGGGTAAATACGCATGATGTAGTGGTACGCCATATGCGTTTCCGCCGCGGCGAAACAAAGGTATGGCATCGTGACGATTCTTTCGGAGGCAACCCGATTGGAAATATCATGATTGACCATTGCTCTTGTACTTGGGGATTGGATGAGAACATTTCTTTCTATCGCCATATGTACGACCCCAGCGAAGGACAATATGAATCAAAAGATCTGAAACTGCCTACCGTAAATGTTACCATACAGAATACTATCTCGGCAAAAGCGCTGGATACTTACAATCATGCATTCGGCAGCACTTTAGGTGGTGAGAATTGTGCATTTATGCGTAACCTGTGGGCAAGTAATTCGGGACGTAATCCTTCCGTCGGTTGGAATGGTGTTTTCAATTTTGTAAACAATGTGGTGTTCAACTGGGTACATCGCTCTTCGGACGGTGGCGATTATACCGCTATGTTCAATATGATAAACAACTATTATAAACCGGGACCGGCCACTCCGAAAGATACTCCTGTGGGGCATCGCATCCTGAAACCCGAAGCGGGACGAAGCAAATTGGATCATAAAGTGTATGGCCGTGTTTATGCTGATGGTAATATTATGGAAGGCTATCCTGCCATTACAGAGGACAACTGGGCAGGTGGTATCCAGATTGAAACTCAGCCGAATACAGATGGATATACGGAGAATATGCGTAGCAACCGTCCTTTTGAAATGCCGTACATCCGCATTACTTCTGCACATGATGCATACGATTTTGTACTGAAAAATGCAGGTGCCAACATTCCTTGCCGTGATATTGTGGATGAACGTATTGTAGAGGAAGTGAGAACAGGCGTTCCTTATTATGATAAGAAGATGGCCAAGGATGCTAACGGTGATTTGACCGGGCTGGCTCCTAAATCAATGGGAGAAGACGGACAGTTTAAATATCGCCGCTTGCCGAAAGATTCTTATAAACAGGGTATCATCACCGATATCCGCCAGATGGGGGGATATCCGGAATACAAAGGCACTCCGTATGTGGATACGGATGGTGACGGTATGCCCGATGAATGGGAAAAGGCAAATGGCTTGAATCCTAATGATCCTTCGGATGCTAATAAGGACTGTACCGGTGACGGCTATACAAATATTGAGAAATATATTAATGGTATCAGCACTAGAAATTGTATTGACTGGTCTGATTTGAGAAACAATTATGATACATTGGCTTCTAAAGGAAAGTTGATGTAATAAACGGAGGAAAGAAGACAGGATATGATACAAAAGTCAGGTATAATGTTTCTGTTGCTCATGGCGGTAGTCATTACCGCCGGAGCAGTGGATTTGGACCGTGAAGGCCGCGATCCGGCTTACGTGGAATCTATTGTGAAACGTTCGCAGAAGATTGTAGATAAACTGGAGTTGACAGATACCGTTGCCGCCCGTGAAGTGACAACTATCATAGCCAACCGTTATTTTAAACTGAATGACATATACGAAACGCGCGATGCCAAAGTGAAGCTGGCAAAAGAAACCCTGACGGGCGATGCGAAACAAGAAGCCGTTAAAGCTGCCGAAGCTGAAAAGGATGCGGCGCTTTACCGTACTCATTTCGCTTTCCCGGCCGATCTTTCGCTCTATTTGGATGCCAAGCAGATAGATGCAGTGAAAGATGGCATGACTTATGGTGTGGTAATGGTAACTTATAAAGCTACGGTTGACATGATTCCTACCTTGAAAGAAGAAGAGAAAGCGCAGATTATGGCATGGCTTGTTGAAGCCCGTGAATTTGCCATGGATGCTGAAAATTCAAATAAGAAACATGCTGCTTTCGGCAAATACAAAGGCCGGATTAATAATTACCTCTCTAAGCGGGGATATGATTTAGTGAAAGAACGTAAGGCTTGGTATGAACGTATCAAGGCACGTGGAGGAAAGATATAAATTAATGTTTATTGAAAAGCGGAAAAGGAGCTTGCCCGGTGAAACGGTGTCAAGCTCTTTTTTTATGTGCGGATAGAGAGTACAACAGGCTTTCTGTTCCGTCTTTGATATAGAAATACTCGCAATGTGTGTTTGAATCATAGTTAAAAGCAGGGTGTTATGTTACGAAGTTATAGAAAAAATAATAATTTAGCGACCAAATGAATCAACTAAAGAAACTATTTGCAGTGGCAGCATTGACTGCATGTGTGTTGCCTGTGGCGGCACAGTATCCTGTAATTCCTGATTCGGTAAAAATCAGAGGAGAAGAACAACAAAAGGAAATAGACCGGAAATCGGATGAGGCATGGGCGAAAGCATTACCTGTAGTAATGTCTGAGGCTGCTCAAGGACGTCCTTATAAACCATGGGCATCCAAACCGGAGGATTTAATAAAGAGCAACATACCTGCCTTTCCCGGGGCAGAAGGGGGAGGGGCCTATACTCCCGGTGGACGTGGAGGAAAAGTAATTGTGGTCAATTCGCTGGCCGACAGTGGGCCCGGAACATTGCGTGAGGCATGTGAGACCGGTGGCGCGCGTATTGTTGTGTTCAATGTTTCGGGCGTTATCCGGCTGAAAACCCCTATAAACGTCCGTGCTCCGTATATCACTATTGCAGGTCAGACAGCTCCGGGGGATGGGGTTTGTGTAACAGGAGCCTCTTTCCTGCTTGATACGCATGATATTATTATCCGCCATATGCGTTTCCGTCGGGGGGCGCAGGATGTGTTCTTCCGGGATGATGCTTTGGGAGGTAACTGTGTGGGTAATGTTATTATCGATCACTGCTCTGCCAGTTGGGGACTGGATGAAAACATGTCTGTTTACCGCCATGTATACAATCGCGATTCCACAGGGCATGGTCTGAAGCTTCCTACTGTCAACATAACTATTCAGAACTCTATTTTTTCGGAAGCTTTGGATTGTTACAATCATGCTTTCGGGGCGACTATAGGTGGGCATAACAGTATGTTTTGCCGTAACTTGTTCGCATCCAATATCAGCCGTAACTGTTCCATTGGCATGAATGAGGATTTTAATCTGGTAAACAATGTGACTTTTAATTGGTGGAACCGTTCTGTTGACGGGGGAGATGAAACCAGCCGTTTGAATATTATTAATAATTATTTTAAACCGGGGCCTATCACTCCGAAAGATAAGCCGATTGCCCACCGGATTGTGAAACCCGAATCAAGTCGTGACAAGAAGAAACCGGATACATTTGGTAAAGCGTATGTAGCCGGAAATGTAGTGGAAGGTAATGCGCGTGTGACAAAGAATAATTGGGATGGCGGCGTGCAGGTGTACGATATGCCGGACGCAGGGAAGTTTACAGATCAAATTCGTGTAAACGAGCCTTTCTCAATGCCCCATGTGACTATTATGGATGCCAAAACTGCCTATAATTATGTATTGGAAAATGCCGGGGCTACTTTCCCTAAAAGGGATGCGGTGGATGCCCGTGTGATGAAGACGGTGAAGACAGGGAAAGCTATTTACGTGAAAGACGCTCCTGAATTCGTTAGTACTTATGTAAAAAGACGTCTTCCTGTTGACTCTTATAAACAAGGTATCATTACAGATCCCCGTCAGGTAGGTGGTTTGCCCGAATATAAAGGTACTCCTGTGGTTGATACGGATGGTGATGGTATGCCGGATGTCTGGGAGGTGAGATACGGACTCAATCCTAATGATCCGGGTGATGCGGTAAAAGATTGTAATGGTGACGGGTATACCAATATTGAAAAATACATTAATGGCATAGATCCTGCAAAGAAAGTGGATTGGACGGATATAAAGAACAATCATGATACTTTGGCAAAACGTAAAAGTTTGATGTAAAATGAATTATAAGTTATTATTATTTGGATTTTTAAGTTTGGGGTTTGCGCGGATTTCTGCGCAAACCTTTCCTTTACAGGTGAAGGAAGAAAAACTGACTTATGTGGCTGATGAACGCGGAAACCGTATTCTAGATTATTCTTCTTGCGGTTACCGTAACTCGGAACACCCTATACCTGATGTGGCGAATGCCGTTTTTGTTTCATGGAAGCCTGGAGATAATTCCTCTCGTATTCAGCGTGCCATTGACTATGTATCTTCATTGGCTTTGGATAAAAATGGTTTTCGTGGGGCTGTTTTGCTGGATAAAGGAACTTTTGAATTGAATGAGAGCTTGCGTATTTCTGTGTCGGGAGTCGTGCTGCGCGGCAGTGACAGGGAACAGACCGTATTGTTGAAAAAGGGAGTGGACAGAGGAGCTTTGCTTTATATTGAAGGGCGGAATGATTTGGCTGTTACGGATACCTTGGATGTGTTGACATCATACGTTCCTGTAAATACTTGTACTTTTCAGGTAACCAATAATGTACAGCTGGTTTCCGGAGAGCGGGTCCGGATTGTCCGCCCCTCTACGAAAGAATGGATTGCTTCTGTCGGTTGTGATATTTTTGGCGGAGGTATTTCCGCTTTGGGCTGGAAAGAAGGAGAGATGGATTTGGTTTGGGATAGGTCGGTAAGTAAGGCGGATGGAAACCAATTGACTTTGGATGCTCCTTTGACAATGGCTTTGGATAATAAATGGGGAACTGTCAAAGTGTTACGTTATAGTTGGCCGGGCAGAATCGCAGAAGCAGGTTTGGAGAATCTGACATTGGCTTCTGACTATGATAAGAAGTATCCTAAAGATGAGGATCATTGCTGGACGGGGGTATCTATAGAAAATGCCGAAAACTGTTGGGTGCGCAGGGTTAAATTTTAAGCACTTTGCAGGAAGTGCTGTGATTGTACAGCGTACCGGCTCTAAAACAACTGTAGAAGATTGTGTATCCACAGAACCTGTTTCAGAGATAGGTGGAATGCGTCGCAGTACATTTTATACTATGGGGCAGCAGACACTTTTTCAGCGTTGTTATTCTAAACAGGGTATTCATGATTTCTCAGCCGGATTTTGTGCGGCAGGTCCGAATGCTTTTGTACAGTGTGATTCGGAAGAGTCGTTAGGATTCAGCGGTTCTATTGATTCCTGGGCTTGCGGGTTATTATTTGATGTGGTAAACATTGATGGCCATGATTTGGTGTTTAAGAATTTGGGACAGGATAAAAATGGTGCCGGTTGGAATACAGGCAACAGTCTTTTCTGGCAATGTACAGCTGCCGGGATAGAGTGTTATTCACCGGCAAGAGATGCGGTAAACCGTGCATACGGTTGTTGGGCGCAATTCTCGGGTGACGGCCAATGGGCGGAATCAAATAATCACGTACATCCCCGCAGCTTGTTTTATGCACAGTTGGCGGCACGTTTGAATAAAGATTGTTCTGACCAGGCACGTATTCTTCCCAGGGCTACCAACGCAACCAGCAGTCCTACCGTAGAAGCGGCAATGGAGATGGCAAAGGAAGCTTATACTCCCCGTCTTACTATGCAAAAATGGATTGAGGAAGCACCTTATACAGCCAGTGTGTCTTCCGGAAAACTGAAATCTTTAGAAGATTTGAAGTTCAAGACACCTATATATAAGGAAAAAGAGGATCATCTGTTTGCCATTATTAATGGACGTATGCAGGTGGATGGCCGGTTACTGGTAGGCGGCAGGCAGGAGGTTCCTTGGTGGAATGGGAAACTGAGGACCAGCTTCTTGTCTAAAGCCAAGCCACATGTTACCCGTTTCGTGCCGGGACGCGAAGGACTTGGGCTGACGGATAGAATTGATTCTACGGTGAATTATATGGTGAAGAATCAGATTTTGGTTTTAGATCATAATTACGGTTTGTGGTATGAGCGTCGTCGTGACGATCATGAGCGTGTCCGTCGCCGTGATGGAGATGTGTGGGGGCCATTCTACGAACAACCGTTTGCCCGCAGTGGAGAAGGTACTGCTTGGGAAGGATTGAGCAAATATGATTTGAACCGTCCCAATGCATGGTATTGGAACCGGTTGAAGCAGTTTGCCGAAAAAAGGGGCGGAGAAAGGTCTTTTGCTTTTCCATGAGAATTACTTCCAGCATAATATCTTGGAGGCGGGAGCACATTGGGTAGACTGTCCTTGGCGGTCGGCCAATAATATCAATCAGACCGATATGCCTGAACCTGTTCCTTTTGCCGGTGACAAACGTATCTTTGTAGCGGATATGTTTTATGATATCAGTCATCCGGTACGTCGTGAGTTTCATAGAAAGTATATTCGCCAATGCTTGGATAATTTTGCCGATGATGCAAATGTGGTACAACTGATCAGTGCGGAGTTTACCGGTCCGTTGCATTTTGTACAATTCTGGCTGGATGTGATAGGAGAGTGGGAGAAAGAAACCGGTAAGAAAGCGACCGTGGCGTTAAGTGCGACAAAGGATGTTCAAGATGCCATTCTGAATGATACGCAGCGTGCGAAATTAGTTGACATTATTGATATTCGTTACTGGCACTATAAAGTGGATGGTCTTTATGCTCCCGAAGGTGGAAAGAACCTGGCTCCCCGTCAGCATGCCCGTAAAATGAAAGTAGGTAAGGTTACTTTTGATGAAGCTTATCGGGCGGTGAGTGAATATCGTAAGAAGTTCCCGGAAAAAGCGGTTACTTACTATGCGCAGAATTATCCGGATATGGCTTGGGCTGTCTTCATGGCAAGTGGCTCTTGCCCGGTTGTTCCGGTTGCCGATGAAAGCTTTTTAACTGATGCGGCTGCTATGGATATGGAGGATACTGGTACAAATAAGTATCAGAAACTGGTAAAATCTGGTATTGGAAGTATCATTTATTCCCATTCTGCAACAGATATTCCTGTTCATTTATCACCTGGAAAATACATATTGAAGTCTGTTGATCCGAAGACCGGAGCAATAACGGTGATTGCTAAACGGTTGAATATTAAAGATGTATATATGCTTAAAGCAGAGGGGAACAAAGATTGTATTTATTGGTTTCATAGAATTTAGTACATGGAAGGAGAACCGGACTTATTTTGGTTCTCCTTTTTAATGAAAATCTGTATTATTTAGCATATATGTTTTTCAGCAGGTTATCTGTTTTTTCGGTCCAATAATCAAATATTACCTAAAAAAGTAGCGTATCCTCCCTAGTTTTGCATCATCATCAAAACAACCTATAATTAGTATACTGTGATGGAACAAAACTTAAATGATAAGACAGCTTGCTTGGTAACCGCTTTCCAATCTGGAGATGTAAGTGCATTCTCTACATTATATGATATGCATATTAATCTTCTATTTAATTATGGATGTAAGTTAACTACTGACAAAGAATTGTTGAAGGACTGCATTCATGATGTCTTTGTAAAATTGTATACAAAGAAGGCTGAATTGGGTATCATTGACAACTTCAAATCATACCTCCTCATTTCCTTGAAAAATAAGTTATGCGATGAACTTCGCAGACGGATGTTCATGTCGGAAACGGCTGTTGAGGAACTGAATCCCGTTGCAGCAGGTGATGATGTAGAACATACATATTGGAAAAGGAAAAAGTTGTTTTGAAAATATAAAAGTAAAACATTTGTTGGCTCAATTATCTCCGCGCCAACGTGAGGCACTTACCTTATATTATATAGAAGAGAAGAAATATGAAGATATTTGTACCATTATGGATATGAATTACCAGTCGGTACGAAATTTGATGCATAGAGGTATTACAAGATTAAGGGAATTGGTAGGATAATATTTTAAGTTTCCAGGTGAGTACAACTTTGAACCACTATCCGTCATAATGGAAAATGATTGTAACGTGGATACAAAAAAGGTGTATAGCAAGGTAGAAGACTTTTTGAAGGATGACGACTTTATCAAGTATGTTCTGGATGATGCTCCTGAATCAGCTTTTTCATTGGAATAAGCTTTTAAAGGAGCACGCAGAACTACTGAAAGTATTTGAAGAGGCCAAGAATGTATTATTGGTTTCTGATGAAGCAATGGAAGTAATGACTTTATCTGAAGAAAGAAAACTAAAACATCGTATTTTTACTACATTAGAGATAAATAATATGGATTATTAATTAATTTGTTAACCATAGAAAAATGAGAAAAGACATGAAGAAATGTCCTAAGCCGTTGGGTTACGGAATCAGACGAACACCTGTTGTGTTAGGATTATCAGCTGCATTATGTATGCCGGCTGCTTTTTCGTATGCAAATGTTGATAATGGAATGGATCGTGAATCTGTTCTATCTGTTATGCAAGGAAAAACAATCAAAGGACAAATCTTGGATGAAACAGGAGAGTCTATGATTGGAGTTTCTGTGTTGGTAAAGGGTACGACTATAGGAACCGTTACTGATTTTGATGGTAATTATACACTTGAAGTGCCTAGTGGAAAGAATATATTGGAGATTTCCTATATAGGTTATAAGACTAAAGAAATTACTATTGGGAATAATAGTCTGATAAATATAAAAATGGAACCTGATACACAGGCTTTGGATGAAGTTGTGGTAATAGGTTATGGTACTGTGAAGAAACGTGATTTGACTGGTGCGGTGGCTTCCATGAAAAATGAAGATGTGACAGTTGCTCCTACTAGTAATGTGATGGAGGCTTTACAAGGAAAAATTGCAGGTATGGATATTGTGAAGTCTAGCGGGCAGGTTGGTGAAGATGTTTCTATTTTGTTGCGTGGCTCTCGTTCTATTTATGGTAGTAATGAACCGTTATTCATTATTGATGGTATTCCTGGGAGTTATAGCCAGGTGAACCCTTCTGATATTGAGAGTGTGGATGTATTAAAAGATGCCTCTTCTACTGCTATTTATGGTTCAGCAGGAGCTAATGGCGTAGTCATTATAACAACAAAACGTGGGAAGGAAGGAAAAGCTACTGTAAACTTTGATGCATATTATGGTTTCAGTGGTTCACCTAATTATAAGCATGGTATGGTTGGAGATGAATGGGTGAATTATCAAAGAGAAGCTTATAAGTATAAGAATGGAGATTACCCTTCTGATATGTCTGCTTTATTTGGTAATCAAGATTATACGGATGCTTATAATGCTGGAAAGTGGATTGATTGGATTGATGAAGCCTCAGGTAATACAGCTACAACCCAAAAATATAGTCTTTCTGTTTCAGGGGGTAGTGAGAAGACTAAGATATTTGCTTCAACTTCTTATAATAGAGAAGAGGGTTTATTGAGTAATGACAATCTTAATAAATATTCATTGCGATTGAATATTGATCAAGAAATTTTCTCTTGGGCTAAAATGGGCTTTACTTCTAATCTAACTTATCAAGATAGAAATCAAGGAGTGAAAAATACCTTTACAAAAGGTCTTTCATCATTTCCTTTGGGAGATGCTTATGATCAAAATGGGAAAATAAATCATGAATATATTACAGGACAATATTCTCCATTAGGTGATTTTATTGAAGATCAATATGTGAATAATACTCGTTCCACTTATTTGAATGTTAGTGGTTATTTGGAACTGAGTCCAATAAAAGATTTTACTTTTACAAGCCGTATTAATGGTACGCTCAGTGATTCTCGTCAAGGACAATATTGGGGAGATCAATGTAATGCTAATAGACCTAGTTATGCAGGTTCACCTCATGCTGCTATTACTAATAAGAACGCATGGAATTATACATGGGAGAATATTCTTTCTTATAATACTACTATTGCAAAAGATCATAATATAGGTGGTTCTGTTATTACTTCTTGGAATAAGAATCAAAATGATAGTAGCTTAGCTGCAGCTAGTGGTCAAATGGTAGATCGTTGGTCATTTTGGCGATTAGCATCCGGCGCATCGCAGCATGTTGAGTCTGATTTTGCTCAAACACAGAAAATGTCATTTGCTGTTCGTTTCAATTATTCTTATAAAGGTAAGTATTTGTTTACATTCTCAAATCGTTGGGATGGTGTGTCTCAGTTCTCAGCAGGGCATAAGTGGGATAGTTTCCCTGCTGGAGCAATTGCATGGCGTATCTCTGACGAACCTTTTATGAATGTGGCAAAAAATTGGTTGAATAATTTAAAACTGCGTGTAGGATATGGTATTACAGGTAATTCGGGCGGGGTGGATGCTTATGGTACAACTACACAAGCCTATGTTTATACCGGTAATGGACTTACTTTAAATGGTCAAAACTCTTCTTTTACTCAGTATACAGGTACTTATGGTAGCAAGGATTTGGGTTGGGAAAAGTCTTATAACTGGAATGTTGGTTTGGACTATGGCATATTAAACAATCGCGTTGATGGTTCTATCGAATGGTTTAAAACAACAACAAAAGGTTTGCTCTTTAAACGTACTTTGCCTATTACTAGTGGTTTGACCGGTTGGGGATCCCCATTATCTATTTGGCAGAATATTGCTGAAACTAGTAATCAAGGTGTGGAAGTCACCATTAATTCACATAATATAAAAACCAAAGATTTTAGTTGGAATACCACACTATCTGTAACATGGAGTAAAGAGAAAATAGAAAAATTGCCTGACGGTGATTTAATTTCTGAAAATTTGTTTGTAGGGCATTCTATAAAGTCCATCTATGGCTATAAATATACCGGAATTTGGGGTACAAATACTCCTCAGGATATTTTGGAGGCTTATGGTGTTAAACCCGGTTTTATTCAGATTGAAACTTTGGAAAAAGATGGTGATGGTGGAGTACACAAATATAGTACAAATGACCGTCAAGTGTTGGGACACACTAATCCGGATTGGATTGTTGGCTTGAATAATACATTTACTTATAAAAATTTTGATTTGTCTGTATTTGCAATGGCTCGTTATGGTCAAACTATTAATAGTGATTTGTTGGGTTATTATACGGCAGAACAAAGTGTAACAACAAATCAGTTGGCTGGAGCGGATTATTGGACGGAAAATAACCAGGGAGCTTATTATCCTGCTCCAGGTACAGGATCGGAACAAAGTACGGTCATCTCAGCTTTAAGAGTGCGTGATGGTTCATTCATAAAAGTGAAAAATATCACTTTAGGATATACTTTTCCAGTTAATATCTCACGTAAGGCTTTGATGGAAAAATGCCGTATCTATGCAACTGCATACAATCCGTTTATTTATGTAAAGGATAAACAGTTGAAGGGTACAGATCCAGAAACAAACGGTTCGGATGCATTCCCTACTTTTAGACAGTTTGTATTCGGAGTTAATTTAACTTTCTAACTTTTATATAGGAGATATTTACAATGAAAAATATATTCAGAAAACTTACTTTATATTCAGTGGCTTTAGCTGCTGTATCTTTCAGCTCTTGTTCGTTGGAAGAAAATAATCCGGCAGGCTTTACCAAGGAAAATCTTGCTACTTCTATTGAAGGGTATGAAACGTTGGTTAACCAGTGTTATTTTGCTATGGAAAGATATTTCTATGGTACGGATAGTTGGATGAGTTTGACCGAAGGTGATTCAGACCTTTGGACCTATCAGGCTAATCAATCAACTTCATACACCCAATGGTTTTGGTTCTTTGCAGGAGCATCTCCTAATACCACTTATACAAATAATTGGTGGAATGGTACTTATGATGGAGTAGGCTCTTGTAATGAAGCAATTGCATTGGCTGGTTATGCACCATATAAAACGGAAGCGGAACGAAATGCTAAAGTTGCAGAAGCCCGTTTCTTGCGTGCAATCTATTATTTTAATGCGGTAGAGCAATTTGGTGGGGTCACTATGTTGACTGAACCTGAGACAACTTTGAATTATGCTCCGGAACGTACAGATCCGCTGACTATTTATAAAGAAGTTATTATTCCTGATTTAGAATATGCTGTAGAATGGTTGGCAGTTGGTACACATGCCACTACTACGGTTCCAACCAAAAAGGCAGCTTTGGGATTTTTGGCAAAGGCCTGTTTGCAAACTTATGAATATGGTTCGACAGAATATTTGCAAAAGGCTTTGGATTCGGCTAAAGAATTGATTGCTGATTGTGAATCAGGTGGTGCAAAATATAATGCTTATATGTATCCGACCTATGAAGAAGTTTTTAAAGAATCGAATAATTGGGAAAATAAAGAAGCTTTGTGGAAGCATCGTTGGTATGCTGGTTCTGATGGTCATGGTTCTAGTAACGGTAACTATAAATTAAATCGTAATGATGAATATTTCTTGTGTAATGTGAATAAATTCGGAGCACGTGAAGATAATCAAGAAACTCGTTTAACTTGGGAAGGATGTATTTCTGGCATTTTTATGCCTACTCAACATCTTTTAAACCTTTATGTGCAGGAGGACGGAACACTTGATCCTAGATTCCATGAGTCATTTACTACTGAATGGAATGCGAATAAGAATTATATTTGGGATACTAGTGCGGCTAATATGTATGATAAAGATGAATCTATAGTTGGTACTGAATTAAAGAAGGGAGATTTGGCGATTAAATTTGTAATGCCTCAGGATGAGGATTATGCTGAGGAAAAAGCAAATAGACATACCTCGAATTATTTAATGATTGCTTATGATGATGTGTACAATGATCAAAAACATAATGTAAATATGCAATATAATGGTATGGAAAATCAGTTCCGTTATTTTTATCCATCATTGAATAAGCATAATAGTAGCAATTACTATGTGGCCAATGCTTCTAAAAAACGCAATGGCAATTTAAATGCGACTTTTATGATGCGTATGGCAGAAGTTTACCTGATAGCTGCAGAAGCTGATATTTATATCAATGGTGGTGCGAATGCAATGGGATACATTAATAAGGTACGTGCTCGTGCAGGGGCAAAGGCATTGACAGGTACAGCTACAGTTCGTACTGTTTTAGATGAGAGAGGACGTGAGCTTTGTGGCGAATATTGTAGATTTTATGATTTGAAACGTACCGGCATGTTTAAGAGTTCAAATTATTTGGAGGAAACACATCCGGACTTGGCTCAGTTCTTTAATCCTAATTATGCATTACGACCTATCTCTACAACATTTACTGCAACTATATCTAATGGTGCTGAATATCAAAATCCTGGATATTAATAAATTAAAACTTTTATAGTAGAATAATTGTCTTGTCTCTATTTGTTAAAGAGGCAAGACAATTTTTTTTCATTCCATTGGATTGGTAGTCGCATATCGATTTGTTACTACCTATTATAATTACTATGATGAAATTGATTATATTCTATTTATATTGATTTGTATAGAGGTATTTGTATGGTTCCTTTTAGTTTATGAAACCTTAAATAACCGATTGAGATTGCTTATAATCAGTAGATCTTATAAATAATCGGAGCATGGCTTTGAATTGAAGCCTCACAGTAACACTACGGTAGATATAAATTGTGCACGAATGGGAGTTGGAGGGAGATAATTCGTGGGGCTACCTGTATTAGAATCTTATCGGCTAAAATCAGGTATTTATAAATTTAAGTTTGCGATTCAGTTAAAAATAAATACTAAATGAAAGAAATTATACTTTTGTTTTAACGTATTTTTATGATTGAGTTTGGGTACAGGGGCTTTTTACATGCGTCATTTAAATAGATATAATAAAATAAACTTTTGTTGACTATTATAATAGAAATAAAAAGCATGAAAAAAAGTCCGAAACAAAATTGGGAAAGTAATATCAGACGTACTCCCATTATTTTAGGGTTATCGGCAGCATTATGTATGCCGTCTGCATTTTCTTATGCAAATGCAAGTGACCCTGTTGCCGGTGAATTGGTTCAGTCTGTCCAGCAAGGACGTACTGTTACAGGTAAAATCATAGATGACACAGGGGAGCCGTTAATTGGTGTATCCGTACTGGTGAAAGGTACAACGGTGGGTACGATTACCGACTTTGACGGTAATTATTCTTTGGAAGTTCCTTCAGGTAAGCATATTCTCGTCATATCTTATATAGGATATAAAACGCAGGATATAACGGTAGGAAAAAGCAATCAGCTGAACATTAAAATGGAGGCCGATACGCAGGCTTTGGATGAAGTGGTCGTTGTGGGTTATGGCGTGATGAAGAAACGTGACCTTACAGGTTCTATTGCTTCAGTGAAGGCGGCTGATATTGTAAAATCACCGGCATCTAATGCCATGGAAGCATTGCAGGGGCAGGTTCCGGGTTTGGATATTGTACGTAATTCAGGTAAGGCTACTTCGGGTGTAACCATTAATATCCGTGGACAGCGTTCACTGTCCGATGTGAAAGATGAGTTTGGTAACAATGTTGCCAATGCTCCGCTGTTTATCATTGATGGTATGCAGGGAGGTGATTTCTCGGATATTGCTCCGGCTGATATTGAATCTATCGAAGTGCTGAAAGATGCTTCTTCTACGGCAATTTATGGTTCGCAAGGTGCTAATGGGGTAATCATTATCACCACCAAGAAAGGTGCGCAAGGTAAGACCAAATTCTCTTACAACGGTTATTTTGGTGTCAACGGTTGGGCGCAATATCCTGATATGCTGAGTGGTGAAGACTATATGCAGGTGCGTCGTGAAGCAGCTCGTACCGGTGGTCAGTGGAATTCTACCGCCGATGACCAGAAACTTTTCACTGTGGAGGAATGGCAGGCCATTCAGAACGGTGAGTGGACTGACTGGATAGATGAGGTGCTTCATACAGGGCTTGTTCAAAGCCATCAGGTTACAGCTTCGGGCGGTACGGAAAAGACAACCGCGATGTTGTCTGCCGGATATTATCAGGAAAAGGGTTCTTTCAAAAATGATAAAATGGATAAGTACAACTTGCGTATGAACATTGAGCACAAGTTGGGCAAGACCGTGAAAGTAGGAGCGACCACACAGATCACTCATTATGCACAGGATGAGCGTGCCGAGAATGTGTTATGGCGTGCTGCTACTAATGCACCTCTTGGTAAAGCATACGATGAAGACGGTAAAGTGGTGGAATATCCATTAGGAAAGAATGGACAGGTGAGTCCGTTGGTGGATGAGGCATCTGAAGTGGCTGCAAGACATCATGTGCTGAAAACCAATTTGATAGCCAATGGGTATCTGGATTTTACCCCTATTGAAGGATTGACTTTCCGTTCTAATTTAGGAACCAATTATGCTTTTTATCGTAAGCAGGATTTTGAAGGGGCCGGTTCTATTGACCGTTTGGGACAGAATTCAACGTCACTGTCCAAAATCAAATCTTCCGAAAAGAGTTTTGTGAATTGGGATAATATTATCAGTTATAACAAAACCGTCAAAGATCATACTTTTTGGTGCCACTGCATTGACTTCGTGGACACAATCCAAATATACATCGGTGAATGCACAAGGTGAAGGCCAGTTGGTTGATTCTTATTTATGGCATAATCTGGGAGCCAATGATAAAAAGCTCTTATGTAATCGGATCGGATTATATACAGCATCAGACTTTCTCGTATGCTTTGCGCTTCAACTATAGTTATAAAGGCCGCTATATGTTGACGGTTTCCAATCGTTGGGATGGTGACTCACGTTTGTCTAAAGGCAATAAATGGGCAAGTTTCCCTTCAGTAGCTGCTGCATGGCGCATTAGTGATGAAGCATTCTTGAAGAATGTGGAAGCCCTTAGCAACTTGAAGTTGCGCTTAAGTTGGGGTAAGACAGGTAACTCGGGTATCATGGCTTACGGAACTCAGTCGGGCTTGACTCCGAAAACAAACTCTGCTTTCCAGGATAATGGCTATACCTATTATATATACAATGAATATGTGGGTAATGAGAATGTAGGCTGGGAGATGTCCAATACCTGGGATCTAGGTTTTTGATATCGGTTTGTTCAATAACCGTATTTCGGCTGTTGTCGATTTATACCAGACAAAGACTACTGATATCCTGTTGCCCCGTACTTTGCCTACTTCCATGGGTGGTAGTAACGCAACTCCGTTCAAGATGTATCAAAATATCGGTGCAACCATGAACCGTGGTATTGAAGTATCGGTAAATACCGTCAATGTGGATAACAAAAACTTTAAGTGGAACTCCACCCTTACCTTTGCTGCCAATCATGAGGAAATTACCGATTTGATTGATGGTAAGGATATCATTGGCGCCGAATCATCCATTACCAGTAGTTTGCTGATTGGCCGTCCTTTGCGTTCCTATCATTATTTTATCAATCAGGGAATATGGCAGGAAAATGAAGCAGAGGAAGCTGCCAAATATTTTAAAGATGCAAAGAAGACACAGTCTTTTAAGCCGGGTGATATAAAATTGCAGGATTTGGATGGCAACTTTATTATTGATGATAATGACAGGACTTATCTCGGCAGCCAGTCTCCAAAATGGACGGGAGGACTCAATAATAACTTTAGTTATAAGAATTTCGATCTGAATGTATATATTATAGCTCGTTGGGGACAGATGATTGACTATGAACTGGCAGGTGCTTACGATCCTCAGGGAAAAGGAAACTTCCCCGCATATTTGAACTATTGGACACCGGAAAACCCGTCAAATGATTTTCCGCGTCCGGCTCAGACCAATTTCTATAACTATCTGGGATACGAGTCTTTGAATTACATTGACGGTTCTTATTGGAAGATCAAGACTGTATCACTGGGTTATACATTCCCCAAATCGTTGACTTCCAAATTGGGTGTGTCCAAACTTCGTGCATATGTCACTGCCAATAACCTCTTCTCTTTTGCCAAGAATCATTTGATTCAGGATTACGATGCAGAACGCGGAGGATCGGCTAAAGCTCCGTTGCAGCGTCAGTTTATATTTGGTTTGAATCTTGATTTCTAACAGATAAAAAAGAAATAACTATCATGAAATACAATAAGAAATATCTATTTGCAGCATGTGCCGCCCTGTTGTTGGGCATGCAATCATGTGATTTGGAGGAATACAATCCTGCCGGAAGTACCCCGGATAATGTGTACAAAGAACAGGCCGGTTTTGAGGCCCTTGTCAATTCGGCTTATGCTTTTTGGGGCGGTCAGTTTTATGGACGTGAAGATTTTGTGTTATTACTGAACGGTGGTGGCGACCTTTGGATCAATATTGCCAATTGCGGTTATGGTCCGTCAGATGTCCAAATAATGAAGAATTGACAGC
>ENA-OQKS01000145-OQKS01000145.1-human-gut-metagenome-genome-assembly--contig:-NODE-145-length-21870-cov-4.060203_pt1 | contig 21870 bp, 20 predicted proteins | sample MGYA00242804_ERZ504808 | MGnify/ENA primary metagenome ERZ504808 (study PRJEB26092, sample SAMD00036375) | human gut metagenome | host: Homo sapiens | study: EMG produced TPA metagenomics assembly of...
CAGTAAAGCGCTACGGGAATAATACGGTCATCCCGGACCTGGATCTGGAGATCGGAGATGGTGAGCTGTTCACCCTGCTGGGTCCCTCCGGCTGCGGCAAGACCACTCTTCTCCGTATGATCGCAGGCTTCAACTCCATTGAGGGCGGCGATATCTTCTTCAACGAGAAGCGCATCAACGATATGGACCCCAGCAAGCGCAACATCGGCATGGTGTTCCAGAACTATGCCATCTTCCCGAACCTCTCCGTCCGGGACAATGTGGCCTTCGGTCTGAAAAACCGCAAGGTGGACAAGGCTGAGATCAAGAAGCGGACGGATGAGTTTCTGAACCTGATGCAGATCATGCAGTATGCCGACCGGATGCCCAACCAGCTTTCCGGCGGTCAGCAGCAGCGTATCGCATTGGCTCGCGCACTGGTCATCTCGCCGGATGTGCTGCTGATGGACGAGCCGCTTTCCAATCTGGACGCAAAGCTCCGTGTCGAGATGCGCAGCGTCATCCGCCACACCCAGAAGAGCGTAGGCATCACCACCGTGTACGTCACCCACGATCAGGAAGAGGCAATGGCCATCAGCGACCGTATCGCCGTTATGAAGGAGGGCGTCATCCAGCACGTTGGCACTCCCCGCGACATCTACCAGCGCCCGAAGAATGTCTTTGTCGCCACCTTTATCGGCCGCACCAACATCGTGAATGCCCACGTCAAGGACGGCATCATCACCTTTGCCGACGGCTACCATGAGCACATCGACGCTCTGGACAAGGCTGCCGAGCAGGAGGTGCGCTGTTCCATCCGCCCGGAGGAGTTCATTATCTGCAAGGACGGCCCCGACGGCATCCACGGCACCGTGCAGGAGTGTACCTACCTCGGTCTCAACACCCACTACACCATTGACACCGATCAGGGCGACTCGGTGGAGATCGTAGAGGAGTCCTCCATTGGCGAGGGCCTCAAGAAGGGCGAGAAGGTGCTGCTGAAGGTCAAGAAAGAGAAGATCAACGTCTTTACCAAGGACGGTGGTACCAATCTCATCAGGAGCGACGCTTATGAAAAACAATAATAAGTTCCGTCTTGATGTCTGGGGAGCCATTACGCTGGGGACCATCGCACTTTATGCACTGTTCCTGCTTTACCCGATGGCATACCTGATCCGCCAGTCTGTGCTGGACCCCGACACCGGCGGTTTCACGCTGGCTTATTTCACGAAGTTCTTCTCCAAGAGCTACTATTTCGATACCCTGATCAACAGCTTCAAGGTATCCATCACAGCGACGGTGCTCTCCATCGCCATTGGCACCCCACTGGCATACCTGTTCACGATCTTTAAGATCAAGGGCAAGCCGGTGCTGAATATCCTCATTGTGGTGGCATCTATGTCGGCTCCCTTCATCGGTGCCTACTCATGGATCCTGCTGCTGGGTCGCAGCGGTATCATCACCACCTTCTTCAAAAACCTCGGCATCGCCATCCCGGACATCTACGGCTTCGGCGGCATCGTGCTGGTCATGACGCTCCAGCTGTTCCCGCTGGTGTTCCTCTACGCCAAGGGTGCATTGAAGAACATCGACAACTCCCTCATCGAGGCGGCTGAGAACCTCGGATGCTCTGGCATTGCCTGCTTCTTCAAAGTGGTCGTACCCCTGATCATGCCCACCCTGCTGGCTGCGGCTCTGCTGGTGTTCATGCGCTCCTTTGCAGACTTCGGCACCCCGATGCTGATCGGTGAGGGCTACCGTACCTTCCCTGTTGTCCTTTACACCGAGTTCATCAACGAGGTGGGCGGCAGCGACGGCTTTGCAGCCGCTATCGCCGTCATCGCTATCGTCATCACCACGCTGGTGTTCCTCGTCCAGAAGTACGTTTCCAACAAGAACGCCTTCGCCCTGAACAGTATGCACCCCGTGGAGGAGCGGGAGGCCCGCAAGGGCATCAACGCTCTGGTGCATCTGGTCGTCTACCTTGTAGTGGGCATCGCCATCATGCCGCAGGCCTACGTCATCTACACCTCGTTCAAGAACACGCAGGGTAAGATCTTTGTGGACGGCTACTCGCTGCAGAGCTACCAGACCGCCATCGGCAAGCTGGGCCGCAGCATTCAGAATACCATCATCATCCCCCTGCTGGCACTGGTCGTCATCGTGCTGCTGGCTGTTCTCATCGCTTATCTGGTGGTGCGCCGCCGCAATGCCCTGACCAACGTGGTGGACATCCTCTCGATGATCCCCTACATCGTGCCCGGCACGGTCCTTGGCATCGCACTGCTCATCGGCTTCAATAAGCCCCCGCTCCTCATCAGCGGCACCATGCTCATCATGGTAGTAGCCCTCATCATCCGGCGTCTGCCCTATACCATCCGCTCGTCGGTGGCTATCCTGCAGCAGATCCCCATGAGCATTGAGGAAGCTGCTATCTCGCTGGGCGCTTCCAAGATGAAGGCATTCTTCCGCATCACGGTTCCCATGATGGCTTCCGGCATCATCTCTGGTGCTATCCTGAGCTGGGTCACCATGATCAGTGAACTGTCCACCGCAATCATCCTGTATACCGGCAAGACCAAGACCCTGACAGTCGCGATCTATACCGAGGTCATCCGCGGCAACTACGGCACTGCAGCCGCATTGTCCACCATCATGACCATCCTGACCGTCATTTCCCTGCTGGCCTTCAGCAAGCTCAATGGCGGAAAGGATATCAGCCTTTAAGTGATCCTCCCGTTCTCCTTCGAGCACTGAGTTTCCAAACCGGGCTGTTTCTCAGCAATGCAGATAGCCCCCAACGGAAAAATGAGACAGGCTTCCCGAAAGGTGGGTCGCCTGTCTCATTTTTGTTGTAAGTTGGACGCTTGGAGACTTCAGACCTTTGCGATCCCGTCCATTCCTTCGCATGTAAAGATCTGAGATGTTTTTCAGATCACGCTTTCCGAGTTTTTTGCAAAGGCAGAGGGAAGTGAGTCTAAAAGGTCATGGCATCCTCAGTATCCGTCACCTGTTCAATGTCTGGGTTGGCAAATCCACGGCGGATGCGGTCTACGGCTTCTTCCCAGCTCATTCCTTCCGGCAAAGGCAGCTGGCCTCTGTCATGCTCCGGGCCATAGACTTTTTTATAGACATCATCCCGGAAGCCAAAATAGATCACTGCGGCGATCAGAAGCCCCAAAAGAACCGACACTGCTCCGGCACCGGTTGCAACACCTGTCACCACGCCCACAACGAACCCCGGCAGCAGCCAGATTTTTAAGGAATCCAGCGCAATGCTTCTGCGCGCAGATGCGGTAAACAGCGGATGAAAGCCGCTCAGATTTTTGGATTTTCCTTTGGCTTTTTAGCTTCTGCACTGCCATCATAGATTTCAAATCGTTCTTTCATGATGTTTCCTCCCATCTCAATGGATGCGTAACCTTTTCCGTTCGGAATGATTCAAATAAATCACTTTTGTGCTTTTATTATAAAGCGTTGTTTGGACACCAATATTGTCCATCCGGCAAACTTCCATTGGGATTTTTCTATATAGCTTTGCATAGAAAAACCGCCCCGGCTTCCTGCTATGGAAACCGAGGCGGTTCGTTTACTTTATGGGTGCTTTTTCAAGCACTCAATGCCTACCAACTGGCATTCAGTTTTTGAAGTTTTAGTCATATCTGTATTTAGAGGACTTTCCATACACCTTCCGGAGCGATTTTTTCAGGCTGACCACCGTTTCTTTGATGATCTTTGCCTCATCGGCAGAGCAATCTGCAAGCTGTTCGGTCATCCAGCTGTCGAACACCGGCTTTGCTTTTTTGATCTCAATGCACAGCAGTTCGTCCGCCGAACAGTCCAGCGCGTTGATAATGTCGATCAGCGTTTTCAGGCTGGGCACGGAGTTGCCTGTTTCGATATGGCTGATGTGCGTGACCACCACGCCGACCTTATTGGCCAGCTGCTCCTGCGTCATGCCCTTTGCAAGGCGGCAGGCACGGATGCGTTTTCCGATGTCGGCGTAGTCCACCATAATACAAGTACCCTCCGTTCAGTGAAGTGATACTTGTATTGTATGTGCAATCGACCGAGATTGTAATAACCTGAAAGTGCAGTGGACTTATAAATACTGATCGTTCAGAAATACTTTAACTTCCTGCTTTCCGTCAATCGTTGTCACAGCAGTAATGGCATCCGGGCGGAAGGAGTCTCCCGGATAATGCATCTCCAATTTCAGATTGACTTTTTTTCCAGCTTCCACTTCCTGTGCCAGTTTATTCTCAAAATTTTTGAATTCGTTCCGATTGAGTCCAGAATCCTGCGGAATGAGATTTTCCAAATCGTTTGCCCCACCAAAGCGGTCTGCAATCGCGTGTCCACGGTCATCTGTGCTTTTTTCATATCCTTTACCGATGTCATGGATGCTGTCTTTAATTTGCAGACGACCATCATGCTCTTTCAGATGCAGGTCTCCTTCGGCTGTAAACAACCTTCCAAGGTGATCGGTAGTATACTCATATCCGTTTCTTTTATACTCTGCATCCGACAAAAGATCCTGCTCCATACGGTACGGCATTCCATCATCGTTATTTTTGTATTCCAGCTCTTTTTCTAGCTCTGCAAATGACTTTTCCGTAGCAGCATCCAGTTTTTCTTCTGCCTTTTCTATCCCGCCTTTCTGTAGACGCTCAAATGACTGTTTGACGACATCATCCAACCCAATGTGCATTTTTGCTTCCATCGGTTTCGTTTCTGAGATTTCTCGCCTCACAGCACACGACCTCCCTGCTGTTCAAAATTCGTCCTTAGATTTTCTACAGCCTTTGCATCCGGGTTCAGGCTCATGCCCATGCTTATCACGCTATTCAGCACCCAGTCTGCGGCAGCAGCTTTCAGGCCGTACTGTCCCTGCAACTGTTCCAGAAATTCTTTACGGGGTGTGAACGATTTTTCGGCTGCGGCACAGTAATCAACGACCGTGCTGATTCCACCAAAGAAATCAAACACAGCTTTCCGGGTCTTAGCCACATCCAGTTCGCCGCCTGCAAAGACCTGTTCCAGGTAGCGGCCGTCCTCCGGCTTCAACATCATCTCATGGCGTTTCAGCCAGAGCTTCAGCTGCTCCATCTCCGAAATGCTCAGCGGTTCCAGCTCTTTGCCCGCTGCCAGTTGTCCAAATACAAACTCTGCGTTGATTTCATGCGGCATTTTTGAAGGCTTGTGGTAAACAGCATTTTCCGGCATGGGATATGCCTCAATCTTGCAGAGCACCGCCTCCGGCACTCGTTCTGGTAAACGGCAGCTACACCAAGCGGCAGCTTGGACAATTCGTCGATCTGTGCCTCCTTCAGGGCGGCAGACTTGCCTACCAGCTTGCGATCCTCTTCGTCCGGCAGGCGCAGGATGATTTTCGTGTTGGTGTTGCGGATGACCGACATATCCAGAAGGCCGGGAGCCTGATCCGCAATGATAAAACCCTCGCCGTAAGTACGCATCTCCGCAATGGCGTTGGCCAGCATCTCCACCGACTTGCCCTGCAGATTTGCCCCTTCCTGCGACTGTTCCGCCGACGTCTTGCGCAGCAGATTGTGCGCCTCTTCCAGCACGGTAACATGGCGCAGTCTGCTGTTCATCTCGCTGCCACACATCCGGTATTCCTGCAGCTTCATGACCAGAATGCCCATCAGCAGCGATTTTGTCTCCATCGACCCCACCCGGCTCAGGTCCACGACCACATTACAGTCAAACAGCTCTGCGTCGCTCAGTGCGTCCTCTGCGCAGAACACACTGCCGTAAATGCCGTTGGTCAGCGACTTTACACGGGTACACAAAGCGCCCACATAATCGCTCTGGGTGTCCTTGGAGTAGTGCGATTCCTCAATGACGCCCGGCAGAATATCCAGCAGGTCGAAGAAGGTCGGGAAAACCCCCTTTTCACTTTCCGAATTGCGCAGATCCCAGCCTACTTTCTGATAGCTGCGCTCAATAGCATCCTTCAGCACGGCAGGCATGGCCGCATACATGGGCCAGCAGGCATTGAAGATTTCCACCAGACGGTCGATATGTTCCAGAATGTGGATGTTCTGCGGGAACGCAAAGGGATTGATGCGCAGCAGCGGAGTTTCTCTGGGGTTGGTGCCGAACACCTTTACATCCGCGCGGCTGCCGAACACATTCTTGTACTCGCCCTTGGCCGGTTCCACCACAAGAAACGACGTCCGTCCATCCTTTGTTATCTCGTCCAGAAGATGGTAGACTGCGTTGGACTTGCCCGTACCCGTAGAGCCTGTGACAAAGGTATGGGAGGCCATTGCCTGCCGGTTCAGGATAAGGTTCGCTTTTTCCTCCCTGCCCATATGGTAGATTTTGCCCAGCTCCATCTTGTCCGCATCCGGCACCGTTTCGTCCGGCACATTGCGGCCGAACTCCGCGTGCTCGATGATTGGCAAGCCGTGCACTGAGCGGGTGGGCAAGCCAAGGTGCATCGGAAGTTCCCGCCCGCTGACCAGTGTTGCTGGCGTGTAAAGCAGGCTGTCCGGCGCACCCGCCCACAGCGGACGGGCAAAGACCGGGTGCATGAATCGCTTGAGATACTCCCGCAGCTGGGCCACCTGTGCCTCATCGTTCTGCCAGACATTCACAGCACCACTCTCCACCGAGGAGCCCTCGCCCACCATCAATGCACGGTAAGTATTGGCCGCAAGTATCGCCGTGGACGGGGTAGACGAAAGGAAATAAGCCGCACATTTGTAGCAGCCGTAATCCTCGCTTTCCTTGGCGCGCTTGAGCTGATTTTCAATGCGTTCCAGCAATTCTTCCACCGATTTGTTGCACAGCTCGACCTGCTGGGTACGGCCCATGCCGCGGGTGTCTGTTGTGCCGTGGCTCTCCTGCTGGCTGATGGTGTCCGATGTTCCATGCGACGTCCCATCGGAGGTGCTGTGCGAAGTGCCGGTCTGCTCGGTGGCAGAGTGGCTGGTACCCCACGAGTCGTTTACGCCCATGGAGCCGCCGATGTTCCGGGCAATGCTGTTGAAAGCCGTTCTGGATGGTGCCATGCCTCCTATGGCCCTGCCAGCCGTGCCCAGCAGCGGTCCAATAACAGCACCTGCCACCGGAATCGCAACCGAGGCTACTGCGCCGCCCAGACCCAGAATGCCTGCAATGCCGCCAGCCACCGGCGAGATCTTTGTGACCGAGGTGCCGGAGCTGCTGCCGACACCGCCGTTGATGCCGCCGCTGACCCCTTTCGTTTTCTGGGTGCCATCCGTCACCGAGGAGGACTGGCTCGTGCCGTCCGTTGTGGTTGTGCTGACGGTATCGCTGATGGTGTGGGAAGTCCCGCTGCACAGGCTCTCCATCACAGCCGTGCTCTGGTTCTCGCTATAGGACCATGTGCTCTTGCGGAAGGGCGAAAGACTGCTGTAGAGGTTTTCGTACCCGCTGCGTATCTCCGCCTGCGTTTCTGCCGAGACAGGCTCTGCCAAAAACAGCGCCGTGTACACCTCGCCGTCCATGGCGTCCATAAAGCGCTCAATGCCCTGCACAAAAGCTTTGTCTTCCGTCCTGGATTTATCCCGCAGTGCCGCCACGCAGGACACCGAGGCCACAGCTTCCTGCGTATCGCCAAAGGCTCCGTCCAGCAGCTCTTTTTCCTCCTGCCGCGGAATGCCTCTTGTCTCGGAGCCGGGGAAGTTGGAGCTCAGCACCTTTTGCAGCGCCTTGCTGGAAGTATCCAGATCGCGGCTCTTCATGTTCTTTTTCAAGGGGTCCTCCCGGACACCCAGATAGATATTCGCGCCGACATTCTCCTCCGGCACATCGATCATCACCGCCAGACTGCAGCCCTGCGCCATGCTGGAATAGTACACCGTAGAAAGCTTCTGGAACATATCCTCGCCCTTTTTCAGGGTCAATTTCTGCAGCTGGAACAGCTGGATGCACTGGGCAGGGTCCTGCACGTCCAGCATCTGCTGGGAAAGCTCCACCATGCCATAGTTCTGCAGTTCCGTCAGATATTTTTTATATACCAGATGGTCTGCAAGGGTCAGCTGATCCGTCAGGTCATTCAGCGACCGCTGCGCGGAAAGCTGTTGTTTTTCAAGCACCTCAAGCTCGTCTGCCATGATTTATTTTCCTTTCTGCTGTCAACTGTTCAAAAACTTCCAGATCAGGGCAGCTCCGCCCAGTGCCGCACCGGCTGCGACGGCAGAGCCAAGGCCGCCGCTCTCCATCCCGTCAATGGCTTCCTTTGCGCTTTCATGGCCCTGATCGGCCGCTTTCTTGTACCATTGCATAGCCTGTTCTTTGTCTTTTGTCACGCCGTACCCTTTTTCATAACAGTAGCCAAGGCTGTACTGCGCATTTGCAATTCCCTGTTCTGCCGCTTTCTCATACCATTTCACCGCTGCAAACTTGTTTTCTGGCTTACCCTGACCATAGAAGTAACATTCACCTAGCCTATTCTGTGCCTGTGCATATCCCTGCTCTGCTGCTTTCTGGTACCACTCGGCCGCCTTGGCAGGGTCTTTCGTCACACTCCAGCCATATTCATAGCAAACGCCGAGGTTACATTGCGCCCGCGCATAGCCCTGCTCCGCAGATTTTCGGTACCACTCAACTGCCTTAGCGAGATCTTTTGTTACACCTATGCCCCTTTCGTAGCAAAAGCCCAGATTGCACTGTGCCGTAGAATCTCCCTGCTCTGCAGATTTCCGGTACCATTCCGCTGCCTTACTGAGGTCTTTTGTCACACCCCAACCACACTCATAGCAGTAGCCAAGATTGCATTGCGCCCGTGCATATCCCTGCTCTGCAGATTCACGGTACCACCTCCGCTGCCTTGGCAAGGTCTTTTTCAACACCTCTTCCGCTCTCATAAAGATAGCCGAGATTGCATTGTGATGTCATATCACCCTGTTCCGCGGCTTCGCGGTACCACTCCGCTGCCTTGGCAAAGTCTTGCGTTACACCTATGCCTCTTTCGTAGCAAAAACCCAAACTATACTGCGCATCTGCATTATAGTTTTCCGCTGCTTTCTCGTACCATTTTACCGCCTCTTCCCTGTTTTCCAGCACGCCATTACCCCAGTAATAGCATTCGCCAAGAGTATATTGTGCCTCTGCATGATTCCGTTCTGCAGCTTTCTGGTACCACTTTACCGCTTCCGTTTTCTTTTCATTTACGCCATTGCCGAAGTAATAGCAGCGGCCAATCTGATACTGTGCGTTTCTGTTTCCATTTTCCGCCGACTTCTTATACCACTCTGCTGCTTTCTCCGTGTCCCGATCTACGCCCACAGCATCATCGTAACATTGTCCCAGCTTATACTGTGCTTCTTCATCATTCTGTTCCGCCGCTTTTCTGTACCATTCGGCGGCCTTCTTTTCATCTTTTTCTACGCCTTTTCCCTTGAGGCAGCAATCACCAAGTGTACACTGCGCCTGTGCATATCCCTGCTCTGCCGCTTTGCGATACCACCTTACGGCTTCTTCCTCATTTTTATCCACACCCCAGCCGTTATAGTAGCAATCTCCCCATTCGTACTGTCCTTTCATGTTTCCCTGTTCCGCAGCTCTCCGATACCACATTGCAGCTTTCTGCATTTTCTCATCGGTATCATCCAGACTACCATCAACGAACAATTTGTCCGCCAAGGTCAGCATTGCCGTTTCATTTCCATTTTCTGCGGCTTTCTGATACCACTTCTCAGCTTCATTTTCATCAACTGCCACGCCACTTCCATAGTTGTAGCACTCGCCGAGTTTGTTCTGCGCTTCCGCATAGCCCTGCACTGCCGCCTTGCGGTACAGTTCTGCGGCCTTTGCCTCGTCCTTGCCGACGCCGTCGCCGGCCTCATAGCACACACCCAGCTCATACTGTGCTTCCGGGCATTCCTGCTCTGCCGCTTTGGTGTACCACTTCACAGCCGCCACATTGTACGAGAGTGCCGCATACAGCCGCCCGGTCATATACTGGGCCGTCACATTTCCCTGAGTCGCCGCCGCTTCGTACCATCTGCGGGCCTCTTTGTCGTCCTTTTCAACGCCACGAGCCTGATAATAGCACTCGCCCAGTGCGCACTGTGCCTCGGCATTGCCCTGCTCTGCGGCCTTTTTGTACCACACGACCGCATTTTCTTCGTTTTTTTTCCACACCCATGCCGTTCTGATAGCACCGTGCCACCTCAAACTGTGCCTCGGGGTGTCCGTAATCTCTGGCCGCTATCATATACTGCTGGAACGCCATTTCGGCATTGCCGGCCTGCTGATTCTTCTTAGCTTCCTGCAGGTAGTCCTGCACAGTCTTCTTTTTTGTTTCCTGCTGTGCTTCCTCGCCCAGGCAGAAGCGCTCCACGCAAGCCATAAATTCCTGCTTTTTGTCCTCCGGGCCGTTGAACAGGAAACTGTACGCGGCATTCTTCTCTCCGTTGAAATCCATCTCCTTGATTTCAGCCCCCAAACCGCCCACTTCACGCGGCCCGCAGCCGGTTCAAACCACTCCTCGACGGGCTTTGCCTTCACGGCTTTCGGGATTTCCATCGGCTTTCCGCCCACGCGGACAGACTCCAGCTTGTCCGTAAAACACACTTCCACCTGAATTTCGCTCATATTCTATCGCTCCTTATGGTTTTATAATCTTTAATGTAATCTCCCTGACTTCTCACCCACATCTGGATGCCCGTGCCAAACACCTCGGCTTCCACGATCCAGCCTTTTTCCGTCACCTGCAAAACCTTTGCAGTGGGCAGTCGGTCAAGCACGGATTCCAGACTTGGCCCGGTATACTCGAACCGGATGGTCTGCAACTCGCCGCCGTACATGAACTGGATGCGCTTGCGCATCTCGCCCTCCTGAAAACGGTCGATGTACCGCTGTGCAAAGTGTCGGTCGAGGGTCTTATAGTTCTGGATGCGGTCGATGCGGTAAATAGTGGGGGAGTTATCCTGCGGGTTCTGGAAGTGCTTGTCCTTGTCGATGCCCTCGATGAACGCCGCCAGATAGAAATAATACTCGCTGAACAGGATGCCCACCGGCTCAATGGTGCGCACACGAGTCTCGCCGTCGTGGGTGCGGCAGTAGGTAATTTCCATAACATTGTGATTTTCTACTGCCGTACCGATCTCCCACAGGCTTTCAATAAATTTTCGGCCATGCTGCGGCTCCACATAGTGGAAGCGCTCGTTGCTAATGAGGTCTTTGACCTGATTCAGCCTATCCAGCGGTGTGCAAGCCCTGATCAGCTTGTCCAGAATCGGGAACATCTCCTCCTTGACCATGGAGCGGCTTTCCAGCAGGATCTTGCACACTGCCAGAATCTCGCTGCTGGTGAGGAAGCGCGAAAGCGTATCATCCAGCAGATAGCCGCCCTTTGCGGAGTTGTATAAAATCTCCCGGCGAGGTTCGCTGTCTGCAAAATGATTCCGCAGGGTGTCAAGGTCGCGCTGGATGGTTTTTTCGCTGACCCCAAAGCGGTCGGCAGTCTGTTGTTTGTTCAGCACCCCGCCCTGTACCAGCACCTGTTGGATATAGAGTATCCGGTCCAATCTACTATTACGCACAGTTAATTCTCCTTCTCTGCTCATTGTAACACAACACAACTATCCCTGCAATTCTTTGTGTGAACTTTTGTCGTTTTACAGAATTACAAAAAAATTTTGTCTCTTTTGCACAACCCCAGTATACAAAAAAAGATGGACAGCCTGTCTGTCCATCTTCTATAGCAGTTTGCGTTTTTAATGCACAAGCAACATCCGCAAACTGCATATCGCAAATATGCCGTTTTGATTGGCGCTATCTTTGAAAATTGCGATAAAAAGTCAAGGTAGACTATTCTTAAATTGCCAGCCTCTTTTGAAGCGATAGGCACTGTTCATCAGCTCGTCTGTGATGGTGTAAAGCGCCCGGCGTGGCGAACCATATCCGCCAATCAGCCCAATCACAATCGCAAGATTCAGCACAAATGCAATGCTCAACAGCACCATCAAAAATTTTTTCATACGTTTTTCTCCTATTTGACTTATTTTTCTGCCCCCATTATACAAATTGGGCTGGACGGTATGGTTGTCCATCCTACACATGCCACAAAAAAGGAACACGGCATTCTCATTTTGAATGTACAAAGGGTGCGCTCTCACAAGGGATGCCCCAGCACTCATCGTCATGCCAGACATCGTAGGCATACAGACCGTCCGGGACAGTATCTCTCTTGATGCGGATGCTGGTAAACAGCGCAGGCTTTCCGCAAACCGTGATTTCTTCGTAACGTTCGGTCATTGCATGAAAGATCATAATCTGTCTCCTTATATAAAGAAGCAGGACAATCCACACGGACTGCCCTGCAAAAGTAAAGGGAGAGCATCCGAAGACGCTCTCCCAGTTGTGCATAATAATCCTCCAAATCACGACCCTGCCGCATGGCCCTCCGTCCCTCTCCCCCGCCCGGGGGAGAGGGGTTCCGGTGCATGGGCGCAAAACCGCCCCGGCTTCCTGTTACGGAAACCGGGGGCGCTGCGGTTTTATGGGAAACGTCTCAGGCGCTGCAAAGCCTCAGTGCAGCAGAGAGCTGACCCATGCCCGGGCGGCCGTCTTGGCCTGGAGCTTATTGTACATCTTCAGAGTGGTGTTATACACCTTCTGGCTCATGGCATTGCTGGCGTTGGTGGCGGCAGCCTGCTTGGCCTCAAGCGTGTCGGCGGCGGCAACGGCGGCCTTCATATCGGCGTAGTCGGCCATGATCTCCTGCTGGAGCGCGGCATAGCTGGCCTTGGCTGCTGCCCGATCCTTTGCGGTGACCTGATTGCCATTGCTGCCGTAGGTCAGCAGGTTGGAGAGGGCGTCACGTACGCCGTAGAAGGAGTCGGTCCAGTCGTCCGGGTAGGTGTAGTAGCGGCCCTTGGCATCCTGATACCAGACGCCCTCGGTGGGCTGCTCGTCGGAGCGGGTGACCTTATGGACCGAGACCTTGTAGACATCTGCGGTGTCGGTGGTCAGCATCGGATAGTAAGGGACGAAGGCGTTGTACACGTCGTCGTCAAAAGCGGTCCACTCGGTAATGGCGGTGTTCAGATCGCCGGTGGCGCTCACCTGGAACAGATGCGTCTCCACATTGCCCGTCTTGCCGATGGGCTCGGTCTGAAAGAAGTGGATGGAATCCTCCACCGAGAACTTCTTGGTCAGCTGGATGTTGGAGTAGACCGGGACGATGGCACCGTTCTCGCCGACGTTGCTGATAGCAAAGTCGGTCTCGCTGTAGTTGTCCTTCGTAAAGGTGTCGGTGCCGTACAGGTAGTTCAGGCCGGCTGCCATGCGGTCCGATGCGATGTCGCCGTTGTAGGAGGCATCCAGGTCGATGACATTGGCAGCGGCGTCGCCCACAAAGGTACCGGCCTTCTGGGCCACGGAGATCAGGTTGGCAGAGGCCACCACATGGTCGGTGTCATCCAGATCGATCTTGCCCATAGCGGCGACGTTGGGCTGCATGAAGACCACGCTGGAGGAGAGCTTCAGGGCAAGGTAGGTGTGGCCCGTCAGGTTCTCCACGAACCAGGTCTCGTTCTGGTCGGCAATGAACACGCCGGAGCCACCGGCCGCACCGGCGTTGTCGTAGATGGAGGTCAGCAGGGCAACACCCTCGCGGGCCGTGGAAGCTTCGCTCAGCAGCACCGTGGTGATCTCGGCTTCCTCAATGCCGTTGTCCACATAGGGGTCTACGCTCAGCACGGCGTCGGTGCCGTAGAGAGACTCGGTGGCAGAGACCATGACGCCCTTCTCGTTGGTGCCAGCCTCCTCATAGGGGGTGTGCTCGTGGGTGCTGTCGCAGTCCGGGCAGACACCCAGACCGTTGTCGTCCCGGCGGGCGGTGTAGCGGTAGCTGTCGTGGGTGAAGGTGTAGGTAAAGCCGTAGCAGCCCTCGTACACCTCGCCCGTGGTGTGCTTCCCGGCGGGGCTGATGTTGAACAGCTTGTTGTAATCGTTGGTGCCCAGATCCTCGATCCGGCCAAACATGGTGGTGCCATCCTCGGTGAGGTCGCTGCCGACATAGAGTGCCGTACAGGCGAAGGCGGAAGGAACCACGGCAAGCGTCATCGCACAGGCGATGAAAGCCGCAGCAATTTTCTTCTTCAAAGACATAATAGTATCGATCCCTCTCTTGTTGATTGTCGGCATTTCGTCGGCAGGTGTCATAATACACCCATTTTAATTAAAATGCAAGTATTTTCCCGAAATTTTAGTATATATTCATTTTTATATAGTATATATTCATACTGCGTTTTTCATCTTCCCCTCCGTGAGCGCAAAAAACCGCCCCGGCTTCCTGTTACGGAAACCGGGGCGGCTCATATACTTTATTGGTGCTCTCTCAAGCTCTCACGCAATTACTTGCGGGGATTCTTGATAGCAGCCTGGGCGGGTGCCAAAATTACAGGGCGTTGGGAATCATTCTTCTCCCTTCGGGTATCCTCATTACAATTCTTCTTTTGATTTTATTTCAATTCAACTTTCTGCATCTGTCCCAAAATCGTGTTTTTCACACCATCCCTCAGATAGGCCTCATTCAGCGTTTTCTTAGTATAATTCAGATATGTCCCAGACGCTTTCTCTATCAAAAGTGCCGTAAAGTAGCGCTCCCAGCTAAAATATTCCTTGCTATCGATGTAGCCAGACGGTGTCTGCAAGATCTGTGCAATCTCTGTATCTTTCAGAATTCCAGAAGAAAGCACTAACCACTCAAAAGATTCCGGCAAATAGAGTGCCAGATTCTCTCTTGTCTGCACCAACTGCAGCACTCTGTCCATCTCCGGGCCAAATGCTGCACCATCTGCAATCACCAGAATTTTTTCATTCCTATGAGCCTTCAAATAGGAAAACACATTGGACTTTCCATTTGCAGTATCACACTGCATTTGATGCTCTGCACAGACCGCGTCAAAAAACTGATAACCCGAATTGCTGTCCTCGGTCAGAATTTTCTCCGGCTTAATATTCTCAGTCGTACTATCCGGGTAAATTCGATAGAACGAATGATAACTCTGTTTCAGTGCCCCATACTTTCCAGAGGTTCGGATACCATACACTTCTTCCACACTGTATGGCAAGGCTGGCAAACCCTCTCTGGTCACGATAACATAATAGTTATCCGTCTGCTGAATCGCACCCGCAAAATCTTTGGTCTTGACAAACTCGTTTCCTTCGTCGATAAAAACAATGCTGTCCTGAATATTGTCAAGTTGTCCCTTCCAAAGATTTCCTTCTACCACATAGCAACCTTTGTCACAATTCAGAGTGACCGGTCCACTTTCTCCATCGTTCATATGTGTACGAATCATATCCACGAGGGTCGTTTTACCCGTTGCGCTATCCCCGCGAATGATGGTCAAGTTGCGTCGCAGTTCAAATTCATATTTCAGGTACTTTGTGCCAACGACCACTTTATGAATGCCTTTCATTTCTGTCAGCCCCTTTACACAAATTCCCCTGCGACCCAAATCAGTTCTTCCATACTGTGAACGATTTGATTCGTATTTAATACTTTTACTGTAAATGGCTTTTTGCCAAAATCCATCAGGTGGCGCAGATTCACTGTGCGATCTTCCCTCTCTGCAATTTTAAGCAGCCACTTTGCGCAATTGTCACCACAAGTCGATACATTGAACACTTTCTCCGGCTCAAACTTTACCAAAATCAGTGTCTTTACGCCACCAGACAAACCAATCGGTGGAATTTTACCCAAGACCGGGCTGTCAATGATACCACTGTCGATAACAACAGACTTGTCCACATCCTGAATCATTTCCTTGACCATCGGGTCAACGATCCAGCCTTCCTCGTAATCATATTTGAAATAGGAAGCTGTATTATACACAGCTTCCTTCATATCACCGTAAAAAATGTTCAGCATCTTATCACCTCGTCGATGTGCGTACTTCTGCTATCATTGTACCCTCTTTCAGCTTACAAAACAAGATGCAAAAAGCTCTTGGCCTCCATTACAGAAACCAAGAGCTTTTATCTTCTTTGTCCTATCAGATTTTATTTCCGGGGAGACTTAATCGCAGCCTGAGCGGGTGCCAAAATTACAGGGCGTTTGCGGTAGCAATGTGTTTTCCTTTTAATAAACCGTATTTTCAAAGAATGGCTTTATACTTCGTTTTATTCCACCGCGTAAATCTCATCCTGCAATTTGCCGTCACGGCCCATGACCTTAGCCACCACGCGGTCTGAATGCCGGACATAGGCTGCCGCCGGGCCGTTGATTTGCAGCGCAAGCTTTCGCAGCTCCCGGATGTCCTTCACCGGCAGGCGGGCGGCTGCTAGTTTCTGCTTCAAATCCGGGCAGGCAGGGTTCACGGCGATGCCGTATTGAGTCACCAGCAGGTCTACCGAGCTGCCCGGCGTCGAGGTGGTGATGACCTTGTCCACCACGATAGACATTCTCGCTCGGGTCAGCGGTGCCACGATGACGGTCAGCTTTGCTTCCTCGGCCACATCGGTATGGCCGCCGGAGCCGCCGATGATACGCCCATTGGAGTCCGTGTGGACATTTACGTTGAAATCGGTATCGATTTCGGTAGCACCCAGCACCACCACATCCAGATTGGACGCCGCCGTGCTCTTGGAGTCTGGGCTGGCATACTGTGCCGCCGTAATCTCCATATGTTTCGGGTTCTCCCGGATGGATTCCACTGCTTTCAAGTCAAAGCACTGCACGTCCTGAATCGCAGCAAAGCATCCGGCTTCCAGCATTCCGACGATATAGCCCGTGATGCCGCCCAGCGCAAAGCTGCCCTTGATGTTCTTGCGCAGCATGATTTGCTTGAGGTATTCTGCAACGGCCAGCGAAGCGCCGCCGGCACCAGTCTGAAAGGAGAAGCCATCTTTCAGCAGACCGGAAGCATCGATGGCCTGTGCGGCGAGGTCGGCAATCTTGAGGGCAATCGGGTCTTTCGGCATACGGGTCGTGCCCGACACGATGCCCAGAGGGTCGCCGATAGCAGGAACATTTACCACATAGTCCACATAATCCTCAGTGATGGAGGCGTCCGTCAGAGGATAGTCCATCAGGTGGTCGGTGATGACCACCACTTTTTTTGCCTTCATGGCGTCTGCAAAGGCGTAGCCCAGCGAGCCGCAGGCCGACGGGCCGTACTTGCCCGAGCAGTTGCCCATAGAATCTGACGCCGGAGCTGCAATAAAGGCAATGTCGATGAGGCTGCGCCCGCTGAGAATGTCCGCCGGGCGGGAGCCATGCGTGCGGAAGATGATGGGTTTGGGCAGGATGCCCTTGCTCAGCTCCCGGCCAATGCCCGGTGCAATGTAATCCGTTTCCAACCCAGTAACAACGCCGTTTCGGATGTGGTCGAGCATCGGCTCGTAGCAGTCAAAAACCGAGCTGGCGTTCACGGTCAAATCTTTCACGCCCATCTTCGCGGCTTCGTCCAGAACCATGTTCAGCACATAGTCGCCGTTGCGCAGATGATGATGGAACGAAATGGTCATACCGTCCCGCAGGCCGGCTTGTTCCATTGCCTGCCGGAGTGTTTCGCAGAGCTTACGCAAGGTAATCCACCCCCTCAATTTCAGATGCTGCTTCCAATGTCGTACGAGCACGCTGCACGATGGGGGCATCTATCATCTTGCCCCGCAGAGCAATCGCGCCCTTGCCCTTCCGCTTAGCCTCGGCAATGGCTGCAAACACATCCTTTGCGTAGGCGATTTCCGCCTCACTGGGCGAGAAAATCCGGTTCACGATACCCACATGGGCCGGGCTGATGCAGGCTTTGCCAGAAAAGCCGAGTCCCCGGGCATAGGCGGCATCTTTTTCAAGACCTTCCAAGTCCTGCACGTCCGTAAACGGCGTGTCGTACACGCGCATTCCCGCAGCGCGGGCGGCACAGACGATGCGGCCGCGGGCATAGAGAATCTCGCTGCCCTCTTTGGTGCGGCGGCTGTGCAAATCGGCGGTCAAATCCTCGGCTCCGAGGAAAAGGCCGGTCATGCGGGGAGATGCGCAGGCCACTTCATAGGCGTTTTCAATGCCTGCTGCGGTTTCCAGCAGCGCAAGGATTTTGGTGGAGCCAGAGGGGATTCCCAGTTCTGCTTCCAGCGCAGTCAGCGCCTCGTCCAGCTGGTGGATGTAGGCCGCGCCGCTGACTTTGGGCGGCATGATAGTCTCCGGGCGAAGCGGTAGAATCGCGCGCAAATCCTCCATCCAGTAATCGGTGTCCAAGCCGTTGATGCGGACGATTCGCTCGCACTTGCCAAAATCCAGCGATTCCAGCGTATTTTTCAGAAGCTCACGGGCGGCGTCCTTCTCGTCGGGCGAAACTGCATCCTCAAGGTCAAAAATCAGACTGTCTGCGCCCAGCTGACCGCCATTGATCAGCATATTGGGGTTATTGGAAGGCAAAAACAGCATTGTCCGTCTCATTGTACAGCCTCCTCTTTCACAGCTCGCCGGACGGCGGTGGTCGTCCGTGCACGAATCGTGCAATCCAACGCACCGTGGTCTACAGCCTTTACAACGGCATTTTCAACGCCCATCTCGGCCAGCACTTTCTGTATCATGGCCCGGATGGAGTCCCCGTAATAAGCAGCGACGGAAGAAGTCAAATCGATTTTCACCCCATCTGTGCCGGGATGTATCGTTATCATAATGTCGCTTGATTCCAGCGTTCCAGCGACAGCGCCATGTTTAAGCTCCATAAGAACCGTTTCCTCCTTCTGCATGATTTGTGTGCATCTTTTGCGTTATGCTATATGAATTCTCAACAGAATTCATATATTCTGTACACTTATTGTAAATCATTTCACAGAAGTCCGCCATTCTTCGCCAACTAAGGAAAGCTTTTGTAACTAAACAAAACCTTGCTCGTTTATCGTTTGAGCAGGTACAGCACGCGCGGCCGGCCTCCTGTCTCATAATCAATGGAGCTGACCATTTCCTGAATTTCGATGAGGTAGTTCAGGTAGCGGCGGATGGTCACTTTGGAGAGTCCAAGGGCAGCGGAAAGGCTTTCACAGGTGTGCTTTTCATCCGGGCGCTCCCGCAGATAGCTCTTCACACGGTCAAGGGTCATCTGGTTCAACCCTTTGCGCAAATCCTGCGTCTCAAAATTGAGGTTTGCCGGGGCGGCATTCAGAAGCTGGTCCAGCATGGTCTGGTTGGCCGTATGGCTGTGCTTGAGTACATCTTCCTTGCGCAGGTACTTCTGCACCGCCTCCTGAAACCGTGCAAACGAAAACGGCTTGATAAGGTAATCCACAATGCCCAGCTGCAGAGCTTCGGCCACGGTCTGGATTTCGGTGGCCGCCGTCACCATAATGACCGAGAGGTTCCGGTGATCGCCCCGAATCCAGCGCAGCAGTTCGATGCCATTCATGCCGGGCATATAAATATCCACGATGGCAAGGTCGGCTTCGTTTTCCTTCAGATATTCCTGTGCGGCCGCTCCGCTGTTGAAAATGCCGTCGATTTGAAAATCCCCCAGAGGCTGCAGATACTGGCAGTTGATTTGAGCTACCATCGGGTCATCCTCTATTATAATTGTGCGAATCACTGAGAACCCTCCTTCTGTCTCTTAATCTGGAAAATCAGGGTAAAGGTCGTACCCGCGCCCTGCTCTGTGTCTACATCGATGGTGCCGTCGTGGCGGACGACGATGTTCTGAATCATGGACATTCCAAAGCCTCGTCCCTCTGCCGCCTTGGTGCTGAAGCCAAAGTCGTAAATATGGGACAGCATTTCCTGCGGGATGCCGATGCCGGTATCCGATACGACAATCAGGAGGCTCTTTTCGTCCTCGGTGATTTGCACCGCCACGCTGCGGGAATTTCCGCTTCCCTGTGCGTTCACGGCCTCGATGGCGTTGCCCAGCAGGTTGCCCAGCACGGTAACGAGTTCATTGGTCGAAAGATAGGCACTGTGGGGCGGAAGAGTGCTGCCCGAAAGCAGGGTGAGTCCGATTTCCAGCTCGTGGGCATGGTTGGCTTTGCCCAGAAGCAGCGCCGCCACACTGGGGTTCTGGATATTCTGGATAATCGGGCCGATGGCCTGCGAGTGGATGGACGCCACATTTCCGATGTAATCAAGTGCTTCCTGCGTGCGGCCGATTTGGAGCAGGCCGGCAATGACCTGCAAACGGTTCATAAACTCGTGGTTGTTGGCCCGCAGCGCCGTCACGATATGCTGCGTGCCGTTCAGCTGTTCTGCCTTGCGGACAGCTTCGGTTTTATCTTTCAAGATAAGGGTCAGGCCGGGCTTTTTGTTCTGGTCATCCCGCACCAGAATATTTGCCAGCACATTGGGCCGGGAGGTGGAAAGGTTTTCGCCGGTGCAGTCCAGCAGCGTCGTTTCTTCGCGGGTGCGCAGAATCGCATCCAGCGGAGCGCCCTCCAATTTGCTGCGCTTCTGGCCCAGAATGTTTTCCGCCGCCTGATTGACCAGCTGGACTTTTCCCTTCGGGTCAACAAAAACGACCCCCTCATCCAGACTATCCAGCATTTCGCTCTGGGTCAGGTAAGTGTTGGCCAGCCCCTGCGGCGTAAAGCCCAGAAGCATCCGCCGGACCATGAGCGAGATAATACCCGAGATGATGCCCAGTGCAAGAAACAACACCAGCGCTATCCAGAAATACGTAGAAAAAATATTCTTCTTGAGGGAGTTGATACTGGTCATGGTAGCGCTCACTGTAATGAAGCCGAGAATCGAGCCGTCTGTATCCCGAACCGGCGTCAGAAAGCGGTGCTGCAATCCCAGTGTACCAATGGCATCCGAAAAGTAGCTTTTCCCCGCCAATGCATCTCCTTGGTCGCCACCCACAAACTCCTCGCCAATCAATGCATGGTTGACGTGATACAGCCGAATCAAATTGCAGTCTGACAGCGTCAGCACGTCCATATTGTCCGCTGTATCCACCAGCGTATCGAAATAATGTATCATCTCATCGGTGCAGTATCCCTGATGATACGCCTCCCGAACCATCGCGCTGTCTGCCAGTGACAGTGCGGTGGTTTTCAACATATCGTCCAGCTGCGTCTGGAATGTAGAGATGGAAAAATGCAGCGTAATGCCCAGTGCAAACCCCAGAAGGAGCGTACCCGTGATGCTGCAGCAGAGAAATATCTGTTGAAACAGCCGAGAGGAATCCAGTTTTGATTTCTGCGTTTCAGGTGCAGAGATATTTTCTTCCATGCCGTTTCCTCTTTTCCAAATCGTATATTGTATACCACAGAAGATGCAACATTTTCCCCTCAGTTCAGGGGGTGCCGCTTCTGTTTCTGCTTTTCCCTAGAATTCCCCCTTATAGTATCACAGTTTCCACAAAAAAACCACGCCGAAAGCCATTCGAGAGGTGATTCTGCACACTTTCTTTAGTTTCTAAAGGTTTCCATAGCTTGTAAACGCTTTGAATAGTTTCTAAAGCATTCCCAAATCCGACCAAAGCGGCTAATATTTGTGTCAGAAAAGCACAAAAGCAATTCACATTTTAGAATGTCTTTTGTAGAAAGAGAGTGTTCTTGAAAAGGAGGGCAAGCGCATGGATTTCAACAAAGCAGCTCTGGAAATGCACGAGACACACCACGGCAAAGTGGGCATCGTGAGCAAGGTGGAGGTCAAGAACCGCGACCAGCTGGCAACAGCTTACACGCCCGGTGTTGCCGAACCCTGCCGCAAGATCAGGGAAAACCCCGACGACGTCTACAAGTACACCTTCAAGAGCAATATGGTGGCCGTCGTCTCCAATGGCACGGCTGTGCTGGGGCTGGGCGACATCGGCCCAGAGGCCGGTCTGCCGGTCATGGAGGGCAAGGCTGTGCTCTTCAAGGAGTTTGGCGGCGTGGATGCTTTCCCCATCTGCATCGACGCCCACGACGCGGCCAGCGTCATTGCGGCCTGCAAGGCCATCG